>Ga0310124_10000009_pt1 | contig 167101 bp, 143 predicted proteins | sample CB11b_AW_Bot5_MG_FD_203507 | JGI IMG/M metagenome (GOLD analysis project Ga0310124, IMG submission 203507) | Marine microbial communities from Western Arctic Ocean, Canada - CB11b_AW_Bot5 | ecosystem: Environmental > Aquatic > Marine > Oceanic | place: Canada: Western Arctic Ocean | collected... | reverse complement strand
AAGGCATTTTTATCGCCCTGCTGCACTCTTCTTACTAGCACTAAATCCAATTCCTGCTCGCTCATTCGAGCCGGTACTCCTATGTTTGATTTTTGCTTGTTATTCATATTATCGCCATTGTTCACAAATACTCTGACCCCGACATGAATAAAAAGTTCTGCTTAATATTATTTTTATATAAAATAGTTCATAAATAACGGCGCTAAGCCATTAAAATCACTACGTAGTGGTATGACAAATATGATACAACTACGGATATTAAAAACAAATACTGCTTTATTTAAGCATTGTAACCGCAAAGTACCCCTGACATGAACCAAAATAAACATCACATCGCAGATGTCGCTATTATCGGAAGCGGCGCGGCTGGCTTATCTCTTGCCTTATCTTTAGCTAACTATTGTAACGTGACCGTTATTAGTAAAGGTGCGCTTACCGAAGGCTCTACACTTTATGCACAAGGTGGCATAGCCGCAGTATTTGATAAACAAAATGACAGTATTGAATCGCATGTTGAAGATACCCTCGATGCTGGCGGCGGCCTATGTGACCGTAAAGCAGTTCATTATACAGCGAGTAATGCACACGATTGCCTACAATGGCTAATTGACCAAGGCGTGCCTTTTGACATGGAGTTTGACAGCAAAGGCAAAGAACGTTTTCACTTAACGCGCGAAGGCGGACATAGCCATCGTCGAATTTTACATGCAGCCGATGCTACAGGTAAAGCCGTTCAAACAACGTTAATAAGCCAAGTCAAATTACATAAAAATATCACCCTACTTGAGCAATATAATGCAATTGATTTAATCACTGATAAAAATACAGGCCGAACGGGAACACACGTAGAGGGTATGTATGTGTGGAACAAAAAAGCTAAAAAAGTCGAAACTATATCAGCTAAATTTGTAGCGCTTGCCACCGGTGGAGCAAGTAAGGTGTACTTATATACATCAAACCCTGATGTATCGAGCGGTGACGGTATTGCTATGGCTTGGCGAGCTGGCTGTAAAGTGGCTAATATGGAGTTTAACCAATTTCACCCCACCAGCTTATACCATCCAGAATTACAAAACTTTTTAATTACCGAAGCAATGCGTGGTGAGGGCGCTTATTTAAAACGCCCCGACGGCACCCGCTTTATGAAAGACTTTGACGAGCGCGAAGAGTTAGCTCCTCGTGACATAGTGGCTCGTGCAATTGATTTTGAAATGAAACGCTTAGGTGCAAATTGTGTTTATTTAGATATTAGTCACAAAGATAAAGAGTTTATTATTGAGCACTTCCCTACCATTTATGCAAAATGCTTAAGTGTTGGGTTAGATATCACAAAAGAAGCGATTCCGGTTGTCCCTGCCGCACACTATACTTGCGGTGGTGTAATGACCGACTTCAACGGTAAAACAGATTTAGATAATCTTTATGCCGTGGGTGAAGTTGCCTACACCGGTTTACACGGTGCAAACCGAATGGCAAGCAACTCATTGTTAGAATGCATAGTGTTTGCCCACGCCGCAGCAAAAGATATTTTAAGCAAAATTGAACATGCGCCAAAGCCAATGACCTTGCCACAATGGGATGAAAGCCGCGTAACTAACTCTGACGAAGAAATAGTCATCACTCATAATTGGCATGAGCTACGTCTGTTTATGTGGGATTATGTTGGTATTGTTCGTTCAACTAAACGCTTAGAGCGCGCATTGCATCGCGTTGAGCTGCTGCAACAAGAAATACACGATTATTATGCTAACTTTAGAGTAAGTAACAACTTGCTAGAACTACGTAATTTAGTACAAGTGGCAGAGTTAATAATTAGAAGTGCCATGCAAAGAAAAGAAAGTAGAGGGCTTCATTACACAATTGATTACCCTGATCAAAACGAAAACCCAACTCCCACTATTTTGACTCCTGAGCGCCATTAACAGCGCTCAAAACAGCTCGTTTTAATCGGGCATAGCTTTGCTTATCAACACCATTGGCTGAAATAATAAGCCAATGGTTGTTACTAAATCCTTTTATGAATAGCCAAACACTGCCCGTGAACACTCTGCTTTTGGTACTTATTTGCCCTTCTACTTTATAAGCGTGATTTTCGAATCTAAACAAGTTGGGCTCTAAAATAATCACGCCCATGTGCGGTTGGCATACAGTTATTTTACGCTCTACTAAAACCCCAGCGATTAGATTGGCAATCACACAAACTATAATAGACAGAACAGAATTTAAAAATAAGCACATTATTAATGTAAGCACACAAAAAAAGACCACAATGGGTTTGTGGTCTGCTTTATTATTTTTTACTGTGAACCTATACACGAACTCTGTTTAATATAAGTTGAACCATGCTATTGAGCTGCTCGTCTTTACATTTTTCATGCCCCATAAACCATGCAAATAAATCTGGGTCTTCTTGTGTTAACAAGCGCTGAAATATAGCTTGTTGCTCTGCATTTAAAGAATCGTATGCTTCTTCTACAAACGGCATAAACAAAACATCTAGCTCTAACATGCCACGACGACAAGCCCAACGAATACGTGCTTTACTATGAATTTCAACCATTTTAAACCTCATACTGAATTGACTCGAGTTTAACAAACACAAGCCGGTTTAGCAGCTATTAATCAACTATAAAATAAATACCCCCCTGCGGGTGCTTGTCTGTACCATACGTAACAACTGCGTTATTATGTCACTTCATTTGTATTGCAAAGAAGGTTTTTATGTCTAGCGTTTACGCATGTCCGTTATCTCACCAACTTATTAGCCTTACGGGTGCTGATAAATTATCTTATCTGCACGGGCAAATTACTCAAGATCTAAATAAATTAACCACCAGCAATTTTTTATGGACCGGTCATTGTAGTGCCAAAGGAAAACTTTGGGGTGTATTTAAGCTCTTTTCTCACCAAGACAGTTATTACTTATCTGGCAGCAGTGCCGAGGTAGAGCAATCATTAGTTGAGCTAAAAAAATACGCTGTATTTGCAAAAGTAGACATAAGCGCCTCTTCAAAGCGCCTCATTGGTCTTATTGGTGATGACTTATCCGCTACATTAGATGAGCTAAATATTACCTTTAACGAAAGCACTTCAGCATGCGATTTTGCAAGCGGTAAGGCATTAAAACTGGCTAATAACCGAGTTCTGCTTATGGTCGATAACCAGTTTGCAGTACCTGACACTGTTTCTACGCTGGATAATGATACCCCATGGCAACAAGCAGCAATTTTAGCTGGCGAGCCACAACTTAACAGTGATGCAATTGGTGAATATGTGCCGCAAATGGTTAACTTACAAGCCATTGGTGGAATCAGCTTTAAAAAAGGCTGCTATACAGGGCAAGAAACTGTAGCCCGTATGAAATACCTTGGTAAAAATAAGCGAGCCATGTACATCGTATCAGGCCAAAGTGAAAGTATGCTGGACGAACCCGAACTTGAAGTACAACTGGGTGAAAACTGGCGTCGTGCTGGTAAGCTTATTGCGCAAAGCTTTGATGAAAAAACAAAGATCTTAACTGGCCTTGTTGTGTTGCCAAACGATACTGAAACAACGCAAGTACTTCGTGCAAAACACGCGCCTCAGGTAGAGCTAAACATTCTGCCTCTGCCCTACTCTTTAGACGATGAATAAATAGGAATGACTATGACCGTTGCGGCAAACAAAGTGGTAAAAATGCATTATTCAGTGATGGATAATGATGGTAACAGCATTGATAACTCGTTCGGTGGTGAGCCGCTACATTTTATTGTGGGTACTGGTTATCTAATTTCAGGCCTTGAAAACGCACTACTAGGTAAGCAACCTGGTGACACGCTAAGCGTAAAAGTAGAACCTGAAGATGGTTACGGTGAACGCCATGACAACCTAATGCAAGCTGTACCAAAGTCGATGTTCGATGGAATGGAAATTGAAGTGGGTATGCAATTTCGTGCATCAACAGATGATGGCGACCAATCAGTAATGATTATTGATATCCAAGATGAAGAGGTCATTGTTGATGGCAATAACCCGCTTGCAGGTATTACACTAAACTTCGATGTTGAAATACTTGAAGTACGAGATGCAACAGCTGATGAGCTTACCCATGGCCATGTGCATGGCGAAGGTGGTTGTGGTCACGACCACTAATAAAACCTCTTATAAAAAAAGCGCCTAAGGCGCTTTTTTTATATCATATTATTACGTTTAACCACCTTGGGGTCACTTTGTTGCTTTTTAGGCTGTGCCACTGGTACGTTCTGTTTTTTAAGTGCGTCTAGTAACCCTTGTTGGTCGTTTGTACCCACTCTATACAAGGTGCCATCGTTAAGCGTTAGCTGAACAGCACTAAATCCAGACACAGTATAAACCCACCCATCGTGAGTTATGCGAATACCAATACCATGCCTGTAAGAGTTTTGAACTGCTTTCGCCTCAGAAATATCGCTAAGCGTAATTTGCTGGCCTGCCACACCAGGGCCAAATCCCCAGCAAATTGTTTTATCGTTTACTTTAACTGTTAAGCCATGAAACAAAAAGCCCACCAGTACCAATACACCTGCAAAAATAATTAACGGCCAATCTGCCCCAATTAAATTCCACGCTAAAGCAACAAAGCCACCAATCCAGGTCAAAACAAAAAAGATAAACACCGCATACTGTTTATGCTGATACATATTATTCTCTAATTAAATAAAATACTTAAAAGCTATACACCAAAGTAGCACTGAGCTCAGAATCAAACTTAAGTTTATCATCTTCTGGTTTTGAATTATAACGATACATATAAGCAAACTTAAGAGACACCGCCCCTATAACCTGGCTAATCAGCGCAGTTTCAGATTTTAATCGTGAATTTAACCCTGACAATGACTGCTCTATACTCACATCTTGATTAAAACGTGTTCGTTTTGAAACCAGTCGCTCCCATTGCATAGCAACACGAAGTAAGTAACCGGTTTTATTTTCTTCGCTTTCACTTACCGTTGAGTCTTCATCTGCTACCGAACGGTACAAACCAGGCCCTATATCAATATCTACTTTGTTCTTGGTGCCCTGATAAACACGCGCACCATACCCTGTTGCAATGGTGCTTTTAAATTTAAGGCCACTAAACTGATCTTCCTCGTAATCGCCATAAATAAAAAACGATGAATTTTTAACGCCTACTTTGTAGTTACCTTGTGCAGATACAAACACACGGTTTGCAGTTACGTCGCTGTCTCCAGTGTCGTCATTTTCGTCGCGCTTATAAAGGGAGTCAATTTTGAATTGGTTTCGCCACTTTTCAAAATCTTGGTAAAGGTTACCTTTGAGCTTAAAGCTGGTTGAATTGATATTACCCCGAGACAAAATAAACCCAAACTCAGTATCGCCGTAAAGCATTTCGCCTTTGTGTAAATCATGAATTTCTTCGTCAGAAAGCTGCCCATACTCATGAAAATCTTCAAATGGATCAACAGCCCAGCAAGAGCCACTAATTAAAATAAAAATTAAAAATAAATACTTACGCAAAATTCTATCTCGCCACTTAATCAAAAATAAACAAACAGCAGGGCTTATTCACTTTCTTTCCATAAAATATGGCAAAACGGGGCGTCTTTATCACGGCTAATTAAAATTTTTGCAAATAGTACATCTTCATTATCAAACTCTAAACCCACTAGCACTTGGATAAAGTGTTCTGGCTCAATTTCAAGCGCAACAAAATCTTGCCACTGATCGTCCGGTTCATCTTCTTCAATAAAGCCAAGATCTTCTCGGTACTCATTAAAGTTTTCAACGTCATCATCACTTAAGTTACTCGGTGCTAACTCTAAAAAAATATCATAAGCTTGATGTGTTGCTTCTTCGATTGTGAATAAACGTGGACCCGACATATCTGCGTAACCTTAACCTTAATAATTGGCGCTATGTTATCAAATCTGATTACCTATTTGATAAAAAAGCGTTTAAAAACCTGACTTTTTTAACCTCAAACCACACTTTATGTATTATCAAAATAAAACCAAGTAATTCAGACTGCCCATTTGCAAATAAATTCAATCTATTTTAAAAACCACATCACTTTACTTCCCTTTTGTAACCGCATAAGCTCAAACAACAGGTCAGAGGAGTTGATAATGATAAAACTAGAAAAACAAGACGGTATTGCAACGGTTACCTTGAGTCGTGCCGACAAACAAAACGCATTAAACTTTGCCATGTTTGTGTCGTTAAATAACACGATTAAAAACATAAAAAAGGATCGTACTATTCGTGCAGTAATTATAAAAGGTGATGGCGAACATTTTTGTTCAGGGCTTGATATTACCGCGGTTATGGCCTCACCTGTAAATATAATAAAATTACTGTTTAAATGGTTACCCGGCAACCAAAACTTAGCGCAAAAAGTTGTACTAGGGTGGCAATCGTTAAGCGTACCTGTTATTGCACAAATCAATGGCAACTGCTTAGGGGGGGGGTTACAAATAGCGTTAGGAGCAGATTACAGAATTGTACACAATGACGCCAAGCTAGCCATCATGGAAGCTCGCTGGGGGCTTTGCCCTGACATGGGGGCAAATGTAATGATGGGCGGACTTGTTAAACGCGACCAAGCACTTTTGCTTGCAAGCCATGCAACCCCTATAACCGCAGAGCAAGCAAACGAGCTAGGGCTCGTCACACAGCTAACAAACAACACAGAACTTGCTACCCAAACACTGCTAAGTACATTACTTGAGCGCTCACCTGATACACTAGCTGCCATTAAACGTATTACTCAATTAAGCTATCAGTCACAGCAACGAAAAATACTCGCAAAAGAAACTTGGAGTCAAATTCGTTTACTAACAAACCCAAATACAAAAAAAGCCATCGCAAAAGCAAAGGGTAAATCCGATATAAAATACAACAACGCTAAGCGGTGGTAATTAAATCGGCGTTAATACTAAAACGACGTTAATACTAAGGGACAATGTACACATTGTTATTGGTTGTTAAACTAAAATCCCTCTATAAAATTGAGTAATAATAATGAAATACCTGTTAAGTAGCGCAATCATTTTGCTGTGTTTAGCCTGTGCTAAACTTATTATGCATTTTACAGGAGGCAGCTTTCCAGCCCCTTTACTCGCTATGGTTATTTTATTAGTGTTACTGCTAGCAGGTATAGTAAAAGAGGAACATTTAAAACCCTGCGCCTCTCCAATTTTAAATGTGATGCCTATTTTTTTTATTCCCGCTGGCGTTGGCTTTATTGAACATCTAAACCTTATAAAATCTAACTGGCCTTTTTTGATGTCTGTTATTTTTATTGTGCCAGCAAGTACACTATTGTTAGTTAGCTCAGTAATGTTTTTTTTCAAAAGTAGAAAAAACAATGACTGAATTAAAACCTGACCTTTGGTGGTTGTGTGTGCCTATCATTATTACTTTGTTTTTACTACTTAGGGCGTTTAATACACGCATGGAAAACAGTGCTTTAAAGTCAATTACAAACCCTGTTTTTTTAAGTATTGCCGTTATTGCTTTGCTATTGATTAACTTTAACCTACCTTATTCTGAATTTGCCCATCATAGCCAACTACTAAGCTGGCTTTTAGAGCCCGCCATAGTGGCTTTAGCACTGCCTTTATATCAGCAATTTATTCATGTTCGTAAAAATCTATTACTCATAGTAGGCACTTGCAGTTTAGGTATAGTAAATGCCACCTTTGTGGCTTTTTTATTAAGTGTATTTTTTAAGGTCCCTCCAGAGCTTAGTGCCTCAGTAGCAGCGCTTAGCGTTACCACGCCTATTTCGTTAATTGTTACAGATTCACTGGGAGGGATCAGCTCTTTAGCCGCCGCTATGGTTATTTTTATTGGCTTACTAGGGGCATTATTTGGTTTCATGCTGTTTAGACTGGTAAAAATAGGCAGTCATGAATCCCAAGGTGTTGCAATGGGTACGGCCTGTCACGCTATTGGTACAGCAGCGGCGCTTGCTGAACACGCTAAAGTAGGCGCATTTTCATCGGTCGCTATGGCACTCAGTGCGTTATTAACTGCCATAATAGTCCCACTTCTCTATCCTTTTTTAGTAAACAGTTTGCTATAGTTTACAAAAACTTAATTACACGAGCTAAGAGCCCATAATGATCAGTTCTGAAATCGAACAATTTGAAAAATATTACACCATGCTCACTGAGTATTTAGTTACCTACAGCATGCAAATTGTAGGAGCTGTTTTTATATTGTTGGTAGGCCTGTGGGTAGCACAAAAGCTATCTAAAATAGTCGCCAACATAATGACACGCCACAACATAGACATAACACTAACAAACTTTGTCAGCAGCGTTGTAAAAGTACTGCTTATTGTGATGGTAATTGTTATTGTGCTCGGCAAAATAGGCATTAGTGTAACGCCATTTGTTGCCGCCATTGGTGCTGCCTCTTTGGGCGCGGGCTTAGCACTACAAGGCATGCTATCAAACTACGGGGCTGGCCTTGCAATTATAGCCACTCGCCCATTTGTGGTTGGTGACACCATTGAAGTAAAAGGCGTCAGCGGGCAAGTAAAAACAATAGAGCTTGGTTACACCATACTCATCAACGAAGAGAAAGTTGAAATAACAATCCCAAACAAACACATTGTGGGTGAAATTATTCATAACTCATTTAGTTATTCTTTAGTAAAAGGTGAGATTGATATTGCCTATAGCGCCTGTTCAAATACCGCTATTAGCCTAATAGAAGGTGTTTTAAATGCACACGAAGGCGTTGCTAAAAACCCCACATCGCAAATAGGTATTGAGCAATTTGCCGATAGCGGCGTTACCATTAGTTACCGATACTGGGTACCTACTACGAAAATTATAGAAACAAAGTTAGCTATAAACGGCGGTGTATACAAAGCCATTAACGACGCTAATATCGAAATACCTTTCCCGCAACGTGTTGTTACTATAAATAAAAACGACTCATAACTTTAAATATAACGCTGGTCTAGCCAAGGGCTGGCGTTAAAATAACTCAACACCACTGACTAAAAGTCATATTGGTTTGTTATTTTTTCTGTACTATTAAGTTACAGCTTAAAAAGCCGATACATTTTTAGAACCACAAAAACAATAATGAGTCACTATGAACCTCAGCCCATTTTATTTAGGCGATTGGCAGGTAAGCCCCCTATCAAACAGCATTCAACATGCTGGTAAAAACAAGCAGCTAGAACCAAAAGCCATGGATGTTTTAATCTATTTATGCTTAAAAAAAGGGGAGCTTGTTAGCAGTGACGAACTACTTAACCACTGTTGGAAAAATATTGAAGTAGGCGATAACCCGCTACATAAAATAATTACACAGTTGCGCAAAGCTCTTGGCGATAAAGCAAGTGCACCACAATACATAGAAACAATAAGAAAACGTGGCTACCGTATTATTGCAAAGTTAGACTTTCCTTTAAGTGAAGAAGCCCCCAAAGTAACAAGCTGGCAAGGTGGATCGCCCTTTTTAGGATTAAGCGCTTATAATACAACCGATAACCACCTGTTTTTTGGCCGAAATCAGGCTATTGCCACTTTATTGGAAAGAGTGGCTAGCCAAGTGCATTTTGGTCGCGCTTTTTGCTTAATTTTAGGCCCAAGTGGTACAGGTAAATCATCCTTAGTGAACGCGGGCATTTTGCCTAAATTGCTTGATAAACGCGGCTACAATGGGATTGGTGTGGTTTCGTATACTCAACTAGATTTCGCAGATATTGACCACAGTCGGCTTTATTTAGATTTAGCGTCAGCCATGCTTGATTGGGATATAAATAACCTGCCTGTCTTTGATGGTTTGAGTGCCGAAACACTTGCCCAGCAATTAACGCAGAACACCAATAATGTTATTCATACTTTAACTAATGCACTAAATCAATCAGTACCAACACTTAACAAACCGCAATTATTTTTGTTCATAGATCGCTTAGAAGTACTTCTTTCATCACCTTTGTTTGATGATGAAACACGTAGCCAATTTTTATCAGTTATTGAGCGCTTAGCAACGTCTAAAGCGGTGATTGTATTTAGTGCGTGCAGAAACGATTTTTACCCTTTAGTGGTTGAGCAACCAAGTCTTATGGTGGGCAAGGCTCATGGCGCGCATTACGATTTAACCCCGCCAAATCGCCATGAACTACAACAAATTATTCGCTTGCCAGCGTTAACCGCTAATTTAACGTTTTCACATGACCCGCAAACCCAAACACCTCTTGATGAAATACTTTGCGCCGATACCGCCAATAATCCAGATGCACTGCCCATGCTGCAATACACACTGCAAGAGCTGTATTTACAGCGCAGTGATAATAATGAGTTGTTACACAGTGTGTATAAAAAACTTGGCGGTATTGAGGGCGCCATAGGCAAAAAGGCAGAAGATGTATTTATTGGCCTTAGCAACAAACAACAACTGCAACTAAAAAGCGTGTTATCACAATTAATAACGCTAAACCCTGATGGTAAAACTATTACTAGCCGCGCAGCCCGCTTGCAAGCGTTAACCAACACCAGCCAAATAGAACTTGTACAAGCCATGGTCGATAGCCGCTTATTTGTATCGCACTTACAAAATGGCGAAGCCTGTTTTAGCCTTGCGCACGAAGCATTATTGCGTCAATGGCCGCGCGCAAAACAGTGGATAAGCGATCACAAAGATGCATTAGCAATAAAAAGCCGTTTACAACACCAAGCACAAAATTGGATAGATGAAGGCAAAAGTAATGCTTACCTCCTTGCGACAGGAAAACCGCTGCAAGAGGCCGTTACCTTATTAAACGACAACACATTCGAACTAGGCGATGACGAACACGCCCTTATAACCAGCTCTCTTAAGCATAGTAAGACAAAAGCCACCCTGAAACGTGGCACCGTCGCTCTGCTTTGTTTACTTACCTGTGTTGCCTTATTTATGAGTGTTACCAGCTTCCAAGCGCAGCAACTTGCACAGCAGAAACGCCAAGAGGCCGAAAGCTTACTAGGGTTTATGGTAGGTGATTTTGCCGATAAATTACGCAGCGTAAAGCGTATGGACTTACTTGATGGCATTAGTAATAAAGCACTTGAGTATTTTACCAATCAAGTCGAGGAGCCAAGCTCGATATTTAACTTTAGCAGTCAACAAGCCGAGTTTAAAAGTCGCTTTCAGTTCGCACAAACTCTGGAAGCCATGGGGGAAGTGGCCTATTCCCGCGGGAAAACCATTGAGGCCTTCACCGCCTTTGAAAACGCCCGCATTCGCCTTGAAGCATTATTAAAAATTCAGCCAAGCAACTTAGAGTTACTAGCGCTTGCCGGTGTCAATGCTTTTTGGCTCGGCCAGCTTCATTACGATAAAAGCGATTACGCAGCCACTGAGCCTTTCTTAAAAAAATATCATATCTACAGTAAAAAAATGTATTCATTAGCACCGAATGATTTTAATGCTATTATGGAGTTATCATATTCACACAATTCGCTGGGGTCTTTATATTTACAGCGATTTAACTACACTGGCGCTAAACAGCGCTTTGCAGAGTCGCTCGCCCTTAAAAATGAAGCGCTTGAGCTTAAACCCAATAATAAAAACCTATTACGCGATAAAGCCGACACTATCAGCTGGCTTGCTAAAACAGAAGAAAGATTGGGTGATTTTAACGCAGCATTAACCATGTATGCAAATGCTTCAAATGAGTTAAAAAGTTTATTAATTGAATACCCAGATGATGCAAGTTTAGCAAGCAGTTTAGCTTATACTTATATTCAACAAAGCTATCTATTAAGCTATTTATCTAATAAAAAGCTAGCCTACAAAAAAGCACAGCAAGCTACAAAAACAGTTAATAGCGCACGATTGCAAGATCCAAAAAGTAAAGAAATTCAACATTCTTATTATCGTTTTTTGGCCCACCAGTTAGTGCTTTCACCTAATAAAAAAGTTGATAAGCGAATTACCAAAATTATCAAATTTATGAAAGATCAAGGCTTTATAAATAACCTTACTGTTAATACACAATTGAGCCTTATACAGTACTTTATTGATAAACAGTCACCGCTTAAAGCACAAGAGTTATTGACGGCACTTGAAAGTGATAAAAACTATAAACAGCATAGAGGCAATCTAATAGCAAGTGGCGATAATTTAGCGCCCACACGAATAAATTTACTTAAAGCTAAGTTAACTTCAACCAGCAAGCAGCGAGAACAATTTTGCTTAAATGCGCTTCAAGCCATTGCTAAAACAGCAGAAACAAATCAAAGTGTTCGCATTACGTACCCGCTAGTACAGGCTTACACCTGCTTAAACCGAGCTAACGAAATCCCAAAAATAAAAGCAAGCCTAGTAAAGCTTGGTATTACTGACTTTAAACTATAACTATGAATACAAAGGAAATAATATGAATAGCACTCAAGAACAAATTCACTTTACAGTTAACATTGTACTGGGCAGTGACGACGAGGCTAACTTTACATACTCTATAGATGGTAAAGAAGTGACAGGCGGCGGAGTTGTAAGAACCGAAACCGCGGGCATTTATAGTTTAGATGAAGCCACACTTGCTAAAGGCTTTTTATTCACCGGCGCTACTATTACTGATGTAGATAAAGAAACGCCTTGCGCCCAAGACTTTAGCTTTAAAGTAAGCGATAACGGCCGCACAATTACTATTATCGATACCGATGAAAACCCAGGTACTGCCTGTTTAGTATTTAACGTTGAGTGCAATGGCAAAGCGTATAAAAGTGCCGATCCACAAATTGAAAATAAAGAAGAAAAGTAATTAACAACGTTTAATTACTAAATTGCACAGGGCTGGTTTATTCCTGTGCAACATTTGATACTTTAGGCACCTTCCCAACTACTCTGAAAACTAAGAAGCCAAACTATTAGCACCTAAAAAAGAAAACAAGCAAATAAAAATCAATAAGTTAAACCAGAAGGTTACCGAAAGGTTTAAAAACCATAAATTGAATAAACTGCTAGACATCAAGTTTCATTAACAATAAAAATGAGCAACACCATGTCTAACAATAATGAAAATAGCAGAGAAAATAACACCGACAACGCTGTATCTGCATTAATGAGCAGCATTTCTAATACCGTTAACAATGAAAAAATAAGCGCGATTATTAATGTTACTAATGTGATGGCCGATGCTATTTTTATTGTAAATGCACACGGTGTGTTTGAATCGGTAAACCCGGTAGCTGCACGGTTTTTTAATGTTCCTTCAGATATACTAATTGGTAAAAAGTGGCAGCATTTTTTACAAGAGCAATACCGTGACGATTATGAATACATGTTTGAAAGTTGGAAAAGCAATTATCAAACCCCCCTTAATCATGGCCCCAAAGAAGTAAAAATAATTAAAGCCAATGGTAACTTTTTAGATGTAGAACTTTCGGTTTCGTGCATTCCACCAGCCACAACCAATAATACTCCTTTATTTATTTGCATCATGCATGACATTTCTAAACATATAAAAAAGTATAAAGTACTCGAAACACTTTCAAAGCTCGATCACCTAACGGGTATTGCAAATCGTGGCACGCTAGAAAAAACAATCCACAAAGATTGGCAAACATGCCTAATGAACAAGCAGCCATTAAGTTTTATATTGATTGATATTGATTATTTTAAACTATTTAACGATAACTTTGGGCATGTAAAAGGTGACAAGTGTTTACAAAAAGTAGCAAAAACAATTGAAGAATGCCTACCGTCAAAAGACAGCTTAGTTGCCCGATACGGTGGAGAAGAGTTTGCCGTGATATTACCACGGTCTCATATTTCGAACGCTGAAATGATAGCCAAGCGTATCCAAGATAGAATTTTAAATTTAAATTTTAGAGAAATAGGCCTACCTGACAACGTTAAAATTAGCGTTAGCCAAGGCTTAGCGTGTGAATACAATAACCAATATAGAACATCTGAAGCATTAATGTGTGCGGCCGATACCGCTTTGTATAGAGCTAAGTCGGAAGGAAGAAACATGATTTGTATCAGGTAATGATTACTACTTAAAACAATGAACTTTATAAAAGCCATTTTATAAGTGAAGTGGCTTTTAAATTTATCCATAACCGACAATAAATATTTACATTTCTTTACAAATTCTGTTTAAAACCCAAGCCTTTATTAACGGTTTTATTTATTTAAATTCATAAACTTGCAATAATAAGACAGCCTAAATAACAAGTTAAGTTAGTATGAATTTAAAACAACATGATAGACCTTTTATTTTTGTTAACATATAATAATACTTAATAATTAATACAAAATAACTAGAATAGCCTCGGAACGCCTTCCTTTGAGCAATAGTTTAAAATTAATATAACGAATCATTAATGAAATATATTTTATGGCTTTTGCTTTTAGTATCAGCGCAGTTACTAGCAAAACCCGTTAATAACAGCATCGCATTTTACTACTCAGCCCCAATGCCCCTAGCTGAAATGACTTTTTACTCGCGCGTTGTTGTGCAACCTGAGTTAGTGACTGAGCACGAATTAAATTGGTTTAAAGAACGTAATATTTCAGTTTATGCTTATTTAAGCATTGGCGAATCATATAATGAAAGTGATTATTCACTCACCACAAACCCAAGTTGGAATAGCTATATTTCCGATTTAACTTCAACGCAATGGCAACAACAATTAAATAGCTCGGCTGTTACGTTAAAAAAACGTGGCTTTAGTGGGTTGTTTTTAGACACCCTTGATAGCTATCAATTATTAGACAACGCACGCTACGATAAATCAGCGCAGCAGGCTGGATTAGTTTCAATAATAAAAGATCTTTCTTTAGTATTTAACAAGCAATTAGTGCTCAATCGTGGCTTTGAGTTACTTCCTAGCCTACAAAACCTTGCAACCGATTTAGTCGCTGAGGGGTTATTTAGCCATTTTAATCCGCTTGATAATAGCTACAAATTTACCACTGAGAGCGATCAAGCATGGTTAGCTGCCCAACTTAAAAAAGCGCAAAGTTTAGGTTTTAACGTGCAAGTTATTGATTATGCAAAACCTGATAAACGTCTTGTAATGGCTGAAAAAATTATTGCTTCAGGGTTTAATGCTTGGGTCACCGATGGGCATTTACAAACCTGGGGAACATCAGCTATTAGCCCCGTACCTAGGCGTGTGCTTATTCCGTACAATAGTGACTTAAAACCTCTTATTTATTCTACGGTTCACTTAAAGCTGGCTACTCTTATTGAATATCTAGGTTATATTCCTGACTATATTGATATGGCCAAGCGAGATCTGCCATTAGTTGACCCAAGTTTACATGCTGGAATTATTTCGTGGACCAACATGGCCGGCTTCTACTCTGCGACGGTTATAAACTGGCTTGAGAGCAACTTAGGCGTTGTGCCTCAATTAATTGTTGGTGAGCTACCACAATCAGCTAAATTATTAGCAGCATTAGGCGTGCAAACGCTGAACAGCTCCCCCCCAGGCCCTTATAAACTTAACTATTTAACACCATGGTTAGAAGGTGAGTCAGGTTCTTCGCCTGCCATTACCAAACCTTATTTATTAAAATTAGCGCCAGAAGCCACCACCCTTATTGATATAACAGCAGCTGATGGCAGCACAATTGTACAAAGTGCCAAAACCAAATATGGTGCAGTTATTGTCGCCCCATGGCTAATTGATACGCTACCAATGGAAGGCAGTAACTGGGTTGTTGACCCACTTACACTGCTTACAAAAGCAATGGGATTACCCGCTATATTAGCACCCGATACAACGACCGAAAGTGGCAGACGAATGCTTACTATGCATATAGATGGTGATGGCTTTACCAGCATTGCACACTTTGAAGGAAGTCCTTATGCCGCAGAGGTCATTCGCGATGACATTATTAAACCTTATAAACTTCCCATAACATCTTCCATTATTCAGGCTGATATTGAGCCTGGAGGAATTCATGCTAAACACAGTAATAAACTAGAAAAAATTGCGCGCAGTATTTTTGAACTTCCCTATGTAGAAGTGGCTTCGCATACTTATAGCCACCCTTACTTTTGGACAGCGCTTTCGGGCCGAAAAGAGATTGACGAAGAAGATACAGACTATGGGTTTCATTTAGATGTACCTGGCTATGATACAATTAGCTTAGAAAAAGAAATTACCGGCACCATTAATTACATTAACGAAAGGCTAGTACCTAAAGGAAAAAAAACAGTACTTATGTTGTGGTCGGGCGATGCTACACCTGGTCCAGACGCATTAAAAATAGCGCGTAATGCTGGTGTACTAAACGTAAATGGCGGCAATACTGATGTAAATAGTGATAACCCTAGCCTTTCACATATATCGCCGATTGCGCGCCCTGAGGGTGATTTACTGTATCAAATTTACGCGCCAATACTGAACGAAAACGTATACACTAATTTATGGCATGGTCCGTATTACGGATTTAAACGACTAACGGAAACCTTTGAAATAACCGAAAAGCCATACAGGTTAAAGCCCTATACTATTTACTATCATTTTTATTCTGGCGAAGTTCCTGCAGGGCTTGATGCCCTAAAGCATAATATTGACTATGTATTACAAAGACCTAATACACCGGTGTACTTAAGCCACTATGCAAAAATTGCGAAAGATTTTTACTTTTCTGCTTTAGCTAAAAATAGTAAAGGTGACTGGTTGTTTAGTTCAAAAAACATTCGCACCCTTCGCATACCCAGCGACTTTGATATTACAAACATATCACAAAGCGATGGGCTGTTAGGAGTAACGCAACAAGGCAACTACATACACACTATTGAGGGTATCTCGCGTATTAGTTTTGACCACAGCCAAAAAGATAATGCCCCTTATTTAGCCTCTGCCAATGTAGTAATAGATACATGGCAAGTAAATGGCGCTGTTAGTTTTAAAGCGTGGATACCTGCAACACTTGATTTAGTGAATGCCCGCTCATGCCAATTTATATCTCACATGGGAAAAAGGTATAAAGGTATCACTCGTGGAAAAATAACCCACTTTAAACTGCCTGCAGGTGATTTTTTTGGTTATTTAAACTGCACAGGGGTTGCTAAGCAATGAATACCAAAAAGCGCCCTCATTTAATTTCTATAAAAACAATTTTAACAATACTCGCTGTTAGCTGTTTTTCGTTGTATGCGCTATTTCCGCACACCTTATTTTTTGAAGACGATGCACTTTCACAAGACTACACGTTCGAAAAGTCATACCTACACGCTGCACTTAATACTGACCCAAACAATGAAAAACTGCGTGCTAAATTAGTTGAACTGCATATTGCATTGAGTGAATATTCAAACGCAACTAATGAGCTAGGAAAACTAACAAAAAGTAGGCGAAAAACAGAACTTGAAATAAAATTACTTTACTCATTATGGCTTGCAAGTGGTGCCAATGTAGATGATCGATTTGAAGAGCTTTCATTAAAGGTTAGTGCCTATAAACCATGGAACGAAGACGTTCTTAGCATCGCTAAGGCACTCGGTTTGAATGTTAAGCTTGCACATTATTATCAAACACACAAAAAGCCGTTAATTGCCGCTGATTATTGGCTAACCGCAGGCGAGCCTGCAAAAGCGCTGCTGCTTTACAAAAATAACATGAGCGAAACAATAGCTGAAAAAGCCATTGAAACCGCTCTCGGGGCAAACGAAGCGGTGCAAGCTTATGCGTGGTGGAAGCAATATGGGGATCAATCAAACATAAAGCGCACACTTTATCTCGCTGACTTAGCAGGCAATAAAGAAGATGCAATTATTGCAGCTACAAAAGTGCTGCGCGAAGAACCTAATAATATTAAATACTTAACACAGTCAATCCAGCTTCACTTAGCTAATGGCGATGCTAATGGCGCTGAAATATTGCTTTCAAAACTACTAAAACAAAAGCCTAACGATAAAGAGCTTCATTTACTTAACTGGAAAGTAAAGCGCTGGCTTAATAAGCCAAAAGAAGCACTTAAAGAATTTAAATGGTTAATGATAAATAAAGCTGTTACCGCATCAATGCTTACAGACAGTATTAACGATGCAACGGCTTTATACTTGTACCAAGACGCTAACGACATTTACGCTTATAAAGCTAAAAATAGGCAACTAAAAGGCAATGGCTTTACTAAATGGATGCAAACTAACGAATTTATTGGCGATGCCAAACAAGAGCTCAGACACATAGAGCGTTTTGAAAGCATAAACGGTAAAAGCGTATTATCGCAATATTGGAAAGCAAAAGTATTACATGATACAGGCAACTTAAACGGTTTACGTAATTTGTGGCCTATTTATCAGGGTCCCAAAAACGAAGAAGATTTAATGTGGCTAGCTCGCGCGTTTTGGTTAAAAAACGACTTTAACACGGCACTAACTATTTTAAAGCAAAAGCAGCAAAGTACCGATGACGAGTTTTGGAGTGCCCGCGTTGACATGGCGCTCAGGGTAAAAAATAAAAAAGAACAGCTTCATGCCCTTGAGCAACTCAAAGCACTGGGTAAATTAGGCGCAGGCGATTTATTGCAGTACCAGCAACTTAGATTTGAAGGCAACCCACATGAATTATTGACGTATTTGTGGCAGCAACCTTCACTGAGCGAAAGTCAGCTAATTGACATTGCTAACTTAAGTACGCAAATAAACGATTCAAACGCCGTTGAACGAATCCACAACGAACTAAACAAGCAACGCTACAACAAGGCACTCTACCCTGCTTGGTTAATTATTTCTAACTGGTATCAAAATCAAAGCGATTTGAATTCAGCTTATACAACACTTAACCGCGCCGCAAAACTGAGCGAATACAGCCCCGATGTGGTGCTTGCACAAGGCTGGTTAGCACTGCAAATGCATGACAGCATTATGATTTCACGTATTTTAAATAACTATGCGGACAACAACCCAACGTATGCGTGGGGTCAGCTTTTGGCGAGTTTATCAATTTATGAAAAGTCATATAACAGTGCTTATTTTTACCTACGAAAACTAGCGATAGCTGAGCCCAGTGACTTAACCACATTAGTAAATTTAGCCGATGTAATGAGACAACTTGGCTATTACGCTAACGCCACAGAGCTTAATCATTATCTTCTTCAGCATTTACCGAAAGATAAATACGCATACCGAGGACTTATGTTTCGCTGGGCTGGCGCTATGGCTATGCCTCATTTAATGCAGCTAAACACACTCGATGAGTTAGCCCCTGAAACCATAGGCACAGCACAAGCAAATTGGTGGTTATCGCGCCGTGCGGCGCAAAAACTTGAGCCTTGGCAAACACTCCAGTTGTACATGACCCAAGGTGAATTTATTAAAATTAAACAATTAGTTGACACAAATACGCTTAGCGAAAACGATCAATTAAGCGCGCTTTTATACCTAAATCAACCTTATGCAACTATGCAACGTTGGTATGAAGAGCTAATTAACGAACCAAACGAAGCTCAACTAGGCTTTTTAAGAAACACGCGAACAGCTTATTTTCGCGCACTTGAAGTAAACCTATCACCGCAAGCTGGGCTCAATAGTACGCAATACGACATAAATGTGTATTTCCCTTATGCAAAAGGCCAGTGGAAACTTAGCCTTAGCGATCAGCAAAACCTTGGGAATAACGGACTGCTATTCGCAATAGAAAATACCATGACGTTTGGCAGGTGGGCTTTAAATGCAAAAGTTGATACGCATCAGGGCGATATTGTTAGCCGACAAGGCTTGAGTTTAGATTCTCGTTATCAGTGGGATGCGCGTACTCAAGTTGGCGTAAACTTGCACTACAACGCCGAAAACCGCCAATCTGAAGTGTTACTCAGCTATGCGCAACTTAATAAAGCCACGGCTTATATAAATTATAATATTGATAACAGACAAAGCGTGCAGCTATCAGCAGCTGCTATGTCGTTCACGCGTAGAGACAACAACAGCACACTCGTTAATGGACAAGAGTATAACGCACGCTACCAATACAGTATTTTAAAAGATCGCCCTATTTGGAACGCCTACTTTAGTGCGCAATGGCAAGACTTTGAACGAGTAAATACTGCGATTAATACAGACAGAAGACCCAGACGAATAGTTATTGAGCCGTTTAGGCGCTTTGCCCTAGGTACTTCATTTGCATCAACAGGCTCATTAACGCCCCCATACTTGGGTGCCAGCCCGTCTTGGCTATTTGACATAAGTACAGGCTATCAAACACTAAACGATACAATAGATGTGTCTGTTTCAAGTGGCGCCGGGTGGTCTGTCCTTGGTGATGATTTATTTAAATTACAGCTCGGTTACCAAAGTAGCAATAAAGTCGGTAACTCAGATACACAGTTACAATTAGGATATTACATACATTTTTAATGTTAGGAGAGAATATGTTTCGCTTAGTTTTACTTAGTTTAGTTTTGCTCTTATCAGCTTGTACAACAAGCCGAATTGCTGATGACATCGAAATTAGCCCATCAACAACCGTGGCTTTATTACCGCTTGTTAATCATGCACAAACACCACTGGCAGGTGAACGCGCTGAAGATATTTTAGCGAGTATTTGGCAACAAAATAAGCTGCCTAAGTTACTTCGTGCGCCAAGAAATAGCAGTAAAGACCTCCCACCTTTAGACGATCAATACCGTTTAAACAATGCAATGCAATGGCTCAATACTCAACAAGCTGACTATGTACTTAGTGGCAGTATTGAAGAATGGCGTTATAAAGCAGGTCTTGATGGAGAGCCTGTGGTTGCACTTACTTTATCGCTTACAAAAAACGGGGAAACAACACCAATTTGGACCGGCACCATTGCAAAGAGCGGTTGGGGACGCGATAGCATTGCAGCAACGGCGCAAGATGTCATTGCCGATTTAGTGTCTTACATTGAGGTTAGTGAGTGAAAACACATTTCTTACGCCCAAGAGACGTTCCTGAGCTACAGATATGGGCTGAGGTATGTTTTTTTACCGCTTTAGCTTTAGGGCTGCCTGTTCTATTTAACGCTGAGGATCCCTATTGGACGCAAGGAGGGTTTTCTTGGCCGGTATTAGGACCGCTACTTGTGGCTCTTCGCTATGGGTTCTCAAAAGGTTTTATTAGTATTTTAACCTTACTCGTAGGGCAATTATTGCTAATACAAAGCACTATATTAGACCCTCAAAGTGAGTTTAATATTAACGCTATGATTGGCTACATTATTGTGGTTATGGTGGCAGGTGAATTTAGAGATGTATGGGAGCGCACTAATCAACAGCAAAGTATTCAACTTGCATATGTATCTGATCGACTTGAAAAATTTACGCGCCAATATCATTTAATTAGCTCATCACATGACCGCATTGAACAAATGCTTGCTGGACATACGCTTAGTTTACGTGAGTCATTACAAGCCGTACGCGAATCAATTGGAAAGTTAAAAGAAAGGCGCTTAGACAGTGCCGCAGAGGTTATTTTAAATTTATTTATAGAATATGGTTCGATTGAAAAAGCAGGCTTGTATAAAGTAGAAAACAATAAAATACGAGAGCCTGCACTAGCTTCTATAGGTAAAATGAGCGAGCCATCTAATTCAGACCCGTTAATAGCTGCCATGTTTGACGAAAAAGAACTGGTGTCACTTAAAAACCCAAAAGCTTCATCGGGTGATAGCAAGTATCATATTGCCATTCCATTGATTGATGTTAACGACACAATTTATGGGGCTATTTTAGTTGAAAAAGTGAAGTTTTTTGCTCTCAAAGAAAACACCCTTACTTTACTTGCAGTCATGGCCGGACACATTGGTGATTTATTGCGTCACGAAATCACTAACCCAATAATGACACGTGAAGAGTCGCCCTACTTTAAGCGCCAAGTTAAACACGCAAACAAAGAAGCAAAGCGTTATAAAATACCTTCATACTTTTTAAAGGTAAACGCGCTAAGTATTAACGATGAATCTCGAAGGCTAATGGAGTATTTAACCGAGGCTCGCCGAGGGTTAGACATTTATTTATACGATAATGAAAAACAAGTTTTATTAATCCTGATGCCGCTTGCCGATGAACTTGAAAAAGACGGTTTTGTAATGCGAATGAACAGCTGGTGTAAAGAGCGTACCGGTAAAACCTTAACAGAACTCGATATTATTATTGAGAAAGAAGTCGCATTTCCGGTCAATAAGGATGAATTATCTAAACTGGTAACTCTGCATGATTAAAGTAGTGATAGCCGCCTTAGTTGCATTTTTATGTGAATATTTTGCACTGCGAGAGATTCTAGACACACCAAACTGGCTTATTGTTATTTTACTGCATTGCATTGCAAGCATACTTTTTACCTTTGTAAGCTACGTTTTTATTCCTAAAAAATATAAAACAACGCTTATAAATGGCTCGCTATTATTCTTCTTGTTACTGTTTAGCCTACCTGTTTTTGGTCTTTTAGGTGTCGTGCTGGCGCTTACGTTCGCGCTATGTAAGCCACTTAAAAATGACGATACTGAAATAATAGAACATGAAATTCCAGAGCTCCCCTTTGAAGTTCGCGATATTTCAATAAACCCTACTTATTCAATTGGTGGCGTAAAAGCTATTTTAAAGTATGCAACAGAGCCCAATAAACGCTTAACCGCGGTAATGGCTGCTCGGCACATGCGCGACAGCCAAGCAATCCCAATTTTAAAACTAGCCCTCAAAGATTTAGAAGACGATATACGCTTACTGGCTTACTCAACACTTGACGCTAAAGAAACAAAATTAAACGAAAAAATTAGTGTTTATCAGCAACAAATAGCCAGCACCACAAAACAACCTGAGCTGAGTAATTTACAGCAACAATTAGCCCAAGTGTATTGGGAGCTTAGTTATTTAGGGCTTGCACAAGGCGCTCTAAAAACATATGTATTAGAAAAAGCTGAAGCGCTCAGTTTACAAAGTATTGAGTACGCGCAAAAACCAGCTAATTATGTATTTTTAGGGCGTGTTTATTTAGCGCTGGGTCATTACGAACGTGCGCTTGATTTTCTTGTACAAGCAACTGAATTAGGTATGGCGCGTCGCCATGTTTTACCCTACAAAGCCGAAGTTGCCTTTTGTATGAGTAAATATGATGACTGTAAACGCTACTTAAGTGAGCTACCTGAACAACCTAAAGGAAGCGAGCTTCGCCAATTACAGGAGTATTGGAATGCCTAAACCCAATGCTGATATATTATTATTGTTAGAAGGTACTTATCCCTATGTGCGTGGGGGCGTATCAAGTTGGGTTCATCAAATTATTGAAGGGCTACCTCATTATAACTTTGAGCTTATTTTTTTAGGCGGTGCTTCTGAGCATTATGGCGACATTAAATATACACTTCCAAAAAATGTCACAAAATTGCATGTTCACTATTTAGTAGAGCAAAATAATACTGATATAAAAGCAAAGCACGGCGTTAAATATAAAAAAGAGTTATTTGAATTTTGGCAGCAACTACAACGTTACTTTAGAGACTCAAAAGAGCCTATTCCTACTGAATTACTTAAATTTGCATTTGAACAACTTGGGCAAAAAAACGGCATAAACGAGGCTGATTTTTTATATAGTGAGTCATCTTGGCAAGTATTAGCAGATTACTATTTAACATTTTGCGACGAATCATCTTTTATTGATTTTTTTTGGTCGTATCGTAACTTGTATAAACCTTTGTTTAAAATTGCAGATATTGCCCGCCAATTACCAAAAGTTAAACTCATACACTCTATTTCGACAGGTTATGCCGGTTTTTTAGGTGCTGGTGCAAGTGTAATTAATAACACGCCTTACCTCTTAACTGAGCATGGTATTTATACAAAAGAGCGAAAAATAGACTTAATTCAAGCCGATTGGATAAAAGAGTCTGAAGCAATTTTAGGTAAAAATTTAAATACCGAAATGGGCTTTATTCGCCGAATGTGGATCACTTTCTTTGAACAAGTAGGCCGCACAAGTTATCACCAAGCCGATAAAATCATTTCACTTTACGAAGGCAATAGGCAACGCCAAATTAAAGATGGAGCCTGTGAGGAGCGTGCGTTAGTCGTACCTAACGGTATTAAAACCGCTCATTATGCTAAAGCACTAGCTGCGCGTTCTAAAACTATTCCATTAACCGTCGGATTAATTGGCCGCGTAGTACCAATAAAAGACATTAAAACCTTTATTCGTGCCATCAAAGAAGTGCAATCAAGCATGCCCACAATAGAGGGGTGGATCATAGGCCCTTTTGAAGAAGACCCTAAATACTACAAGGAGTGTCAATTATTGGTGGGAAGCCTTGATTTAGAACACCATGTTAAATTTTTAGGTATGCAAAATATTGCCGAAATACTCCCTAAATTAGGCCTTGTTGCTTTAACATCTATTTCTGAAGCGCAACCCTTAGTATTACTAGAAGCAATGGCAGCAGGCGTTCCTGTACTGGCCAGTGATGTGGGTTCATGCCGAGAAATTATTGAAGGAGCAACAGATCAAGACAAAGCACTGGGTAAAGCTGGTGAAGTCGTCTCAATTGCATCTCCTAGCGAAACTGCATTGCAAATAGCAAACATACTAAAGAACAATGAAAAATGGCATGAGTATCAAACCAGTGGTTTAAAACGTGTAAAAACGTTTTATGACGAAAGCCACATGTTTGCCCGATACAACAAGCTGTATAAGGATACAATGTCATGGCCGGAATAGGTTTTGAGATTCGAAAAATTCTCAAAAAAAACACGCTTCTTTCTGTATTTGAAGCCTATAGCTATGCAGGTTTAATTGGCTCGGGCCCTTGGTTATTATCAATTATTGCACTGATGCTGATTGGTATTTTAAGCCTTGGGATTGTACTCCCTAAATTACTGATTATTCAATTTTTAACGCTTATCACTTACATGATGGCGGCCTCGTTAATATTAACTGGCGGCTTACAGCTAATGCTTACGCGGTTTGTTGCTGATTTATTTTTTACAAAAGATGATGACTCGGTACTACCCAATTTACTAGGTGCGCAACTTATTACAACGATAGGTGCATTACTGGTTGGGTTTGCTGTGTGGCCATTTCTGCCTTTACCCGTTGTAACTAAAATTATTATTTTAGGTGGTTTTGTTAGTCTATGTAATCAATGGCTAGGTGCTATATTTTTATCGGGTATGAAGGAGTACCGCCTTATATTAATTACCATGCTCAGCGGCTACGCGTTCATGGTACTACTCGCATTTTTACTACGAGATTGGCAGCTAGATGGACTATTTTTTGCTTTTTTTGCTGGTGAAGCGCTGCTGTTTTTTAGTTTTTTATTCATGATTATTCGCCGCTACCCTGGCAATAAGCTAATCAGCTTTGACTTTCTTAGTCGAAAAAAAGTCTATTACATGCTGTTTTTTTGCGGGTTATTTTACAATATTGGCGTGTGGGCTGACAAAATTTTGTTTTGGTTTTCACCAAGCACATCTATTCATATCATAGGTCCCCTGAGGGCTAGCCCAATTTACGATCTTCCCATATTTCTGGCTTATTTATCGATTATCCCCGGGATGGCTGTATTTTTAGTAAGAATGGAAACCGACTTTGTAGAGCAATATGACCGTTTTTATTCTGCAATTAGGGGGGGCTCCTCACTCGAAGAGATATACTTTTTAAAAGATAACATGATCACGACAGCGCGAGGCGGCTTGTACGACATATTTAAAATTCAAGGCATTACCGTTGCGTGTTTATTATTATGGGGCGAGCAAATCCTTACCTATATTGGCATTGATCCTAACTATAAAACACTCCTTTTTATTGATGTAGTGGGCGTAGGCGTGCAGGTAATATTTTTATCTATTCTCAATATATTGTTCTATCTTGATAAGCGCTTTACTGTGTTAGTGCTCTCGGGCCTATTTTTAGCATTAAACATTGTGCTTACGTATTTATCTATTGCACTTGGGCCACAGTTTTATGGCTACGGGTTTGCTCTCTCTACAATAATTACCTCTGTAGTTGGCTTGTTTTGGCTATCAAAGCAGTTTGAAGACCTAGAATACGAAACGTTTATGTTGCAATAAAGACGCTTACACCTGATAAAATGGCGTCAATATATTCCTTATTTATCAGGTGTAAACTTTATTTACTTACCCAGCGTGCTTTAAAGCCACGTGTATCTACATGAATAAATGCCCCTCGGTGCGCTTTAGGGCCATAAACTCCTAACCCGCCCAATAAACCTTTGAATGATTCACGTCTGGCTAACGACTCTACGACGTTGGCCATCATTTTCGCGTCTTCAATAGTATATTTGGCATCTTTATTTATATCATCCATACGGTAATTTCCATCGTTATCGATAAAAATATCCGCAGCGTCTCCAAACACATGACGGCTTAGTTTCACATTCCCAATGGCTCTATTGTAATAAGGTGTTCGGTAACCACTCATCACCACCATGTTACTAACTGGAATGCCTTCTAAAATTAGTTCCTTACGAATTATTTCTAGCTTAAGCAGCAGTTTGCTTTGCAAAAAAAGATACTTGGGATGATTACTTTTTTGCTTACTCGCAAATTCTTTTAAAGAAAAGTGAGGCGATAATTTGGTACTTTCATTCTCAGGAGTCACTTCAACAAACCCATCAGGAACAATATAATGTTTTGAATCTTTGATTTGCGATGGCTTCGGGTAGTGCCCTATTTGGTAATATTTTAACTTACCCCCCTCTACTTTATCGGCAGGTACTTTTACAAACACATTTATGGTCATACGTTGTTTTTTATTTGGTGATTCAATTATTACCGATGTTAAACCGGGAGTACCCGGGGCCTGCCATTGCCAACGATTAGTATCAGTTAGCATGGACTTTTCATCGCTAATTAATGTGTAGGTGTCAGGTGATTGCGCATAGAGCACTTCAAATTCAACCTGCTCATTGGGCATTACAAACACCGAAAAAAGCGAGTATGGCATGACAATATCGTTAATTTTTAAACTAAATTCTGCGTCCTCAAAAGCAGGCCTGTTTTGTATATCAACAACCTGATGAGCCGTTTTAGCAGGCTGAGAGGCAAATAAATGCGTACTAAGCAGAGTAGCCAACATACTGATTAATAAAAAACCGATTAATTTCATATTACCTCTCATTATTTACTTTCTAATAATGCCGCAATAACCGACTGGTTATCATTTTTAAGGCGTGCTTTTTGATCGCGATTGTAAATATCATCTCTAAAGTTAACGAGCTTATTTTCATCCACCCACGCAGTCCAATAAACTAAATGAATGGGTAATGGCTCGTCCAAATAAAATGTTTGTGTGCTGTCTTCACTGCGTGCATCGTTAACTTGTGCCAATGCATGTTCTTCACCTTGGTGTTTAATTATTTCTTGTGCAAGTGAAAAAGGGTCTTCAATTCTTATACAGCCATGCGATAGCGCACGTCTTGTTTGGCTAAAGCGCTGCTTTGCAGGTGTATCATGTACATAAATTGCCTCAGGGTTAGGGAACAAATATTTTACTTCACCAAGGGGATTTTTTTCACCCGCACGTTTCACTAAAAAATGATCAAACTGATAAGGCTTAATTGAATCCCAATCAATATTACTGGGGTTAACTGTTTGTGAGTCTATGTAGCTGTTTTTTCTGATTTCAATATTGTTTTTAACAAGGTAATCAGGATCTTCTGCTACTTTAGGAGCTATTTCTCTAGTAGCAATTGAAATAGGTATGCGCCACTCAGGGTTAACTACAAATTTTTCTATTTCGTCACTAAACGACGGTGTTTCCCAACTAGGTTTACCAACAATCACGTTGTTTTGAAGCTTTACATCGCCTACCTTTACATAACGCAGTTGATACTCAGGAATGTTTACAAACACGTAGTGCTCATCGCTCGAACCGGCAAAGTTAGTAATTCTATAAAAGTTTAACTTTAATTTATTGAGCTTTTGCTCAGCTGAAATATTAAGCTTGGCAAACGTGTTCTGGCCTACTCGCCCATCAACGTTTAAGCCATGACGATATTGAAACTGTTTTACGGCGCGCTCAATATGTTTATCAAAAAGGCATGGCGATTCATCGCATACGTTAGTGTGTAAATCTTGTTCTTGAAATAAACGCATTGCTAATAAACTCACAGCTCTACTGTTACTGCCTAGTTCTAGCAACTCGCTGGCTGGTAAAGGAATAAACCCACCACGATTCACTATTTCTTGGTACCAATTAATCGCTTTTTCAGTACGCTTTATTAATTGGGCTGAATATTGATCAAAGTAATAACTATCACTTGTTTGCGTGTAATGCTGTGAGCTGTATGTGGTCAGTGAAGTGCTGGCAAGTAAAGCACCGTCTAGATCATCACTCGCTAGTATGGGTGAAGCAAACATACTTACTAAACTCACAAGCAAAGCCCCCTTCAAAGTAGCTTTGTTTGTTTTAGTAAAACATTTTTTTATAGATAGTCCCTTCACGTTGTACCCCTCGCTAAATAGTGTTGATAAATAAATTTGTACTTGCCGTTAATTTATCAACTAAGGGTGCAACGTCAGTGCCAATAACAAAAAATACAGTAAACCGCTGATATTACTTAATTTTAAAAATAAAATTTAATTCATCTACGTTATAATACAACCTGTTTGTGTAATTAATATACTCAAGTGTGTAAAGTTGCTATCCCGATTAATCATTTAAAAATGCTAAAAAACCACGTTCGTAACGGCTTAAATATTTTGTCTTTCGAGGTAAAGTAAGTGACTCACGCCACGCATTTTGTGCTGCTTCATCTTTTTTACATAGGGTAATTAAAGCCGGATGAACGTAAGATTTGCGCGCTATTGCTGGGGTATTGCCTAATTGTTGAGACACACAATCGAGCATGCTTTTTAAGGTAAGTGCGCCTTTGGCCTTAGCGAGCTGCTTAAATGCAATTACGCTTGCTCGCCAAGTTCTAAAATGTTTTGCACTAAACTCCTCTCCCATTATTCGCTGTATGTATTGGTTTATTTCGCTCGATGTTACGTTAGTACGCTCACCTTCACTTATGTACTGAAATAAATGCTGGCCAGGCAAATCTTGTAAGTCTTTAATTACATGGCTTAGCACTCTGTCAGTAATATTAACCTCACGTTCTTTTCCCGATTTTGCCCGGTATTTTAACTGAATATTTTTACCTGTCAGTTTTGCGTGTCGTGTGCGTAACGTTGTAGCGCCAAAGCTTTTATTTTGTTTTACGTTTCGCTCATTGCCAACTCTTAGCGCTCCTAAATCCATAAGCCTAACTACCGCAGCTAATGTTCGCTCTATATTTAGCTCGCTACCTTGTAAATCTGATTCTAAACGGGCTCTCAATAAAGGAAGTTTGTGGCCAAACACACCACAAGCTTGGTATTTTTTAGCCTCTTGCTGTGCTCTAAACTCTGGGTGGTATCGGTATTGTTTTCTTCCTTTACTATCAAAACCTGTGGCTAAAATATGTCCGTTTTCCTCGGGGCAAAACCATGCACTTTTGTAAGCAGGCGGAAATGCTAAGCCATTCAAACGCTCAATAACCGCTTCATCTTTTATTAATTTGCCAATGGGATCGAAATACTGCCATTGCTTATTTTTAAGCTTTCGAGTGATACCAGGTAAATTATCATCCACATAGATTAACTTCATAAGCACTGCACTCCGATTTGATCATGACAACCATAAAAGATTTAAACTAACATATTCAAATAACCTTAAACTGAACAATATTATTGATATACAATCAAAAATTAAGCAATAATGTTTAAAGTGCATACGTTATTGTAACTCTGCTGATATTCCCTTTTTAGGGTATGCTATTTATAAGGAGCATTTAATGGCTTTTGATTACGGATCAATCGATCTTGGACTAAAGAACCCTTTTAAACTGGAGGGAAAAGTAAAGGCCGTAAGAGGACTTATTGAGTCTATTGTTGGTGTCGGCCTTTTGGTCACCGCATCTGGCTCAGTAAAAGAAGATGCAACCGCAGGTTGGATTTTAATGATATTTGGCATGCTGATACTCGCACTCGGTATTCGTACCTTATCGGGCGGCATTTACGCCACACTTAAGTACTTTGTAGGCAGGAACCACCCTACATCGCTGGCATTTAACTTTAGTAAATCACAAACATCGACTGCACAAGAAGAAAAAAACGAAGTAGCCTACACGGCACAAACACTAGAAGAAATGCTTGTTGGGCGCAAAAACAGTACCTTCAAAGAGCCAAATGGCTTTTTATCTCGCTTACTGCACAGCTTAATACCAAAACTATTATTTTTGCCCTATCCAATACGTAATGTTGCACAACGTTTATTTGGCTCATGGGTTAGTACGCTGGTTGCACTTATTGCTTATGCATTAGTTGCGTTTGTGTCATTATCAGGCTTTACAGGCGAAGCAGGAGAACTCGCTTTTCCAATATATAGCGCTATTTTGATGTTTTATGTGCTGTTTTCTTGGCGTTCGTCTGGCAAACCTATTTCTCGTAATGCAGAAAAAAACATTGAAGCATTGGGCACGGGTGCGCTTGCTAAGATCATTTCTTTATCGTTTATATTACCCATTGCTATAGGCCTTTCTATGTCGTGGCTAATGCAGGAGCAACGCATTAGTAAACAACAAATAGACAACTGGCTAGAACAATTACCCAGCCTCAATGCAGGGCTGTATTTAACAGCCATTATTATACTAGCCGCACTGAGTTGTGCTCTTGTATTTGTAATGATTAAAGCACGTTTAAACGTAGTGACCCCCAGTGCAGAAGTATCAGAACTTCGAGAAAACTGGCAAGAGTCTGTTCACCCTGACGAAATTTTTATAAACCTTGATAATTTAGTGATGGCAAACCGTCGTTACAAAGAAGTGCCGAATAGGGTTTACCGTGAATTAGACCCTAAGCTACAAGAGCAAATTGAAGGTAAAGGCGGATTTAAAGGTGAAATGATTCAAGAAATTCAACCTAAACTGCACACTATGGATTTAGGTAGACAGTTTAGCCTTTCGCGTTTAATTGCGTTAATTAGCGGTAACTTGCTCTACATTGCAGCGCTTAGCTTTACCGTATTACTTGCTTATTCATTTATTAATATTTACCACTATATTGAAGCTGCAAATATAAACACCATTGAACAAGCGTTTAATAATCAAAATATTATAGAGTTTAGTGAGCTATTAATGGCAAGTGTTCACTTATTACTGATTGGTGTAGTAATTAAAGCCTTTGCACAGCTGTTAAGTAACAGTGCCCATTTGTTTTTTGCCGAAATGCAATTTGAATCATTACTGGTGTATTTTAAATGTGAAGGCACATTTACAGAGTCCAAAATATCAACAGGTACAGGGATTCACGACAGTACACGCTCTGAAAACACCCTAGTACGCAGCAGCATAACGCCTTGGGTTATTGTTTCACGTATTGTTTCGACAACCTTTGCCGCAACAGGTATGAAAAACCTTGAACATCCTCGCCATATTATGGAAATGCACAAAGATGAAGGTCAATTACAAGCAATCAAAAAAGATGTAATCGCCTTTTTGAAAGACCGCGAATCAATTGCGTCAATAACGAGTGAACGCGATTTAGGTAATGCCTCTCAACTGCATCAGCTAAATCAACAAACTCGCGCAATGCCTATGCAACCTGCTTTAACTAAAGACGATGAAGAAGCCGCTGGCTTTTTACGCCAAGAGGACGACTTGGCATCTAAGCCAAAAACCTAGCATTTTTAAATAAGTGCCACCTGTGTATTTGGGTGGCATTTTTTATTTAGATCAATATGTCCCACCGCTATGTAACGTCTAAATTAAACTAAAAGCTTGCAATAACATGATTAATATTTGATTAGCCCACAAAGCCCTTGCTTTATGTGTTAAAACACAAATAATGAAACATTAATCACAGGGTAAGAATGAGGAAAATGAGTTACATACTAACCACCCAATGTGCCGATGATGTGGGCTTAATTGCTAAAATTACCGGGCTTTGTCATAAAAATAACTTGAACATTACACGTAATAACGAATTTGTAGATAAAGACGCGAAACGTTTTTTTATGCGCACTGAACTGACGGGGCAACCACAAAGTGACTTTTTAGAGCAGCTACGCGCTTTATTACCTGAAGGCGCCAAGCTTGCACTGCACGACGATGCAAAAACTAAAGTAGTGTTGCTTGCCACCAAAGAAGCACACTGCTTAGGTGGTATGCTATTAAAACAGTTTGAACAAACACTTAATATTGAAGTACTCGCTGTTATTGCTAACTACCCTGATTTAGAACCACTTGCGAAAGGATTTGGTGTGCCATTTCATGTGGTATCGCATGTTGGGCTAAGCCGAAGTGAACATGACCAACAAGTAGGTGATTTAATTGCTAGTTATAACCCAGATATAATTGGTTTAGCCAAATATATGCGTATTTTAAGCCCTGAATTTGTCGGCCGGTTTGACGGTAAAATCATTAATATACACCACTCTTTTTTACCTGCATTTATTGGTGCAAAGCCGTACCACCAGGCATTTGAGCGTGGCGTAAAAATTATTGGTGCAACGGCTCACTTTGTAAATAATGAATTAGATGAAGGCCCAATTATTTTACAAGACGTGACAAGTGTGACTCACGCTAACACAGCTGAAATGATGGCAAAAATGGGTAAAGACGTTGAAAAAACAGTTTTTTGTAAAGCGTTGCAACTTGCTTCAGAGCACAAGCTATTTATAAATGGTAATAAAACCGTGGTGTTTAGCTAACGCGTATAAGCCTTTATAGTTACCCTGCGTTAATTTTATAAAAAAAGCCAGCTTAGCTGGCTTTTTATTGTTCGCATATAATAATTAATTATGGCGTGTAATATGTTGGAGACTCAGGCCCTACCGGCATGCCAAGTAAAAATACCCACACATAAAACAAAATGACCCACCCAATAAAAAATATAATGCTGTATGGCAGCATGGTGGCAACCAGAGTACCTATCCCCATATCTTTTTTGTACTTAACAGCCACAGCAAGGATTAAACCAAAGTAACTCATCATCGGGGTTATTAAGTTTGTTACCGAGTCACCAATACGGTAAGCCGCTTGAATAGTTTCTGGCGCGTAACCGATTAGCATAAGCATAGGAACAAAAATAGGCGCTGTAATCGCCCATTGCGCTGACGACGAGCCTAAGCTTAGGTTTACTAATGCACACATTAAAATAAACAATACAAATACTTCAGGGCCTGTTAGGTTTAAAGCTTGTAAAAGCGCCGCACCATTTATAGCTAAAATAGTGCCTAAATTAGTCCACTTGAAGAATGCTACAAACTGAGCCGCAAAAAATACCAAAACAATATATAACCCCATTGAGCTCATACTTTTACTCATGGCGTTAATAACATCCTTATCGTTTTTCATAGTGCCAACAACACGACCATATACAAAACCTGGAATACTAAATGTCACAAAAATAATAACCACAATCCCTTTTAAAAAAGGAGAGCCCGCGACTTCACCCGTTGCAGGATTTCGTAAAATGCCATCGTCAGGAACTATGGTCCATGCAAGTAATAAAGAAACTGCGAGTAAAGAAATGCCAGCCCACTTTAAACCTGACTTTTCTTTTTGGGTAAGGGTATCGATGCTGTTTTGCGACAGGTCAATACTGGCTTCATCTGGATTATATTTGCCTAGGCGTGGCTCAACTATTTTTTCAGTTACTAAAGTACCCAGCACTGAAATTAAAAGCACCGATATCATCATGAAATACCAGTTTGCCTCTGCGCCAACAACATAGGTTGGATCGATCATTTGAGCTGCAGGAGTTGTAATACCTGCAAGGAGCGGATCAATAGTCCCTAATAATAAGTTAGCACTATAGCCCCCCGACACACCTGCAAATGCAGCGGCTAGGCCAGCTAATGGATGACGCCCTAAGCTATGAAAAATCATCGCTGCGAGCGGAATTAAAACCACATAGCCAAGCTCTGAAGCCGTATTTGACATAATAGCGGCAAACACGACCATAAACGTAACTAAACGTTTAGAGGCGCCCATTACCATGCCTCGCATAGCCGCAGAGAGCAAACCCGAGTGCTCAGCAACGCTCACACCCAATAATGCAACCAACACGGTACCTAGGGGAGCAAATCCTGTGAAATTGGTAACAAGCCCAGCCATAATGCGTTGTAAACCTTCAGCGCTTAACAAGCTTACGACTTCAATAACGCCGTCAGCGGCGCGCCCTGGAGCGCCTACCGGGCGAGGGTCTATTGCACTTAATCCAAACCAATCTGCAATGCCGCTAAACACAACAATCGCTACTGCAAATATTGCAAATAGTGTAATTGGATGAGGCAGCATATTGCCTAAAAATTCGACGGTGGCTAAAAACCGATTAAATAATCCCTTATTTGGATTGTTGCTAGGTGAGTGTGTGGAGTCTGTCATACCCTGCTCTTAAAGTTATAAAATTGCCGTAACCTAGCATTATTTGTAATTTAGATCATGTTTAAAAGGTGAATGGTTTCTGAGTAAAGTCAAATAACACAAAAGGAGGAATAGGTATTAAGCGTGTTTTTTCATCAGTAAAAGATAAAAAAACATTAATACTAAGCAGACGCTGCCTAGAGGAGTTAACCTACGCCTGCTCTAAATTTAGCGAGTTTCAAAACATAACCGTCAATATGCGCTTGCGCAAAAATACCAATTCAAAATAGCGGGTAAAATATAACGGTAATAAATCGCTTCAAAACCCTTAAAACTATTATTGAGCTGGCTCAATAGGCTCTAGTTGTAATTTAGCAGCGATAAGTACGGCTTGAGTGCGGTTATATACACCGAGTTTTCTAAAAATTGCGGTAATGTGTGCTTTTACTGTTGCTTCTGAAATATGCAACTCATAAGCAATTTGTTTATTGAGTAGTCCTTCATGTAAATACTGTAAAACGCGGTATTGCTGAGGTGTAAGCGAAGCGACTTGCGCTGCAATTTCTCTGTCTTCACCTTCAATCTCGGCTACTTTATTTTTAAGCTCTTTCGGCAGCCACGTATCGCCTTCAAGTATTTGGTTTATAGCACTGGCAATATCGTCAGATGGTGATGATTTGGGAATAAATCCCATAGCGCCATAACCCATTACTTTAGAAACAATATTAACGTCTTCACTGCCTGAAACCACAGCAATGGGTAAACTTGGGTGCTCTTCTCGGATACGAATAAGACCATACAAATCACCATTTCCTGGCATATGAAGGTCTAGCAGTAATATATCAAGATCTTCTTGTTCGCTTAACACCTGCAATGTACTGTCAAAATCTGACGACTCGAAAACTTCAAGCCCTTCAAATTTAGAGCTCAATGCCCCCTTTAGTGCTTCACGAAATAACGGATGATCGTCCGCTATTAAAAACTGACTCATGGTTCACTCCTAAATATTCGGCTGATACTTATTCCTAAGTAACAGCCGATATACTACGTTTAGAATTAACTTGTAATCAAGCTTTTAACGCGTATTTAACGATTTAATCGATTTTCAATAAGCTCATCCACAACTGACGGATCGGCAAGTGTTGACGTATCACCTAGCTGCTGGTGCTCATTAGCAGCAATTTTACGCAATATACGACGCATTATTTTACCTGAGCGTGTTTTAGGCAAACCCGGCGACCATTGAATCATATCTGGTGAGGCTATTGGGCTAAGTTCTTTACGAACCCAATTACGAACCTCTTTTGTAAGCTCGTCACTCACCGTGACCCCTTCGTTAGGCGTAATGTAAACATAAATACCCTGGCCTTTAATATTATGTGGATAACCGACTACGGCGGCTTCGGCTACAGCTTCGTGCGCAACTAAGGCGCTTTCAATTTCGGCAGTACCCAAGCGATGCCCAGATACATTGAGCACATCATCAACACGCCCTGTGATCCAGTAATAGTCATCTTCATCACGACGACAGCCATCACCTGTAAAGTAGACACCAGGGTATGCGCTAAAGTAAGTTTGCTCAAAACGCTCATGATCGCCATAAACAGTTCGCGCTTGTGATGGCCAGCTATCTAAAATAACCAAATTACCGTCAACCGCACCTTCTAGTATATTTCCTTCAGCATCATAAAGTGCCGGTGCAATTCCAAAAAACGGATGTGTTGCAGAACCGGGTTTTGTATCTGTTGCACCCGGTAATGGCGTGATCATAATACCGCCCGTTTCTGTTTGCCACCAAGTATCGACAATTGGGCAATTAGACTTTCCTATGCTTTCGTAATACCAGTTCCATGCCTCTGGGTTGATTGGTTCTCCTACAGAACCTAAAATGCGTAAACTATCGCGGTTTGAAGTTGCTGTGGGTTCATCACCTTTAGCCATTAATGCTCTAATCGCAGTAGGCGCGGTATATAAAATAGTGACGCCATGTTTATCGACCACTTCACCCATTCTTCCTGCCGTTGGGTATGTTGGTACGCCTTCAAATACAACTTGTGTACAACCGTTGACTAGCGGTCCATATGCAATATAACTGTGCCCTGTGATCCAACCTACATCGGCGCTACACCAATATACATCGTCGTCTTGCAAATCAAACACGTACTCATGGGTCATTGACGCATAAACTAAGTAACCACCCGTTGTGTGAACAACCCCCTTAGGTTGGCCTGTTGAACCTGATGTATACAAAATAAATAGCGGATCTTCTGCATTCATTGGCTCCGGTTCACACTGTGCTGGTAAGTCAGCAACTAATTCGTGCCACCAAATATCGTGATCATGCCAATCAACTTCCCCTTTGGTCAGCTGGTGGACAATCACATGCTCAATAGTGGTTACAGAATCTTGTAACACAGCTTCATCAACATTCGCTTTTAATGGCACGCAGTTACCTGCACGTCGACCTTCGTCTGACGTTATTACCACTTTTGCGCCTGAATCTTTTATGCGATCTGCAATTGCTGATGGTGAGAAACCACCAAAAACAACCGAGTGAATGGCACCAATTCGTGCACACGCTTGCATGGCATAAATAGCCTGTGGAGTCATAGGCATATAAATAGCAACTCGGTCACCTTTTTTCACGCCTAGCTTTTTTAAACCATTAGCAAATTTGGCAACTTCGTCATGTAATTGTTGGTATGTGATGTTTTCACTTTGTGACGGATCATCCCCTTCCCAAATAAGCGCGACTTTATCGGCTTTGGTTTTTAAATGGCGATCGATACAGTTGTAAGATGCATTTAAATAACCATCTTCATACCATTTTATACTGATGTGGCCCTTATCGAACGATGTATTTTTTACAATTGAATAAGGAGTAGACCAGTCGAGGCGTTGCCCATGCTCTTTCCAAAAGCTTTCAGGGTCGTTAATTGACTGCTGGTACATCGAATTATATTTATTTTTATCAACAAGTGTTGTGTCTTTTATATGCTTAGGAACTGGATAGATACTTTGTGACATCTTAGTCTCCGTTTTAATTACTTGCCTTGGGCTTTTAACAAGGATTACTCAGCAGTGCTTTATTAAGTATTAGACCTTAGTTGTACTCACCTACTTATTGCGTGTTTGTACTATATAATTAATAAACTTAAATATTTTTACGTAAACAATACAGGGTGTTAAATAAAGGTAACAAGAAGCTACCTAATTGTTAAACCTTAGTCTTATAGACCAATAGGTAATTGAGTAAACACTACACATAACTAAAGTATTTGTGGTGAACAATTAAGCAAACAAACCTATTGCATGCATTGTTTAAAAATTACAAAAATATTTATAAACACTAAACACTAAACACACTGACAACATTTATTTTTATTCGTAATTTGTACCTGTAGCAAATATTGAGCAAAAACGAGTGAAAAATAATAAACAACAAGTAGCCTAAACAAGGGATACCAGTATGAAATTTACTCCATTAAAAACACTCGCAGCAAGCGCTGTTTTATGTGCACTATCAAGCACTTCTTATGCAGCGACGGCTGCAAAAATCGGTGACACTGAGTTCACTTACGGCGGATATATTAAACTCGACACAATGTGGAGTGATTATTCAGCGGGTGCCTCTGCTGGTACAAGTGTTGGTCGTGATTTTTATGTGCCAAGCACACTAACAGTAGGTGATGATGACAGCTCGGATGCAGTATTTGATATGCATGCACGTCAATCGCGTTTTAATTTTGGTACGTCGACTTTACTCGATAACGGCAAAAAAATTAATAGCAAAATTGAAATCGATTTTCTTGCATCAGCAGCGGGTGGTAATGAACGCGTATCAAACTCCTTCGCACCACGTATTCGCCATGCTTTTATCACCTATGACGGATGGTTATTTGGTCAAACATGGTCAAACTTTCAAAACGTGGGTGCCCTTCCTGAAACGCTAGACTTTGTAGGCCCTGCTGAAGGAACTGTATTCGTTCGCCAAGCTCAAATTAAATACACAACTGGCGCATGGTCTTTTTCATTAGAAAACCCTGAAAGCACGATTACAACAGCAGGTGGATCACGTGTAGCAACAGATGATGCGTCACTTCCTGACTTTACTGCACGATATACCCACAAAGCGGATTGGGGTAATCTTGTCGTTACCGCGCTAGCTCGCCAATTAACATATAAAGTAGGTAGTATTGATGCCGATGAAACGTCATTTGGTATTAGTGCATCGGGTATGTTTAAAGTAAGCGACGACAACATTAAATTTATGCTTACACAAGGTAAAGGGTTAGGTCGGTATGTGGGTTTAAATGTTGCTCATGGTGCCGTACTTAATGGGGATGAACTAGACGCCATTGACTCAACATCAGGCTTTGTGGCTTATCAGCATAAATGGAACAGCCAATGGCGCTCAACATTCCTTTACTCGTTCTTTTCTGCAGATAATAACACCGACTTGCTAAGTGTTTCTGGGGATCCAACCGAATCGACTCAAAGTTACAGCGCTAATATCTTATACTCGCCAGTTAAACGCCTAACGTTTGGTGCAGAGTTAAAACATGCTGAACGAGAAACCCAAAGTGGTGTTGATGGTGATTTAGACCGCCTGCAATTCTCTGTTAAATACGCTTTTTAACTTTAAAGTTTATTCAATAAATTAAGCGGCCTAGGCCGCTTTTTTATGTATTTAACCTACGTCTTTATAGCAAGCGTCTACATAACAGTTTAAGTGATTTATAAAGGGTTAAAGCGATTACAGCCTATTTATTTTTAAGGATTAGCATCCTTATTTACTCATATACCAAACAGGCTGCTGTAAATTAAACCTCAAAGCATAAGCCCCCCGCCTGGTTAAATAAAATTGAACTTGTACCAACCCGCAATACGAGTTAATCACTTTAAAGGGCTAAACGTGTCGCTACCTAGATTAATAAATTTTCATTTACGACTGCATGAATGCAGAAGGTAGAGCAATACAGGAGCAATTACCGAGAACAACTAAATAGAGAGTTTTTTGCCTAGCTATCTAGCATATCTCTCCCCCTCGCTCAAAATAGCCACTAAATTAAGTAAATTAGTATCAATAAAAAATAGCAATTAACGTAATTGCAAATCAATATCATTTAGATTAACATGAATTCCAATTTAAACTCACTGGAACCACTATGTCGTCCCCTACTATTTTACGTTTGTCAAAATTAAGCCTTGTTACCTCTTTAATTTTGTCTAGTTATACATTTGCTGATGAAGAAAATACAAAAGGTGACCCGCTAGAAAAGATAGCTGTATACGGTCAACATCATAAAAATTACATTACCGAAGAAGCACAGTCTGCAACAAAATTAGGCCTTTCAATCAAAGAAACACCACAAAGCATATCTGTTGTATCACGTGCATTAATGGACGACTTTTCACTAGACAACATTAACGCTGTGCTTGAAAGTACACCGGGTGTCACAGTAGAACAAATAGAAACAGACCGAACTTACTTCAAAGCTCGTGGTTTTGAAATAACTAACTTTCAGGTAGATGGTTTAGGTATTCCACAAAGCTCAGGTTCAATTCAAGGGACTTTAGATACGTCTATATACGACCGTGTAGAAATAGTTCGTGGTGCCAACGGCTTAATGACGGGAGCAGGAAACCCGTCCGCAACCGTTAATATGGTACTTAAAAAGCCAACTTACATAACACAAGCTCATGCATCTGCATCTTATGGTTCTTGGAATAACAAGCGTTTAGAGCTTGATGTTTCAACACCTATAAACGATGAGCACGCTGTACGCGCTGTATTTACTAAGCAACAAGCCGAGTCATACTTAGATCGTTACGAAACAGATAAAACAATTGGTTATTTAGCCTACGAAGGCAAAATAACAAATGACACAACGCTTAGCCTTAACTACGTTAATCAACAAAAAGATGCCGACAGCCCACTTTGGGGAGCATTACCACTTTATTATACTGATGGCTCAGCCACAGATTACGATTCATCTACCAGCACCGCTTCTGACTGGTCATACTGGGACAATAGCGCTGAGCAAGTTTATGTAACCCTTGAACAAAATTTGTCGACTACATGGGTTGCAACGGCTCGTTATGCACACATTAAAAACGAGCAGGACTCAGAGCTTTTTTATGTATACGGTACACCAGATAAAGAAACAGGACTTGGCTTAACGGGTTACGCTAGTCGTTATGATTACGAAGATAAACACGATCTGTTTGATTTATACGCCAGTGGTAAGTTTGATTTATTTGGCTTAGAGCACGACCTATCGTTTGGGGTAAGCCAAGCCAATATGGATTATACCGAACAGTCACTCTACGATTATACTACAGGCAATGGCTTTCCTGCCATGCCGTCACTTGATTCATGGGATGGAGTAGCCCCAGAGGCAACACTTGCAGACGGTTTAAACGGTAGTGACATTGAAAACAAACAACAATCAGCTTATGTCTCAACTCGTATAAAACTAAGTGCACCACTAAGTATACTTGCGGGCGTTCGTTATACAGACTGGGAAACAAAAGGCACAGCATATGGTGTAGTGCAAACACGTGATGACAGCGAAGTAATCCCCTATTTTGGTGCTGTTTACGACTTTACTGAATCACTTTCGGCTTATGCAAGCTACACCGAAACGTTCGTGCCACAAAACGAACTTGATATAAACGCAGAACAACTTGCGCCAATTACAGGTAAAAGTAGTGAAATAGGTTTAAAAGCACAGCTTTTAGACGATCAAGTGTTTTTAACTTTAGCATATTTTGATGCTAAGCAAGAAGGGCTTGCAGTCGCACTTCCTGATTCACTACCAAGTGATACACGCTACTACGGTGCCGAAGGTATTAACAGCGACGGCTTTGAAATAGAACTAAGTGGGAAACTTACCGAAGACTTAAGTGCAAGCATAAGCTTTAGTAACCTGAGTATTGAAGGTGATGATCTAGTAAAAGACTACACCCCAGAGAACCAATTAAAGGTGGCCGCTACTTACCAAGTACCGCTTGTTGAGGGTTTAACATTTGGCGCAAACTACCGCTGGCAAGATTCCGTTAGCCGAGTGCAAGTATCAGATCCAACGGGGGCAGCGCTTGTAACAACAAACCAAGGTGCTTACGGTATTCTTGATTTAATGGCTAACTACAAAATCACTCAAAACGTAGGGATTACTTTTAACATTAATAACACCACTGACGAAAAATACTTACATAGCCTATATTGGGCGCAAGGTTACTATGGCGCGCCACGCAACTACGCCCTATCGGTTAATTGGCAGTTATAAAGCAAATTAAACGTCTTTTTATAACTTAATTTAAACGACACATACTCTGTGTCGTTTTTTTTAATTTGTAATAGCACCCGCAATAATAATTTAAGAAATCAACCTGATGCTATTTGGACTTCCTTTCACAAACATAGCTCAGCTAGTTAAACGAATCGTTATTATTCATTTAATAGATGTTTAAACATAAAAAAACGCTAACCATTACTGGTTAGCGTTTTTATAAAGCTCGGGTCAAATCAAGCTTAGAGAACATTGTAAAGCTTAAAGGTCGCCTTCATCACCTAGCACATCTTCACCGTCTTCTGGCTCAATTGTCGCTTTAAGCAATAACATATCGCGTAGTTTGCCTTCAATTTCGTTCGCAATTTCTACATTTTCTTTTAGGAATTTGATCGAATTATTTTTACCTTGGCCTACCTTGTTGCCATTGTAACTGTACCAAGCACCTGCTTTTTCAACAATTTTGTGCTTAACACCTAAATCAATTAGTTCACCTTGCTTAGAAATACCTTCACCATACATGATGATAAATTCGGCTTGTTTAAACGGAGGCGCTACCTTATTTTTAACAATTTTAACACGCGTTTCATTACCAACAACTTCATCGCCTTCCTTTACAGAACCAATTCTGCGTATATCAATACGAACTGACGCGTAAAACTTAAGTGCGTTACCACCGGTTGTTGTTTCAGGGTTACCGAACATTACACCAATTTTCATACGAATTTGGTTGATGAAAATACATAACGTATTAGAACGTTTAATGTTACCCGTAAGCTTACGTAATGCTTGCGACATTAAACGTGCTTGTAAGCCCATGTGCGAGTCGCCCATGTCGCCTTCAATTTCAGCTTTTGGTGTAAGTGCAGCAACAGAATCGACAATAACCACGTCAACCGCACTTGAACGTACTAACATGTCACAAATTTCTAGCGCTTGCTCACCCGTATCTGGTTGAGATACTAAAAGCTCATCAATGTTAACACCTAGTTTTTGTGCATATACTGGATCTAGAGCATGCTCAGCATCAACAAAGGCACATGTTTTGCCTTCTTTTTGAGCCTGTGCGATAACTTGCAAAGTCAGCGTAGTTTTACCTGATGATTCAGGACCGTACACTTCTACAATACGACCCATTGGTAAACCGCCTATGCCTAAAGCAATGTCGATCCCTAGTGAACCTGTAGATACGGCGTCAATATTTAGGGCTTTGTTGTCACCCAACTTCATGATTGATCCTTTACCAAATTGACGCTCAATTTGTGATAGGGCTGCATCTAACGCTTTTTGTTTATTATCGTTCATTTTGTTCTCCAAATCCGGCTAATGCGAACAAGTATACTGTATGAAATCACAGTATCAAGCAAAATTTATAACTTTATCTTTTCAATCGCAATTTTTAATGAAAATTCAATAGCTTGAGCTCTTACACTTGCCCTGTCGCCACTAAATATATGCTTAAATGTAAATTGTTTATCTGCAATTTGTAGGCAAAACCATACAAAACCTACAGGTTTATCTTGTGTTGCTCCACCCGGCCCAGCTATACCCGATATAGCAATAGCAACGTCAGCATTAGCGATATTTTTTGCACCCAGCGCCATTTCTTTTACTGTTTGCTCGCTCACAGCACCATATTGCTCTAACGTATTCGTCGCTACATTGAGTAATTCGTGCTTCGCTTCATTACTATATGTGACAAATGCGCGCCCTAAATATCCAGAGCTACCGGGGGTATCTGTGAGGGCATAACTGACCCCTCCCCCCGTACATGATTCAGCAGTAGTGATCCATAAGCATTTATCCGTTAAAATAGCACCTAATTGCGCAGCAAGTGTTTTAATCTCTTGATGTAATTCCATATTCAGCCTTTGGGTAAATACATGTCGTTTGATCTTTTTGCACCACACACTATAAAACAACAAACCCCTATGATGCAGCAGTATCTAAAAATAAAATCAGAGCATCGCGATATTTTATTGTTTTATCGTATGGGTGATTTTTATGAGCTTTTCTTTGACGACGCAAAACGTGCAGCGCAATTACTCGATATTTCGCAAACCCAGCGCGGCAAAGCCGGTGGCGACCCAATTCCTATGGCAGGTGTGCCTTATCATGCCGTAGAAAACTACCTAGCTCGTTTAGTACAAATGGGCGAATCTGTTGCTATTTGTGAACAAGTTGGCGACCCCGCAACCAGTAAAGGTCCTGTTGAGCGAAAAGTAGTGCGTATTGTAACACCGGGCACCATTTCGGATGAAGCGCTGCTACAAGAGCGACAAGACAATCTACTGACCAGTGTTTGGCAAAATAAAAAGGGCCAATACGGAATCGCTTACCTTGATATAAATTCTGGTCGTTTTAACATTGTAGAGGTAAGTACCGATGAGGCATTTTGTTCAACTCTACAGCGTTTGTCACCAGCAGAACTTTTATATAGCGAAAGCTTTGAAAACACCCATTTGATTGAGCATATCAAAGGCGCTCGTCGCCGCCCTGAATGGGAGTTCGACTTAGATACGGCCCAGCACTTATTATGCGATCAATTTGGTACAAAAGATTTAGTCGGCTTTGGTGTAGATAAAGCACATACTGCACTCGTAGCCGCCGGCTGTTTAATGCAATACGTAAAAGATACACAACGAATTGCTTTACCTCACATTCGCGCCATTACGCTTGAACATAACGAGCATGCTGTTATTTTAGATGCCGCAACCCGTAAAAACTTAGAGCTTACTGTTAACCTATCTGGCGGGTTTGAAAATACGCTTGCCCAAGTACTTGATAAAACCGCTACAGCAATGGGATCGCGCTTATTAAAACGCCGAATCCATACGCCAGTTCGTAATAAAAATGAGCTTAATTCTCGCTTAAATGCCATTAGCGCAATTTTAGACGTACAGCTTTGCGGCGAATTACATGAATCATTAAAAGATATTGGTGATATAGAGCGTGTAATAGCGCGTTTAGCACTATGCACTGCACGCCCAAGAGATTTAACACGCTTGCGCAGTGCACTACAGGCACTTGCACCACTACATAACTTATTAAATGATGCGAGCGACCCGCGCATAGCGAGTATTATCAAACACTCGCCAGAACTACCTGAATTACAAGCATTACTAGAGCGTGCTGTTATTGATAATCCACCAGTACTTATTCGTGATGGGGGCGTAATTGCACCTGGTTATAATAGTGAATTAGATGAGTGGCGTAACCTGAGTAAAGGTGCCACAGATGTACTTGAGCAGCTTGAACAACGCGAGCGTGAACGCACAGGTATTAGCACATTAAAAATTGGCTATAACCGAGTGCACGGTTTTTTTATAGAAGTAAGCCGTGCTAATTCTCATTTAGTACCAGCTGATTACATTCGTCGCCAGACGCTTAAAAATAATGAGCGCTATATTATTCCTGAGCTTAAAGAGCATGAAGACAAAGTACTTGGCAGCCAATCAAAAGCACTCGCGCTTGAAAAACTACTATACGAAGAGTTATTTGAATTTATAGCCCCTCACATTGAACAGCTGCAAATAATGGCCGCATCGCTTGCTGACTTAGATGTGCTAAACAACTTAGCAGAGCGCGCCTTTGCGCTTAATTATGCTAAACCAGAGTTATGCGACAACGACAACATTAGCATTAAACAAGGCCGTCACCCCGTTGTAGAGCAAGTAATGAAAGAACCCTTCATTGCAAATCCTGTAGAGCTTAATAGCCAGCGCAAAATGTTGATTATTACAGGTCCAAATATGGGTGGTAAATCAACCTATATGCGCCAAACAGCGCTTATTGTACTCATGGCACACATTGGCAGTTATGTGCCTGCAGATAGCGCGAAAATAGGTAATATAGACCGTATATTTACGCGTATTGGTGCAAGTGATGATTTAGCCTCTGGCCGCTCAACCTTCATGGTTGAAATGACCGAAACCGCCACTATTTTAAATAATGCGACAGCGCAGTCGTTAGTGTTAATGGATGAAATTGGGCGAGGAACAAGCACCTACGACGGGCTTTCGCTTGCGTATGCCACGGCCGATCATTTAGCATCAAAAATTTCAGCTAAAACACTATTTGCAACACACTACTTTGAACTTACAGAGCTTGCAGAGCAAACTCAAGGCCTTGTAAACGTTCACCTAGATGCAATAGAGCATAATGACACAATCGCATTTATGCATACCGTGCTAGACGGTGCAGCAAGCAAAAGCTTTGGTCTACAAGTCGCCGCTCTTGCAGGCGTACCTAAAGCTGTAATTGCGCAAGCTAAACAAAAACTTAAGCTACTCGAAAACCATCAAAGTGTAACGGCGCCTAATACAGAACAACAAACATTTTCATTTAATAACGAAGCGATTATTGAGCCTTCACAAGTGGAAGAACAGTTAAAGTCAATTGATCCAGATAACTTAACACCCAGACAAGCTCACGAATTGCTTTATAAATTAAAAACATTGCTTTAAGTTTGCCTTGTAAAAAACATAAAAAAGCCGAAGATTAATTTCTTCGGCTTTTTTATTCCAGCCCAGTAAGGCCTTACATTTACTATTAAGAAAATTGGTTAAATAAGCTATCAGTGCTTAACCCTTCTTGTTGCAAAATATCTTTTAAACGACGTAGTGCTTCGACTTGTATTTGTCTTACTCGCTCTCGTGTTAGGCCTATTTCCCGGCCTACATCTTCAAGTGTAGATGGCTCGTAGCCGAGTAACCCAAACCTGCGAGCGAGCACTTCACGTTGCTTGAGGTTTAACTCTCCTAACCAATCAACAATGTGCTTATTAATTTCGTTGTCTTGTACTTCACCTTCTGGACCATTGCCTTTTTCGTCAGGTAAAATATCTAGCAGAACGCTATCGTTTTCGCCACCAATAGGCATATCAACCGAGGCTATTTTTTCGTTTAAACGTAGCATTTTGGTTACGTCTTCAACTGGCTTATCTAAGCACTCAGCTATTTCTTCAGCAGTTGGTTCATGGTCGAGCTTTTGGGTTAGCTCTCGTGCTGTACGTAAGTAAACATTAAGCTCTTTCACTACATGGATAGGCAAACGAATGGTGCGTGTTTGGTTCATAATGGCACGTTCAATTGTTTGACGTATCCACCATGTTGCATAAGTTGAAAATCTAAAGCCGCGCTCAGGGTCAAACTTTTCAACAGCGCGAATTAACCCTAAGTTACCTTCTTCAATTAAATCGAGTAGTGCAAGTCCACGGTTATTGTATCTACGGGCAATTTTAACAACTAAACGTAAATTGCTTTCAATCATGCGTTTACGAGAGGCTTCGCAGCCTTTTAAAGATTTGCGAGCAAAAAATACTTCTTCTTCTGCGCTTAATAATGGAGAGAAACCTATTTCACCTAAGTAAAGTTGTGTGGCATCAAGGTTTTTAGTAACTTCTTCTTTTGCAAATATGTCTTCGTCATCTACTTTTTCAAGTAACGGTGTTGCTTCTTCAACGGTGTTTTCATCAAACTTGTCGTCATTGCTAATATTTTTTTCAATTTTTGCTGCATTAGCCATAAGCCTTCTCCAGAGCAATTATCAATACCTAAAATCTAAGGAAGGTATTTAGCAGGGTTGACAGCTTTCCCCCGGTAACGAATTTCAAAGCGAAGCGCGGTAACCGAAGACTCTGAATTTCCAATTTCTGCTATTTTTTGTCCTGCCTTAACTTTTTGCTTTTCTTTTACAAGTAATTTCGAGTTATGTGCATAAGCACTTAGATAATCATCATTATGTTTCAAAATGATTAAATTACCGTACCCTCGAAGCGCGTTACCCGCATACACCACCGTTCCTTGTGCAGCGGCTAAAACTGAAGCCCCCATTTTATTAGTAATTTGTAAGCCTTTATAGCCGTTTTCCTTATTAGAAAAGCGTTTGGTAATTTTGCCCTTTGCTGGCCAAAACCACGCTAATTTACCGCTCGATAACTGCTTTTGGTTACTAACTTTATTACTGGCTTGTTTTTGAACATACTCTCGTTTTTTTGGCTGATCAAGTCCTTTCTTTAATTTTTTGTTATTATTTTGTGTGTTTTTTCTAGACTTTTTACTCAAATTCGTATAATTTTTTGAGCCTTTTATTTTTTTGCTCGTGGATATCAGGGATATTGACTGGCCGGGGTATATAACATAAGGGCTTGAAATTAAATTATTTTCAGCAATTTCTCTAAAATCCTTCCCTGCGCTAAACGCGATAGAATAAAGCGTATCGCCTTTTTGTACTGTGTATTTGCCACCCGCAATGTTAATTAAATGATTTGATCCATTAACATTATTATTTAAACTACTAACAGGAGCCGGAACGTGGCGAGATGAACAACCAAAGAGAAAAACACTAATGAACAAAGCAACATAAAGTATAAATTGTTTATTCATCGTACTTTTCTCCATGTTTAAATAACGCTATTTTATGTAGCTTAACGCAATAAAAAGTACGCAACAGCAATTAATACCACTAATGCCCAGCCAAGCACTTCAATATATTGACGTAATTTTTTCTCCATTTGCGCTCCACCCCATTTCATAAGCGCTGCAACCAGAAAAAATCGGGCGCCGCGCCCAATTGCTGAAGCGATTAAAAAAGGGAAAAATGCCATCTGTAAAACGCCAGCACCAATTGTAAATACTTTATAAGGTATGGGTGAAAAGCCAGCTAAAAATACCACCCAAACGCCATACTCTTTAAACCAATTTAACGCTACATCAAACTTTTCTTGCCAATGCATTTGTGCAATTAGCGGCTCTACAACAGGTTCAAAAAGCCAAAACCCAAGTAAATAACCAATTACACCGCCCAAGACAGAAGCAATGGTAGTAAAGCTTGCAAAACGCCACGCCTTGCTAGGTTGTGCCAGCGACATTGGCGCTAACATTACATCTGGTGGGATTGGAAAAAAAACAGACTCAGCAAAACTCATTCCTGCTAAATAACGCTCCGCATGACGGTGCTTTGCCCATACTAGGGCCATATCGTACAACTTAGTAAACAACTTCAAAGTGAATTCCTATTCAATATCACCAGGTACCAAAGGTACAAATCTTACTGGTGCAATAACATGTTCTGTAAAGCTTTCGCCCTTTCGAATAACCATTGTTAACTTTTGCTCAACTTCACCAATCGGCGCTAATAATACACCGCCATCGGCTAATTGACTTAACAAGTCCTGAGGTAAGGTAGCAGCCGCAGCCGTAACAATAATACCGTTAAATGGTGCTTGAGATTGCCAACCTTGCCAGCCATCTCCATGTTTCATTGTTACATTGTATAAATCAAGCTGCTGCAAGCGACGTTTTGCTTGCCATTGCAGTGCTTTTATACGCTCTACCGAGTAAACCTTAGTAAACGTTTTAGCAAGCACCGCTGTTTGATAGCCAGAGCCCGTGCCAATTTCTAATACTTTATCGCGCACACCCGCAAGTCTTAGTAGCTCAGTCATACGGGCAACAATATAGGGCTGTGAAATAGTTTGTCCTTGCCCTATAGGTAGCGCAGTATTTTCATAAGCTTTATGTTGCAACACATCATCAATAAATAAATGACGCGGTATATTTGCAATAGCATCAAGTACACCTTGATCCTCAACGCCTTCACGTTTAAGTAAATCTGATAATACTTTCGCGCTGCGTGTGTAATTAGCAAGCACGGTTTATTTCCAAATCAGATAACCAGTTTCCAAGGGCATTTATGCTGTCGTGCGCTGTCATATCAACGCTTAAAGGTGTTACAGATGCAAAGCCATTATTAATGGCATAAAAGTCTGTTCCTTCGCCTGCATCACTCTCTGTGCCAAGCGAGCCATACCAATAGATACTTCGTCCCCATGGATCGGTTTGCTTGGTCATGGTTTCGGCTTTATGCCGAGCACCTAAACGCGTAACCTGCACACCTTTTAACTCGCTTAGCGGAACATCAGGCACGTTAATATTAATGATTTGATCTTTTGGTAATGGGTGCGATGCAAGCTCTTTAATAATATTGACTGTGACCGCTGCAGCTGTTTCGAAGTGCTCGCCATGGTGTGAGCAAAGGGAAACCGCAATTGCAGGCAACCCTAAATGACGCCCCTCAGTAGCAGCGGCAACGGTGCCAGAGTAAAGCGTATCGTCACCTAAGTTGGCACCATGGTTAATACCTGCCACTACTAAATCTGGTTTTTCTGAAACCAATTGATTAACACCTAAATGCACACAATCGGTAGGTGTGCCATTGACCGATATGAATCCGTTTTCTAGCGGTGTTGCCCGCAATGGGTTCATTAATGTTAGCGAGTTACTCGCACCACTGCAATTACGGTCTGGTGCCACCAAAGTGACGTCTGCAATTTGCGTAAGTGCGTTATATAAAACCGCTATGCCTTTAGCATTAACGCCATCATCGTTACTTAACAGTATTTTCATTTATGCCATCATCCTTTTCTTTTCGCTCTTTGGGACTTGCATCTTTATAGTCCACCAGCTCACGTAATAACGCGGTGGCAAAACACCCTTTGGGTAAACCAAAACTGAGCTTAAGAGTCGTGTCATCTAGCGTTTCTACAGCTAAACTATCAGGAATCAAACGCAACATTCTGCGCTCATTTTTAAGCCCTAACTCACCTAAGCCATCGCACCATGCTTGATACGGTTTAAGCCATATTTTTTCTTGCTCAGTTAACCCTTTATCACTTTTACCAGCCATTGGTGCCGACATAACTATATCGCCAGAAGCTAAACGTTCTATGTTTTCGTCATTAATCGCATCTTCAAAAAACGCATTACTACCACTGAGCATAAACACTTCGCGATGCATCGTTTTAGCCAGACCGTGCTCTTTTACACGTAAACTTACAAGCTGATTAAAAATATGTGAACGCGCAGCTGAAATAATAATACCGCGTAACTTCTTATCGCGAATACGCTCGCCAGCAAACATTTTTTCGGCCATCACTAAATTATGACCATCGCGACCAAAACGCTGCTCGCCAAAATAATTAGGTACACCTGCGCGAACCGCGTTTATGCGGCATAATATATCAAGCGGCTCGGTTACATTACGAAGGGTAATGGTAAATTTATTGCCTTTGTGGCAACCCGTTCGTAGCTTTCGCTCATGGCGCTGCTGAGATACTACAAAAATACTCTCGCTGTTCAGCTCTGTAAAATCTATGTGCTTTTTAATTGGCACTTTTACACTAAACCATTGGCTACACACACCATGGCGATCTTTCATGCCTGCATAACTTACTTCACGGGGCGATACCCCGGCCTTTTGAGCGATAATTTTAGCCACGTATTGTGTATTTTCGCCCTTTTTAACCACCTGCAAGCATACATGCTCACCACTACCAGTAAACTCAATACCCAGCTCTTCATCCACCATAAAGTCTTCAGCAATGGTTTTAAAATCAGCTTTAGAAAGTGGCGCACCGTATAAATAATTTAAGTCGCTCATGCGTTTGTTGTACTCGTAGGTTCTTTACTCATAATAACCACTGCATGACTAGAAATACCCTCTTTGCGCCCTTCAAAACCGAGCTTTTCGGTTGTGGTAGCTTTAACATTTATTTGGCTAAGATCGCAGTTTAAATCGCTGGCTAAATTTACGCGCATAGCCTGTATGTGCGGTAGCATTTTTGGTGCTTGTGCCACAATAGTTACATCGCCATTACCTAAAACATAACCTTGGTCTTTAGCTAATTTAACAACATGACGAAGCAAAATACGGCTGTCTATATTTTCATATTCGCTCGCTGTATCAGGAAAGTGCTTACCAATATCCCCCATAGCAAGTGAACCTAAAATAGCATCACATAATGCATGAATAGCTACATCGCCATCAGAATGTGCTAAAAAGCCTTGCGGGTAATCAATTTTTTCACCACAAATAGTTAACGGGCCTTCGCCGCCAAATTTATGAACGTCAAAACCATGGCCAATTCGTATCATACTGCGCTCTCGTTTTGTTGTTTATTTAATAAAAACCCCGCCAAAGCTAAGTCTTCTGGCGTGGTTATTTTAATATTATCGCTACGACCCGCTATCAGTTTTACCGGTTTGTTTACCCACTCAATAGCACTGGCTTCGTCAGTAATAGTTGCGCCATTTTGTAACGCATTTTGTAGCGCATCTTTAAGATCATTGTACTTAAAAAATTGAGGCGTGAGCGCTTGCCATAAGTCATCTCTTGGTACGGTTTGCTTTGAGTGTGTACCGCCACGTTTAATGGTATCTTTTACTTTACTGGCTAAAATCCCGCCTTCATTTGCACTAAGGCACTCATTAATCAGGCGCTCTATATCTGTTATATCTACCAGCGGGCGCGCTGCATCGTGCACTAATACCCAATCTGGTGGGTTAGGTGCTAAAAATAACAAACTATTTAGCACTGAGTCAGCTCGCTCTTTTCCACCAGTAGCTCGGACAATACGAGCATCTGTTAGTGGTAAGTCGTCAAAGTATGGATCTGTATCACTGAGGGCAACAACAATAGCTTGTAGTTGTGGTAATTGAGATAGTTTAGTTAGGGTGTGTTCTAAAATTGTTTTACCCGCTAACTGTATATATTGTTTAGGTGCATTGTGCTGCATTCTGCTGCCTACACCCGCTGCGGGTACAATCGCGACTATGGTTTGTTTATTTCTCATATTGGTTACCCGGTAAAACACGAATAAATGTTTCGTCCGGTTTAATCATTCCTAATTCGTTGCGAGCACGTTCTTCAATGCCTTCAAGGCCAAGTTTTAAATCTTCTATATCGGCTTTAAGCACTTTATTACGTTTTATTAGCTTTTCGTTCGTGTCTTGGTGGGTTGCCACCGCGCCTTTTAAGCGCGAGTAGTCTTGCACACCATTTTGACCAAACCATAACCTGTATTGAACAAACAGTGCTAAGCACAGTAAGCAAACTTGAAAAACACGCATTTAACACTCCTTATTTAATAATTTAAAAATTTTAGCTTAACTAAGCTAATGGGCGTTTTATATTGCGCCAATTAATATTCCCTGCCAGTAGCATTTCACGTAATGATAATACACGCGGAATACTGCGCTTTGAAAACTGCCATTGGTGGCCACAACATGCTGCTGCTAAACTTATTTTACTCGGTTTAATTAATTGCGCATTTTGTTCTTCAAGGCTCTCACCTAAAAAATCAAACCACCCTAGTTCGTTGCAATGCAACTTATTTTCAGACACCTGATCAATGCTGTCTATTCTAAGAAGCAACTTGTCATACTGGTTTACCACAACAGGAACAATCAGCCCCACTTTGGCATGTGCATGAAAAAAAAGTTCATTGGCTTGTTTATTTACATCGGGTGGTGTTGCTTTTTGTTTTTCAAGCCACGAGCCATTTTGTGCATCAAGCGTAAAAGGTGAATGCCCGTTTACTACAAGCGATGCAGCTCGTTCAATGTAATAAGGCAAACTTTTTAACTGCCTACGCAGCTTATCGGCATTAGGCTCAGCAACTAAGCGCTGAACTTCTCGCTGATAAAATGCATTGCACAACTGCGCATAAAGCGCTTTTTGCGCATCAGTTTGCCAAATTTCAACTTGCTGCTGTTCACCAAGTGACTGATTTTTCGCGACCAATTGTTCTACTCAAAAACATTCAGATAACTGTTTTATAACACAGTACTGAATAGTTTTTAAGCATGCATAATAAATTAAGCGCTTGGCTTTTCACCTAACTTAGCTTTACCCGACTCTAAAAATTGCACAACACTGTTGCGCTTTTTACCAATCAGTAAACTGCCATCGGCTAAAAACATAAAATTTTGCCAATTACGTTTAAATACATCAAACGACGTCTCAATAATATTGTCGCGTGCCATACAAAAATACACCGTGGTATTTGCTTCCCATCCTAAAAATTCTAAAATTTCTTGAGGTGGTAAAGCATCGCCATTTTCCCAAGCAGCTTCCCAGTTAACTTCACCACTAAAGCTTTTATCTTGGCCGCACCACATGCTGTCATCAAAAAAATCGGGGTGGTCAAACTCCCGGCTTACCATTGTGCTCCAAAGCACAGCCGCGCGCTCGTCGCTCATTGGTTTTATTTTAGCTGCGTCATCACTTGATACCGGAATGTCTTTATGGCGAAAAACCCACGCCTTTTTGTAATCATCTAACGAAATATAGTTCATAATATTGGCAAATTAGTTAGCATTCAAAGTGCAAACGCAAATTATACAAGAGATCAAAACATGACTACAGCAATAAAACCAATTTCACTCAAATCAGGTTTATATCAACACTACAAAGGCCCGCAGTACAAAGTTTTATATCAAGCAACCCATAGCGAAACAGACGAGCAGCTAGTTATTTACCAGGCCTTGTACGGTGAATTTGGTATTTGGGCACGGCCACTTAGTATGTTTTTAGAAACCGTTGAAAAAGAGGGTAAAACTATACCTCGTTTTGCCTACCTTGGACCTGCAGATTAACTGTGGCATTATAAGCCCATTCAATACTGCTCAGACCAGACAAGGGTAAACCGTGCAATTTAATTCTACTGACAATTACATCGCAAGCAGCTCGCTAAAACAGGCTGTAAATGCCGCCATTATGCTCGAAAAACCATTATTAATTAAAGGTGAACCAGGCACGGGTAAAACCATGCTGGCCGAAGAGCTTGCAAAAAGTTTAGATACCGAGCTTATTCAGTGGCACATTAAATCGACCACCAAAGCGCAGCAAGGTTTGTACGAATACGATGCCGTATCGCGCCTACGCGACAGCCAACTCGGTGACGAACGCGTACACAACATTGGCAACTACATTGTTAAAGGTAAACTGTGGCAAGCGTTTACCTATGCCGAGCTTAATGGTAAGCGCCCTGTACTTTTAATTGATGAAATAGATAAAGCCGATATTGAGTTTCCAAACGATTTACTACTTGAACTCGATAAAATGGAGTTTCATGTTTACGAAACCAACGAGCGCATTGTAGCCAAAGAGCGCCCTATTGTGATCATCACTTCAAACAATGAAAAAGAATTGCCAGATGCCTTTTTACGCCGCTGCTTTTTTCATTATATTGATTTTCCAAGTAGTGACGAAATGCAGCAAATTATTGACGTACACTACCCCAATGTTAAACAAGATTTAGTACGCCAAGCGCTAGAGGTATTTTTTAACTTACGTGAAGCCAATGGCCTGAAAAAGAAGCCCTCCACCAGCGAATTACTCGATTGGTTAAAGCTTTTAATGGCAGAAGACATAGACGCAAAAACACTGCACGACAAAGCACAAAAAGGCGGTTTAATGCCAATGTTTGGCGCGCTACTTAAAAACGAGCAAGACATAAGCCTAATCGAAAAACTCGCGTTTATGAGCCGTCGCTAACATGCTAGTACAGTTTTTTTTCAAACTGCGTGAATACCGCTTACCGGTAAGCCTGCGTGAACTGCTCGATTTAATTAACGCCTTAAAAAAAGGCGTTATATTTGCCGACGTAGACGCCTTTTACCATTTAGCGCGCACTATAATGGTAAAAGACGAAACCCATTTTGATAGGTTCGATAAAGCCTTTAGCGACTACTTTAGCGGTATTGCCGACTTAGACCTACTCGAGAGCTTAAAGCAGCAACACAACCTACCTGAAGATTGGTTGCGTAAAGAGTTTGAAAAGCACCTAAGCGATGAAGAAAAAGCCCAACTAAAAGCCATGGGCGGGCTCGACGAGCTCATGAAAACCCTAAAAGAGCGTTTACAAGAGCAACAAAAACGCCATGCTGGCGGCAATAAGTGGGTCGGCACTGGCGGCACATCGCCTTTTGGTGCCTACGGCTATAACCCAGAAGGCGTGCGTATAGGGCAAGACGGTAACCGCAACCGTCAAGCAGTAAAAGTGTGGGATAAACGCGAATACCGTAACCTCGATACCGACAGAGAAATTGGCTCGCGCACTATTAAACTCGCCCTTAAAAAACTACGTAAATTTGCCCGTACTGGCGCAAGCGACACCCTAGATTTAAACGAGACCATTCGCGCGACAGCAAAGCAAGGCGGCATGCTAGATGTAAAAATGGCACCCGAACGCCATAATGCCGTAAAAGTATTGATGCTATTTGATATTGGCGGCTCAATGGATGACTACATTCATACCTGCGAAGAGCTATTTAGCGCCGCCCACGGTGAATTTAAACACCTAGAGTTTTACTACTTTCATAACTGTTTATACGAACACGTTTGGCAAGACAATGCGCGCCGCCATTCAAACGTTGTTGACACCATGACGCTGATTAATAAATTTACCAGCGACTATAAAGTAATATTTGTGGGTGATGCCACTATGGGCCCATACGAAATAGCCTACCCGGGCGGCTCGGTAGAGCATTACAACGAAGAGCCCGGCAGTGCATGGTTGCAACGTATAACAAATCACTTTGATAAAGTCGCCTGGCTCAACCCACAACCCGTTGAACACTGGCCGTATTATCAATCAATTGGCTTTATAAAAGAGTTAATGAACAACCGCATGTACGCCCTGAGTTTAGACGGGATAAGCAGAGCAATAAAAGAGCTGAGCTAGATATTAATTTACCTCGGCTCAGCGCTGGCAGCAGAGCTTCGGGCGTGAGCCTATAACATTGTTGAGTGGCGACTTCGGCTTAACCAACCTTTTCAACGTTACTTTAGGCGTAAGTTGGATAAGTGACGAAGCCACACCATCCGACAGTAAATGATAAATTTATTAGAAACAAGCCGACTTACCGAGTTAAGGTAGGTTTATTTTTGTGTCGGGTTTATTTTTGTGTCGGGTTTATTTTTGTGTCGGGTTTATTTTTCCTGACTTAACTTTATCAAGTTGTCTGAATATACGCTTCAATTCTTTTTTTGTTTGTTGTGATTCAAAACTATCTCTTTTGATAGTCCACTTTAATGCCAATAGGCTAAAGTCAGAATAAAGAGAAATATTTTTCTTTTGGCGTGCTCTAATAAACGGTCTTAAGTGTAGGCTAAGATCTATAACAGAAGATTTATGTGAGGAGTACAAAAATTCTTCATCATACAACTTATGCCTAATAGCATTTGCCGCTTGTTCCCAAGTATTTAAAACATAACGTATAGACATAACCCTAGAGTCATTAGAGTTTTCAGGCTTTGCAAGCTCTAAGAGTGTCTGCTTTCTTTCAAGGCTATGTATTATTCCACCTAATACAACCACATGCGCTAAATAATCTTTATCATCTTTAAGCTTTTGTTGAAAATCTAATGTATTTTTTTCTTTCGCTGTTTGGCGTTGGTAAAACATTCCTGCTAATGCTGCTGATAAGCCCAGTAAAGCAGAGAGCAAAACAGCTCCGCTTGGAAAGAGTTTAGGGTCCATCTTTGATATAAAGTAAATTCCTGCAACAGGAGCCACTATAAACCAAAGAATAAAAATACTTTTCATTGAATCACGCTTACTCACTTATTCATTCCTTAGAACAAAAAAAGAGCCATTTAGGCTCTTTTCTTTAAAACTAGTGAAAGGCTATATTGGCCAATCTTCTTCATTGTATGTAATCATATTACGTCTCCTGGCGTGGAAAAGTAGTAGTATTGCTTTACTACCAAGCGGTATCCAAATGTACAAATGTTAATTTGTTTAAATATTTACCGTGTAAAAGAATATAACCGACCGTTACAACAGTTACAACAATACCGTTCCTGCGAATAACCTTGGATCTCAGTGAATAGCCTTGCACCTCTCTAAAAACGTACTTTAGAACTATTTGCTATATAAACATAAATTTTTAATATTAAAATGAATTTGAGAGTTTTTAGCATTTTATAGAACAGGATAACGGAACGACATTGTTTGTATCTGTACAAGCTCCCAGCTTTCAGTTATTGGATACAGATTAATCTATGAACCTTATTGATAAGAGGAGAACATAGAAGCAAAACTGCTTATTTAAAGCTTAATTTTATCAACCCATAAGCTATAAAAGGTTACATCGAGTTGAGTGAGTTTACTCACATCAAGTGCATGTACGCTCTCAACAGGTGAGTGCTTTAGCATATCGTTATGATGCGCTTGTAGTAACTTTATAACGTGTGGGTTTGAAAGCTCACCTGTTCTAATATCCATTTATGCCTCATTTAAATTTTATGCTTTAGGGCTTTAACTAATGCACTTAAGTAAAGCCCTTAAGTAAATAGCGAAATTTAAGCTGCTAGTTTCCACACAACAAACGCAGCAGCAAAACCGACTAAATACACTAGCCCTAACCACGTTAAGCTGCGTAATAGCACGCTGTGTTTAATGGCGGGCTCTGAGCGTACAAGGCTAAAGTTAAGCCATGCAAAAACGGGGGTGGTTACAAAAGCAAGTGTCATGGCAAAGGTAAGCATGGGGCCAAGGGCTGATTTAAAAAATAAAATAACGGCCATGCCAGCTAGTGCTTGTAGTACAAGCCAACTATTTAAGCTGTGTTTTGATTGCTTAAAACCAAGTAATTTGTGTGATTCGTTAAGTGTGCGTGCGTAGCCGTCAAGCACGGTGAGTGTGGTGCCAAACATACATAAAAAGGCAATAGCTGATACAAGCGGCCTTGCCCACTCGCCTATTGTGAGTGCGTACATATCAATGAGCTGTTTAGCAAAAGCAACACCGCCAAGTTCTATATTGCGGCTTTGCCCGTATTGCACAAGGACTCCTAAACTAAAAAATACTAATGCTAAGCACGCTGTTAACCAATACCCTACGTTAAAATCAAACAAGCCTTGGCTTTTAGTGACTGTTAGCTGGGCTTGTTTTTCTTTTAGCCAAAGCGAGCTAAGCGCCGATATTTCTATTGGTGCTGGCATCCAGCCCATTAACGCGACCATAAAGCTTAGCATAGCCAGCTCGTAAGGTGATGGGCCAACATAATCAGCTGGCGCCATTGGGCCATTACTAAACGCAATAACCAGTGCAATAACTGTAGCTAACGTTAATAGCCCCATTATGCCTTTAGCAACGCTGTCGAGCGCTTTAAAGTGCCCTAACAATAATATGACTAAGCAAACACCGAGCAATATCCAACACAGTAGCGTTACTTCTATCACTATTGGCAACGCATAATGCAGTAAACTTGCTGTGAGTAGTAATACACCAGCGGTATTTACTATGGCAGCAAGTATGTTAAGCCCTATAAAGCTATAAAAATAAACGGGCCCTTTGTTTTTATAGCCTTCTACTAAGCTATTCTTAGTGGTTAAGGTGTATTCCATACCAAAACGAAAAAAAGGGTATTTTAATACGTTTACCGCCAATATAAGCCAAAAAAGTTGCCAACCAAATAATGCGCCTGCTTGAGTTGATGCAACTAAGTGTGAGCCTCCAATTGCGGCGGTGGCCATTAAAATACCCGGGCCAAGGGCGCCTATGCGAGATTTCCATATTGCTTGTGTTTGTTGCATTAATTTCTCAAATTGTGTGTGTTATGCGCTCTTTTTACTAATTTATTCAATTAATAATCTGCAAGAGCGAATAACTTACCTAAATTACAGGCAATAAAAAAGAGCCTAAAGGCTCTTTTTTATGTAACATTTTGACCGTTTATTTAAGATCCATCTCTTGGATGATCTCATGTGCTATTTCTGGTGTTGTACTAACAGGCTTTTCGTGTAAGTTTGCTTTTATTTGGCCTTTTCGATGTTTTAGTGCTGCATCGAGTTTTTTAGCTGCGCTTGCAATAGCTGGGTACATTACTTCGTTTTCCCCTTTTACTGATATTCGCGCACCTTCGTAATTAGTGCTAATTTCTGCTTGGATTTTATGATGCTCTTTAGACAAGATCATATCGAGAGAAATAAGTGATGGAAAATGGCTCTCAATTTTAGAAAATTTTTCGTTGATGTGCTCTCTAATAGAGTCAGTAACTTCAACATGGTGACCAGAAAGATTAATTTTCATAGGGTATCCTTTTATTTGTTACCTCATAAATAGTATTGGGGGCTATTTAGATTAACACAAGGAAAAAAGAGAGATTTTTGAGGTTTATTTACTCGTTTATCTGATTTAAATCATAGGTTGCGCAAACTTTATGCAAAGCCCATAAAGTATGGGCTTTCAGACGTCTAACGTTTAGTCTGTGTAAGAGCAGCAGTAATCGGCAAAGTCTGTTACTTTTACTTTAAAGCTTACGTTAGCATCTACATTAAACGATTCGCCCGCGTTAAATGTTTTCCACTCACTCTCGCCTGGTAATAAAATATCCCACTGACCACCTAACAACTCCATGAGTTCTTTTTTACTGGTATCAAATACAAATTCACCCGGCTGCATAAAGCCTAATGTTTTAGTTGTTCCATCGCTAAACACAACCGTACGGCTCGATACTTTACCGTCAAAATACACGTTTGCTTTTTTAACTACACTTACATTTTCAAACTGAGACATTTTAGCTCCTGCTATTAATTTAAATATTATGATTCATAAATTTTATCGCACTACCTTGCCTGATAGCTCACTTTCTTGCAAGAAAAGCGATACGGGGTAAGGTGAAGTTGTTTCATATAAGGCATAAAAAAACCCGCAAATATATGCGGGTTCTTAAATTGCTTAACTTACTTAATCAAAACGATTAAAAAAGTGCCTTTGCTTTACTTACAATGTTTTCTACTGTGAAGCCAAAGTGCTCAAATAGCTCGTTAGCTGGTGCAGACTCACCAAAAGTAGTCATACCCACTACTGCGCCATTTAAGCCTACGTATTTATACCAGTAATCTGCAATACCCGCTTCTACCGCTACGCGGCGTGAAACGCTTGCTGGTAATACGCTTTCTTTGTACTCAGGCGATTGATCTTCAAACGCATCAGTACATGGCATAGATACAACACGTACCTTTTTACCTTGGCTGCGTAATTCAGTAGCTGAATCTTGTGCCAATTGCACTTCAGAGCCTGTTGCAATAATAATTAGCTCAGGGTTGCCATCACAGCTTAGAATGTAACCACCCTTTTTAACATCGCTTAATTGTTGTGCGTCACGCGCTTGTTGCTCTAAGCCTTGGCGTGTAAATATTAACGATGTAGGACCGTCTTTACGTTCAATAGCTTGTTGCCATGCAATTGCCGACTCAACTTGGTCACATGGGCGCCAATTGTATAAGTTAGGCGTTAAACGCATGCTGGCAATTTGCTCTACTGGTTGGTGAGTTGGACCATCTTCACCCAAACCAATAGAATCGTGCGTGTATACAAAAATGCTTGGTTGCTTCATTAATGCAGCCATACGCACTGCGTTGCGTGCGTACTCCATAAACATTAAGAACGTTGCACCATATGGAATAAACCCTTTATGAAGCGCAATACCATTCATAATGGCCGACATACCAAACTCACGCACACCGTAGTAAACGTAGTTTCCGCTTGCATCGTCAGCAGTTAGGCCTTTAGAGCCATCCCAAATTGTTAAGTTTGAGCCGGCTAAATCGGCAGAGCCCCCCATAAATTCTGGTAATAATGGGCCAAATGCATTTAATGCATTTTGTGACGCTTTGCGTGACGCTGGGTTCGCTGGGTTTGCTTGTAACTCTTCAATGTACGCTTGAGACTTTTCAGCCCAATCCGCAGGTAAATCTGAATTTGTACGGCGTTTGTATTCAGCGGCAAGCTCTGGGTGTGCTTTTGCATAGGCTGCAAACTTTTCGTCCCAGCTTGATTCAAGCTCTTGACCTTTGGCCTTTCCATCCCACTGTGCGTAAATGTCTTCAGGAATTTCAAAGGCATCGCCTGTCCAACCTAAAAACTCACGAGACGCTTTAATTTCGTCATCGCCAAGTGGTGCACCGTGACAGTCGTGGCTACCTGATTTATTAGGTGAACCGTAACCAATAATTGTTTTACAACAAATTAGCGTTGGTTTATCAGTAACGCTTTTTGCTTCTGCTATCGCAGCACTTACCGCATCGCTGTCGTGACCATCAACGCCGCTTATTACGTGCCAACCGTACGCTTTAAAACGTGCTGGTGTGTCATCGCTAAACCAACCTTCAACTTCACCATCAATAGAAATACCGTTGTCGTCCCAAAAAGCAACTAGCTTACCTAGGCCTAATGTGCCGGCAAGTGAACAGGCTTCATGCGAAATACCTTCCATTAAACAACCGTCGCCCATAAATGCGTAGGTATGGTGATCGACAATGTCGTGTCCTTCACGGTTAAATTGTGCCGCAAGCGCTTTTTCAGCAATTGCCATACCTACCGCATTTGTGATCCCTTGACCTAATGGGCCCGTAGTAGTCTCGATACCTGGCGCATAACCATATTCTGGGTGACCTGGTGTTTTAGAGTGCATTTGACGGAAGTTTTTAATTTCGTCCAGCGGTAAATCATAACCACTTAAGTGCAATAAAGAATAGATAAGCATTGAACCGTGGCCGTTTGAAAGAATAAATCGATCTCGGTCTGCCCACTCTGGATTTGATGGATTATGTTTTAGATAATCGCGCCATAATACTTCTGCGATATCAGCCATGCCCATAGGGGCTCCAGGGTGACCAGATTTGGCCTTTTGTACTGCGTCCATTGACAAGACGCGAATAGCATTTGCAAGTTCTTTGCGAGATGGCATGAATTCTCCTACCTTATATATGTATTTGCGCGGGTATTTATGTGTTCGTTTATGTACTCAAATTATATGAGCACTGTTATTGCGACCATTCTTACTTATTGTGGGGGCTGTGTGCAATTAAAAACCCTATAAAAATGAGGTATTATGAATATTTTTTAAGACCATAATGTCATAACTAATTTTATTTAGACGTCTAGGCGTAAAAACACTATGCAAGGTGTTTTGTTTTAGATAAAATACGCCCCTTAATTTTTTAGCGCTAATACCGACGTTTGTGAAGCGCAATATTTGTGAGCAGAAATACAATGGCAAAACATTTATTTACTTCTGAATCTGTTTCTGAAGGTCATCCGGATAAAATCGCCGACCAAATCTCTGATGCGGTTCTTGATGCAATCCTAGAGCAAGACTCTCATGCCCGCGTTGCGTGCGAAACATACGTGAAAACTGGTATGGTTATGGTTGGTGGTGAAATCACGACTAGCGCATGGGTTGATATAGAAGAGATTACACGTAAAACAGTACGTGAAATTGGCTACACGCATTCAGACATGGGTTTTGATGCAGACTCGTGTGCAATTTTAAACACAATTGGTAAACAGTCTCCTGATATTAACCAAGGTGTTGATCGCACTAGCCCAGAAGAACAAGGCGCTGGTGACCAAGGTTTAATGTTTGGTTACGCATGTAACGAAACAGAAGTATTAATGCCTGCACCTATCACGTATTCTCACCGTTTAGTTCAACGTCAAGCGCAAGTACGTAAAAGCGGCGAGCTTAACTGGTTACGTCCAGATGCAAAATCTCAAGTTACTTTTGCATACGAAGATGGCAAGCCAGTTGGTATTGACGCAGTTGTTCTGTCAACTCAGCACAGCGAAGATATCTCACAAAATGACTTAGTTGAAGCAGTGATGGAAACAATCATCAAGCCAGTACTTCCTGCTGAATTAATCACAAGCGCAACTAAATTTTTCATTAACCCAACAGGTCGCTTTGTAATTGGTGGCCCAATGGGTGATTGTGGTTTAACTGGTCGTAAAATCATCGTTGATACCTACGGCGGCATGGCCCGTCATGGTGGTGGTGCTTTCTCTGGTAAAGATCCATCAAAAGTTGACCGCTCAGCTGCATACGCTGCACGTTACGTGGCTAAAAACGTAGTAGCTGCTGGCCTTGCTGACAAGTGTGAATTACAAGTGTCTTACGCTATTGGTGTTGCAGAGCCTACTTCAATCAGTGTTGAAACGTTTGGAACTGGTAAGTTAGAAGAAGCACGTTTAATCGAACTAATTCGTGAACATTTTGACTTACGCCCATACGGCTTAATTCAAATGCTTGATTTAGAGCGCCCTATCTACCTTCCTACTGCAGCTTACGGCCATTTTGGCCGTGACGAATTCCCGTGGGAACGCACAGATAAAGCTGAAGCACTTCGCGCAGCTTCAGGTCTTTAAGACCAAAGCAATATAAAAAACGGTCCTTTTAAGGGCCGTTTTTTATAGCTTCTTATTTTGTTTAACACTGCTAATTTATGGTTATACAAATAACTATTAATTGGTCCTCGAACTTTTTTATACTTTAGGTATATACTCATTAAATTATAAAGCTTTAGGGATATTTAAATGACCGATAATTTTCGCGTTATGTTTGCTGGACTCGCTGATAACGTTGACACAAAAACAGCGTGTACAAACCTAGCGGCAAAACTAAAGATCTCAGAAGAAAAAGTAGCCTTATTTTTTAATGGTAAGCCTTTATTTGCGCCTAGCGATAAAAACAAAGCGTTAAAACAAGCTAAGCTACTTGTGGGTTTGGGCATTAAAAGTAAACTTCAAGCGGTATCAACAAGTACAGAAAAAGCCACTCAAACGGTAAGTGATAGCCAGCGAGATGAACGCATTTTTGATGCGTTAGACTACATAACTAGCAGCTTAATTAGGTTAGAAGAAAAACTCGAAGACTTAGAACAGCGCCTACCCGAAAACCAAACAAAAAACCCTGAAGTAGATGAAGACGAATGGCAAGATGAAGAGCTATTGCTTGAAGATGAGCTAATAACTCAGCCTAAAAAACGCAGTAATGCATTGCTTTATTCGTTAATTGCTACGGTTGTTACGTTGCTTATTATACTTGCGGTGTACTTGGCATTTCCTGATCTGGTTTCTTTTTAACTAAGTAGTAAGTTTAAAAAATGAGCGAATCACGCGCCCAAATAAGAAAATCCATTCGCGAATTACGTAATAATCTGTCTAGTGAACAGCAAAATTTAGCATCTCAATCATTAAGTATGAATTTTATTCAATACTTAAAATCAAAAAAAACAGCTAAAAGCCAGCATATCGCCATTTATTTAAGTAATGACGGGGAACTTGATACCTCCTTGTTAATTAAAGAATTATGGAGCTTAAATCACGTTATTTACCTACCAGTAATACACCCATTTAATGGCGCCACCTTATTGTTTCAGCGCTATGAGAAAAACTCACCCATGAGGGCAAATCGCTATGGTATCTTTGAACCTAAGCTAAATTGCAGTCAAATATGCCCTTTACCCAAGCTTGACTATTTACTTATGCCGTTAGTTGCATTCGATAACCAAGGTAATCGCTTAGGAATGGGAGGTGGGTTTTACGATAGAACGTTGGCTCGTTTACATGATGAAAACTGGCAAAAACCGCAACTTATAGGCCTTGCACATGAGTGCCAAAAAGTGGATTTATTACCAGTAGAATCTTGGGACGTACCACTTAAAACTATAATAACACCGAGCAAAAATTACTGCTGGTGATGTGATTATTCACATGCTTGCAGCACACGTTTGACATACAAGAGCACAAAATAATGACACAAGATGAATTAAAAAAAGCAGCCGCATGGGCTGCACTCGAGTTTGTAAAAGAAAACACCATCGTAGGTGTAGGCACAGGCTCAACCGTTAATCACTTTATTGATGCCCTTGGCACCGTTAAAGATACCTTGGTAGGCGCTGTATCAAGCTCTGAAGCCTCAACTGCACGTTTAAAAGAACTCGGCATTGAAGTATTTGAGCTAAACGAGGTAGATGCACTCGATGTTTACGTAGACGGCGCGGATGAAATTAACGCCCTAAACGAAATGATCAAAGGCGGTGGTGCAGCACTTACCCGTGAAAAAATTGTGGCTGCAGTTGCTAAGCAGTTTGTGTGTATTGTTGACGACACAAAACTAGTAGACACATTGGGTGACTTCCCACTTCCAGTTGAAGTTATTCCAATGGCGCGCAGCTACGTAGCACGTGAATTATTGAAATTAGGCGGCGATCCAGTCTATCGCCAAGGTGTAGTTACCGATAACGGTAACGTTATTTTAGACGTATATAATTTAAATATTACCAATGCTAAACAACTTGAAACAGATATAAATCAAATTGTTGGCGTAGTTACCAATGGCCTATTTGCGATGCGTGGTGCTGATAAAGTAATTATCGGCACTATAAATGGGCCTCAAATTAAATAGGATGAGGTTATGAGTAAGGTATCGTTAGCAAAAGACAAAATTAAAATTCTCTTGCTTGAAGGTGTGCACCAAAGCGCAGTTGAAACGCTAAAACGAAATGGTTACAGCAATATAGACTACGTTAAAACATCGCTGCCTGAAAACGAGCTAAAAGAGCGTATAAAAGACGCGCACTTTGTAGGTCTGCGTTCTCGAACTCATATTAATGAAGCTGTTTTAAATGCAGCAGAAAAGCTAATTGCTATAGGTTGTTTTTGTATTGGTACTAACCAAGTTGACTTAAATAGTGCTCGCGAACGTGGCATTGCAGTATTTAACGCCCCATTTTCTAATACTCGCTCTGTTGCAGAGCTAGTACTTGGCGAAATTTTGCTTTTACTACGCGGGATCCCTGAGCGCAATGCTGCGGCTCACCGTGGTGAGTGGTTAAAAACAGCAACAGGCTCGTTTGAAGCTCGTGGTAAAACCTTGGGTATTATTGGCTATGGCCATATTGGTACTCAACTCGGTATCATGGCTGAAAACATTGGTATGAACGTCGAGTTTTACGACATTGAAGATAAGCTAACACTCGGTAATGCAAAACAAGTGCATAACCTTACTCAACTACTTCAGCGATCTGACGTAATTAGTTTGCACGTGCCAGAAACACCGCAAACTAAAAACTTAATTGGTTCAGCTGAACTTGCTGTAATGAAACAAGGCGCCATTTTAATTAACGCCTCGCGCGGCACGGTTGTTGATATTGACGCCCTTGCAGAAGCACTTACTGAGAAAAAGCTAAGCGGTGCAGCAATCGATGTTTTCCCCGTTGAACCTAAATCTAACGATGAAGAGTTTATCTCGCCACTACGTGACTTCGATAACGTTGTTTTAACCCCGCATATTGGTGGTTCAACACAAGAAGCCCAAGAAAATATTGGTATTGAAGTGGCTGGTAAATTAGCTAAATATTCAGATAACGGCTCAACAATTACGGCTGTTAACTTCCCTGAGGTATCTCTGCCAGAGCTTGCTAACCGCAGCCGCTTGTTACACGTTCATCACAACCGCCCTGGTGTACTTACGCAAATTAACCAAGCGTTTGCGCAGCACGGTATCAATATAGCGGCTCAGTACTTACAAACTGATGAAGCAATTGGCTATGTGGTTATTGACGTTGATACCGACCACTCTGAAGTAGCACTAAAAGAGCTAAGTGCAGTAGAAGGAACAATTAGAGCGCGTATTCTTCACTAAACATTATCTATAATAAAAGCCGCATTTGATTAAACAAGTGCGGCTTTTTAAATTATGATTTAGCAACTTATCGTGATTAGTCGCCCTTAACTTCTAAATTTATAAACTTAACCAGTTCTTCTGGCTTACCAGCTAGCATCATTAACTGCTGGTTAACTTCCATCATAGTTTGGCCTTCAGGTAGCTTTGCTGAAACAGTTAACGAATTTAAACCGCTTGCAAAGCTTGTTAACGCACTAGCAATTTCTTCCGTAATAGGCGCTTGCTCTAACTGCTGGGCTAGCATTGTTTGCATTTGCTCAATAGTCATACCTTGCTTTGAAAGCTCACTTTCAAATAACTCTTTAAGTTTCCCTTGGTTATTTATGACAAAGCTTGCGTTACGTGGTTCAAGTTTGCTCATTGCTTGCATCATACGTGTTTGTTGTTGCAGCTGCTGCTCATAAGTTAGAGGGGTATCGCCCGCTTGCTTTTGCTCTTTGCTCATAGCAAGCGACGTATCCATAAGCGGTTTAGAATTAGCTAATCCTATATCCATATTAAAACTAATCACATCTTTAGCATTGAGCTTAACAACCATATCGCTCTCACCCGACTCTTCATTATAATCTAAAGATGAATGCAGGTTGTAACTTGCTGACGCTAATATTGCGTTTGTGTCAGCTGGCAGTGTGGCAATAAAGTCTTTACTCAGTGTCAGATTTTTTACATCAAGCGATGTATGCGGTGAAATTTTATCAGTTTCGTAGCCTTTAACTTCAATACTTTGAACGTTGGCAACACTCTCGCCCTCAGGGCTTATTACTTCCATGTTTGTAATTTCAACACTTTTTGAAATAACACTTGCTGATAAGCCAGCATATTTAAATGTTGCACCCGTTTGCTCACTCACCATGGCCAGCTGCTTGTCTACTTCAGCACGAACCTCTTGGGTTGCAACATAGTTAGCATAGCTAACGCCGCCAACACCTGCGGCAATAATCGCTGCTGCTATTATTAATTTTTTCATGTTATTTCCTTATTTTATTTTTTATAAAAATTGTACTTGCTTAAGAGTAACATTGCATAGCAACCGCTGTAAGCGTTAATTAATTAGGCTCAATAACTCATGTACCGTTTTTACTGGAGTTATTTTAGCGCCTAAGCCTTCCATTGATTTATGGTAATTACGAAACGGGATAAATATTTCTGTAAAGCCATGCTGCGCAGCTTCTTTGACTCGAGGTACACCGCTGTCTATTGGGCGGACATCGCCATTTAAGCTAAGCTCGCCCATAATACACGTTGTGCGTGGTACAACAAATTCATTCAAGCTACTAAGCAGTGCGGTAACGAGCGCTAAATCTATGCAAGTTTCTGACTCATCAATTTTTAAACCACCTACAATATTAAAAAAGGTGTCATGAAATATTTTAGTTTTTGTATGCTTGCGTAAAATACCGGTAAGCATTTTTATTCGGTTCATATTTAAACCCACACAGACGCGCTGTGGAAATTCAGCTTCGGTTTCTGTTGTTAAGCATTGTATTTCTAGTAATAAATTACGATTACCTTTACGGATACAGGTAATAGACGAACCCGGAGAGTCAGTTGTCGACCCCGACAAAAATATCTCACTTGGGTTGTCTACACTTAACATTCCGCGTTCACACATTTTAAAAATACCGACCGTATCAATATCACCAAAACGGTTTTTATTGGCACGTAAGGTACGAATTTGTCCATCATTAGTGTCTATGTGTAATAGCGCGTCAACAATGTGTACTAAGGTTTGCGGGCCTGCTATTTCATTGTTTTTATTCACATGAGCAATAATAAACATAGTCACGTCATTTTGCTTACAATACTGGGTAAGCGCTTGAGCTGCGCTTTTAACTTGTGAAGGTGAGCCCGGACTACCATTTGCTGTATCGGTAACAACAGCCTGAATAGAGTCAATAACTGCAAACTTAATTTTATTTTTATCGAGCTCTTCAATAATGGTTTCAACGCTAGTTTCTGAGAGTAAATAAAGCTCGTCGGCGTCATAGTCTAGCTTTAAGCGGTTAACGCGATTTTTAAACTGCGACAAAGACTCTTCTGCTGTACAGTATAGAGATGGCATACGCTTTGACATCCTTGCGACTAAGTCAGATAAAAGCGTTGTTTTACCCGCACCCGGATCGCCCGAAATAATATTTACCGAGCCCGTAGTAACACCACCACTTAACACACGATCCAGCTCGCCTATATCAGTGAGTTGTTTTTCGGCTTCAACGGTCGCAATATCATTAATTTTTTTAGAACCACCACCAACTCCGCCGGCATAGCCGCCAACACTTGCTCTTGCTGCAGTTTTTTTGCTTTGCCCTGCTGAGGGTTTAAATTCAGCTAATGTGTTCCAAGCACCGCAGCGACATTGTCCCTGCCAACGTTGGTAATTCATGCCACACTCTGTACAAACAAACTCTACTTTTGCCGCTTTAGCCATTAATAACCTTATTTATTAATCATTGAATTTAAAAATACGTATTGTTTTGTTGTTATTTTGCCATTTCACCTATTTACATAGCAACATAGCTTGCCTGTGGAAATTTCTTAAGCCACAATCATTGCCTAATTAACTGTTTTGCTTTTATATATCTTAGGGCACAGTTTTTGCTTTAAAATTGAATAAAAGTAACTTGCCAATAAAATGGCGCATAACACATAATAACAAAGACTAAATTGTAGTTACTCAAAAAATCGTACCTATATTAATAACATAGCATGATTTACGTTTATTGAATTTCTAATAAATGGATTTAATAGTATACCTACTTTTCAAAGAGACGGTGATGGTTTTATAAATGGCTGATGACATCATGCTCAAACACGAGTCCCTCGTGAATGAGCTAAAACAATATTTAGGCAACGCTAAGTTTGACCTAATTTTTAAATCAAAAACAGCAGAGCTTACAAAGCCTGAGCAGTTTTTGATTAAAATGGAAATGTCGCGCCTTTCTCAGCCTGTTGCGCGCTTTATCGATCTACGTGGTTTAGTTACAGGGCAAGTAAAACCTTACGAACACAACGGTAAACAGCACTTTATGGATGAAACGGCTATTGAAGTGTTTGAAAATGCTCTAAAACAGCATGGCGAATACACGCTTGCTGTCTATGAAGCGGTTATGAATACGGAAAATAATCACCGTGTAATGCAAAAAGAAGCCGCCGAAAAAGGGAATAAGCAAGAGCAAGAAGATTTACTAAATACCAATGTAATAAAGTTTGCATCTTACGAAAGCCGCGCAGAAGAAAGAATGAATTATTCAATTAAAGTAACAATTGAATATAACGATAACAAAAATATTAAGGCAAGTACCTCTGATATCTCTTTGAGTGGCTGTAAAATTAAGCTTGCAAAGCGAAATATAATTAGAAAAGGCCAACTAATAGCAATGCGTTTGGTGGGCCTAGAGCAAGACTTTGAACTAGGTTTAAAAAATGGTATTCAATATGAAGTGGTTGCCGTTGAGAATATTTCACGTGAATTCAACCATATTCGCTTAAAGCGAACTTATGTTGAGAATAATGAAGCCTTTGATAACTTTTTAGAAAGCTTTATCCACGGAAATAAACGCCGCTACAAAGTTAATTTAGATAACACGCTTGATGCCGTTGTATCTAAGGGGTATGAGCAATATTACATACCTCGAGTTACTTCGTTGTATGTGTTTTTAAGTAAAAAAGATGACCAGTATTATCCTAGTTTAAGCTTAACCACCGAAAACAATATTTTTATTCAACGTTATTTTACCGATGAAAAAAGTGTACCTTGTTTATATAACATACTTAACCACAAACGTGTGTCGGAACTATTAACACAAACAACCGCAGTAAAAGAAGATTACCTGTATACATTTACTCACGTCTCATCAGGTAAAGTTTATTTTTACTCTGCAACACGAACCGAACTTAATAAAAACCCAAAACTTCGTGATTTATTCTTGGGATTTGGTAGCCAAAAAGAAAGCTGGCAGTGTTTTAAAATTCAAATAATGCCAAGTCATCCTGATGATGCATACATACCGCTTTCACTGCCTAACTCTGCGGGCAGTAATATTGAAAAACTCAATAAGCCGCCCTCCCCACGTGTTGAAGGACTAGTAAAAGACGTAAAATATATTGTGGTGCTAACCAGTATAGGTAACAGTGTTGAGCAAGCTCATTATAAAGCGCGAACTTACGATAAGGCACTTGTTAATCAGCTTAAGCTTTTTGGTCATGCAAAGCATAAAACAGCTCCCTATTTAGACATTGTTGCGCTCGAGTATGTAAATTTACGTTCTCATAAGCGTTATTTATATAAAACCGACGTTAAATTGCATATAAATGATACGGTGCTTAATGGCCATACTCGTGACTTTTCAGTTATGGGACTGCAGCTAGAGTGCGATCAGCCTGTTAACTTTAAAAAAGGCGATATCGTCCTTTTAACATTTCCTGAGTTACAAAAAATAACTAAAAAACATAAATTGGGCGAGCTCAAGTATGAAGTTATGGCCATTAGTAAATCACTGACCACCGTTAATTTAAAAGCAAATAGAGTGGCTGATTTACCTCATGCAGGCGTTAGCTTTTTTACGCAGTTAATTGAAAATAACAAAAATAAATTAAAAGCAAGCGAAGAAGCGCCTAAAATAGAAGGGCTTTCAACCGCATTAAGAAACATGGTCACTAAAAGTGTTTGCCAATTCCCGCTGTATTTACATAAAGAAGCGGCACATTTTAAAGTGGGCGCAATTGGCTACGGTCTTTATTCAAACCCGCTGCATGTACTTTTGCAAAACTTTGGCTTACTTAGTAATAAAACAGATGTATCGAGTATATTAACAGACGAGCAAATTTTAAATGTGATCACGCCAAATATAAAAGATCGCAGCAGGCAAGACCCACCGCTTGCGTTTACGCTCGCAATCAATTTTGATCCCCGTAAAGATAAAGCCACCGATGCAATCCAAAGTCAGTGCATACTCGGTGAAGATTACAGCAGTTTTAACGAACAAATTAGCAAAGGGATTAAATCCGAAATTATATTTGTTATGCGTTTATATATTTCACGTACCGGTCGCCCAGATACAGACTACCTCTCTAACGAGCTTAGCTATGTTAGCCAATACGCTCTGCATAAAGCCAAAGAGTTAGAAGAAGCTTTATGGTCTGTAACAGGTGTAGGTGATGTGGTTGATATTACCGAAGAAGCGTTGAGCCATTTTGAGTTCGATCAACAAAAGGTTGACCAAATGGGACGCCGGAAACTGATTTGGTTAAACCGCTCTCGCTAAGCGGTTTAACAGTCACTATTACTTTTTACCTAGCGGAATAGCTAACATATAAAGTAACTGTAATAACGAGCCTTTACAAATAGCGGCTTGCGCTTGTCCAACAACCTTAGGTTTACCATGTACTGCAACACCAAGGCCAGCTTTTGCCATCATAACAAGGTCGTTAGCGCCATCGCCAATCGCCACGGTTTGTGTTGTTTTGAGACCTAACTTAGCCTGCAAGGACTCTAAAATAATTGCCTTTTGCTGTGCATCTACAATAGTACCTAACACTTTACCTGTTAGCTTATCGTCTTCGAATTCAAGCACATTTGCATGTACTTCGTCTAAATCAATAAGCTGCTGAACACGCTCTGCAAATGGTACAAAACCACCAGAGGCAATAGCTAAATACCAATTGTGATGTTTTAATACTTGGCATAAAGCTTTTATGCCTGGCATAAGTGGTAAGGTACTTTTTAACTCATCTATAAGGCTTTTTTCAATACCTTTAAGCTTAGCTACTCGTTGATTTAAGCTTTCACTAAAATCAAGTTTACCCGCCATGGCAAGTGCAGTTACGGATGCTACATCATCATAAACATTTGCTAAGCGCGCTATTTCATCGATGCATTCAATAGTAATCGCTGTTGAATCCATATCCATCACTAGCAAGCCTGGCTCGTATAGGTTAGGCGGGGTATTAATTTGTACTAGTTGACATTCTAGTGTTTCTGAAAACGCTTTAAGCGTTAGTGGGTTGATAGATTGCATTGTATTTTGAGTATAAAAGCACAGTGCTGGTGATAACCCTAAGTCAGGTTGGTATTGGCAAAGCGCAGTAACCGTTTGCCCATGGTGAGCTAAAAACTGAATGAATGTATCTATACTCGTTGCATTAAAATCACCTGCAAACGCAATGCTAAATAACCCGTCTTGTGTATTTGGTACACCGTCAAACAGCGTAAAAACCCCATTTTTATGAGCAAACCATTGGTTAAGCGTTAACATTGATAATGATTGCTGTGAAATAAGCTGTGCCATGCTGATTTGCGACATGGGATCTCCGTGTTTATTTTTATTTACCTGATTTAAAAAAGTTGATGAAAATAGTGCTAAATTCGCCATCAGGGTCAGTTTAAGGTTATAGTAGTAGTTGTAACATCAAATCAAAATTCTGTCAGCAGCATATACGGTGACTATGAAAAATAACCATCTAAAAAATCCAATATCAGCATCACAAAAAAAGCGACTCTTGCGGTTATTGCTAGCTGCGGGCTGTTTTGTATTGCTTAGCTGGGTTGGTGTAAATAGTAGCTTTCAAAGTCATCAATTGTTGTACGATAGCGCCGATAACACGGCAAAAAGTTTAACCCAATTTATGGCATTAAATGTTAAAACGCCACTGATAGAAAAAAACAAACCCGAACTAAATGCGATATGTAACGATATAGCTAAAGACGAATTTGTACTTTCGGCTACCATTTATGATCATCAAGGCATTTTAGTTGCCAGTAGCGATAATTGGCAGTCGCACCACATTTTAGGTCAACTTCCAGAGTCGACTCCAGGAATAAGTAAACTAAAAACCCCTTTTGTAGAGCCTGTTATAAGTGATGATGACCGTCCTATTGGCTTTGTGTCTGTAACGTATCTAACGCGTGCAGCTATATCGAACAGCCACAGTCATTTTCACGATTTAGGTAGGCAAGTTTTATTAATGCTGGTTATTGCGTGTATTTTTACTTGGCAATTGGGGCGTGGTTTAAAACGTTGGCAGGTAAACCGCTATATGCAAAAAACCTCTGAGCAAGAATCATAAAGCGCTTTAGCAAGCGCCTTTTTGTCACTACATTGTTTTAAACTACATAGTACGTTGAATACATTTGGAATATGTAGCGGCGTATTAATTTCACCTTGATGCCCGCTCAGTGGCATTGAGGGCGAGTCGGTTTCGAGCACTAAATGCTGTGGCTCAATTTGAGCAATAACATTACGGGTTTTTAATGCACGCTCGTAAGTTATAACCCCACCTACACCTAGTTTAAAGCCCTGTTTAATATAATAGTGCGCTTGCTGTAGTGACCCCGAAAACGCATGTATCACCCCACCATATTTTGGCTTACAACGTTTAAACGATTGCGCAATTAAATCATGGCTTTGCCTATGGTGGATAATAAGTGGCAAATTTAACTCATTAGCAATAGTTATTTGCTGCTCAAATAACCACGTTTGCTTTGTAAGGTCTTCAATACTTCTATCAAGCCCACACTCACCTATTGCCCCAAGCTGGTTAATATTTGCTTTTGCAAAATCAAACAGCTGCGCAAGATGAGACTCTTTATGATCAGCTAAAAAGTAAGGATGAAGCCCTGCGGCTATATGCACTTGTGGGTATTTACTTTTAAACTCAATTAACTGTTTAGATTGCGCCAAACTAATACCCGGCACAATAAAGCGCTCTACGCCCTTTGCCACACACGCTTTTATAAGTGATTCGCGCTCTGCGTCAAACTCAGTAAAATCAAGGTGGCAGTGGGAGTCTATAAATTTCATAGCGTAAACCGCTTAAGGGTTTAAGCGTGTTATTTGCCAGCTATTATCATCTTGGCGCTGGTACATAAAGCGGTCGTGTAGACGGTGAGCGCCGCCTTGCCAAAACTCAATTTTAGTAGGCACTACACAGTACCCCCCCCAAAAATCTGGCAATGGAATTTCACCTTTGGCAAACTTGCTTTTCATATTCGCAAAGGTTGCCATAAGTACTTTTCGCGACGACACGGGCCTGCTTTGTTGCGACGCCCATGCTGCTAATTGGCTTTCTTTAGGGCGCGATAAAAAGTATTTTGCCACGGCAGATGTAGGTAACGGTTTAGCCTCGCCGTACACAATTACTTGGCGCTCCATATGGTGCCATGGAAAATGCAACGATATTTTGTTATTACCTTTTAGCTCTTGTGCTTTTCGAGAGCCTGTATTAGTAAAAAACACAAACCCGTTATCATCAAGGTGTTTTAACAGCACAATACGTTGCGAAGGCTGCCCGGTTTCATCAACCGTTGCCACAACCATGGCCGTTGGGTCTGGAATATTACTGCCCACAGCATGCTCAAGCCACGTTTCAAATTGTTTAAATGGGTCATCTTGCAACGTATCTTCGCTTAGCGCGTCTTGTAGGTATTCACGGCGGATATCTTCGAGTTTCATAAACAAATCCTTCTCTGTTTATTAAAGCGTATGTGGGTAAGTAAGGTCAGGCAATTAATCGTTATAAGAACAAAAATAAAAGTGTTTTGTTTAATGTTAGTTTAGTGATGGGTTTCGTTTCACTCTACCCAACCTACGGTGCTATCAGCTATCAGCTATCAGCTATCAGCTATCAGCTACAAAATTGATTAACTTACAAGAGCTCGTCAAGTAAAGCCTAAAATCACCTGCAAGTGTAGAAGTGCTGATAAAGTGAACTTCACACAGCAGACGTTCACCTAAGTAGTTTAGCCTAAGACAAGGCATCCAACCCTACTTATCCCTATGAGCATACGGTTTGTATGTAATTAGGGTAAGTCGGGGTGGATAACGCAGTATTAGGTTAAAATACGACGGTGATTACATTTGCTCCATAACTTCAATGCCTAACAAATCCAATCCTATTTTTAACGTATCTGCCACTAAATTACACAACACTAAACGGCTGTCACGAACGCTTGGCTCTACGCCTTCTTTAAGTACTGGGCAAGCTTCGTAGAATGTCATGTATAAGCTGGCTAGCTCGTATAAGTAACCACATAATACGTGCGGAGTGGCCTCAGAGATCATTAAATCAAGCACTTCTTCAAGCTGAAGTAGTTTAAGTGCGAGTGCTTTTTCTTGCGGCTCAGCGATGGCTACATCAGCATTTAGCGAAGCGGCATCGACACCTGATTTACGGAAAATACTACGTACGCGAGTATAAGCATATTGTAAGTAAGGTGCTGTAGCGCCTTCAAAGCTTAACATGCTGTCCCAGTTAAATATGTAATCACTGGTACGGTGCTTAGAAAGATCAGCATATTTAACTGCGCCAATACCTACTTTACGCGCAATTTCGCTGCGATCATGATCCGATAAACCGGATTCACGCTCAGCTAGTTTTGTTGCTGCACGGCTGATTGACTCTTCAAGTAAATCAGCAAGTTTAACAGTGCCACCTGTACGGGTTTTAAAGGGTTTACCATCGGCGCCCATCATGGTGCCAAACGGGCAAAACTCGTAGCTTGTTTCATCGCGTAAAAGGCCTGCTTTACGTGCTGTAAGCTCTACTTGGTTAAAGTGAAGGCTCTGGCGTGCATCAACAAATATTAAAATACGTTCAGCACCCAATTTATTTGAGCGGTAATCACATGCGGCTAAATCGGTGGTTGCATATAAAAAGCCACCGCCTGATTTTTGCACGATAAACGCAGATGGCTCGCCATCTTTATTTGCAAGCTCATCTAAAAACACCACTTGTGCGCCTTGCGACTCTACAGCAATGTTTTTATCTTTTAATAAGCTAATAATATCGTTAAGCTCGCTGTTATAGGCACTTTCAGCCATAATATCAGCTTGAGTAAGCGTTACATTTAGACGTTTGTAAACTTCTTCAGAGTGCTTAACTGAGGTTGCTATAAATAATTTCCATAGTTTTTCACAGTGCGCATCGCCGCCTTGTAGTTTAACGACGTAATCACGGGCTTTATCGGCAAAGCCTTCTTCATCGTCAAAGCGTTTTTTAGCGTCGCGGTAAAACGTTTCTAAATCAGCAAGCGCTACCGACTCTAAGTCTACGCCTTGGCTAATTTGATCTTCTAAATGCGCAATCAGCATACCAAATTGTGTGCCCCAATCGCCCATGTGGTTTTGACGAATGACTTTATCGCCTCTAAATTCTAGTGCGCGTACAATGGCATCACCAATAATGGTTGAACGTAAATGGCCTACGTGCATTTCTTTTGCAAGGTTTGGCGATGAGTAATCTACCACAACAGTTTGCGGGTTAGCGTGCTCGTTTACGGCAAGCTTTGCATCTCTGTTAGCCGCTTCTACGCTTTTGGCTAAAAACTCAGGCTTTAAATGAATATTTATAAAACCAGGGCCAGCAATTTCTGTTTTTTCAGCAATGTCGCTTACATCTAGGTTATCAATAATTTTTTTCGCAAGCTCACGTGGGTTGCTTTTCATTTTTTTAGCGGCGCCCATTGCACCATTAATTTGGTAATCACCAAACTGTGGGCGTGTGCTTTGTGTAACCGCTGGGTTTGTATCTTCAGGTAGGCCAGCTGCGGTCATGGCGGCAATGGCTTTTTCTACTAAAATAGTACGAATGTTCATTATATTATTTACCTTTGTAAGCCCGCCTAAGCAGGCTTTCAGTTGACTGTAGTCAGTTGATTCTAGTTTTCGCGCGTATGGTTAAAGGTTACTTCTGGGTAACGCTCTGTTGATAAATTAAGGTTTACTCGGCTCGGTGCTATGTAAGTTAGGTTATCGCCACCATCAAGCGCTAAGTTGCTTTCGCACTTGCGTTTAAACTCTTCAAACTTTTTAACGTCAGTTGAGCTTACCCAGCGCGCTGTATTTACGTTTACACCTTCGTAAATAGCATCTACGTTGTACTCAGCTTTTAAGCGCGCTACAACTACGTCAAACTGTAGTACACCTACCGCGCCTACAATTAAGTCGTTATTAATAAGCGGTCTAAATACTTGTACTGCACCTTCTTCAGAAAGCTGTACTAGGCCTTTTAATAGCTGCTTTTGCTTAAGCGGATCGCGCAAACGAATGCGACGAAACAGTTCAGGCGCAAAGTTAGGAATACCGCTAAATTTAAGCTTTTCGCCTTGCGTAAAGGTATCGCCAATTTGAATTGTACCGTGGTTATGTAGGCCTATAATGTCGCCCGCGAATGCATCTGCTGCACGCTCACGATCGCCCGCCATAAACGTTACCGCATCAGAAATACTGACTTGTTTACCAAGGCGTACATGGTTCATTTTCATGCCTTGGCTGTATTTACCCGACACAATACGCATAAAGGCAATACGGTCACGGTGTTTAGGGTCCATGTTGGCCTGTATTTTAAATACAAAACCAGTAAAGTTTTCTTCTGATGCAACGACTTGGCGGTCTTCTGTTTCACGCGGTAATGGCGTAGGCGCCCACTGCGTTAAACCATCAAGCACGTGGTCAACACCAAAGTTACCTAGGGCTGTACCAAAGTACACTGGCGAAAGTTCACCCGCTAAAAATAGTTCAAGATCAAATTCGTTTGAAGCACCAATTACAAGCTCTAACTCTTCACGTAGTTGCTCAGCGAGTTCTTCACCAATAGCAGTATCAAGCTCTGGGTTATCAAGGCCTTTTACTGTACGTACTTCTTGAATAGTATGGCCTTGGCCTGTTTTATATAAAACCGCTTCGTCGTTATGAATATGGTAAACACCTTTAAACTCTTTACCACAACCAATTGGCCACGTAATAGGCGCACAAGCAATGTTTAGCTCTGTTTCTACTTCATCAAGGAGCTCCATTGGGTCACGAATATCACGGTCACACTTATTCATAAAGGTAACAATAGGGGTAGTACGTAGGCGCGTAACTTCCATCAGTTTACGAGTACGTTCTTCTACACCTTTTGCGGCATCAATAACCATTAAGCACGAATCTACCGCAGTCAGCGTGCGGTAAGTATCTTCTGAGAAGTCTTCGTGTCCAGGAGTATCAAGTAAATTAACCAGCGCATTGTTATACGGAAATTGCATAACAGAGGTCGTAACCGATATACCACGCTCCTTTTCCATTTCCATCCAGTCAGACTTTGCATGCTGATTAGAGCCACGGCCTTTTACAGTGCCGGCTTTTTGAATCGCTTGTCCGAACAATAGTACTTTTTCGGTGATGGTGGTTTTACCCGCATCCGGATGCGAGATGATTGCGAAGGTACGTCGTTTACTTATTTCGCTAAGGAGGTTTTGGTCTGCCATTAAAAAGTTCTTATAGTTTAAATACGGATAATGTCACTATGAAGTGTGCAGACGTTTAAAGGCTAAAATAACTAAACCTCGAAACCTCAACACACCAAAACAAAGAGCAAATTAGCACCTCGTTTGCGATCCGTTATGTTAATCGTAATTAAAGACTATTTTCGCTGATCTTGACCCTTTAAACAATCAATGGTTAGTTATTAACTGATCTTTTTTATTAATATTTGAGCTTAAGCCATTTTGTTTGTAATAAGACGCTGCCTAAATACAAACTATCGACTAATTAAGTAATTAAAACCTCTGTATATTGGAGCGTATATCTCTAACTAAAGTGTATATTTTAACGATGAGTAAATCGCAGGCTTGTTTAATAAACTTGTAACGCATACTATAAAAAGATTGCGTAAAGGATATTAGTTAGTTAATGAAAACCAGTAAGTTAAGCATTAGATTATTATGGTATATAACTCCGCTTGTTATATTGCCCCTGCTATTTTTAGGTGGCTTTACGTTAACTAATGTAACGAACTCAACTCAAAAACAAGCTGATTTGATCATGAGCCGCTTTGTTGAGCAGCAGCAACAAAAAGCGTTTAACTACATAGACTCTTTTCACTCTACGACTAAGTTACTATCTCGTTCTCCGGTACTTAACGACTTTTTAGCTAATGACGCTCTTTCAGACGGAAATTATACACGTAGGCTTGGCGCTCTAATGGATGTATTTGCCAGTTATAATGAAGCCTACCCTGATATTATTAGCATAAATTTAGTGTCGGCTAGCGGTAAGAGTGACGCCTATCATTCAAATAATTTAACGATAGCGCCTAAAAACTACCCCTTTTTTAATCAGGTTATACAAAGTAATTTAAGCCAACAGCAGTTTATGGTTCAAAAACCCGACGGCACCACTAGCTTATATTTTGTTCAGCGAATCGACAGCGTGGGTTATTACCTAAAGCGTCCTCAACAACTGGGCTTTATTGTTGTAAATGTTGAACCTTCAATTTTAAATACCAGTATTTTAGAAGCGCCCTATAACAACACGCTTAATTTGTTACTGACCAAAGACGGTAAAATATTATTTAGCTCTAACTATAATTTACGTGGCCAATATATTAGCGAATACGAACTTAACAAGGTTCATGATTTAGCTGACATCGGCACACTCTCTACTATTGAGCTGTCGAGTATAGATAAAATAGAACGTATGATTTTTGCCGTACAAATGAGCGGTGGTTACTATTACGTATCAACGATCCCCAAAGCGGTGCTTCACCAGTCGGGCAAGGCAATTAGTTTAATTACAGGTCTAATTGTTATTATTTCAGTGATCTCGTTACCCATTTTAATATTTGTTGTTGTACGTAACTTATTGTTAAACCCAATAGAACTGTTAGGTGCAGCCAGCCACAGAGTCGGTGACGGAGACTTAGCGGTAAGCTTACCTGCTCATACCGATGACGAAGTGGGCATATTGTTTAACGACTTTAATCACATGGTTAATCAAATTAGGCATTATCAGCAACAGCTCGAAGAATACAAACACCATCTAGAAGACAAGGTAGAAAGCCGAACTCAAGCGCTTGAGTCAATGAACAGCCAACTTGAACTCGCCATTACTCAAGCAGAGCAAGCTAACCAACTTAAAAGCCGTTTTTTAGCAAACATGAGCCATGAAATACGAACCCCTCTCACCGCTATTATGGGCTTTACGGAGCAGTTGCTACATAACGATAAAATAGTAAACGACAAACAACATTTAAGTACTATTTTACGAAATTCAAAGCACTTACTTGAACTAATTAACAATATTTTGGATTTATCTAAAATTGAGGCTGAAAAGTTAGCTGTCGAGCAAACCTCAGTGAGCGTTGTACAGTTAATTCATGATATTGAATCAATCATAACGCCGTTGGCTCAAGAAAAGCGTTTAGAACTTAATATTATTTTTGACTTACCAATACCGCAAACTATATACACGGATGTAACACGCTTAAAGCAAATTTTAATCAATGTAGCAAACAACGCTGTTAAATTTACAGAGCAAGGGCATGTCACTATTTGTGTACATTATCATGCTAAAAGCAACCTTATTGAATTTGTAATCACCGATACCGGTATTGGTATGTCTGAGCATCAAATTTCTCGTGTATTTAAGCCATTTGAACAAGCAGATGCGACAACCACGCGACGCTTTGGTGGTACAGGATTAGGATTATGCATATCTAAAAACCTTGCACAATTACTTGGCGGCAACATAAAACTAGAAAGCGAAGTCGGCGAAGGAAGTAAATTTTCTATTAGTGCTGCTTGCCACTTAACAGGCAAAACACCAGCGCTTGAGCTCCTTGAAGAGCATTCACAATTAACTCCTGAAAAAGACCCTCTTTTATCATTTGCTACTAACAGCTTTGACGCAAATATTTTGGTAGCCGAAGATAACCCAGATAATCAGTTACTCATTAAGTTGCTTTTGCAAACTTGGGGGCTTGAGCCTGATATAGCAAATAATGGTGCACAAGCCGTAGAAATGGCACTAGTAAACGACTACCAGCTAATTATTATGGATATGCAAATGCCTGTTATGGGTGGGCTTGAAGCCACTAAAATGCTGCGACATGCTGCGTACGACGGTCCTATTATTGCGCTTACCGCAAACGTAATGAATCACGATATTGGCACCTATATTGAGGCTGGCTGCGACAAAGCTCTAGGAAAACCAATAGACAAAGATGCGCTCGAAAACGTACTTGTTAGCTACTTGCATCTTGAAAAAGATAATCAAAATAAGTGGGATGATTTGTTGAAAAGTGAAAAATTTCAGCAAATATCTAATAATTACTTAGCTAATTTACCTGATTATTTGAAGCAAATAAAAACGTTGCATCACACGCAAGATTGGGAAAGCCTAAAAGCAGTAGCACATAGTGTTAAAGGCAGCGCAGGATGTTTTAACTTTGATGCTATTTACAAAAGCGCAGGCGACCTTGAAGAAAACCTAAAAAGTAACGATAAATCACAAAGAGATGAAATTATAAACTCAGTAATAGTGGCAATACAGCAGGCAATTAACTCAAAATAAAACCGTTAGCTGCCCGCAACTAAAAATCACATAAACCCTAAGCTTAATGCCATACCCATTAAAATGGCATCTTCAAAGCCGTTTTTAGTTGCATCGTCACTTGGGTAATAATTCTTTCGTATCGACATCTCTATAAATCCGGCTTGCTCATAAAGCTTAATTGCACGTGTATTTGACTCGCGTACTTCTAAAAATAAATTCTCGGCATTTTGCTGTTCACCGTGCTCTATAAATTTACTCAATAGCTGCTTAGCAATCCCCTTACCTTGATGCTCGGGCGTCACGCATATATCCATAAGCGTAAAATCAGGCCCTGCTTTTTCACCAATGTAAAAACCAACGAGTACATCACCATCAAAGGCGGCTAAATTAAAATAACGTCCACCAATACATGAACTCATTGTTTTTAAAGTCCAAGGATGACTGTGGCATGCCTTTTCGATAGCTATAAGCGTCTCTACAGCATCGTTATTTACAGGTTTAAAGTTTATCAATGTGTTCACTTAGTAAAGCCCACAAAGCCCGTTTTTCGGTTGCATTAAGTTGTGAGGATGGTAATTCGAGCTGATCACCCGTTAATTGCATGTGCTCACCTTTAACCACACTATTTATAGCTACAGGCACTGCTGCACGATGAATATCTGCAAGTAATGAGCTAGAAAGCTCAAGGGATTCAAGTAAAACAGGTGTTAATTCTTTTTCCACATTACTTATAGGATTTTCAGAGCTGGCAGGTAAAAAATGAGTATTTAGTTCGAGGTTTTCAATACCAAAAACAGCTGCGTACCGTGAATGCATAACGACTCGATGAAATTAGTAATTAAGGTAATATAAGAATTAATAAATACGATGTAAAGAAGAAATGGCAGGGGCGGAGAGATTCGAACTCCCAACCGTCGGTTTTGGAGACCGCTGTTCTACCAATTGGAACTACGCCCCTGCAATGACGACGAATTATAGAGAAGTTTCGCTAAAGGTAAAGAGAAAAATCACAGATTTAGTTCAACTGCTTTTTTAATAAGCAAAACGGTGAATTAGCATGCTAATTCACCGTTTTTATCAGTTTAATTTACCAAACTTAATGCAGGGTAAATTATTCCCACTCAATAGTTGCAGGTGGCTTACCTGAAATATCGTAAACTACACGTGAAATACCATCTATCTCGTTAATGATACGGTTAGAAACCACACCTAAAAACTCATAGGGTAAATGTGACCAACGCGCAGTCATAAAGTCGATAGTTTCAACACAACGAAGTGAAACAACCCAATCGTATTTACGTGCATCACCCATAACTCCTACCGATTTAACCGGTAAGAACACAGTAAACGCTTGGCTTACTTTATGGTACAGGTCGGCTTTGTGTAGCTCTTCAATGAAGATAGCATCAGCACGGCGTAATAAATCACAGTACTCTTTTTTAATTTCACCTAGTACACGTACACCTAAACCTGGTCCAGGGAATGGGTGGCGGTAAAGCATGTCGTACGGTAAACCTAACTCTAAACCAATTTTACGTACTTCATCTTTAAATAACTCACGAAGTGGCTCAACTAGGCCCATTTGCATATCATCTGGTAAGCCGCCCACATTATGGTGAGATTTAATAACGTGTGCTTTACCAGTCGCTGAAGCCGCTGATTCAATTACGTCAGGGTAAATAGTACCTTGACCTAACCATTTTGCGTTTTTAAGCTTTTTAGCTTGCTCATCAAATACATTAATAAACGTGTGGCCAATAGCCTTACGTTTATCTTCTGGATCTGACTTACCGGCAAGGTCATTTAAAAACTGATCTTCAGCATCTACTTTTACAATGTTTAAGCCAAATTTATTGCCAAACATATCCATTACTTGCTGACCTTCGTTTAAACGAAGCAGCCCGTTATCAACAAATACACAGGTTAGTCGCTCACCAATAGCACGATGAATAAGCATAGCCACAACCGATGAATCAACACCACCTGATAAGCCTAAAATAACTTCATCATCGCCAACAGTGTCTTTAATACGCTCAATGGCATCATCAATAATTTTTGCAGGAGTCCACAGTTTTTCACAACCACAAATATCAATTGCAAAGCGCTCTAGTAAACGTTGCCCTTGATGAGTGTGCGTTACTTCTGGGTGAAACTGCACGCCGTAAAAACGTTTTTCTTCATTAGACATAGCAGCATGCGGACACGTTGGTGTTTTAGCTGTTGTGCTAAAGCTTGCAGGTACTTCCATAACTTTATCGCCGTGGCTCATCCATACGTCTAAAACGCCGTTGCCGCCATCGGTAATATGATCTTCAATTGCATCAAACAATGCACAATTGCCGACCTTTTCAACTTGCGCGTAACCAAATTCTTTTTTATCAGAGCTGTGAACGCTGCCACCAAGTTGAGTTGCCATTGTTTGCATACCGTAACAAATGCCTAATACAGGAACGCCTGCATTAAACACATACTCAGGAGCGCGCGGGCTGTTTTCAAGTGTTGTTGATTCTGGGCCACCAGAAAGAATGATACCTTGTGGGTTAAACTCGCGGATTTGCTCTTCAGTCACATCCCATGCCCACAGCTCACAGTAAACACCAATTTCGCGTATACGGCGCGCGATTAATTGCGTGTATTGTGAACCAAAGTCTAAAATGAGAATTCGTGAATCGTGAATATCTTTGCTCATGGAGTATCTCGTAAAGTAGATGCTAATGCTAAATGCCGCTTTGAATACCAATTTTATTAAACATTACTAATTCTTGCAGGCTAAATAACTCACTAACCACGTTAAAAACTTCTTATTTAGAAGAAACTAAAAATCGAAATTTTTGCCTCGTTATTGAGCCATTTATCTGTCGCAATAATTGACCACTTTATTAATGCAATTGGTATTTATATAAACGACTAAAAAGAGGGCTTGCAAAGCAAGCCCAATAAATTATTAATTACGCGCTTAACCTAAGCGGTAATTTGGTGCTTCTTTGGTAATTTGCACATCATGTACGTGCGACTCACCCATACCTGCAGATGTAACACGTACAAACTGAGGTTTTGTATTAAGCTCTTCAATAGTTGCACAACCCGTTAAGCCCATTGCACTACGAAGACCGCCTACCTGCTGGTGAATAATAGTCGCAATTGGCCCTTTATAAGCTACGCGACCTTCAATACCTTCAGGTACCAACTTGTCTGCTTCGTTTGATTTTTGGAAGTAACGATCCGATGAACCTTCTTTTTGGTCCATCGCGCCTAAGCTGCCCATACCACGGTATGATTTGTAGTAACGCCCTTGGTATAGTTCTACTTCACCAGGCGCCTCTTCAGTACCAGCAAGCATTGAGCCCACCATCACACACGATGCACCTGCAACAAGCGCTTTAACTATATCGCCAGAAAAACGAATACCGCCATCAGCAATTACTGGAATGTCGCGACCTTTTAAACCATCAACTGCATCAGAAATAGCCGTAATTTGTGGTACACCACAACCAGTAACAATACGCGTTGTACAAATTGAACCTGGGCCGATACCTACTTTTACTGCATCAACACCTGCATCAGCAAGCGCTATTGCTCCTTCAGCAGTTGCAACATTACCCGCTACAATTTGAAGGTCTGGATAAGCTTGACGAGTTTGCGATACACGGTCAATTACGCCTTGAGAGTGGCCATGAGAAGTATCAATAAGTAATACATCAACACCCGCCTCAACTAGTGCAGCAATACGCTCATCAGTACCGGCACCAACACCTACAGCAGCACCTACACGTAAACGACCTAACTCGTCTTTACATGCATGTGGTTTATCTTGCGCTTTTTGGTAATCTTTTACTGTGATCATGCCTTTAAGTTTAAACGCATCATCAACCACTAAAATCTTCTCAATACGATGCTCATGCATTAGGCCTAAAATTTCTTCGCGAGCTGCGCCTTCCTTAACGGTAACAAGCTTTTCTTTTTTAGTCATAACAGTCGAAATTGGCTGTTCAAGTTTTGTTTCAAAACGCATATCGCGACTCGTAACAATACCTACTAAGGTGTTTTCTGGGTCGGTAACTGGAAAGCCTGAAAACCCTTTTTCTTCAGCAAGGTCCATAGCATCTGCAATTGTTAAATCAGCAGTCACTGTTACCGGGTAAGACACAATACCCGCTTCGTAGGTTTTAACTTTACGTACGTTTTTCGCTTGTTCTTCAATAGTCATGTTTTTATGAATAAAACCAAGACCACCTTCTTGCGCAAGGGCAATAGCTAAACGAGCTTCTGTAACAGTATCCATAGATGCTGAAATAAGCGGCAAGTTAAGTTTGATACCACGCGTTAAGCGAGTTGAAATATTTGCCGTGTGTGGCAAAACAGTAGAATGACCTGGTACTAAAAGTACGTCATCAAAGGTAAGAGCTTCTTTAGCAATTCTAAGCATTTTGGCAACTTCTCACATGTGGATCTAAGATAAGGAATTGCGGCCAAATTTTAACAGCGTTGTTGGCATTCGTAAATAATATTTCGCAAATATTTATGATAAACTTGCCTCATAAATAGTTTTAGGTTGTTTTTTATGTTTTCGAAGCCTTCGCAGACGGTTTATACCGTTTCGCGCCTTAATAGAGAGATCAGAACAGTATTAGAGCAAGGCTTTGCTTCATTAGTACTGACTGGCGAAATTTCTAATTTTATTGCGCCAGCATCTGGGCATTGGTATTTTTCGTTAAAAGATGACAAAGCACAAATTAAAGCCGCTATGTGGCGGGGTAACAACCGAAGCCAAAGTTACCGCCCTGCAAATGGCGCACAAGTTACCGTAAAGGCACGCGTGTCACTTTACGAACCACGCGGTGATTATCAGCTTATTGTTGAGCATATGGAACCCGCAGGTGAGGGCCAACTTAAACAAGAGTTTGACGCGCTAAAAATGCGCCTTGCTGCTGAAGGACTGTTTAGCTCTGCGCATAAAAAGACTTTACCGCTAAATATAAACCGCATTGGTGTGGTTACCTCAGCAACCGGCGCTGCCATAAAAGATATTTTAACCGTACTTAAACGCCGTGCGCCGCAATTAGAAGTTATCATTTATCCTGCTATGGTGCAGGGCAAAGAAGCTCATGTGCATTTAATTAATCAAATAGAATTAGCTAATGCACGTAATGAAGTAGACGTACTTATTTTAGGACGCGGCGGCGGTTCACTTGAAGATTTATGGTGTTTTAACCACGAACAACTTTCGCGTGCTATTTATCAAAGTAAATTACCCATAGTCAGTGCGGTAGGCCACGAGATAGACACAACCATTAGCGATTATGTTGCCGATGTTCGCGCTGCGACTCCATCAGCGGCTGCTGAGCTTGTAAGCCCTAACACGCAAGAGCTACATAACAAAGTAACGCAACTCATTAACCGTTTAAGCAATGCCTTTAAACACGATATTGCTGATAAGCGCGCGCTTGCTACGCAATTACAGCATCGTCTTAACTTGTGCCATCCGCGCAATCAGCTCAATCAAAAGGCGCAACGATTAGACGAGCTAAGCATTGCTTTGCAACAAGCTATGCTGCAGCGTTTGTACCAACAAGAACGTAATCTAAACAGTTTAACACCGCGCTTAATGCGCCAATCACCGGATAAAAAGCTAGCGCAGGCTTCGCATCAACTGTCGCAGTTACAAGCAAGGTTAAACCAGGCTATTCAACAGCAATTACAGCAAGCCAATAATAGCCTAGCATTACAAGCAAGTAAGCTCGACTCAGTAAGCCCCCTTAATGTTTTAGCGCGTGGCTACAGCATCACTAAAACGCCACAGGGGAAAGTAGTTAAATCGGTGGGTCAAATTAAAACAGGCGATGTGTTAATTACAGAGCTTGGCGATGGCATAATAAAATCAACAGCATCATAAAATACGCTTTCAGTTAAAGCTCTGTTGTCATTAATAGGGTTAATTCACTGTCGCTCGAGGTGGAGGTTGTTCTTTTAAACTGTAACCAAAACTCTTGCTTCATTAACTTATCGTTAAGCTCTCGCCAATGGGTATGATCAAATGTATCGTTACCCGTTGGCGCTGCTAGTTTAAATTTACAAACCGATGACTTACATTCTGCGCTCACAATATCAGGCATTGAGGTTAAATCTGCGGTAAGTAAAAAATCCTGCAATGCGGTTTCAGTTTGATAAGCCCATTCTTCATTACGTTGTTGTTCATCAAACTGAGCCTGTAAAGCGGCTTCAACATCATTTGGGGCACGCAACTGCTTCACCACATTTTCCATTAACGACTTTTGCTTAGCTAATTGCAGCTTAAGTTGTGTAACTTGTTCTTCTAGGGGGAGCCCATCAATTTCTTGAGGTTCTAAAGCGGTGGAGGTGGTCTTTTCATTTTGTTCTAAGCTAACGGCTTGTTGAGTTACAGCTGGTACAGTATTGTTTGCTGCTACTTCGTGACTTGTTGGTTGTGGAGTATGAGTTTTCTGCAAAAGAGTATTACTTTGCTGCAACTTATCTGGCTCTAAATCATTTGGTACTAAGTTAAAATAGCCCCAAGTTAAACCCACACCAGCAATAAACCCAATCCCTAAAGTTAACAAGCTATTTTTGTTCATTTTAATTCCCTTTAAGTTTTATTTTACTTACATGTTAAAGCATAGCGCTGGTATGGGATTCGTTTTCAGGCTCTGGTGTCGCTAAAAAGTTTTGGTTCATACTTTGTGCAGGACACGGACAATCGGGTCTGCCAATAATTTTAGCCGGTACGCCAACGGCCGTTGTATGAGGTGGCACAGCAGTTAATACCACCGACCCGGCACCAATACGTGCGCCCTCACCCACTTCAATATTACCCAGCACCTTAGCACCTGCACCAATAAGCACACCGGCTCTAATTTTAGGATGACGGTCGCCTTGCTCGTTGCCAGTACCACCAAGCGTTACCGATTGCAGTATTGATACATTATCTTCAATAACTGCCGTTTCACCGATGACAATACCCGTTGCGTGGTCAAACATGATGCCTTTACCAACTTTACAGGCTGGATGAATATCTACGCCAAACACTTCAGAAGTTCGACTTTGAATAAAGCGCGCCAGTTCTTTACGATTCTGTTGCCATAGGCAATTAGCTAATCGGTGAGCCTGAATAGCATGAAAACCTTTTAAGTTTAAAATAACAGTGAGGTAGGTTTCAGCGGCAGGGTCTCTATCTTTCACAGCTTTTATGTCTTCTGCAACAAAAGACAGCATACGGTCGCATTTTACAAATGATTGATCGAATAATTCGCGAATAGTGAATGCCGATACAACTGCATCCGCCAATTTATTAGCAACAATAAAGCTTAACGCCGAACCCAAGCACTCATGATTCAAAATACATGAATACACGTGACTTGCCAAAAGAGGTTCGCGAGTGACGACTTCATTTGCTTCACTTCGAAGCTGTTGCCAAATTTCATGACGCATAATACTGAACTGCCTTAAATTGATATAAAAAAGAGCCTTTGGTCAAGTCTAACGGATTTAAAGCTCTAAGTGTTAACGCCTTAGTTATTTGTTCTGGTTATTAGGTATAACAAAGCATAACTCATAACAACTTATCATTTAGTCAACCACTGTTAAATCGGCCACACATAATAAGTTTTTACCTGTGGCTTTTGCTTTGTACAATAAGTCATCAGCCTCTTTAATCATACTTTCTATGGTGTAATCACTACAGGGAACAACACTTGCCAAACCAATACTGACTGTAAGTGTTTTGCTGGGTAAAGACAGTTCGTTACAAATGTTAAGCTGTTTTAGCTGCTCTACAATAGCGTTAATAACCGTGGTTGCTTGTTCAGAGCTTGTGTTGCCATAAACAAGTGCAAACTCCTCCCCGCCAAAACGAGCACAAATATCACTAGGTCTTTTTGTATATTGCTCAAGAATTGCCGCAACTTGCTTTAAACACTCATCACCTTGTTGATGACCATAAGTGTCGTTTAGTAATTTAAAATCGTCTAAGTCAATGATTGCTAATGAAAGGGGCATATTTAAACGCTTGCACCTATTCCACTCTTGCTCTAAAAAGCTATCAAAATAACCTCGATTAAATATATCGGTTAATCCATCAATATTTGCCAGTTGCTGAACTTCTTCTTCAGCGAGTTTTCGCTCTGTAATATTTTGATGCGTAATTACATAGTAAAAATCGGTATTAAGTTTAAATGGTACAACACGCATCATAAACCAGCGTTTTTCATCATCACTATGACATGGGTATTCTAAATATAAATCGTCTTGCTGTTCGTTAATGACAGCATTAATTCCTTCCAATGCCCTTACGCCTATTTCGTCACCATTGTCTGCTGCTTTTTTACAGGTAAATAAATAATTTTCTTTTTCCCAAGCACCGCATGAGCAGTCATTTTCTTCACCAAAGTTTTGCCATCCCTTATTTATAAAAACGATATCTCCTTCTTTGTTTATTACGACAACCTGTTCTGGCATGGTATCCAATACCAACTTTAAAAATAATTTATCATCTAGCACGCTTACCTTCAGATTTATTAGAATAATCGTCAGAAAGTATATGTACTTAGCGTTTTTTTGACAAAAATAAATCCGCACTTTTCTTGAATTTTTTTATTTACCTAACCAATGATTAAATATGACATGACAGCAACACTAATTTTCAATCAGATCAAAAAGTAAATAAAACATATTAAAATCAGTAATTAAACATACATGACATACACAGTGTCATATGCCAAACTGTTTGCTGGCATACTCCTGACGGCGTAAAAAATAAAAACAAACGCTAAATTAGCATCATCAACTCAACAAGGATAACGATGATGAAAAACGACATATTAAATACTAAAAAACTCGGCTATAAATTTTACTTTCACGATGGTGACAATCAGATAGCCTGCTTTGGAAGTTACTTTACCGGTAAAGAAGAAGTGTTTATAAATGATGATTTATTTAGTAAAAAGCGCAATATAAATTGTAAAAGCACCCACTCTTTTGATTTTGAGAGCTCACAGTACCAAGTAAAGTTTGACATGCTCAACATACTCACAGGGCGAATGGAGTGCACACTTTATAAAGATACAAAAGTCGTTGCCAAACAAATTCAATGCAGTCTTCCTGACGATCCTAAAAAGGCTTTCTTTTTTATTGCTGGTTGCGCACTAGGCGGTGCGGTGTTTGGCTATGCAATTGCAACCATTGTTGAACTATTTGTAGGGAAGCTTTAACGTGCAATTAAATCCTACAACTGTTAAATCACTCAGAGGCCAGTTAAATTGGACTCAGCAGCAACTTGCTGACGCTTGCGATGTTAGTTTACGAACAATTCAACGGGTAGAGAAAGAAGGTGCAGCATCAAAAGAAACAACGATGGCTTTATGTGCTGTATTGGAAGTACGTCAAGGTGAATTAATTAAACTTGAAGATGACACTAACTCTTCTACTGTTAATCCAGCTTTAAGCACACAAAATATAACCTCAATTTTAGCATTGTCGTCAGTAATCAGCTTTATATTAGGGATGATTACTGTATTTTTTATAATGAGTTAAGGTAGCAAAAAATGTCGAAATATAAAGCAAAAGAACGACGAGGCCACATTACTTTAATAGCCATAGCAAGCGCAATAATACTTTTAGGGTTAGGAATAAAGGTTGGCTCAATGCTATAAAAAAGCCCCAAACATGGGGCTTTTCATTATCTACAAGTAGTTTTAGTTTAACGTTTTATTTAAAAACACTGTCCACTTTTACTACTTCGATGTTGTTAGCCTCAATGGCTAATTTATAATCGGCAATAATTTTATCTTCTGCAACAAGCTCTGCTGGTTTTTCTGTGTTGTAAACCATTGGCGAGGTTTGCTCTGACGCTAAACGTTTTTTCATGTCTTCGCCGTCACCGGTAATAAACACATACTGCACGTTATCAGTTTGCAGATTATCTTTAATTACGCGATTAACATCTGCAAGCGTTAGCTTTTCAAGCTTACTGGTCACGTATTTCACAAACGATTCTGTGTTATAAAATTCGCTATCAAGTGCATAACCTAACTGACGGTTTTGACTTGCTACAAGCTGCGGGACGTAGTTAATTAAAAAGTTACGTGTTGCCTCAAAGTCTTTTTCGGTCATGCCATTTTTAATGAGTTTATCAAGTTCAAACAACGCAGTACGCGTTGCAAAGTGTGCATCGTTATTAGAGCGCAGCGGGCGCAACCAAATTTGGAATATTTGCTCAGAGCGTCCTAAATTTGCATCTGGTTTAGTTTGAAACATACCACGTGGGAAGTATTCTATGTACGAATAATCACCGTAATTCATACCGCGTGTTTGACGAATTCGCTCATACAAGTATGAGTTAGAACTACGATGCTCACCAAAGTATGAGCGCACAAGCCAAAGTGCTGTCCAATCTTCGCTGCTGCGAATAGTATCAATTGGGAAACCAAACGATACCGCCGTAGATTGCGCCGATTTTTCAACAATAGTAGCATGATGACCTTTAAGTTCTGGTGCATCAGGGATACTTAAACGGCTTTGCTCGCCTTTAGGTAGGGTTGCTAAATCGCTCATCATTTCGGCTTTAAGCGCGTTAGGCACAGCGCCAATTAAACCCAATGTTAGTTTAGATTGGGTAAGCTCTGTGTTGTAAAATGCTTTTACATCATCAAGAGTAAGTGCTTCTAAGTCTGAAATATCACCATAGTTGTAGCTCTCGTATGGGTGGCCTTTATAAAGCGTACTGTAAAGTACTTCTTTACCTAGCTCTTCATCATTAGAGGCTTTTAAGCCCGACTTAATACCGTCGATCATTTCTTTTTTAAGGCGTTTAAAGTCATCGTCTCTAAAACCTGGGTTAAGTAGTTGCTCGCTTATAAGTGCATACCAAGTTTCAGCGTTATCTTTATGAATACGCCCCTGGAACGACAGCATTTCTTTATCTATTTGGTAACCAAAGCTACCCGCAAGCGGATAAAGCGCTTTTTGGATTTCTTTGTAGCTGGTACTTTGCGAACCACCTCGAGCAAGCATAGCGGCGGTAAGCGCGGCTACACCTTTTTTACCCTTCGGATCAGCAGCTGCACCTGTATTGAATAAAAAGTTTACATCAATCAGCACCGAGCTATTAGTTTTATCAAGCACTTTAAATGACGGTGCCTCTGGCGCTTGCTCAAGCTTTGCAACCACCTCGCTTAAACTCGCCTCTTGCTCAAACCCCGGTGCTTTCTCAAGTGCCGACATTGTCACTGTAGTGCGGGCGTTATCTACAAAGTATTTATTGGCAACCGCTTTAATATCCTCAGCGGTGATGTTGTCGGCTGATTTATAAAGCTGGTTAATAACCTCAGGGTCGCGCTCAAAATGCATGTAACTCGCAAGCGTTGATGCTATTGCTTGCGACGAATCTAAACCATTAATAAAGCTATATTTAAGATTAGATTTTAAGTCACTTAATTTTTGTGCATCGACCAGTTCTGTTCGTGCTTTTGCGTAAGTGCGATTAATTGCATCGCGTGCTTTAGCTAAATCTTCTTCGTTTTCTACTTTTACAAATACATGCAGTAGGCCCGGATCTTTGGTTTCTGGATTATAGGTAAACATTTGGCTAGCAATTTGTTTATCAACAACCAGCTCTTGGTATAAATCTGAGTTATTTGAAAAATAAAGCTGTGAGATTAAATCAAGCGCAGCTCTGTCTTTTTTAGCAGGCTCCCACGGCGCACCTTTGTACGATACCAGTAACCAATGCCCTGGTAAGGCTTTATTTTGCTCATGTAAATATTTAGGTGCTTGCTGTTTTGGCTCAGCTTTAATATCGGCAACGTAATCGCCTTTTTCCCAACCACCCCAGTGCTTTTTAACCATTGCCATAGTAGCTTTAGGGTCAACATCACCCACAATAACTAGCGATACATATTCTGGCTTATAAAACTTATCAAAAAACTCTTTACCGTAAGCCATTTGGTCTGGCATGGCTTCTATGTCTTCAAAAAAGCCCATTGTGGTGTGTTTGTAAGTATGCTTTTCAAAAGCCTCTGCACGCACAGCACTTAATAACTTGCGAATCGGGCTAGCGTTATTTTTTAAGTACTCACCTTTTACCGTCAATGCTTCGGTTCTAAATTGCTCTTCGGTGTAGGTTAAGTTTTGGAAAATATCAGCTTCAATCTCAAGTACTTTATCAAGGTGCTGCTTTGAAAAGTTTAAATGGTAGTTAGTGTAATCGTTGGTGGTGTATGCGCGGTTATCAACCCCTGCATTTTTGAATATGGCGGTGTATTCGTCTTGCGGAAATTTTTTAGAGCCTTTAAATACCATATGCTCAAAAAAGTGAGCAAAGCCGGTCTTGCCTGCCTCAACTTCGTTGCGAGATCCAACAGAAACCGGTATTTGCAGCGAAACTACATCTGGGTAATCCGTTTTAACAACCATGACTCGAAGGCCATTATCAAGCTCTTCAATAAGGTAATCTTGTGAAAAAACACGGTCATCAGCTTTTTTTATTTGTTCTTGTTTTGCTGCTTGCGTTGTTTCATTTTTTTGCATTGCACAGCCAGTTAAAGCGAGTGATACCGCAAGGCTTGTTGCTAATAATTTAAATTTCATAATTGTCCTTTAGTAAATTGAGCAAAGTTGTTGTCAAAATATTTACAATTTCACTGCTAATTATGCCCCAAAGCCAATAAATATAAGAGCCCTCAGCGACTTTATTATGTAAACAACTGTGTCATGCACTTAATTTAGGAACATCCTTGTATGAATAATCCTCACGTTGCTTGAAAAACTTTCACTTAAAAAATCTATCTAGACGTCTAAATGGCTGCTATATTAATTCCATCAACCATTGAGCTGGAATGAGGATTATGGCTTTATCACTGCAAGAGAAAATTGAGGACACCAATCAAGGTGTTTATCTTATTGGTACAACGCCCCCTAAAATAGGCACTGATAAAGCGCAATTAAAAACCATTGCAGAAAAACTACTGGGCCGCTTACACGAAATTGAGTACGACGGTGTTGTTATTTACGATATTCAAGATGAGAGTAGCCGCACTAATCAGGCTCGTCCGTTTCCATTTAAGCAAACTGTTGATCCGCGTGAATACAGTAAGTTGTTAAAAGATTTATCACGCCTAGATGTAATTACATATAAAAGTGTAGCTCAGCGCGGTGTAGCAGAATTTAAAGATTGGCTAAATGAAACTAAAAATGAATTTGATTTAAAAAACGTTGTTTTAGTAGGTAGCCCATCGTCATTAGGTGATATAAAACTAAGCCTACCCGACGCTTATAAAACATTAGCAGAGCAAAGTGATGACTTCTTTTTAGGAGGCGTAACCATTGCAGAGCGACATGCAAGTAAACGTAATGAACACGAACGCTTAATAGAAAAAACAACGCAAGGTTGTCAGTTTTTTATATCGCAAGCAGTTTATAACGCACAAGCCACTATTGATTTAATAACAAGTTACGCGCGTACCTGCAAGGCACAAGGCGTTGCACCAAAACGTATTATACTCACGTTTACACCATGTGGCGGTGAAAAAACCCTAGAGTTCATGCAGTGGCTAGGTATTTCAGTACCAGAGGCGACTAAATGGCGCATGCTTGACGCAGACAACACCTTGAGTGAATCGGTGCGTATTTGCCGCGAAAATCTCGATTCAATTTTAAAAAGCTGTGCACACTTAGACGTGCCACTAGGTTTAAACATTGAAAGCTTAACAAACCGAAAAGAAGAAATTGACGCATCAATAAACTTATACCGTTTATTAAAAGCAACAATGGAACTCAACCTAGCTGAAAAACAAATTGCTTAATAGTTAAACTAATTTACACCCTTCTTGGCAAGCTACAGGCTTGCCTTTTTTATCTCACCAACTTATTTAAAAAACAACTTTAAAACAAAAATTAAATACACACCCACTTTGCTATTACCTCAAACATACTTTCAACTTTAATGGGTTTTGAAATATAGCCATTCATACCGCAGTCTTGCGCCTTTAATAAATCGGTTTCTCTAGTATTAGCAGTCATCGCAATAATGGGTAAGTTTTTAAACTTAGCTTGTTTTTTTATTTCTATGGCTGCCGTATAGCCATCCATTCGAGGCATTTGGCAATCCATCAACACCCCATCGTAAGTTTTTTGTTTTAGCGCGTCTAACGCCTCAAAGCCATCATTGGCAATATCAACAATTAGGCCATTCTTACGAAGTATTTGTGTTGCTACTTGTTGATTAAGTGGGTTATCTTCAACCAATAAAATATGAATACCTTGCAGTTTTTGTAGTGTATTTTGTGTATTTGAGCTCTCTAATGATTCTGGTTTTTTTAGTGTTTTTATATGCATAATTTGTAAAAGCACGTTATGCAATGTGCTTTTAATTATTGGTTTTATAAGTACTTTATAAGTGTTTTCACCAAACCCTAATAGGCTTTCGTTAAGTGCTTTATTTTCACAAGGCGCTACTACAATAAGTTTTTTTGCATTTAACTTAAGCTCATTACGAAGAGACTGAGCAGCACTGTCATGATTTAAATTTAACGTTCGCCAATCTATAAATATAAAATCGTAATTTTGCAGTCCGCTTAACCGGTCTAGTACTTGGTTGATGTTATTTACAATATCAAATTTCACTTCAAAACCTAAAAGCAGCGTTTGTAATGATGTTAACTGACTATCTGAACTTTCAATAACAAGTGCCCGCTTGGCTCTAATATGTGATACGTCAAACTCACTTTGCTTAGTCGAATAATTAAGTGGAATAGTAAAACTAAAGCAGCTCCCTTTATTTAACTTGCTACTTACTACAATATCTCCCTGCATTAGCTCAACTAATGTTTTACTTATTACCAAGCCAAGTCCCGTTCCACCAAACTTTCGGGTTGTTGATACATCAGCCTGAGTAAAAGGTTTAAACAGTGAGTCAACTTGTGTTTGGGTCATCCCAATGCCGTTATCTGAAATAGAAAAAGCGACGCTGCAACAGCTATCTACTTTTTGAACTAATTTAACAGCTAGAATAACCTTACCGCGGGTCGAAAATTTAAGTGCGTTATTAAGTAGGTTTAACAGCACTTGGTTAAGCCTTAATGCATCGCCAATAAAAAAGTCAGGCAGCAGAGGGTCAATATCAAACACCACTTCAATTTTTCTTTGTGATGCTAACGTACTAATAATATTAACAAGATTTTCTAGGAAGGTATTAAAATTAAATTCTTTTTGTTCAAGCTCTATTTTACCCGCTTCGACCTTTGAAAAGTCTAAAATATCATTAATTATCCCTAATAAAGACTCTGCCGAATAATGAATTTTTTCAACATAGTCGCGCTGTTTATCCGAAAGTTCAGTATCTAAAGCCAAATAAGCCATACCTATTATGGCATTCATCGGGGTGCGAATCTCATGGCTCATGTTTGCTAAAAAGTCTGATTTAGCCTCATTGGCAGCTTCTGCATCTTGTTTAGCAAGTTTAAGATCGTGGGTCCTATTGGCAACTTCTTGCTCCAAGTTCTCAGCCGCACCTTTAAGCACCTCATTGGCTTCGTAAAGCTGTAATGATTTGGCTTCAAGCAGCTTTTCGGCTTCTTTTCGCGCCAAGCGCTCTCGCTCTAACCTTCGCTGTAAAAGGGCTACATCCATATTTAACCTACCAGTGTTAAGTTAAACGTAGCCACTTGATGATCGTCACTGATATCGCTGCTGATGCTTATATTTTCCTTAAAATGTTCGGCTGCACCTTCTATTAACCCTTCAGCAAGTACAGCAAAGGGGTTACTCGAATGGTAAATCATCCGCATTTGGGTATCACTTAATCGTTTGGTTTGAAAGCTAGGTAACTCAACGTCGGTATATAGTTTTTCAACTTCTACATGCACATGCCTATCTATGGTATCTAAAAAATCAAATGTGGTAGTGAGCTCTTCAAAAAATTGTGGATAGTAGACTAAAAAACGCTTTAACAGATATTTCCCGTACTCTTTAACAAGTACATCAACCGGAATATTAACAATACCACTCAATGAAGTGACTAATTTTAAAAGCTCTTGCTTGTTATAGTTACCGACACTGGTGTAAACCCCATTAGAGTCCAGTTCGTTTTGCTCAATGATTTGATCGGCAACGGCAGGTGAAAATGTGATCTCGACCATTTCTAAAAATTCAGTAAAAATAATGCCTTTCATCGCTCTACCAACTTATTAGTCGTAGATTAAGTATAGATTTAAACTGTAATAATGCACATTTGTAAGAAGAAAAAACACTTACAATGTATTGCTATTTAAAGGGGGTTTTACTTATTTAGCCGCTTTGTGTGAAAGTGACTATTAAAATAAGCGCAGCTGATGTGTATAAAATTGCTAAATACTATTTAAAAACTAATTTTTTATCACTAAATGGGGCATTAACAGCCCCATACTATTGGCTATTACTTACGGCGCCTGCTTGGAGCCCTTTTTCCTGTAATACGTTTTTTATCGCGATCTTTACGCGCTTTGTTGGTGTTTTTGCGGTTATCTTTAGGTGGCTTATTTAAATCAGGTTCATAACCTTCAAGCCATTGAGGTGTTAAACGGGTATCAAGCAGTACTTCTATTTCTTCAAGTAACCATTGCTCGTCAATACTAACTAATGACATAGCAAGCCCTTGCTCACCTGCACGACCTGTGCGGCCTATGCGGTGAACGTAGTCTTCTGCTATATATGGTAGTTCAAAATTTATTACATATTTAAGCGCTGGAATATCAAGCCCGCGTGCTGCTACATCAGTGGCAACTAATACGCGTGTAGTGCCTTCTTTAAAGTTTTGTAGTGCACGGTCGCGCGCGCCTTGCGATTTATCGCCATGAATAGATTCTGTTTTTAAACCGTCTTTACACATTTCTTTGGCAAGCTTATCGGCCATTTGCTTGGTGCGCGTGAATATAAGTACTTGGCGCCAATTTTTCATGCCAATCATGTGCGATACCAGCTCGCGTTTTCTGTCTTCATCAACAGCGTAAATAACCTGTTCGACTTCAACGGCAGCCGAGTTACGTTTATCTACTTCAATCAACTCAGGGTTTTTAAGTAGCTTTTTACTTAGCTCAAACACGCCATCATCAAAGGTAGCTGAGAATAATAAGGTTTGGCGATCGCCTGGAATGTGGCGCAAAATACGTTTTATTTCATCAATAAAGCCCATGTCGAGCATGCGGTCTGCTTCATCAAATACCAATGAATCAACACTTGAAAGCACCACACTGCCTTTAACTATATGATCAAGTAAACGCCCTGGCGTTGCGACTATCACTTGCGCCGTTTTAAGTGCTTTAATTTGCGGGCCAATACTTGCACCGCCATACGCTAAAGCGCCATTAATATTGCTGCCTTGGGCGTATTTTTCAAAACTTGCAAATACTTGCTGAGCAAGCTCTCGTGTTGGCGTTAAAATGACCACTCGAGCAATACCTGGCTCATCTTTTTTTGGGGTATTTAAAAGCTTATGAAGAAGCGGTAATACAAAGGCTGCTGTTTTACCTGTGCCTGTTTGCGCGCTGCCCATTACATCGTTGCCCGCTAAAATAGGCGGAATAGTTTTAATCTGAATTGCGGTAGGCGTGGTGTAATTATTTTGCTCAATCGCTGTTAGTAATAACGAATCGAGATTAAGTGATGAAAATGATGTGGCAGACATAGGCTTAGCTTTAAAATAACAAAGAGCGCCATTATACCTGAGCTTTAGCAATAAAAAAGGCGCTATCAATAGCGCCTCATTTAAATGCTAATGTTAAATCGGTTTTAAGGTCGCTTTTCGCTCGTTATAAAATGCAATTAAATCATCAACCGTTGTTTGGCAGTATTCACGAATACCCGACACCACCATGTGCTTTTCACCAAAACCGACTTTTTCGCCGTTTTCTAGTAAATTAAAGCGTAAGGTAATCTTGCCGCGCTTGCCTGTGTACTCAAAACTTGGCTCAGCAAACTCAAGGATTGGTGCTTGAATATCAATGTTATCGAGGTTAATAATCATTGACTCGTAAATAACCATTGGGCGCGCTGGGTTAATCATCACCTCTTGCTTGCCCATTAGTGGAATAATGACATGTGGAAAAGCCGTACCAGAAAACTCAACATAATTTTTTATAAGGCTATTAGTAAGTGTTGGGCATTTGCTTGTTTTACCTTCGCGTTTTACCTTTAAAATTACTTTATCGCCATTGGTTACATCAAACTCGTCCCCCCCTTCTGGGAAACTAAGTTTGGTGTTTTCGTCAACCATACCAGCAAAGGTAAATTCCATTCGTTCACTAATACCATAGCGGTCTAACACTAAAGAAAAAAGCAAGTCTCCTGGCGCGCAAAACTTTTTGGCATCTTTATCATGAAGCGGATTGTAATCATCGGCAACGCACTTTGCGAAACGACACCCTTGCTCACGAGAGATAGAAACATAATCAGCGTGCTGCTGAAAGTAAGGACTTAACATAGTTTGTTCACTGCTTAAACTGCTTATAACTTACCCATACTACCAGAAAAAATTTAAAGAGAGGTCGAATCACTTACAAAATGATACAACTTACTTTTGTTTTTGCTTTGCTTGCTTTTGTTTTTATTGATAATTTGTTCTTAAGCTAACAATAACTAAGGGATTAATCATTATGCTGCGTATTTTTGCTGTAACCTGTGTGCTAACTGCTCTAACAGGGTGTTCTGGCGTTACTTACCATACTAATATAGACAACGATATTTTAGGCGATGAAATTGGTACTTATGTAAATAAAAGAGACCTTCACCAATTTTATAGTGACCAACAAGCCCACGAAAGTGGTGCTTCATTATTAGGTCGAATTGAAGGCGAGAGCTGTAATGGAGATGGCCGAGGTGCAAACAGTAACGTTAATTACAATCGCGCTAAATCAAGTGCCATTGATTCACTTAAAGCGGATGCAATGCGCAGAGGCGGTAATGCCTTTACTATTAATTCTTGTAGAGAAACTCCTCAATCTTATTGCGACATTTCGGTTACTTGTACGGGTCAAGCTTACGACTTGAAATAAATGCAGTAATACCAGAACTAATTAACACTGGCTCCCTAAAACAAAAAAGCCGAGCTTATTTAATAAGCTCGGCTTTTTAACAAAGTATGACTAAAGATTATACGCTTGGGTATGTACGGTACGCACGCTCAATATTTTTAGCCTGCTTTTTAGAAATACCTAAATGAGCAAGTGCTACACGTAAACGCGCACGTGATAGATCAGAGCCTAAAATCTCCATTGCATCAAGTACCGACGTTGATGACGTTTTACCCGTGATTGCTACAAATATTGGCTCTAAAAAGTCTTTAATTTTTAGCTCGTGGAATGTAGCAACCTCTTTTGCAATGGCAAAAATAGCTGGCTTATCAAAGCTACGTAAGCCTTCTAATTGCCATACAAAAAATTGTAGCGCTTGGCGTATTACATTTTCGTCGGCTTTGCCCGCAGTTAACAGTGCTGGGTCGTAAGTTGGAATACCACCAACAAAATGACCGGCTAAATCAACCATATCCGACAGCGTATTAATACGCGTTTTAGCTTCTGGTAATACTTTAGCTAGCATTTCGCCGTTAAACTTCCAATCAACGAAGCGCTGCACAAGCTCTTCGTCAGTCAAGTTTTCGCGGATCCACGTACCGTTTAACCAGCTTAACTTATCTACGTCAAATACTGGGCCACCAAGCGATACGCGCTTCATGTCAAAGTGTTCAATCATTTCATCAAGTGTGAACTTTTCACGCTCGTCTGGCATTGACCAGCCCATGCGGCCTAAGTAGTTAAGTACCGCTTCTGGTAGGTAACCCATTTCTTTGTAGTAATTGATACTTGTAGGGTTTTTACGCTTAGAAAGCTTTGACTTATCTGGGTTACGTAATAGTGGCAGGTGCCCAAGTACTGGCGCTTCCCAACCAAAATCTTCGTAAAGCTTTAATAGTTTAGGTGCTGAGTTAATCCACTCTTCACCACGGAAAATATGGCTAATTTGCATATGGTGATCGTCTACCACATTTGCTAAAAAGTACGTTGGAAAACCATCGGCTTTTAATAGCACTTGCATGTCTACGTTTTCCCACGGGATCTCAATTTCGTCGCGTAGGTAGTCGTTAAACTTAAAGGTGCCTTCACTTGGAATTTTCATACGGATAACGTAAGGCTTTCCTGCAGCTAGGTTAGCTTTAATTTCGTCTTCTGTGTGGTTTAAACCACGACCATCGTACTTAGGGCGCAGACCTTCGGCCATTTGCTCTTCGCGCATTTGGTCAAGCTCTTCGCTGGTTGCAAAACAGTAAAACGCTTTACCTTGCTCAACTAGCTGGTGCGCGTATTTTTTATATAAATCGCTACGCTCAGACTGACGGTACGGGCCAAAATCACCACCTACATCAGGACCATGATCCCACTCAAGGCCTAACCAACGTAGGCTATCCATTATCGCTTGTTCCGACTCAGGTGTGCTTCGTACTTGGTCTGTATCTTCGATACGAAGAACAAATTCCCCGCCTTGCTGCTTAGCAAAACAGTAGTTAAATAATGCAATATAAGCGGTGCCAAGATGCGGGTCACCTGTTGGTGACGGGGCAACACGAGTACGGATTGTCATGGTAATGTCTCTTTAAATAAGTGAGATAAAAATTAAATGAATCGTTTAAGCAGCTACTTTATTTAAGTACGCAATAATATCGTTAGATTCGTAAAGCCATTGAGTTTGGCCATTTTGCTCTATACGTAAACAAGGCACTTTAATTTTGCCACCTTGTTCTAGTAGCTCTTGACGATATTGCTCATTGTCTTTTGCATCGCGTGTTTCTATGTTTAAGCCTTCGCGCTTAATAGCACGGCGTACTTTCACACAAAACGGGCATGCTTTAAATTGGTAAAGTTTAAAATGAGAGGTTTGCAGATCAAGCTTGGCTTGCTCTTCGCTTGCACGCTTTTTACTACGAGGAGTAAATATAAAATTAAAGAATAAAATTATACAACCTAAAAACCAACGAACGAATTTCATGCTTAATACTCTGACTACAACAATTTAAGGAGCCAGATTTTAGCACAATTTTACAATCAAAAAAGCTCAATACTATTGAGAAATCCTGACTTCTTTTCTGAGCGTAAGTTCGTGACATGATGTCACCTTATTCCGTCCTGTTTTTTTTGAGTGATATAACGCCATGTCGGCTTGGTTTACTATGCTTGAAACGGTATCAGCGCTCTGTAGCTCTAAAAAGCCAATGCTAATTGTTAACTGCTGTATGTGCTCAAAATCATGACTGGCTACTCGCTGTCGTAAACGAGTGAGTGCATTAAGTGCATCTGTATTTGTTTGCGACTGAAATACGATTGCAAACTCTTCCCCTCCGTATCTAAAAGCATAATCTTCAATTCTAAAATTATTTTTTATGAGTTTAGCAACTTGTGCAATCACACCGTCGCCAACTACATGGCCAAATGTATCGTTAACATTTTTAAATAAATCAATGTCAACAATGGCTAAATACCAACAGCGTTTTGTATCTGCTTGCTCTCGAGGTAATAAAAAACCATTACCGGTGACTATTTCCATTACCTTTTTGTCAAAGGTTTGGCGATTTAAAAGCCCCGTTAAAGGATCAAGCCGCGACTTATGCAAAATCCATAATTGATTCGCATATACATTTAAAATGTACATCGCTAATGCACTTATTCTATCGGTGATTAACTGCTTGGTTTTAATAATTAAAACACCCAGAATGGTATCGCTATGATTAACCGGGATGTATGTTGTTACATCATCGGTCGTATGAATAACCCTTGTTTTACTGGGCGTTGCTTTATTAAGGATTAATTGGGCTTGACTGGGCTCTAAATATGTTAACTTGCTTTGAGTGTTTAAAAGCATAGGTGGGGCTTTCAAAGTAACGTGTTTATTAACGTAAATCGCAAAATTATCGACGCTTAGTAAGTCACCTAGCACGTCTATTAAAGCCGAATCTAAATGGCTTTCGTCTTCCTGACAAGTGAGTTCGACTACCCACTCGTGGCCACATGAATTGGCTTGCATTGCCACACCCAATTTAAACAATTTTTAACCAGTTTAGACGTAATCTATAGCTTTACTAAATAATTAGACATTTAATTTAAATACATCCTTTTTGACCAAGTATTAAAGTAGCACTAAGTCGTCTCTATGCAATACTTCTGAACCAGCGTCATAACTCAATAATTGCGCTATATTTTTTGAATGCGCGCCCTTAATTTTATTAATTTCCGTGTTGCTAAAGCGGGTTAAACCACGCGCAATTACAACATTATTGCTATCAATTAAATCTATTAAATCGCCACGCTCAAAATTACCAAAGGCATTGATTACCCCTTTGGCTAATAAACTTGCCCCATTTTTTTGCAACGCACTAATAGCGCCTGCATCTATTGCTATTTGGCCTGTACTTTTAGGCCCAGCTAATAACCATTTTTTGCGACCATCTTTAGGCGCTGTTAACTTTAAAAAGCGCGTACCCGGTAATTGCTCGCTCATGCATTTTAAAATAACGTTGCTGCCGGCGCCTTTGGCAATAATGACTTCAATACCAGCGCGCCTGGCCACATCGGCGGCTTGTAGTTTAGTCGCCATACCGCCGGTGCCTAAATTTGTACCACTACCACCAGCAAGTTGACGCAGTTCATCATTTATGTGAGCTACTTCGTCAATAAGCTTTGCATCGGCATTGATACGCGGATCGCTGGTAAACAAGCCGTCTTGGTCGGTTAATAATAGCAATTTGTCTGCATTGGCTAATATTGCCACCAAGGCTGATAGGTTATCGTTGTCACCTACTTTAATTTCGCTTGTCGCCACCGCATCGTTTTCATTTATGATAGGCACCACATCGTAGCTTAGTAAGGCAGTTAAGGTATCTCGAGCATTTAAGTAACGTTCTCTGTCATCAACATCAGCGCGTGTTAACAGCATTTGCCCTACGTTTACGCCATACAAGGCAAATAAACTTTGCCATATATGAATAAGTTGGCCCTGCCCTATTGCGGCTAACATTTGTTTATCAACTAAGCTCGTACCACAGGGTTTTAATAATTGTTCGCGGCCTGCAGCTACAGCCCCACTTGATACTACAATAACCTGATGCCCTTGTTTTTTAAGCTCACAACATTGGCGAACTAACTCAACCATATGGGCTTTATCTAGTTTATCGGTGCCACCAGTTAGTACGCTCGTACCTAACTTTACAACTATTATCTGTTCCCTTTGCATTGTTTTTAGCTATTAAAATTTTATTATGATTTAACTTATACCAGCTCAGTATTTTTGAACAAGTTAAAAATTTTCATGCTAGGATCGCGCTATATTTTATCGTTTAAATAAGTCTTATGCCTGCCAGTTTATGTTTAATTATTGCCACTTTTTTATGGGGCAGTTCGTTCATAGCACTTAAATACGCCATTGCCATTTACGATCCGGCATTGGTGATATTTTTACGTATGCTAACTACGCTCGTTATTTCATTGTGCTTATGGCGTTATGTTATTCGTTTTGAATACCAAAAAGGTGATTGGAAATATTTAGTCGGTATGTCGCTTGCTGAGCCTTGTTTATACTTTTTGTTTGAAGGCCATGCAATGGAGTATACGTCTGCATCTCAGGCGGGTGTTATTGTGTCTTGCTTACCAATTATAGTGGCGTTTTTAGCGTTTTTTATGCTTAAAGAATACATAAGTAAAGCCATTGTGGTGGGCTTTACGCTATGTATTGGCGGCAGTATTTTACTTACGCTTCTCTCTCCTAGCTCAGAACAAGCGCCTAACCCTATATTAGGTAACTTTTTAGAGCTAATGGCTATGGTGTGCGCTGCTTTTTATACCGTTAGCATTAAACACTTAGCAAACCGGTATTCACCACTGACTTTAATTGCATTACAAGGCATTAGCGGAAGTTTGTTTTTTGCACCCTTTTTATTTTTTATTGAACTACCCAGCGAAAATCAACACGACCTAACAGCACTTATGAGTATTTTATATTTAGGCTCTTGCGTTACCCTGGGCGGCTACGGTATGTACAACTATGCCATAAGCAAGGTATCGGTGCTTACAGCAGCGGCGTATTCAAATTTAATCCCCATATTTACACTTATTTTATCGGCTATTATTTTGGGAGAGGTACTTACACTTTGGCAGTGGCTTAGTATTTTTGTAGTCTTTATTGGCGTTATGGTTAGCCAGCGCCATCAAGAGCTTGTTGTTGATATACCACTTAGTGAATCCGGTGAAGATATTTCTGCCGATACCAATAACCTCAAATCGGTGCCCGACGCTAATGCATCAAAGGGATAACAGGTAAGTAAATAAAGCCCCGGAGTGCGTAAAAAATCATGCTGCGATTGATGAATTATATCAACCGCCGTGACTTTATACTGCTGTAACTCCCCGCTTTGTAACTGCATAGTAAACTGTTCACCCACTTTGGCGTGATGTAAAAACGCAAAGTGGGTGTCGTTATGACCTGCTATTAACGCTCCCTTCTGGCGATTGCCCAATTCCCCCGCGGGCAAAAAATGGCTTGGTGCAAATGCTAAATTTCGACCACTCGCACCACCGAGCACACTTAACGTTTTATTATGCGATGGAAATTGAAGCTGCGCGGTTACAAAACTATCAGCATAAAACCACGGTTTTACTTTTTTACCCGGCTCTGCAAGCGCTTGCTGCCACGCTTGCTCAATCAACACTTGTGCAAGCCATGCCTTTGCTTGCATATAAAAACCGTGGCCAAACAAGCTGAGCCCAGCAATTAATAGCCCTGCACTTAACCACTTTTTCATGTTTTAACGCGTCTTTTTAATTTAAGAGCACCAAACGTTATAAGTAACATACTGCCCAACATTATATGCAGCCTACTTTGACCATCGGTTTGCGGCAAACGCATTTCCATTCCTTGCGGCACTTCGTTAGCGGCTTGCGCAGTTTGATCTGCAACGTCTTTAATTTGAGTGTGTTCAATGGCAATAAACGCAGTAAATGGACTTAAAAGCTGATGCGTTAAAGCTAATTTTTGCACCTCGTCTTTAACACTACTTTGCTCGTTATATAAAAGTAATGATTTAATTTTTTGACGCGCCCACAGTTTTGCTATGCCATTGGCTTGAGAGCTATTATGCGCGCTAAGTTTAATGTTAAGTGGCCCCTGCGCCGTTTGCCCGCTGAGCAAAATATTACCGGTGCCATTGAGTTTTATAGCAACCATAACTGGCTCGCCAAAATATAAATCGGGTAAGGGTGATGGCCAAAAATCTAAACGGTTACCGTTTTCATCGCTTAAAGCGAGATCTGTAATGGCTGGGTGGGCGAGCTTATCAAATAACTGCTGCATTTTAGGCTGTACTTCTTGTGTGCTGCCAATAAAAGTAAATGACCCTTTGCCTATATCGGCTGCGCGACGCATAAAAAAGCTATTGGGTGCACTGCCAATTCCTACCGTAAATAACCGGCTATCACCTAATTTATCCTGAATATTTTTAAATAAAGCGGCTTCATTACTTACACTACCATCGGTTAAAAACACCACTTGGCGTACAAAACCATCAAAAGTACTGCCATCAAGCACCGCATCAAGCGCACCTTGTATTTCTGTGCCGCCATCGGCCTCTAGGCTGTAAATAAAACGTTCTGCTCGGCGTAAGTTAAAGTCGCTAGCAATAAGAGGACTATCGCTCATGGGGGTAACCACGTTATCAAAACCAATAATGTTAAAGCTGTCGTCGCTATCGAGTAAAGACAGCGCATAAAATAACGCTTTTTTTGCCTGCTCAATAGACTGCCCATGCATTGAGCCTGAGGTATCTACTACAAATACCATTTCTCGGGGTAAGCGTTGAGTTTGCGTAAAGTGATCAGCAGGCGGCATTAGCATAGCAAGGCCATAACGATCTCCGTTTTTAAACTGCTGGGTAAAAAAGGCAGCTTGCGCGCTTTCTTTTTGCAGCGGTTTAAACTCAAGAACAAAGTCGCGGTTTATGGCATTTTGCTCGTTTAATGCAACGGTGTATTGGCCAAATGCAGGGTTATGAATATCTACGTTATGAAATTTAGAGTTTATATCCACCAACTCTAACCCAACGTCTATATCTATATTTAAACTAAATTTACTACTCGGTGCGTCGTCATCGTTATACGCCGCGCTTTGTATACTGTAAACAGGGCTTAACCAGCCGCTTGGTGCAGTATTGACGGGAGCTTGGTTTTGCTCATTAAACTCAACTTCACCGCTAATTGCGTGGTAACGTGGCGTAATGGTGGTAGGAAAACGAATGGCAAAAGTGCCACTGCGGTAACTAATAATTTCTTGATACTCAAGCTCAATGGCCACCTGTTCACCAGGACCAATATTTGCCACATTAGTGACAAACATATTTGCCCGTTGTTGACGCACAAGTGCGGCCTGTTTCCCTGCCTTTTGTGCGTGTGCATATTTTTTTTCGGCTACCGCTTTTTTATCTATTTGCCCTTTAATAACGCGCTCACCAATGCGCATTGTCATGGCGTGCACTGCACTTTCGTCGGGTAGTGGAAACACATAACGTGCATTCACCGCAAATGGGTTTTCGTTTTGATAAGTTTGCTTAACTACAACATGGTTAATTAACCCTGTTACTGTCATGTGAGCGTCGCTTTTTAATATTATGGCAGGGCTAACGGGCTTACCTAAGGTATCGGTTAGTTCAAGCTTTGGCGATTGCGCATAGCTGCTTTTACTTGCTAATAGCGCTATTGCCGTGAATATAAAAATGCTTGCCTTAACAAGCATTTTGGTTGGGTTACTCAACATAAAATCACTCCATCGAATGCTAAAATTAGTTACTCGCTGTTTGGCCATTTACAGGCGCTAGTGAGCGGGTAGTCAGCGTTACTCGACGGTCAAAAAAGTTATCTTCTGTGGTATTACTATTTGCCAATGTGTGCTGCTCACCAAAGGCTTGCGTACTTAAACGTTTGTGGCTAACGCCGTGTTTTATTAGATAACTTTGCACTGCATTTACACGTTTTTTAGACAGTAAAAAATTAGCTTGTTCATCTCCTCGTTGGTCGGCAAAGCCACTTAAATCAAGCGCTAATTGAGGTTGGTTGTTTAAAAGCACAACTAACTGGTCAAGCTGTTTAGCAAAGTGGGGGGCTATGTTGCTTGAACCCGTTTTAAATTGAACGGTCATCGCAAGCAGGTTATTAATTTGAGATTGTGTTAACTGCTCGTTTTGCTGTGCGAGCACCTCTAATTGCTGCTCTAATAAGTTGTTATGATTAAGCACATGTTGGTAATCGTTCGTTTTTTGTTTCATTACTGCCAAGGCGCGTTGCTGCTCGTCAATTTTGTTGTCAGCAACTTTTGCATCCCCAATCAAGCCACCAGCAAATGCGCCTATAAACGCACCAATTGGTCCACCAACTACACCACCAATAATAGCGCCTGTACCTAAGCCTATTGCAGTTTCTTGAGTTGCCTCTTTAGAAGGCGAATGTTCAGAAGCCGATGAAAATGTCGGAGCAGAAAAACTAGTAACAAGTGTTAGCGCGATTAATGTCTTCTTCATAATATGATCCTTAAAATTGATTTAACTTTGTGATGTTTTGTTTCGATAGATGCATTAAAACAACACCAAGTGGCAACAAAGGGGAGCAAAAATGGCAAACCGCTGAGCAATTGTGGCAAAAAAATGGCAATTGCCTTTTTAACCGTACATAGCTGAAAAACTTCGATATAGTGCGTTTTAAAATAAACAAGGGTGTGTAGAATGAAAAAAATAGCCATCATTGAAGATGAAACCGCCATTCGCGAAAACTACATGGAAATGTTAGGCGCACAGGGCTACCAGGTTAGCGGTTACAGCGACCGTATAACAGCAGAAAGTGCGTTTAAAGACGCACTTCCCGATTTAGCCATTGTTGATATAGGCCTTGGCCACGAAATTGATGGCGGCTTTTTACTATGCCAAACCCTACGTACCTTATCTAAAACGCTCCCTATTATTTTTTTAACCGCCCGCGATAGCGAAATAGACACAGTTTGCGGCCTGCGTATGGGCGCCGACGACTACCTAACAAAAGACATTAGCTTGGCACACTTAGCAGCACGAATAGGCGCATTATTTCGCAGAATGGAAGCCCTTGAGCAACCTGCCGATGCCAATGCACTTATAACACGCGGGCAGTTAACGCTCGACACACAGCGCATGCAGGTATTTTGGCAACAGCAATTAGTGGATTTAACCGTGACCGAGTTTTGGATGCTACATTCACTGGCGCAGCGCCCGGGCCATGTTAAAAGCCGTAACGATTTAATGAGCGATGCAAAAATATATGTGGACGACAGCACCATCACCTCCCACGTAAAACGCATTCGTAAAAAGTTTATCGCCCTTGACTCGCAGTTTGACTTTATCGATACCGTGTATGGCATGGGTTATAGGTGGGAGCAACATTAATGCTTAGATTTGGCCTGCGCAGTAAGTTTATTGTGCTTTCTTGTTTTTTATTTTTACTGCCATGGCTAGGTTACGAATACGTGTGGGAAATGGAGAAGTTTTTACGCCAAGGCCAAGAAAAAACCCTCGTAGGCACAACGCGTGCACTTGCCACAGCTCTGCACGAACGTCCTGCTTTATTTGACGAGCAAACCAACTTTTTAGACCAAGTAATAAAAGGCCGCGATTTATACGCCTACAACCTAAAAAACCCTATTCAACTTGATGGCAAACTAACCGACTGGGAACCCTACAAAGCGTTGTTCTGGCATTACGATAAACGCTATTTACAAAAAACCAATAAAAACCACCAAGCCAGCGATTTATCGTTCGACCACATGGTAGGTAAATTTGATAACTACTTATACGCCGTTTTTAATGTGACCGACAACACACTTATTTATCGTGCTAAAAACAGCTTAAGCATCACTAATAACGACCATTTAAAAATTGGTTTAAAAACCCCTGATGGCCAGTTTAATACGTATATCATAGCCCCTAGGCAAGACGGCTGGGTTAATGCATTTAATGCAAACACCAAAGCGCCATTTACAAAAATTCAGGGCTATTTTAAACGCACCCAAACAGGTTACACCGTTGAACTGCGCTTTCCGTTAGCCATGCTAGGAAACAAACTGGGTTTTGCTATTGTAGATACCGATAGCTTAAACGAGTTAGCTAACGTTATGTCGACCTCTAATTTGAATAACCCAAGCGATTTAGGCTCGGTGCTTGTGCCTTCACCAGAAATTAGCCGCATTTTAAAAGGGATGGGCCACAGTGGCAGCCGTATATGGGTGGTAGACAATCACCACCGCGTGCTTGCGCAATCGGGCACCATTCAAAACGCTGATGGTGTATGGGCAGATGGCCTTAAAAATCAGCCGCCTCAAAATGCATGGCAACGTTTTGAGCAAACCTATTTGCACCCACTTTATTATAAAATTTTAACCCGCCCTGAAAACGAATTTATAGATACCCTACACGATGTAGCATCTATGCAAGGCAGTCATTTAGCCAATGCACTAAAAGGCCAACCCGCATCGTCTTGGCGGCTCACCCCCGATAGCAAAGCCGTTATTTTATCAGCGGCCTATCCTATTTGGATTGAAGACAAAGTCATTGGTGCAGTAATTGCTGAAGAAACGACAAATGGTGTGCGTACGCTTCGTAATAAATCGCTCGAAAAGTTATTTAACGTTATTTTAGCCGTTATGCTGATTGGTACCGTGACTCTATTCTTTTTTGCATCACGAATATCGAGCCGTATCAGGCGCCTTCGCGATACCGCAGAGCAAGCAATAGACGCACAAGGGCGTGTTACTGGCAGTATTAGTTACAGTGATTCTAATGATGAAATTGGCGACCTGTCGCGTAGTTTTGCAAATATTGTAAGCCGATTGGGCGGCTATACCGACTATTTAGAAAATATGTCGTCGCGTTTATCTCACGAACTACGTACGCCGGTTGCGGTAGTGCGCTCTTCTCTTGAAAACTTACAAAGTTTGGAGCAAACCGAGCTTAGCCAAAAATACCTCGATCGCGCCAGTGAAGGCGTAGAGCGCTTAGGTAAAATAATTACCACCATGAGTGAAGCTACTCGCCTTGAGCAAAGCATTCAAAGCAATGACCCCGAACCATTTGACTTACGCTCTGTTATTAACGGCTGCATGCAAGGGTATTTACTCACTTACCCTAAGCAATTATTTACGCTTGATATATGCCCAAATTCATTGCCTATGCAAGGTGCACCTGAGTTTATAGCGCAGCTGCTTGATAAGCTCATTAATAACGCACTAGAGTTTAGCCAAGCTAATACCGCAATTAACGTAACGTTACAAAGCAAAGATTCACAAGCAGTTCTAGGCGTAAGTAACACAGGCCCATTATTACCCGAAGGGTTAAGCGAGCATATATTTGATTCTATGGTATCAGTGCGTAGTCAGCACATGCAGCAACAACCGCATTTAGGTTTAGGACTTTATATTGTAAGGCTAGTGTGCGATTACCATAAAGGCAGTGTAAGTGCGCAAAATAACACACAAAATAATGGGGTCACTTTTACAGTAAGTTTGCCGTTAGCAAATTAGTTGAATAAACTTTTAGCCTTCATTAGTTTTAACCTGCTCTAGCAGGGGGGAAGCTAATAAGACTTAATTAAACCAAGGAGCTTAATACCAGCTGATTACAAATCATTAGTAAAACGACGAGCAAAGCAGAAAAATAGTGGGTAAACGGGCATAAGAACGTAAACGTTATTTTACTGCGATTTAGTGGAATGGTAATTATTGCAATTTACGTGATTGACGGTTCATTGTAGGTACTCATGTTAACGTAACACCCAGACCATTAGTGAAATATGAAAAAGAATGGAGTATTGATGATGTTTTGCAATACATAAAATCTGAAAGTGGTACTCACTTTGACCCAGAACTCGTATCGGCGTTGTTGGCTAATTTTGATGGAACTTTATGACTGCTGGTAGCGGATCCAAAATACGGATAGGGATACCTTAGAGGGCAATTTTATCAGATAGAAAAGTTACATCTGTGTACAAGTCAAACCTCTTGTGAAAACTCACGACTCAATATGGGGCAAATAAATGCATGGCTATAACCAGTGAAGAATGAGCGCAAGCCAAGCTTTTACGTCTTTCTTAACGGCTTTATTAGAGTTTACCGCCAGCTCTTTAAGTATATTGGTATAAAACTGGTCTAATTGCATTGGACCAGAACATTATATATGAAAATAAAACTCTACCTTTTGAACTTTATTTGTAACGTTTTAGCTCTTCTATTTTTAAAGGTTTTGAAAAATAATAACCTTGAAACAAATCACACCCCATTGCTCTCAATTTATTTAGCTGCTCCTCTGATTCAACACCTTCACCAACAATTATAAAATTAAGCTTTTTGCCCATTGAGATTATGCCTTCAACCATATGTTTAGCACTTATATCTTGTTCAATTTCATCAATAAAACTTTTATCAATTTTAAGTTCATCAATAGGTAGTTTTGTAAGTAAATTTAATGATGAATAGCCGGTACCAAAATCATCTAACGATATTCTAATACCCATTTCTTTTAACCGATTAAGTAAATTTTTAAGACCAAAAATATCTTCAATAAAAAGAGATTCGGTTATCTCTATAACTAAATTAGAAGGAGAAAAACCGGTTTTTCCGATAGTATGCGCTAACTTATCAATAAAATCAGCCTCTAAAAATTGCTTCACCGATATATTCAAAGATAGATGAAGTTTGCTATTTGAAGCATTGTTCACTGCAGCTAAGTCAGATAGCGACTGCTGGATAATAAAATCCCCTATAGTAACCATATCTCCTGACGTCTCAGCTATAGGGATAAATTTATCAGGTCCAACAACTCCCAAAGATTGATTTTTCCAACGCACTAAAGCTTCTACACCTAGAAGTACCCCTTGGCAATTTACTTTAGGTTGGTACAACATATAAAACTCATTTCGAGCTAAACCAGACTTTAATTCCTGTGTTAGCTTGTAATTATAAATTTCTTCATCTCTCATACTCTCATGAAAAACAACTATCGTATTTCTAATCTTTTTGGCTTTTTGCATTGCTAATGCAGCACTTAGTCTAACCTCATCTAGGTTTTTTCCATCTGTAGTATAATGAGATACACCGATGCTTGCTGTAAGGATAAAATTTCCCCAAGGAAAAATGTAGGGATTTCTGAGATCGGCTAATACCTTTTCACAAAAAACCTTAATATCATAGATTACTTCCTCATAAAGAATAATGATGAATTCATTACCACTGTAGCGGATCAATACATCATTATTACGAAGATGCTCATTGAGCCTTACACTGATCATCTTAAGCACCTGATCTCCTCTATCATTCCCATAGCTCGTGTTGATTGATTTAAAATTGTCTATATCAATTAGAATGACCCAAAAGGGTTGATGTTGATTACTTAAACAAATTGATCGGTCTAAAAAAAAGCGATTATAAAGTTTTGTAATATCATCGTGTGAGGCTTGATAAAGCAGGTCGTCGTGTTTCTTCATTTCTATATCAGCCACATGTCTGAATATATAATATAAAATGAGCAGCGAAACAAAAAACACAATGAACAACAAAGTTGACTGGTAAATTATTTTAGTATAAATATGTTTGGTTTCTATGTCAGTTGTAAGCCAAAGACCATATCTTTTAATGTAGGTACTTGTAAGTAAAAGCTCACCTTTACCAGAGTCTTTAGAAATATTTGAAACTAATATTTCTTCTTTTTTGATAGTCTCATATGGCTTGTTTATTTTAGCAACTAGCTCTTGTATTGATTTTTTAAGGACATCTTCTGGGATTTGAAAATCGTATATATTAATGACGGTTTTTAGTCTGTTTTGACTTGCAAGCTGAAAATATCTATCTCTTTCACGGTATAAATATGTTGTATATTTTTTATTTTCAGACATATTATTGATAAAAAAATCAAAACCTTTATGAGCATCAATACCTAAAGAGATAACGAAAATTACATTACCATCATCATCCCTTACAGATTTTTTTAACGGGATAATTGCTATTTTTCCAGGTATATATTCTGATAAATAAGTTCTGCCAATAATCATATCTGGCGAATTTAACGTATCAAGGTAACTCGCCCTTGTTCTATCAAAATCCAGTAACGATGGAAAATCTTCTTTGTGCAGATTAGAGCTAGCGAGTAAATTAGTCCCGTCAGGCTTGAAAAGTCCAAAATACCTAATGCTTGGATCTAATTGAGTGGTAAGGTCCATAGACTTTTGAGCAGACCTTTCATTTAAATATAGGTTTTTATAAAGTAATTGCCTAGCCAGTATATCTATCTTAACTTCATATTGATTTAAAACTGCTTTTAACGAATTAGAGGACATCGATGTAACATTTCTTTGCTCTGTCGTAACTTCCTCAAATACATTGTTAGCCACAAAATATACGGAAGCACAACCGAAAAATATCCAGATAATTGACATAATATAAAATACTAGCCAAATATTTTTCTTTATAATCACCATATTCATCACAGCCATAATAAAATCCTAACTCTACAATAGCTCAGATAAATTTAATAATTAAATAAAATATTACTTATATGTTATTTCCTCCTCCGCTTAACAGTACTATTAATACTTTATGATTATTTTTAGCTTACCAACTAAGAATTACGACTACACATTTTCTAATTAAATTAAGAAAATCATTGATGATTTTGTGAAGAAGATTTCTTCTAAGGCTAATAACGAGCCCAGAAAATTGGTAGGTGCGACCCTGTAACATTAAAATTTAGTGTAATCTTTTTTACATGATTAAATTTGGTCTCAAAATTTAGGTCGATATATTCAAAATAACACCATCTATTTTCCTGTTGATAGAGTGACAAATTAATGCATTTATCCCTAGTGTCATTTTCTTTAAGTTTAAAATCGATATATGAGTTTAGACCTTAGCAAATTATCTAAGGAATTAAGCACCACTAAGCTTTCTAATGCTTTAAAGTAAAATTAAATAGAACAATGTGTGCGCGTCGCTCACTGAATTGAAACTATGAGCAAATGCTCGCTTTACCATTCAATTAACGAGTGTATGCAGCATAATAACCATTTTAAGTACGAATATTCATTGACGGGTAGGTTAAATTTAACCGAACACGATACAGGAAAGTATGAATAACTAAGATTTACTTAATTTTAATTATTCACTTTTAATTCAGTCGCGTTCACATACTCTGAGGCTATATTAACACATTAAGCAGTAGGATTTGCCGTGACCCCATCACTTGAACGAGAAGAGCTCGACTTTATTTTTAGTTTATATAAATCAGATAAAAACGCTGAGCCTGAGGCAAATAAACCACAGAATACTCAGGTAAACGACCTTTAAAAAGTACCGCGCCTTGAGGTGCTAGGCGTATCGCAGTACTTAATTTAATCTACACAAATTAATTTGCCGTACTTGGATCATCGCTTAAAAACGCTTTGATACAGTTTATTTCAGCCAACTTTACCGCTTCGCCTATTTCAGGGCCTTTTTTGCCACTTATAAGTGCCTGTTGCACTATGTGCTTTTTATCCATTTGCTGTAATTTACTATGAATGGCGCGCAGCTTAATTGCCTGCGGGTAAGGCTTGTTAACCAGTGTTTCTCCGCGCCCTTGCGCATCACATTGGCAGGCTTGGGTAAAGGCTAAAAAGCGCTCAGGGTGCACCAACCCATTTAAATTAGTGACAATTAATTTATGAATAGTTTGCGGCCTAAGCTGATCAATCGTATGGCATAAAGTGTGGTTGTCACTGGTAAGCACGCCAATATCACGAAAGCGATTAGGCACTTTTAAACGATTACAAAATGACTCTACCACCGCTACACCTTCGCGTTCATGACCGCGTAAATTGCCGTGTATTTTATAGCTAAGGGCTTTACCAAAATCGTGGGTAAGCGCAGCAAAGCGGGTTTCTAAATTAAAATTTAAGTCGGCCGCACGCCTAAGCACCAACATTGTATGCACAAACACATCGCCTTCAGGATGATGATTGGCAGGTTGTGGTATATTTTTCATTTGTTCAATTTCTGGAAAAATGCCCAGCCCATCTAATGCTTGAAAATAAAGCTCGGGGTACTTTTCGCCGAGCGCTTTTTCGGTTTCTAGCCATACCCGTTCAGGCACTAAATGGTTAAGCTCACCTTTATTTTTAAGCTCTCGCATTAACGCATAGGTACTTGGGTGGATTTGCCAATCACTGCCATAACGTGCTAAAAATCGCGCAATGCGTAACACTCGTACCGGATCTTCTACAAATGCGTGTGTGGTGTGGCGCAGTATTTTATTTTGTAAATCGTGTTGCCCATTAAAGGGGTCAATAATTTTACCGTTTTCGTCAAGCGCCATAGAGTTTATGGTTAAGTCGCGCCTTGCTAAGTCTTCTTCAAGTGTTACGCTAGGGCTGGCGTCTACAACAAAGCCAGTATAGCCTTTACCGCTTTTTCGCTCGGTACGCCCTAATGCGTACTCTTCTTTTGTTTTGGGGTGTAAATAAACAGGAAAGTCGCTACCTATTGGTAAGAAACCAAGCGATTCCATGGTACTTGGCGTTTCGCCAATAACCACATAATCGTTATCTTTTGATGCAATGTTTAGCAGTTTGTCGCGTACTGCCCCGCCAACTAGGTAAACGTTTTTTAAGCTACTTTTCACGTTGTTTCCACACTGATTTACAAACTTCATTTATAGCAATCATATCATTAAAAGCGTTGCTGTTTGCCAAGCATATGTAAGCTCATTACAATAGCGCATCATTTTTTGTTTAAGCAATTATTCAATGAAAAATCATTCATCAAAAAAAGAACTTATGCTGCTGCCAATTTTGTTGGTCGTTATTGTTATGTGTGTAGCGGGTCACTTTTTATTGCAAGCTAATTTTCAAGACAGCAACATGGTTGAATACATGTTAGCAGCACTGCCGTTCGCTATGTTTGGCTTGGTTATTGTGGCCTTTAAGCTGGCATCAAACAGTGAAAAAGATGAGCAAAACGAGCAAGAAAAATAGCAGCGTGAGATAGCTTTATTATTCAAAGTTCAGGTGCTTACTCATAACACATGGTAACCAAACCAATCCGGTTTTATGGGCTGAGAAAGCCCGCTTGGAGTTAGCTTTATTGTTAATTGACTGTCGAGCAAGTCTATTGCAAAGCAATCGTCCACGTCGTGTAAGTCGTCTTTATGAATATGGCTCAGGCCTGCGAGCAAATCCTGTTTAGCGCGCTGTTTTGCCTCTTCACTGCTGCTTGCTACATACAATGCAAAGTCGTGTTGCTCCGCCATTGAGTCGCTTCTGTAAGCGCCTAAATTTACAAAATAAAGCTGCTTATTTTGTTCAACATAGTCGTCTACCACTTCTACTTTGTAGCCATCAATATTATTAACAGCCATAAAACTATCCATGTGTACGCTGTTTTTATCGCCAACCCATTGGCTTTTTAATTTGGTGTAGGTTTGCTCTATGTTTTGCCCGACCACAAACCGAATGTCGTGCATTTCTATGTGGCAACCTTGAATTCGCCCGCCTAAATACACCATAAATAACTGCATGAAGATTCCTTTAATGTTTTTTACCCCAAACTCTCAACATCAATATTGTGTTTTTTAATGAGTTTATAAAAGTCTGAACGATTACGCTTAGCAAGTTTGGCGCCTTCTGCTACGTTGCCGCCGGCCATTTTTAGCGTGTTAATAACGTAATCACGTTCAAATTCTTTTTTAGCGTCGTTTAATGAGAGTGGCTCTACGCTTTTTTCGTTACTATCGAGTGCGGCTAATACTAAATGCGCTGAAATAACCTCGCCCGGTGTTAAGGCTACCACTTGTTCAACAACATTTTGTAACTGACGAATATTTCCCGGCCAATCATAACGTACCAATGCGTGCATGGCATCATTGGCAAAGTGTTTTTCATTTTGGTTCATGCGTTTAGCGATACTTGCGCTAAAGTATTGGGCCAAGAGGCTTATATCTTCACGGCGTTCACACAGTGGTGGTAATTTTAAATTAACCACATTTAGGCGGTAGTATAAATCTTCTCTAAACTGTTGGTTTTTAATGGCTTCGGGCAAGTTTTTGTGAGTTGCCGATACAATACGCACATCAATTGGGATCTCTTCTTGAAAACCCACTGGGCGAATGGTTTTTTCTTGTAGCACACGCAGTAGCTTTACTTGTAAGTTAAGGGGCATATCGCCAATTTCATCTAAAAATAATGTACCGCCCTGCGCTTGCTGAAATAAACCTTGGTGATCTTTTACAGCACCAGTAAACGCTCCTTTTTTGTGGCCAAATAATTCAGACTCTAAAAGTTCCCCTGGTACAGCACCGCAATTTATAGCCACAAAGGGCCCGTTACTTACTTGGCTATGCTGGTGAATAGCTTGCGCTAGTAATTCTTTACCGGTACCGCTGGCTCCCGATATAAGCACATTAACTTGAGTAGGCCCAAGTAACTTAACTTGTTCAAGCAAGTGCAACATGGCACCACTGCGCGTTACTATATTACTTTTTGATGGAGCTTCATTGGTATTTACACCATGAATGTCTATTGCATTTGCAAGGCTATCGAATAGCTCGTCTTTATCGACCGGTTTAGTAATAAAAGCAAAAACACCTTGTTTGGTGGCTTCAACCGCATCAGGAATAGAGCCATGCGCTGTCATCATAATTACTGGTAATGCGGGGTAACGGCTTTGCAGTTGACGATGTAGCGCCATGCCGTCCATTTCATCCATTCGTAAGTCGGTAATGACGGCATCAAACACGTGGCTTTTTAAACTTTGTAGCGCTGCTAAGCCACTTTCACAAGTTGTTACTTGATAGCCTTTTGATTCAATACGAATAGCAAGTAACTTTAATAAACTTGCATCGTCATCAACTAATAACACTTTTGCTTGGTGCGGGCTATTTGTGGTCATGGTTACTGCTCCTTAGTGTCTTCGCGAAGTAATAGCTGCTGCTCTATATCTGCCAGCGACGACAGGGTTTTCTGCATTTGAGTATTAAGAGCTTGCTGCTCTTTTTGCGCGTTTATTTGTAAGGTGATTTGCTGTTTTTGCAGCCATAAGTACTGTTTTATATCATCAGGCCAAAAATAGGCTAAGTCGAGTTTAAGTAACTTGGTCATTACTGTATTTGGGTCGGTACTCACTTTTAAGCACAAAAGTTTAAAAAATGCTTTTAGCTCATTTTCACCTTTAAATGATCGCTTTGTTGGTGGCAATGTAAACCCACCACATTGATTTGCATGAAGCGCTATAACCCGCTCAGCAGAGGGATAAACAGGGGCTAATTTAGGCATTGGCTTGGGGCTAGGAGACACATTTTTAGTGTTTGATATTTTAGTATCGCCAAGCGTTTGCGTTCCACTATTAAGCTCACAACCCGATACAGTTATGCTACCTGCAAACACACATAAAATAGTGAGTATACGCATTGTTAATTAACTCCTAAATTTTTACTGATTGGTATTTTTATTAAAAAACGGCAACCGTGTGGTTTATTTTTCTCAACACTTAATGTGCCTTGTAGCTGCTCAACCGTCTCTTTTACTATTGTTAAGCCCAAACCACTGCCTTGTAAGGTAATGCTTTGCTCATGTTTACCTTGATAAAACGCACTAAAAATATGCTTTATTTCGTGCTCTTTAATGCCACAGCCATTATCGGCCACCTCCAAACACAGCTGATGTTGCTCGCATTTTAAATTTACAGTCACACCTTGGTTATCATCAGAAAATTTTAAGCTATTTGAAATTAACTGAATTAGCATCATTTCTATTAGTTCATTAGGAAGCGCAAGGACAGTGCTTGAAACAGAGTTTTGCCACTGAATACGTTGCTTTCGAGCCGTTAGACGATGCTCGAAATGACCATTAATTTTTTTAATTAAATGATCAATATTAACCTCGCTTGAGCTGTTTTTAGTTGTTCTAATAGCGTTATAACTGAGTAGGCTGTCTATCATCATGCGAAGGCGCACCGTAGATTGAGTTATAAGGGCAAGCACTGCTTTTTGTTCATTATTAATAGGGCCAACAATTTCATCGGTTAGTAAATCGGTTCCTTCAACCATAGAGGCAAGTGGTGTTTTAAGTTCGTGTGTTACATGGCGCAAAAACGTATCTTTTTGTTGCTCAAGCATATGCAGCTGAGTTTGTACCCACTGTAGTTTTTCTCCGAGTTCAACTAACTCTGACGAGCCTTTTACGGCTATTTTTTGCTGCCAATCCCCTTGCCCTAGCTTATCAATAACCCTAGTAAGCCCTTTTAAACGCAAACTTATACGCCATAAAAAGCCGCCGCCAACCAATAAAGTAAGAGGAATAAGTGCCACTAGCCAATTTATAAACGACGCTTGTAGGCTGGCTAGCTCATTTTGGTTATGGGTTATTTGCGCTTCGTTTTTATTTTTGAGCCACACTGTGAGCTCTGTAATTGACTCGCTTATGGGTAAGAAGAGCTCTGCTTTTTGCTGTTTTTTCTCAACGAGCTGGTGTTGTGCTGTTTGCAAAATAGTTAAAAGCTGTGCCCATTGGTTTATGTAGTCTGAGTTTGCATTAATGTGTTTGAGTTCATTTATGCTCTGCACAGACGATTGCCATTTATCAACAATGAGGGGGTTGAGCGCATCACTTTTTAACACCCAATTTTGCCTTGTTGCGCGCTCAAGGCTATTAAGGTTTTGCTTTAAATTAGCGAACGATTTTGTGAGCTGGTAATGATTACTCACAATTTGCTGGGTGGTTGCTAGCTGTTTATTTAACGCATTTAAAAAAACAATAACCACAATAGACAGTGGCAATAACGACAGCAGCATGCTTAACGCAAACTGCCCTATTAAATTAGGGCGCCAATTAAGCATTGCATTGTAATGTTTAGCAAACGTTGCAGCCATTGCAGTAAACTCTGTAAGTAAATAACGCGCCTATTATTATCAATACCGCCTATACACATGCTGAACCATATTCATTTTAAATCGCCATAATGTTGCTAAACAGCAACAGCACAACTGATTGATTTAACTAAGATCACAAAAAATACCTTCAACCCTGTTGCTGTATTTACACAAGATTACACACAGTCAGTGTAATTTTTACCTACAAACCCAAACTAAAAAACACAACTCATTGATAGTAAATAAAAATAAAATTTGGCACCCTTTTTGTAATGGGTGTAATAAATAAATTTAATAGGGAAATACACATGAACATTAATACTTTGGTTTTTTCAACATTACTTGCGTTGGGTTTTGTGAATACAGGCGCATACGCTATGGACGTTGACGCTACGTTTAATGAACTAGATAAGGACAGCAACGGCCTGTTAAGCGAAGCCGAGGCAAAAATGGACGCCGTGCTTAAGGAAAACTTTGCACAAATAGACACAGACCAAAATGGTCAGTTGTCGCTAAATGAATTCAGAAAATTTATTCAATAAATTAACTTCAAAAGGAATGAAATTATGAAACAACTTATTGCTGCTTTTTTATTATTATTTTTAGCTATCAGTGCAACGGTATTAGCTTCTCCTTCGGCCGTGCGATTTGCACACTTAGATACAAACATGGACGGAAGTATCTCGTTTGTTGAAGCTAAGCAAGATAAAGAGCTACTTAGACAGTTTACCGATTTAGACGAAGACAACAACGAGATGATCTCTAAAGCTGAGTTTGAAAACTTTAAGCCATAACAGATTAAGTTTTTCCTTAAGCTTTTAACTTGTAAAGTGTACTAAAGCATTTGCCATAATCCCTGAGGGAGTGTGTAAAAGGATTTAATGTTGGGAGTTAAATTATGGCAAGTGCTTTATCTTATCAGGCGTCATACCTCGTTATTCAATACAACTTAATTACCCTTTTGGAAGGACTACCATGAAGATACGTTACTTTGTAACCACCATAGCGTTACTTTTAAGTTTTAATGCTTCTGCACTTGATGTAAAACAGCGCTTTGATCACCTCGATACAGATAAAAACGGTTACCTTACTCATAACGAACTAGAACGCCAGCCCCAGTTACTTAGCACGTTTATAATGTGGGATAAAAATCAAGATAAACAAATTTCATTAATTGAATTTAAAAATTACCTTACCAACAATCTTTACTGAGTATTTTAATGAATCCCATACACTTTTTTATTTTATTCGCTCTACCTGTATTTAGCGCATCAAGTTTTGCCATCAGTGACAGCATTAACAGCCAATTTAAAAAAATAGACAGAAATAAAGATGGATTTTTAACTCGCTCTGAAGCCTCAATAGACCCAGCCTTGTGGTCTAAATTTGTAAGTTACGACCAAGATAAAGACGGCCGGCTAACACTGAGCGAATACCATTTATATGCCAGCAAGTAGCCCAAATTTAATTAACCTTTTTAACCCAACGTTTTAGGCAATTAATTTAATAGCTAAGCAGCTAGCTTAGCTTTAACTGTCTATATTACGAGCTTATCGCATCCTATTGGTATTCTAAAAAAGGGTTTGCTAGTGTTATTGCACTAAAAATAACAAAACAGTGCCCTATGTTACTCAAAAAATTATTTAAACCACTTATACTTGCCAGTCTCTGTGTAGGATCTAGCTTTGCGATTGCGCAAACCAAAGTTATTTATAATGCCAATGGTTATACCCCGCTTTATAAAGGCAAAATGCAAAAAGGCGAGCTTCAACAATTTAGCACTTTGGTTATAAAAGATGGCAAAGTTGTTAAAGTAGGCGGCGACACACTCAAAGAAAGCTTTCCAGATGCCAAGCTAATAGACGCGAAAGGCAACACCTTACTACCCGGCTTAATTGATGCCCACGGCCATGTTATTGGGCTAGGCGATAACTTATCGCAGTTAGATGTACGTGGTGCTAAGTCGGTTGATGACGTTACAAATAAATTAAAGCAATTTGCGCAAGGCAAACAAGGTTGGATCATCGGCCGTGGCTGGAACCAAGAGTTATGGCCAGATACACGCTTCCCTAGCGCTAAAGATTTAGACAAAGTGGTAAGCGATCGTCCGGTTGTTCTATCTCGTGTTGATAGCCATGCAATTTGGGTTAACACAAAAGCGCTTGAACTTGCAGGTATTAACGCCGACACAAAATCGCCAAAAGGCGGTGAGGTAATTAAAGATGAATTTGGTAATCCTACCGGTATTTTTGTTGATAAAGCTGAATCGTTAATTGTTCAGCACATGCCTGCCCCTTCAAAACAAGATATTAGCAACTCACTCGATGCCGCAGGTAAGCATTTATTAAGTTTAGGTATTACCTCTACTCACGATGCTGGGATAGATAAAGCCACATGGGAAGTGTACAAAGAGCGCGGTGAACAAGGCAATTTACCTTTACGTATTGTGGCAATGCTAAGCGGTGCTAGCCCAGACTTACCGGCTATGCTAAAAGCCGGGCCATATCACGATAACTACGACTTTATGGAAATTCGTAGTGTAAAAGTATATGCCGATGGTGCATTAGGCTCGCGTGGCGCAGCGCTTATTGAAGATTATGCCGACCGTGCTGGCCATCATGGGTTAATGCTTGAAACCCAAGAAAAACTAGAAGCACTATTTACCCAAAGCTTTAAAAATGGCTTTACCGCCAACACCCATGCCATTGGTGACAAAGCCAATCGTGTGGTTTTAGACGCTTACGAAAATGTGTTTAAAAAAACAGGTGGTATTTTGCTGCGCAACCGAATTGAGCACGCACAAATAGTAACGCCAGACGATATTCCTCGATTTAAAGCACTAAAAATTATTCCATCTATGCAACCTGTACATGCAACATCTGACATGCATATGGCCGAGCAGCGTCTCACTGAAAAGCAACTTAGCTTTGCGTACGCATGGCAAACATTCTTACAACAAGGTTCAATCGTTGCTGCGGGCTCTGACTACCCTGTGGAACTTGCAAATCCGTTTGATGGTTTATATTCAGCAATTACACGAATGGATCATAACAAACAGCCTGAAAACGGCTGGCGTCCAAGCGAAGTACTAAGCCGCGAAGATGCACTACGTGCCTTTACGCTTGGCGGAGCTTATGCCGCGCATCAAGAGTTTAAAATAGGGAGCTTAGAGCAAGGTAAATGGGCCGACTTTATTTTAGTGGATAAAGATTATTTTAAAGTACCCGTTGAAGATATTTATAAAACTCAAGTACTACAAACATGGATTGCCGGTATGAAGCGATTCGATAACAAAGAGAGCGCAGCTAAATAAACAAAAAGAGGGTTAACGCAAGTTAACCCTTTTTTAATACAAACCATGTCATTTAGCTTTTTGGCTGCTGTGCCTCGGGCTGATCAACTTTTGGCTGGCGATATAATTTTACAATGTGATACAAGTTAACCAATGCCAGTAGCGCGTTGGTAAAAACAACAGGAACAGCACCAATAGCTACGCCATAAGCCGTAAACACAATACACCCTAACATGTTGTACCAACGAAGCTTTACTACATCGGTCATAGTGAGTGATGCAACCAATAAAGCTGACGCAATATAGCCTAAATATTCCCAACTCAATTGTTCTCTCCTAACCTTTGGGTTAGCATTACACTAATGCTAACTTATTACAGTTGTAAGTATTGCAAAGTAATAGCACTTTGCTTAATTATGAGCGTTATTTAGAGTTTGAAAATAATTGGCTAGTAAGAGAGTAGCTCTCTTATATTAATAATTAAGCGAAGTGACATACGTAAATAAAAAGCTAACTTGCTTAAAAACCTGAAAAAGTTTGCCGGCAAAAAAACCAACAAATTCTTAAATCATTACACGGGAAATGAAGGTAAAATAATACCCATAGCAAAGCTAAAAGTATTAGTAGCAAGTTAGCGTAAATTCTTAATGTGTTAATGCTACCGTCATTAAAACATAATAAATAGGACAAATGTCCGAAGAGCATATTGATGTTTCAATACCATTTTTCTAGTTATCTTGTTGAACAGTTACTCACCTTTGCCGGTAGTAGTTATCAACAATCAAAAAAAGAAGTGCTGATCCATCAAGATCAGCCTTTAAGCAAGCTTGTGCTTGTGCGCAGCGGCACTGTGTCATTTAGTTATGACGTAGGAAACGGACGACGCCTGCTGCTAGGACAACTGGATTGTAATAATACCCTGATAGGCGAAATAGAAGCGCTCAACAACAATCCGTGTATTTATACGGTAACCTGCTTTAGCGATGTAACTTACAACCTTATTGAATTAAGACACTGGCGTGCATTATTGCTCGAAAAACCAGAGCTTAGCTTATACACGGCACAAACTATTGCTGCTAAGTTTCAAGAAAACCAAAAAATCAACTTAGATAAGTTATTACTGCCACTTAGCTATAACATAGCCAAAGACTGCTTACTGAGAGCCGAGAACAATAACCCTACACTGCTTAGAGCCTACCCAACGGTTAACGCTGAGGCCGAACGCTTTGCGACCACTGAGCGAGCTTACAGGCGTGTTGTGACAGAATTAGTCGAAAAGGGCCTAGTGCAAAGAAGCACAACAGGTTTACAAGCGGTCGATATTCCAATGCTTAGTGAATATGTAGATAGCTTTGCACAGCTTTAAACACGCAATAAAAAAGGCCAATTAAGGCCTTTTTTATTGCCCTAAAAACGAATAATCAGTCCATAAGGCTAAATGTATATTTAATGTGCTAGGTGTATTAATCTTCTAGTAAAATGTCGTGAATTTTTACTAAGTCAGATTTACCTTTAATAATTTCATCCGGTGTTAAACCCGATAACTCATGCGGGAATACTAACCACTCTTCCGACTCATGAATGTAGTAGTCAGGTACGGTATCTACTTTTGAATTTTTTGGTTTGTAGTATGGGCAAGCAATTCGAATATCGCGCGGTAAGTTTAAGCGCATTAACTCTGAAAGCTTTTCTTTTAACGCAACAATACTGCGTCCTGAGTCAAATACATCGTCAACAATAAGCAGTGAATCACCCGCATTGGCGTTTTCTACAATGTAATGTAAACCATGTACTTTAATTTCTTTTGATTGTTGGCCAATACCGTAATAAGACGATGTACGCACTGCAATATGGTCAGTTTCAATGCCTTTGTAATCGTAATATTCTTGAACCGCAATACCAATCGGTGCACCACCTCGCCAAATACCTATAATAAAATCAGGACGAAAGCCATCTTTGTATACTTGTGCCGCTACGCGGAATGAATCTTCAAGTAACTGTTGAGCTGTGATATAGCACTTATCTGACATAGTTAGAAACCCCAGTGGTGGATGTAATATTTGAGTGTAGTTTAGAGTAAAACCAAATTAGTCACTCAAACAGGTATTGGCGAGGGATTTTACCGTAAATTAAATAAAATTGCTTGCTTGTGGATCAAAAAAGGCACCAAACGGTGCCTACTTTCGTCTAAATAGCGTAATTTTTTAGTGTTACGCCTTTTCAAGCAGCGTACGAGCAACTGTACGCATACCCTGTGTTGTTGCGCCGGCAGCCCACTGACTTGTGCTACCCATGTTAAATGCAGCCGCTAAATCAATGTGTACCCAACCTTTGCCATCGTTTGGTACAAAGCGTGATAAGAAGCCAGCAGCATTTGATGCACCGCCATAGCCGCCACCTTTTTGCGCGCGGCTATTAGCCGTATCAGCATAAGGTGATGGACAGTTTTGTTGGTGCCACTTTTCAAGTGGTAATGGCCAAGCTGCTTCCATTTCTTGAGAAGCAAAGCCTTCAACTTCGCGTGCTAGCTCTTTATCAAGTGCAAACAACGCATTGTATTCTTGGCCAACAGCAACCAACGCTGCACCTGTTAATGTTGCTGCGTCAATAATTAAAGGTGCGCCCGTTTCGCCAGCAGCCATTAGACCATCGGCAAGCACTAAACGCCCTTCTGCATCCGTGTTTACAATTTCAACGGTTGTGCCATTTTTGTAAGTAAGAATGTCGCCTAATTTGTAAGCGTGGCCAGAAATTAAGTTCTCAGCACAACATAAAAATAATTTTATACGCTTTTCAATACCACGATTAATAGCAAGTGCTAAACCAGCCGTTACTGTTGCAGCACCGCCCATATCACACTTCATCCCTAGCATGCCTTCGCTTGACTTAATTGAATAACCGCCCGAATCAAACGTAATACCTTTACCCACAAGGGCTGCACTGACTGGTGCGTTATCGTCGCCTGTAGGGTTGTAATCAAGCTCTAACAATACCGGTGGGCGAACACTTCCACGACCAACAGCATGAATACCGATCCATTGTTGCTCTAATAACGCATCGCCTTTAATTATTTGATAGCTTACGTGCTCAGGGGCCAGTGATTGGATAAACTCAGCAGCTTTTTCAGCAAGGCTTTCAGGGTAAATATCGTCTGCAGTGCCGTTAACCATTTCACGCGCCCACGTTGCTGAGCTTTTTAAATGCGCAAGTTCTTTAAGATCAGATTGTGCGTTATCAACAAACTCAACACCGTTTAATAGTTTAGGTGTGACAAAACCTTGATAAAAAGCCCATTGGCTTTCTGTGCACCATGTATCGCCCGCAAGTTCAACGTGTTTAACGCCTTGACTGGCAATAGTACGCGCTGCTTTTTGAACATTTTTTAATGTTTCTTGCTCAGATAAATGAACGGTTGCACCACGTTCGTTAAATGACAACGTTGCGCTTTCGCCCCAATGACTCGGTGCTGCGTGTTCGCTTAGTTGAACAACAAATTTTTCACTCATGTTAGAATATCCTTGCACTTAAATGTGCTGTTGAGTTTACTATAGTGCGCCTAAGTTCCCAACAGCTTGAGATAAATAACACTCATCACACTATTAACCACATTGGACATACCATGAAGTACACACCAGCATTGCAATCGGCCACATTAATTAAACGCTACAAGCGGTTTTTGGCTGATTTAAAACTCGGTGATGGCGCTGAGTTTACCGCGCATTGTGCTAACACAGGAAAAATGACAGGCTGCGCTGAGCCAGGCTTTACTGCTTTTTATTCAACAAGCGATAACGTAAAACGTAAGTATCCACATTCATTAGAGCTGACCCAAAATGATTTAGGGCACCTTATATGTGTTAATACAGCGGTCGCTAATAAGGTGGTAGAAGAAGCAATTAATCATAATGTAATTAATGAACTAACTGGCTATGAGCAACTTCAAAGTGAAGTTAAATATGGCAGTGAAAACAGTCGCATCGACTTTTTACTCACAAGCCCAAATACTAAAAACTGCTACGTTGAAGTTAAATCAGTCACCTTGCTAAGCCAAGATGAACCGCATAGCGGCCAAGGCTATTTTCCTGATGCACAAACATTACGTGGACAAAAACACCTTCGCGAGCTCATTGAAGTGGTCGAACAAGGCCATCGCGCCGTACTACTGTTCGCTGTTTTACATGAAGGTATAAATGCAGTGAGCGCAGCAGCGCATATCGATGAAAAATACGCACAACTTTTACAAAAAGCCATGGCTAGCGGTGTTGAAGTAGTAGTGTATAAAGCACTCATTTGTGAGAATGAAGTGGTGCTTCATAAAAAAATAGCATTTATACAGTAATGTATAACCAAACAATTACATCAGGTAATTAGAACAAACAACGCGATGAAAATGATTGATGCAATAAAAATCAATTCCAGAGTTAGCCTTGTATTTTAAAATTTTGCCTATATATAAAGGCAAGTTTTACAAACCAGTAAGTTAGTTAATTAAGCACCATCATTAACGCACTTTTTACTCGCAAAGCATGGTTGAAGCTAATTCGTATAATTAAAAATAAATTTGCCTAGGTTATAAGTTTCTGTTATTTATACCGCCGGCTAATGCTGAGGCATTAAATTAAGGATTTAGGAGAGAGTTATGCCAGACCAAAAGAAACATGGTTTATTGGCTCAAGCCGGTTTAGAACCATACCAAGAAAAACCAGGCGAAGAGTATATGAATGAAGCACAACGTGCTCATTTCAAAACGATTTTAGAAACTTGGCGTAACGATTTACGTAACGAAGTTGATCGTACAAAGTCGCATATGCAAGACGAAGCTGCTAACTTTCCTGACCCAGTTGACCGCGCTGCACAAGAAGAAGAGTTCTCTTTAGAACTTCGCACTCGTGACCGCGAACGCAAATTAATTAAAAAAATTGAAAAAACAATTATTTTAATTAAAGAAGATGATTTTGGCTTTTGTGAGTCTTGTGGAATCGAAATTGGTATTCGCCGCTTAGAAGCGCGACCAACTGCTGATTTATGCGTAGACTGTAAAACACTTGCAGAAATTAAAGAAAAACAAGCTGGACGCGGCTAATTAACCTCATTAATTAGCATGTCACCTGCAGCCGTTACTGCGCCTATGCGCAACTATCGCGGTCGTTTTGCACCGTCTCCTTCTGGGCCACTTCATTTTGGCTCACTTGTTGCGGCTGTAGGCAGCTACCTTGATGCAAAATCAAATAAAGGGTCTTGGCTCGTCCGTATCGAAGATATAGACACCACTCGAGTGGTAAAAGATGCCGACACCGATATCCTAAATACCTTACAAGCCTATTGCCTCCACTGGGATGAACCGGTTGTTTATCAAACCAAACGGCTCGATTTATACCAAGACGTCGTCAGCTCACTTGAAAATCAAAAATGTGTTTATGCCTGCCAATGTAGCCGAAAACAAATAAAAGCATTGGGTGGAATTTATCAAGGTCAGTGTAAAAATCTTGGGCACTCAACCGATTCAGGCGCACTTCGTTTAACACAATGCCATGCAACCACATATTTTAACGATCTGATCCAAGGTGATATTAGTGTTTGTAGTGAGCTGGCCCACGAAGATTACATAATAAAACGAAGTGATGGCTTATTTGCCTACCAATTAGTGGTTGTTGTTGACGATATTGATCAAGGCATAAATCGCATTGTTAGAGGCGCCGATTTAATAGAACCCACAGCACGACAAATCAGTTTATTTAAACAGCTCAATCATCCTATCCCTGAGTTTGCCCACTTACCTTTAGCCGTTGCCAAGCCGGGCTTTAAACTGTCTAAACAAAACTACGCCCCTGCAATTAGTAAAATAGAGCCAAAACCCGCATTAATAAGTGCCTTTGAATTTTTAGACTTGCCAACTCATGCTGATTTAATGGATTTAACCACCGAGGAGCTGGTTGAATGGGGTGTAAATACCTTTGAGTTAAAGCAAGTACCTAAAGTTGCTGAAATACAAATTTCTCAGTAGCAAACAACTCAAGTCAACTAATTTACTAAACTATGTAAATAAAATCGCGAAAAACAGCTTAATTTCAACACATCAACTTAATTTTTAAACCCTGCTGGTATATGATAGCCGCCTAAATATGTGCTATTTGAGTAAGACGGTGAGTATTGGGGTTTAACACCACTATTTGCGGTTATTTTTGATTGCGATGAAAGGCCAATCAACACCTTCTAGGAGACGGATTATTATTTCCAAGCTTTTTCAATTTTGCCGACAGATAATCGGCCCAAATACGAGTGCTGAAAATGCCTCTGCCTCTGTAAGCAGCGAACCATTAGTAATCACGCGCGGTGAGCATGGTATTTCTCGTAAACAATTTAGCCCAAATGCAATCAAAGTTTTATACCGATTAAAAGACGGTGGCTACGATGCCTACCTGGTTGGTGGTTGTATTCGCGATATATTGTTAGGTCAACAACCTAAAGACTTTGATGTAGTCACTAATGCAACACCCGACCAAGTTAAAAAGCTATTTAGAAACTGTAGATTAATTGGTCGCCGCTTTCGTTTAGCGCACATTGTTTTTGGCCGTGAAATTATTGAAGTGGCAACAATGCGTGGTCATCACGAAGCGCCTGAGTCTAAAAACCAAATAAGCCAATCAAGTACTGAAGGGCAATTATTACGTGACAACGTATTTGGTAGCATTGAAGAAGATGCCGAGCGCCGCGATTTTTCAATTAATGCTTTGTATTACTCAATTAACGATTTTAGCATTCATGATTACGCCAATGGTTTAGCCGCTATTAAAGCAAAACAAATAGAGCTTATTGGCGATCCTGAAACACGCTACCGTGAAGATCCAGTGCGTATGTTACGCGCAGTACGATTTGCAACAAAGCTTGATATGAGCATTGCGCCTAATAGCGAAAAGCCGATCAGCGAGCTTGCCAGCTTACTTGATAACATTCCACCGGCGCGTTTGTTTGAAGAAGTGCTTAAACTGTTTTTAAACGGTAAAGCTGAAGCTAACTTTTTAATGCTTCGCCAATACGGGCTTTTCCGTGCATTATTTCCTGCGCTTGATAAAATTTTAGAAGCCAATCCAAATGGCTTAGAACAAGCCTTTGTTCAGCAAATGTTTCAAAATACCGATAAACGCATAAATGCAGATAAAAAAGTAACGCCTGCATTTATTTTTGCCGCACTACTGTGGTTCCCGCTTTTAGCAATAACCAAAAAGCTTCAAGCAGAAGAACAACTTAGCGAGTACGATGCCTTTGCACAAGCAATGAATAAAGTACTTAGCGAAAGCGCACAACATATTGCAGTTCCAAAACGCTTTACGTTGGGTGCGCGCGATATTTGGCATATCCAGCATCGCTTAGATAAACGTGCAGGCCAACGTGCATACAGGTTAACGCAACAACCCCGCTTTAAAGCCGCTTACGACTTTTTATTGCTGCGCGTTGATGCGGGTGAAACTGAGCATGAAGAGCTTGCACAGTGGTGGACTCAATACCTTAGCCAAGATATTAACGGTCAAAAAGACATGGTTAAAAACTTAGGTCATCAAGGTGGTCCAAAACCGCGTAAACGCTCTCGTCGCCGCGCACCAAGAAAACCAGCTGAGTAATAACATGAACTGTGTTTATTTAGGATTAGGTGCAAACTTAAACTCGCCTAAACAACAGCTTGATAACGCGATTGCGGCACTTAAAAAACTGCCGCATAGCGAGTTTGTAAGCGTGTCTCACTATTACGCAAGTAAACCTATGGGACCGCAAGACCAACCCGACTACATTAACGCAGTTGCATGTATTAATACCCATCTTGAACCAGAACAGCTACTTGATTTAACTCAAAAAATTGAACTAGAGCACGGCCGTGTTAGAAAAGCTGAACGTTGGGGTCCTCGAACGCTAGACATAGATACCCTTTTGTTTGGTAATAAAATTATTAATACTGCACGCTTAACTGTGCCCCATTATGGCTTGAACGAACGCGAGTTTGTGGTGTATCCACTGCTTGAACTTGCGCCAGAACTTATTTTACCCAGCGGCATTGCACTAAAAACCATTGCAACTAATTTACCGCTCAACGACTTACAACAATTACCTCTGTAATTAACCAAGGCTTATGCCTGCGAGGAATATTATGTCTAAAATAACCGTTTCTACTTTAAATAAAATGAAAGCAGAAAATAACAAAATCACGGCATTAACCGCTTACGATGCGAGCTTTGCAAAGTTATTTCATGATAATGGCGTTGACGTTATTTTAGTCGGTGACTCGTTAGGTATGGTGCTTCAAGGCGGTGATGACACCCTTGGCGTAACCAACCAGGATATTGCTTATCATACTCGCTGTGTACGTGCAGGAAGCCGTGAATTATTTGTTATTGCCGATATGCCATTTATGACTTATTCAAGCGTTAACGACACCTGTAAAAATGCCGCAGAACTTATGCGTTCAGGTGCAAACATGGTAAAACTTGAAGGTGGTGAATGGCTTTACGACAGCATTAAAGCGCTTACTGAACAAGGTATTCCTGTGTGCGGGCACTTAGGGCTGACACCACAGTCGGTGCATGTATTTGGCGGTTTTAAAATCCAAGGCCGCGAAGAAGACAAAGCACAAAAAATGATTGAAGACGCCAAAGCATTAGAAGCTGCTGGCGCACAATTATTGGTACTTGAGTGTATTCCTAGTGTATTGGCAAAGCGAATCACTGATGCGCTGAGTATTCCAACGATAGGTATTGGTGCGGGCAATGTTACCGACGGTCAAATATTAGTAATGCATGACCTAGTCGGTATTTCGGCAGGTTATATTCCAAAATTTTCAAAAAACTTTTTATTAGAAACTGGCAACATGCCAGCGGCTGTTCAAAAGTATTGTTCCGATGTAAAAAATGGCGCTTTTCCAAGTGCTGAACATGAGTTTAAATAATGCAGTCAATTACTGAAATTAAATCACTACGTAGTCAAATTAAAGCCTGGCGACAAGCAGGCTTAAGTGTGGCGTTTGTGCCAACAATGGGCAACTTACATCGAGGACACTTTTCACTCGTTGAAAAAGCAAAAAACGTAGCCGACAAAGTGGTTGTTAGTATTTTTGTAAACCCAATGCAGTTTGGTGCTAACGAAGATCTAGATAATTACCCCCGTACATTATCAGAAGATAAACAAGGCCTTGCAGAGTTAGGCACTGATATAGTATTTACCCCAAGCGTAGACACAATTTACCCAAATGGGCTTGGCGAACAGAGCTTTGTTGACGTACCTGGCGTGTCGCTTGGGTACTGTGGCGGTTCGCGCCCTGGGCACTTTAAAGGCGTTGCTACGGTTGTTACTAAGCTATTTAACTTGGTGCAACCTGACTACGCTTGCTTTGGTGAAAAAGATTTTCAGCAACTGCAAGTGATTAAAACGATGACTCGCGACCTATCTATACCAGTTGAAATTATTGGCGTACCGACCATGCGTGAAATATCTGGTTTGGCAATGAGTTCGCGTAATGGCTACTTATCAGACGAGCAAAAAATAACAGCCACCGCTTTATTTAAAGCGCTAGCCCATTGTGCCGAGCAGCTTAAGCAAGGCAATAAAGATTTCACCGCGCTTAAAACTCACGCTAAACATAGCCTAGAGCAAGCTGGCTTAAAACCTGACTATTTTGAGATAGCTCAACGAGATACCTTAAAAACTGCTACACTCGATGATAACCATTTTGTTATTTTAGCCGCAGCCTTTCTAGGCTCTGTTAGATTAATTGACAACATGCAGGTCGATATTTAAATTTATTGAGCTCACTTTAAGGATTAAAAATGCATATATTAATAAAAACAAGCGTAGTTGCGCTCACTTTTTTTGTTTTAGCGGGTTGTCAGAATCACGTTGAAAATGCTGAGATGAACCAATGTGCTCAACAAAATTTTCGCTGCGAAAGCACCTGCGAGCAACAAACAACGGCTGAAGGGCTCAAGCAACAAGTGTGTTCTGCTAAATGTGTAGAAACATACAACCAATGTAAAGCACGCGCTGAAAAGTTAGGTGGTATTTAATTCCCTAAAACGTTTAATTTTAAGCACAAAAAAACCGCTCAATGAACGGTTTTTTTGTTGCTTAGATTTATTATTTTAAACCTAGCTTTTTAAGCTCTACTTCAACTAACTTTGCAGAAAGAGGCACATAACCGTCTTTTTCTACAATTTGTTGACCGTCTTTTGAAAGAATCATTTTTAAGAATTCAGCTTCCATTGGAGACAAGGCTTTATTTGGGTGCTTATTAACATATACGTATAAAAAGCGAGAAAGTGGATATTTGCCTTGCGCAACGTTATCAAGTGTTGCATCAACAAAGTTAGTACCTTTTTTAGATAATGGAACTGTACGTACACCTGACGTTTTGTAACCAATACCTGAGTAACCAATTGCATTTAATGAAGACGAAATTGATTGTACTACAGACGCAGAACCCGGTTGCTCGTTTACATTGTTGCGGAAGTCACCTTTACACAGTGCTTTTTTCTTAAAGTAACCGTAAGTACCCGATACAGAGTTACGTCCGTATAATTGAATATCACGAGCTGCCCAGCTACCTTCAAGGCCTACATCGCTCCAACGGTTAACTTGCTCTGGCGCACCACATTTACGAGTTGATGAGAAAATAGCATCAACTTGGTCAATACGAAGGCCTTCAATTGGGTTATCTTTATGTACGTAAACAGCAAGTGCATCAATCGCTACGCGAACTGCCGTTGGTTTGTAACCGTAACGTTTTTCAAACGCTTCGATTTCTTTTGATTTCATTGCACGGCTCATTGGACCTAGGTTAGCTGTACCTTCGGTTAATGCTGGAGGTGCTGTAGAAGAACCTGCCGCTTGAATTTGAATGTTTACATTTGGGTAAATACGTTTGTACTCTTCAGCCCAAAACGTCATCATGTTAGCTAAAGTGTCAGAACCTACTGATGAAAAGTTGCCTGATACGCCGCTGATTTTTTGATACTCAGGAATGTCTTGATCTAAAGCCACTGCTTGAGCAGATACGAAAGTTGTAACAGCCACACCCATTGCGGCAACTAAGTTTTTAAATTTCATGTGGGTTCTCCGATTTGTTCGTCCCATTTTCTAACTGCTGCTCACTCTAAAGTGAGTACATGACAATGATATGACTCTTAAATGACACTTTTATGACTTTACTGAATCTTGTTGTTTATTTATCAGTTCAACAATCTTATCTGTTGAAAAATAAAAAGAAAAACAAGAGCCTTTACCCACTTCACTCGTAATATTTAATTTACTATCGTGTCGTGTTAATACATGTTTTGTAATTGCCAACCCTAAACCTGAGCCACCGGTAGTTCTGCTTCGTGCTTTATCAACACGATAAAAGCGCTCAGTAAGTCGATTAATATGTTCTGCAGCAATGCCATCACCGTTATCAACAACAGTAAAACAAGCGGTATTATTTTTACGAAGCCAACTAACCTGTATTTTTCCACCAGGTTTAGTGTAATGAATAGCGTTAAAGACTAAATTAGAAAACGCACTGCGCAGCTCATCTTCAGAGCCTTTTATGTCGAGTGTGTTATCTATATCAAATATTAATTCGTGGCCTTTGTCTTGATTAATAGAATGGGCTTCTGTTTGAATATAACCCAGTAACTGGGGCACATTAATGGCCTTATCGTTATCTTGTCGGCGTGAACCTTCTATGCGGGAAAGAGATAATAACTGGCTTACCAAGCTATCCATACGTTTACACTGCTCAAGCATGGTCGTTTGTGCTTTACTCCACATCGCTGGGGGCGGTAAGTTATCGCTGTCCATCATTTCAAGGTAACCTGTAACCACCGTAAGCGGCGTACGCAGCTCATGCGATACATTGGCAACAAAGTCTTTACGCATTTGTTCAAGCTGCTTTAAACGGGTTACGTCGCGCACCACAACCATTAGCTGTGTGGTTGCATAAGGCATTACCCTAAACTCAAGTACTTGTTCAATAGCATGACCGTTATCAAGCTCTAGTGCTTCGTCAAAATTCCCCTTGTGCATATATTTTGCAAACTTAGGTTCGCGTATTAAGTTATCAAGACGTTGTCCATGATCGGTTGGCCACTGAAGTCCTAACACTTTAAGCGCCAGTTGATTACACCACACAATGCTTAAATCGTTTTGAAGCACAATAACGGCATCGGGTACGGCTTCGGCCCCATCACGAAATCGCCTAATTAAATCAGCCAGTTCATTTCGTTTTTTTCGGTTACGGTGTTGCAGATGGTAAATACCTTCAAACACCTGCTCCCATGCCCCTTCTCCTTCAGGCGGGTTGAAACTGCGCTGATTTAAAAGCCAATCGCTCAAACGGTATAATTGATGATAATGCCAAACAAGAAGTGAAAAAGAGCCTAAAAATAAAAGCAAAAAAGGTGCGCCAATTAGCACACCAATTAATAGTAAGGGTAAAAAATAGATAAACAGACGTTTTATTAACGCCTGCTTATTAACAACTCGATACATACACTCACTTTACCTTAGAGTAGTTATACACGTATAAAACTAAGCTGGTGTTTAAGTAGGTTATAGTTTACTTGAAAAACGGTACCCTGCACCACGCACGGTTTGAACCAAACGATCGTGTCCTAATGGGCCAATTGCTTTGCGTAAACGGCGAATGTGAACATCAACAGTGCGATCTTCAACATACACATTGGTTCCCCACACATGATCTAACAATTGTTCACGGCTGTAAACCCGTTCAGGATGAGTCATAAAAAAGTGAAGGAGCCTGAATTCTGTTGGCCCCATATCAAGCTCATTACCTTCAGAGGTAACGCGGTGAGAAATTGGGTCTAAACGCAAGCCATGCACTTCAATAGCTTCTTCTAAAGACGTTGGTGACACACGGCGAATAACCGCTTTAATACGCGCCATTAATTCTTTTGGCGAAAACGGTTTAGTCACGTAATCATCAGCGCCTACTTCTAAGCCACGTACTTTGTCTTCTTCTTCGCCGCGGGCTGTAAGCATAATAATAGGTATTTGGCGCGTGTGTTCGTTTTGCTTAAACTTTTTAGCAATTTGAATACCGCTTCCGCCAGGCAACATCCAATCAAGCAATACCATATCGGGGTAAGGCTCAACCATTGCAGCAATAGCAGAATCATAATCTTCGGCTTCAATTGCCTGAAATCCATTTTGCTCTAATACAAAAACAAGCATCTCTCTGATAGGCGCTTCGTCGTCTACGACTAGTACTTTACGTGACATTCCAATTTATCTCTTAAGCTATCGAATAAGTTTTCATTATTATGACTAAGTATTACATTTTTATGAAAGTGTAACGTGTAAATTAAAATCGGGGTAAAAAAAAGCCAAATTAATAATAAAAACCTCATTCCTGTCACAAATTTATATATTTTAAAATTGATTAACGTTATTAGGGTCTGTTGTTCTTTGCGCATTAAAATTCATTCGAACTAGGGCTATTTAATCGCGGTGCGAGGTTTGTAACCTAGTGGGCTCGATAACTGCTTCTACGTTATTCTAGTGGCTTACATACATAGAAGAATAGGTAAACTAGGTAAAGCTTCCGCGTCCTGCTCACGCCACTTACCTACATCTATGTAGGTAACAAAAAACTAGATAAACCCTCGTGTTAGCACTTTGCAAAACTAACTTTTTAATATGATCGAATACTGAGATCATTACTTTACTAAGTCTGTCTATGTTTGCAATTACTCAGGTTTGAATAGATCTTGATTTTACTAAGCTTAACTTCAAAGATCAGATTTTTACCAAGGTGATCAATTTTGAGATCAACGCTCTACCTACTCAAAAAGTTAAGCTGTTGATTGTTTGTGCAAATTAAAAAAGATCTGATTACTTTTACTGCTAAATAAAAAGAAAAATTTAATTAACTTAGTAAAGTAATGATCCCAAAAAGCCTGTGTTAGTAAATGAGTGATCCCTAATAACACAGTTGGTAATTGAATGATCTGCTATAGGCAGGTAATAAAAAAGCCAGCAATACTATTACTGGCCTTTATACATTGATCAGTTTAATCGGTCGATTATTTGATGTGTGGTGCTAACTCGCCGCTTAAGTACTTAAGATGCATGTCATCTAGAGAAATTGGTTTAATTTTACCTGCCTGCCCTGCCGTTCCAAACGAGTTGTAACGCGCAACACAAATCTCTGTCATCGCTTTTGTGGCTTCTGCTAGATATTTACGTGGATCAAAGTTAGATGGGTTAAGCGCCAAATGACGACGAATAGCACCTGTAGACGCTAAACGTAAATCGGTATCAATATTTACCTTACGAACACCGTGCTTAATACCTTCAACAATTTGCTCAACTGGCACACCGTAGGTTTCAGGAATCTCGCCACCGTACTGGTTTATGATCTCTAACCATTCTTGTGGTACAGACGACGATCCATGCATTACTAAGTGCGTGTTTGGAATTCGAGCGTGAATCGCTTTAATACGATCAATTGCTAAAATATCATCCGTTGGTGGGCGTGTAAATTTGTAAGCCCCGTGCGATGTACCACACGCAATAGCAAGGGCATCAACATGGGTTTTATTTACAAAGTCTGCAGCTTCTTCAGGGTCAGTTAGCATTTGGTCGGTCGTTAATTTACCCTCTGCGCCAACACCATCTTCTTCACCAGCTTCACCTGTTTCAAGTGAACCTAATACACCTAACTCGCCCTCAACCGATACGCCACAGGCATGTGCCATAGCAACGGTTTCGCGAGTAACTTCAACGTTGTATTCATAGCTTGAAGGCGTTTTACCATCACTCATTAACGAGCCATCCATCATTACTGATGAAAAACCAAGTTGGATTGAACGCTGACAAACACCCGGTGAGGTGCCGTGATCTTGATGCATTACTACGGGGATATGTGGCCACTCTTCAACGGCTGCTAAAATCATATGGCGAATAAATGGTGCACCGGCGTAAGCACGTGCGCCCGCTGATCCTTGAACTATTACTGGGCTGTTTGTTTTGTCAGCCGCTTCCATTATTGCGCGCATTTGCTCTTGGTTATTCACGTTAAAAGCGGGTACGCCGTAACCATGCTCAGCTGCATGATCTAAAAGTTGTCGCATACTGATTAAAGCCATTGGGTATTCTCCAATTTATCGACAGCATTTCACTGCCATCTAGTTTGAACGGATATGTTAGTTTGGCGTTTAAATAACACCACGAAAAATCACTGCTCAGCAGCAAAGTTCCGTCAAAATCAGTTATTAAATTAGGGTGAGAGGTATTTAATAACTAATTGTCGGCGAGGGTTTCCCCTCACCTTACACGGCTAAATAAATTTATTTAGCGCGCGACTCTAGCATTTCCACTGCTGGGAGTTTTTTGCCTTCTAAAAACTCTAAGAACGCACCACCACCGGTAGAAATGTAAGAAACTTTATCGGCAATGCCGTATTTATCAATTGCAGCTAAGGTATCACCGCCACCCGCAATTGAAAATGCCTTTGAGTTAGCAATTGCTTGAGCAATAGCACGTGTGCCGTTACCAAACTGATCGAACTCAAATACACCTACAGGACCATTCCATACCACCGTGCCAGCATTTGCAATAATTTTAGCAAGTTGGCTGGCAGTATCTGGGCCAATATCAAAAATCATATCGTCACTAGTTACTTCGCTTACATCTTTAAGCGTAGCAACTGCTGACTCTGAAAACTCATTACCTACAACTACATCGGTAGGAACTGGAATTTCACCATCGTTTGCTTTAGCTGCTGCACATAGACGATTTGCTTCATCCATTAAATCAGCTTCAAAAAGTGATTTACCTACCGGGTTGCCTGCAGCTGCAATAAACGTATTAGCAATCCCGCCGCCTGTTACTAGCTGATCTACAATTTTAGAAAGCGAGTCTAATACTGTTAGTTTAGTTGAAACTTTTGAACCACCAACAATGGCCACTAATGGGCGAGCTGGGTTATCAAGTGCTTTGCCTAGTGCTTCAAGTTCAGCCGATAGTAATGGGCCAGCACAGGCTACATCTGCAAATAAGCCAACGCCATGAGTAGAGGCTTGTGCGCGGTGAGCTGTACCAAAGGCATCCATTACGTATACATCACATAATGCTGCAAGTTGTTTTGATAACGTTTCGTCGTTTTTCTTCTCGCCTTTGTTAAAGCGCACGTTTTCAAATACAACCACTTCGTTATCAGCTACATCTACGCCATTTAAGTAGTCTTTTTCAAGACGTACTGTTTGCTCTAAGGCATCGTTTAAATAGTCAGCTACAGGGGCAAGCGAGTATTCTTCATCGTATTCCCCTTCCGTAGGACGGCCTAGGTGTGACATAACCATTACTTTAGCACCTTTCTCAAGCGCTAATTTAATAGTAGGTAGTGCAGCGCGAATACGCGCATCTGACGTCACTTTACCTGCTTTAACTGGTACATTTAAATCTTCACGAATTAATACGCGTTTGCCGTTTAAATCTAAATCTGCCATTTTTATGACCGACATGAATATCTCCTTAGTTAACGATACTGAACCTGAAAAATACGTTTTAAATTATTATACTAAATATAAAATTAGTGGCTTACAGCAACCATCGCACGCGCGGTATCGAGCATACGGTTTGCAAATCCCCACTCGTTATCACACCAAACAAGTAACTTTATCAGCCGTTTGTGACTAACACGTGTCTGTGTGCCATCAATAATACAAGAATGTGGATCGTGATTAAAATCAACCGATACAAGCGGCTCTTCGGTGTAACTTAAAATACCTTCTAAGCGGTCTTTCGCTTGTGCTTTGAGTGCATTATTTACTGCATTTAAATCAACATCGGCGTTAACCGTTACACTTAAATCCATCGCCGTAACATTAATTGTTGGCACACGCACAGCAATGGCTTCAAAGCGGCCTTCAAATTTAGGTAATATGCGGTCTATACCACGCGCAAGTTTTGTATCTACCGGAATAATAGACTGACTCGCAGCGCGGGTACGGCGTAAATCATGATGGTACGCATCAATCACTTGTTGATCGTTCATCGACGCGTGAATGGTAGTAATAGCACCCGACTCAATACCAAACGCATCATCTAAAACCTTTATAACTGGCACTACACAGTTAGTAGTACACGAGCCGTTAGATACAATAGTGTGCTCGCTTTTAAGCTCATCGTCGTTTATGCCGTAAACAATAGTGGCATCTACGTCGTTATCAGCCGGATGCGAAAACAACACCTTTTTAGCACCCGCGGTAATGTGTAATTGTGCATGCTCACGCGAGTGATAAACACCGGTACATTCAAGTACAACGTCTACATCAAGGGTTTGCCAAGGTAACTCTACTGGGTTTTCTTCACAAAAAAGTGCAATGGTATCGCCTGCCACACTAATGGTGTCTTCACCAAGTTTTACAGGAAAAGAAAAACGACCGTGGGACGTGTCGTATTTTAATAAATGAGCAATAGCTTCAGGGTCAGCAAGTTCGTTAATCGCAACAATTTTAATCTCGTTGCTCAAACCTGACTCGTATAACGCGCGGACAATATTTCGACCAATACGACCAAAACCATTAATTGCAAGTTTGATTGCCATGAAATATAAAATCCACTCTTTTAGCGTGCAGATAAAGGCTATGTGCCTTTTAGATGGTTGTATTGTAATCGACCTTGCGCCTGATTATAAGAGGGGGCGATCAGAAACTTTAAATTAACGTTTAAAATAACCCCCTATCACTCACATTAAAACTTGTTCATAGCCCGCTGCCGTTGTATGTGCTCGTACCAGAAGATGTTCCTCCACCAAAGCTTTTAGGCGGACTTTTGGGCTTATCCTGTGAGCGATAAAATAACCATAAGCCAACCGCAGCAAAAAACGGAATTAACCAAACCAATATTACTTGCACTACTTTTTGAAAAACCTCTAAATCATCGCGCTTTATCAGAAGAACACTAACGATGACGTTCAGTAATACAATGACACCAAACCCAATATAAAAATAATTTAATTCCATTACTCTAATGCCTCCTACCCTAATTGTTATTTTATCTCTAAATCAAACACCACGTTTATAGATGATTTAAATGTAATCGTTTCTTGCAGGTATCTACCTTGCTCGAATGGATTTCTAGTAACTTTAGAGCCGGTCACAACTATTCGCTCAAAACTATCTGCGCCATAACCATAACTTGAACGGTTAAAATTTGAATTAATACTGTAAATTTGTCCAAGTTCTGCCCCAAATGCTTTAGCAAGTTCGCTTGCTTTAACTATAGCGTTTTCTATTGCGCCTTGTGTTGCTTCAGCTTCTAATTGCGCAGCTTTTGAAGACATAAGCTCAATATTCGTCACTTCATTAATTTTTACACTTAGTGCAAAATCGATAAAATCGTTCACTTTTTCAATATCTCTTAATGTTACTTTAAGTGTTCTTGTTGCTACATACCCTGCATTAATTGCTGTACCACTCTCAACATTAAACATATCGTCATCATTATGAGTTAACAGGCTCGAAGCAGAAACATCAGTCTCCTTAACACCATACTTGCTTAACCCTTTAAGTAACAAATTCACTCGGTTATCAACATCACGTTTAGCATCAAGTGATTTGTCTTTAAAGCTTATTACTTCAAAAGAAATTTGAGCCATATCGGGCTTTGCTAATACCTCAGCAGTGCCTTGCACTGATATATGACGATTGGCTGGTAAGCTCGAATTAGCAAAAGCGATAACAGGAAATAAGGTTAGAAAAATAGTGGTAATGAGTTTCATAATTTGCCCTAAATAAAGTGCCATGCTGAGTTATGCGTCCATACTAATAAATAGCAGCAATCGTGTTTTAGCGTATGTTTAATCACTGTGTGTTTGAGCAGCTTTTGACTTTGGTTTAATCGTTTTTTCTTTGTGAGGGTTAGGTATTAATGCTGCAATATTTGCTTGTGGAATAATAAGTAACTTATCTTGTTTGTTATCATAAACAAATAAATTCCCCATTGTTGAGGCTACTATTTGAACATTTTGAATTTGAGTTGCTTTACTCTGAGCTATTGGATAATTTAATGATAAGTGATAGCTCATTGTTTTTTCGTTTATTATATCTTTACTATGTGAATGCGCCAACATAGTAGGGTATGTAGATATTATGAGTGCTAAAAATAACATTACTGAGTAACTAGGTTTTAATAAATAGAACGGGTAACCAAAGCCATAATAAAGTTTTTTTAAAACGGTTTTTTTACTAGGATCTGGCATGTGTCCTGAGCGCCAATTTAAATAAATAGCCGTTAAAACGATGATCCCAGTATAAAGAGTAATAAGTAAAGGATTTGAAATTAGTGCCAGTAAAAAGTCACTTATTTCAATAAAGTTAAATACATCAATTGAGAAGTTATTAAGTAAAACGTAAAGATACACAACACCTGATAAACTACCCAGTAAGTAAAGAATAGTAAGAAACACACCAAAATTATTGTGAATGTACTTTTTAAGTGCTTTAAGATCATTGTTTAACTGGTTGTAATACTTACTGGCGGCTTCAATTACCATAATAAATCCTTTTAAAAAAATCCTAGCTTAGCAAAATAATTGGTAAATGCAGTAGTTTCATCAAATTAATAACCTCAACTTCAGTTTTTTACCACAACTTATTTGATGACATTGGGCTAAAAGCAGCTCAGCTGTCGCTTGTGCATCGGTAAGCGCATGATGGCAATGATAGCTTGGTAACTCATAGCGAGTGCGGCATGCGTTTAGGGTTAAATCGTCTTGTTTTATTTCAGTTGATTGGTTAAGTAGCCGCTTTTTCTCTATGTGGAGGGTGTCGAGTATTAGTTTAGGGCGGGTGATTATATTGGCTTGTTTTAAAGCAACTTTTAAAAACCCCCAATCAAGAGCTGCATTATGAAACACTAAAATACAATCGTTAAAATGGGCGCTTAAGCTTTTTAAAATGCTGTTTAAGCTGCGCCCATTAGTAATAGCATCGTTGCTAATACCATGAAAAATAGGGCTTTGCTCTAGGCTTTTTACGTCTTTATTAATAAAATGCTGCGACTCACTCATTTTTATACATTGATTATCAATCGCAACCCATGCAACCGACACTATTTCGTGCTGTTTTGGGTCAAGCCCTGTGAGCTCTAAATCAATCACTAAATAGCGCTGCGATAATGCATTTTGTGCCAGTAGTTGACGGCGTTTTACATACCGCGTAAGTAGCGTTTTTACCATGAGCGCCTCACAAACTGCCTCGCGCAAATTTAAACGCTGCGCCTTGCTGTGCTTGTTTTACCAAATAAAAAGCCTCTTTAAGCTGATGACGCTCTAGTGAGTTTAACTTGTTAGGGTTTATGCAGTTACTTGGGAGCCCCTCTTCATTTATTTGTGTACTTAAGCGCAGTTGGGTTAAAAAACGCCAACAGTCTTTTAAGTTGTAAATATCGTCTTTATTGATGAGGTTATACTTTAATAATGCTTCTAGGCGCTCTTGAGTGTTAGCACGTTTGATACCGGCTCTTAATGCGTATAAACGCACAATGTCGTTAATAATCACCACACCGCGTTTTTTCAAGTCAATGTATTTATGGTTGTTGTCATCTTTTTGTGTTTTAAACTTGTTAAACAACCCTATGGGCACGCTGTTGTTATTTATATCGGTCGCCATAGCAGCATAAAATAAATCGTTTCGCGATATGCGCACTAATTGCTCACAAAATGCGGTGTATAACGAATTTGATCCTTCTATAAAACGTAAATCAAAAAATATTTTACAGTTAAGCATGGCTTCGGGAGTTGGGCTTTTTATCCATTTAAAAAAACGCTCCGACCAATCGTTTACGCTCATGCGGCATAAATCACTACTTGCCATAATGTTACCAGGGCAACGCCTAATACCGCATTCAACTAAATGCTCACAAACAAACTCTCCCATTTTTTTAAAATAAGCATGTTGTTCTTGGGTTAAATCGTTGGGAAGCAGTAGGCCGTTATCTTGATCCGAGTGCAGTGTTTGCTCTTCTCGTGCCTGTGAACCAAAACATATAAAGCTAAAACTGGTTGGCGCTGCACCATGATCTTCTTGAAATAACCTGATCAAGCGCGATGTTAGCGCATCGGTTAATCCACTTAGTAGTTTACCAATAAGTGAAATATCGTCGATATTATGAGAAAAGCTCTTAAGTAAATCGGGTACTTCTTTGGCGTAACGTTTTAAATCGGTCACGTTATGCGCTTTATAAATGCGGCCAATGAGTTGCACAGGGTCACTTTTTTGTTGGCGCAGTAAATCAGTGCTAGTAAGCATACCTATAGGATTATGGCTTTCATCAAGCACTGGCAAGTGGTGAATATTATATTTGAGCATAAAATGCAGTGCAGAAAACACGCGGTTGTTTTCAAATATAAATTTAGGATTTGTGGTCATTATACTACTAACAGCATCTTGTGGGTCTACTTCGTCGGCAAGCACACGATTACGCAAATCGCGGTCTGTGACCACGCCAACTAAATGGGCATGTTGAATAACCATGATTGACGATACACCGTGCTCTTTCATTTTTTTAGCGCTTTGGCGAATACTCGCATCGGGCGAAAGTGTAATGGCTGTGCGGGTCATGAGTTCAGATATTCTGCGCTCTGACCAACTGTCGTTTTTACTTTTATAATGTGATGAGAGTAAACGGTTTGCGTGAGCTCTTACAAAATATTGCTCAAACGGTTTGTACTCTCGGCGTAAAAAATCAAAATGTTCTTGGTTGAGCATATACACTATGCCCTCTTTTTGAACTGCCAATTTATTTTGAATGGCCTCGCCAGTTAAAAGCGAAGGAAAACCAAAATAATCACCTTGCGCTAAACGCGTCACCACATTGCCTTTTGCATCAACTAAATCGTAAAGGCCTGAACGAATTAAAAAAAGCTTTGGGTGTTCACTTTGCAGCCACTGCGCCTGATTTTCTCGCGTTAAATAAATAACATCGAGATGATTTACAAAATAGTCGCAAGCACTGCTATCAAGCATACTAAATGGCGCCTGAAGATAAACATATTGGGCCACTTCTTGTTGTTCTACACTCATTGTTACACTCACTAAAAAGTATACACAGCACCAATGTACTCATTATTTATACAAATAAAAAGCCCGACTAAAGTCGGGCTTTTGGTACTTTACATATAAGTTGTCTTAATGCGCGTGCGCTTCTGCCGACCCTTTAGGATTACGAATACCTTCTACCATTTCTTGTATTTCAACAGGTGTTGGTTGAGTGAATTTCAGTACTACGGCAGCAACAACAAAGTTAATTACCATACCGACTAAACCTATACCTTCAGGCGAAATACCTAAGAACCAGTTCTCTGGGCTGTTAAGCTCTGGGCTCACAAATTTAAAGAAGATAATATACGCAGCGGTAAAACCAATACCCGTTATCATGCCTGCAATAGCGCCTTCTCTGTTCATTGTTTTAGAGAATATTCCCATGATAATTGCTGGGAAGAAACTCGCCGCGGCTAAACCAAAGGCAAAGGCCACCACCGACGCTACAAAGCCAGGCGGATTAATACCAAAGTAAGCAGATATAACAATGGCAATCATCGCGGCTAATCGTGCGGCCAGTAGCTCTTGTTTATCACTTATATCGGGTTTCAGAGTACGTTTGAGTAAATCGTGCGAAACAGAAGTCGAAATAACCAGTAGTAAACCCGCTGTTGTCGACAGTGCTGCAGCAATCCCCCCTGCGGCTACAAGTGCAACAACCCATGCAGGTAAATTAGCTATCTCAGGATTAGCCAACACCATAATATCTCGGTCTACTTTTACTTCATTTGCGCTATTTGGATCTTCGATTTTACCCGCTGTGTAGAACATTTTGCCGTCACCATTTTTATCATTAAACGTGATTAGGCCTGTGCGTTCCCAGTTTTTGATCCATGCTGGCGCTTCTGCATACGCTGTACCGCTGCCGTCTTTACCATTGATTGTGTCAATCATGTTTACACGTGCAAACGAAGCAACTGCTGGTGCGGTAGTATAAACAATAGCAATAAATACTAACGTCCATGCTGCTGAGATACGCGTATCTTTCACGCGTGGTACAGTGAAAAAGCGAACAATTACATGTGGTAAACCTGCAGTACCCACCATTAATGCACCCGTAATAGCAAATACGTCAATCATACTTTTTGAACCTTCGGTGTATTGAGCAAAACCAAGTTCTGCGCTTAACCCATCAAGCTTATCAAGCACATACATACCCGAACCGTCACTCAATGTGGCACCAAAGCCTGTTTGTGGGAAAAAGTGACCCGTCATCATCATCGAGATAAAAATAGCCGGTACAAGGTAGGCAAATACAAGTACACAATACTGCGCTACTTGCGTGTAGGTAATGCCCTTCATGCCGCCAAGAACCGCATAGAAGAATACAATCACCATGCCAATGTAAACACCGGTTTCAATTTCTACTTCTAAAAAGCGAGAAAACACAACGCCTACGCCGCGCATTTGCCCTGCAATGTAAGTAAAACAAATGAATATGGCACATAAAATTGCGACTAAACGTGCTGTGCGCGAGTAGTAACGGTCGCCAATAAAGTCAGGTACTGTGAATTTGCCAAATTTACGTAAGTAAGGCGCTAAACACATAGCGAGCAATACATAGCCGCCTGTCCACCCCATTAAGTAAACGCCGCCATCATACCCTGCGAACGAAATAATGCCTGCCATAGAAATAAATGACGCGGCGCTCATCCAGTCGGCTGCGGTTGCCATACCATTAGCAAGTGGAGGCACGCCGCCGCCCGCTACGTAAAATTCGTTAGTTGAACCCGCACGGGCCCAAATTGCAATGCCGATATAAAGCGCAAAGCTTAAACCGACAATTATAAATGTGAGTGTTTGAACATCCATTGCTTAGCTCCTATTCGTCTACGCCGTATTTTTTATCTAACGTATTCATTTTGAAAACGTACACAAAAATCAAAGCAACAAAGGTGTAAATCGCGCCTTGCTGGGAGAACCAGAAGCCAAGTTTAAACCCAAAAAAACGTACTTCATTAAGTACATCAACCAGTAATATGCCAAAGCCAAATGAGACCACAAACCACACTGCTAGTAGTTTAAACAGTAGTGAAATGTTTTCTGCCCAATAAGCTTTTGCTTGTTCTTCGTCTTTAAAAGCCATTTTTATTTTCCCCTTTAAGCACCGCAGTATCGCGATGGGTGGTTTTTTATCTTCGCTAATCAATTTAGCAACGCAGCTCACATATTGAATTGAGACCATAGTCGTAACAGCTAATTAACGTTTACGTAAACTGTATTTAACCTGCTTGATGAAAGCTGTTCTTTTTATTTAATATCAGCATGTTACATTCATAGCACCTGCTATGTTTGTTGCCTATTTACCGAGCAACTCACAAATGCGACATTAGTCTAATACGCGGCCGACTTTATTTTTTATTGTTATTATTCAGTAAGATAAATTTAAGTTTTATTAAACAATATAAAATCAGCCCTCACACTTAAGTTCAGTTCTGGTATTGTGTAATGGCCTCTTGGGTTGAGGGGCATTTAAAAATAATAAGGGTTAATAACAACATGACTGCCGTTCTGATAATTGTTGCGTTAGGGTATATAGGGGTACTGTTTTGGCTCGCTAACTGGGGTGATAAAACCACGCCTTTGGCGAAGCGTATTAGTCATCACCCTTTTGTGTATTCGTTTGCAATTGGTATTTACTGTACCTCTTGGACCTATTACGGCTCAGTAGGTACCGCGGCCACCAGCAGTTGGAGCTACTTACCTATTTTACTGGGGCCTGCCTTATTGTTTTTTTTCGGGCAAGGATTTTTGCGTAAACTCGTTTTGGTGAGTAAAAAACAAAACATTACCACCATTGCTGACTTCATTTCAGCGCGGTATGGCAAACGCCAAACCACCGCTATTATGGTTACTCTTATTGCCCTGCTGGCAACAATCCCCTACATTGCGTTACAACTTAAAGCGCTAAGCACTAGCTTTTTGCTATTGCAAAACAGCAATAAAATATCAGGCGATATGCTGGCACTTTCTGCCACACTCATCATGGCATTATTTGCAATATTTTTTGGCACCCGCAAAGTAGACGTAACCGAATATCGCTCTGGGTTAATGCTCGCTGTTGCATTCGAATCTTTAATCAAACTTTTTGCATTAATGGCTGTGGCAGGGCTAGCAATTTATACGTTGTTTAATCTACCCGAGGCTACATCGTCCCAGTTGACTGAATCTGCTTGGTCGCACTGGAGCAACTTTAACTTTTTTAGTTTTAACTTTATTGGCCAATCGCTCATGGCAGCGGCGGCTATTATTTGTTTACCACGCCAGTTTCATGTAACCGTGGTCGACAACCAAAATAAGCGCCATTTAAACACCGCTCGCTGGGCGTTTCCGCTTTATTTATTGCTAACCGCAGCAATGATTTTACCTATAGCCACTGCCGCTATTCATCCAAGCATTGGTATTGGCTATTCGCCAGATAGCTTTGTACTGGCACTGCCATTAATTAACGACAACGCCTTTTTAACGACCTTTGTATTTATTGGTGGCTTATCGGCTGCAACGGCCATGATTGTGGTTGCAACACTGACCCTAAGTACCATGATCTCTAACGATGTTGTACTGCCATTAATACTGCGCCGAAAGTTTAAGCGAAATTTAATTACCACCAGCTATAAGGCACAAATTTTATTAGTCAGGCGTTTTACCATTGCCGGTATTTTAATTTTGGCTTACTTTTATCAGCAATGGTTTGGCCATAGCAGCGCACTGGCCAGTATGGGCTTAGTTGCCTTTTCGTTGGTTACTCAATTATTGCCCTCAATAGTGGGGGGGTTATATTGGCGAAAAGGCCATGCCTATGGCGTGTATGCAGGCCTTTTAGCCGGAATAACTTGCTGGGTGCTGTTTTTAATGCTCCCCATTTTAGACGCCGGTAATACGTTAAATAGTGAACTACAACAAACATTAATAACCCGAGGAACACTAATAGCATTATTTGCAAATATTGGCTGCTACATTAGCTTTTCATTGGGAGCTGAAGAGCGTCTTATTGACAAAATTCAGGCCGCTGCATTTGTAAACCCAAAAGATCAGGCCATTTTATCGCGCCGCTTAAACAAAAATGTTAAAGCCACGGTTTACGACTTTAAAATATTACTGCAAACCTTTTTGGGCATACAACGCAGCCAACAAATTTTGGCACATTATGCACTTGCACATCATTTAAACGACAACAACGCCCACCCAGAGCCCGAATTTATTGCCTATTGCGAGCGCGCGTTAACCGGTGTTTTAGGTGCGTCATCTGCACAAGCACTCATTCATACGGTATCGTCGGGAAAACGTATGGCATTTGAAGAGGTTGTTAACTTTTTTGATGAAACCACACAAGCGCTGCAATTCAACCAAAACCTATTATTTACCTCTTTAGAAAACTTAAGCCATGGAATTTCGGTTGTTGATAAAAACTTAAAGCTCGTGGCATGGAATAAGCGCTACAGTGCCATGTTTAACTACCCTGAGGGTTTTTTAGAAGTTGGCCAACCCATAGAAGATATTATTAGGTATAACGCTAAACGCGGTGAATGTGGGCCTGGCGAAATAGAACGCCAAATAGAAAAACGTGTGCAGCATTTAAAAAACGGCAGCTCTCATCACTTTATTCGTCATCGCCGTAATGGCCAAGTGTTTGAGATGATAGGTAATCCGCTACCTGATGGCGGGTTTGTAACGAGCTTTTCCGATATCACAACTCACATAAGCACACAAAATGCGCTTGAAGAAATCAACATGGATCTAGAAAACCGTATTGAGGCTCGAACCCAAGAAGTACAAACTATCAATAAAGATTTACAAGCTCAAATAGATAGCCGAGTACAAACGGAGGAAGCACTCACTTTAGCAAAAAAAGAGGCCGAACAAGCAAACGACAGTAAGACACGTTTTTTAGCACTCGCTAGCCACGATATTTTACAACCGCTTAATGCTGCACGTTTATACCTTGCTGCCATTGACGAAAAACAGCTTGATGCCACTAATGCTAATAACTTTAACAAGCTTGGCGACAGCCTCGATTCAACTGTACATTTAATGTCAGCCTTGCTTGAAATAGCCAAACTAGAACAAGGCGCAATGACCCCCACACCGCGCCACTTTTACATTGAAGACATTTTAGCGCCGCTAAAAAGTGAGTACGCTATTTTATCAAGCGATAAAGGCCTTAAACTCACCGTGCGATCTAAGGCGCAAGTTGTACATAGCGACATTACCTACCTTCGCCGAATTATCCAAAACTTAGTGTCTAATGCTGTTAAATATACAGATTCGGGCCGTGTATTAGTTGCATGTAGAAATCGAAAACACAGCTTACGGATTGAAGTTTGGGATACAGGGCCTGGTATTAGCGACATTGAACAAGCCAAAATATTTAATGATTTTTACCGTGTCGAGTCGGGCGATAACAAAGGTGTTGGGCTAGGCCTTGGGGTAGTAAAGCGTATGGCCGACCTGCTTAGCTTGCCGCTAAGTGTGCATTCTGTACCAAATAAAGGAAGCCGCTTTAGTATTGACGTACCTTACGGCGACGCCCAGTTTGTACAGCAAAAAAGTGCAGCGAGTAACCTAATAGAAAACCGCACAGCAATAAATATTATTGCCGTTGACGACGATCCAGAAAACCTAGCAGCCATGGCAAGTTTACTTAAAAAGTGGCAAGCCAATTATACCCTGTTCGATAATGTAGAAAGTGTAATGTCGCATGCTAAAGCACATAGCGCACCCGATGTTATTTTAATGGACTACCAGTTAGGCAATGAGTGCGATGGCATCACTTTAATTAAAACGCTTAGAGAAATATGGCAAGGCGATATTCCGGCTATTTTAATTACCGCAGTGCGCGACACCGAGCTAAAACAAGAAACCAAAGCGGCTAATATTCATTACTTAAGTAAACCTATTAAACCAGGAAAGTTAAAAGCACTACTTAATCACAGTACTTAATTTTATTAGCTATACCAATCCGCATAATTAAGTGATCTATTTTGAGGGCGGATAAACGTGTTGATAGCAAGGCAAAAAATTCGCTATTTAGTTATTCTAAATGAGAATTTTTTAACGCAGATAGCGACACGTTTAGCCCCTGAAAATGATTAAGTATTATTGCGGATTGGTATTACTCAGATTTTGCTAGGCTGAGTAAGTAAAAAGCCCAGTATAATTACTGGGCTTTGCTTTATAAAATATCAATATTATATAACTTTTGAGCGGCTTCTAAGCTTTTGAAATAACCAACTCAACCCCACTAAAGAGAGCCCTAAACCAATAAACGACAACGCTTTTAACAGCCCAGTTAAATTAGCCATATCAATTAAAAACACTTTTACAATTACCGCTGCAAGTAACCCTAAGCCTATTTTTTGAATGAGTAACTGGTTTTTAAGGTGCCCTAATATAACCGTACCGGCGCCTAGTATTAGCCAAATAATAGAGTAGCTATACAGCTCTTCATTAGTGGCCCCTTTTGATAGATAAATATAAGGCCCTTGCCAGTATTGGCGAATAAAACTATTAATAGCAATTAAGCCAAGTAAACCTGCCACACCCAGTACAAACGGCGCTACCTTAGCGTTTATAGGTTTTATAAGTGAATATAACCAAACCGTTAAGCCCGCAGGTACTAACCAAAGCAAAAACAGCCAATTTAGTACAGGGAGTTCACCAATATAGATAGAGATTAATAACGGGTTATCGTCGAGTAGTGTTTTAACTGAAATAAAACCCGCCCCGCCTGCTAATACACAGCCTGCAATTTGATACAGTTTTGCTAAGCTCCCCGCAACACGTGCGCGATGCAAATAAACACAGCCCAGCGCAAGCCAATTACACGTAAGTAATGCTTGCTCATAAAAACTAAGCGAGTCAAATTGTGGGTAATGCCCTACTAGCTGGTAACTGGTTTCGGTAGTAATAAATAACGCAAAACAATGAAGAGCGGCCCCTTCTAACCACACTTTTAATTGTGATGTTTTATAGCATTTAGCGGCGGCAAAAAATAATGCAGTACACAGCGGATATACAATAACGCTCCAGTGCAAGCCAAATAATGCAAGCGCTTCGTAACTTGGTGTCCATGGCGCGAGCGTTAAACGAAGTAATAACGCAGCCACTAACGCCTTAATTGGCCAATGCGGCATAGGCACATTAAAACGTTTTATAAGCACACTAATTAACAGTACTTGAATTGCTAATGCAATGGTTAAACCGCTGTCGCTTAATAGCATGGTGATAGCTAAGGTAATATTAGCATTTGCCCCTACCCAATAAGTAAATCGCTGAAACAACGTTGTATTATGCTGCGCACACTTAATTAAAATAGCCGCTACAACAAATAATACAAAAGCCCAAAAAGGGTAAGCAGTACTTAATGCGCTATTTGGAATGAGTACATACAAGGTACTTATCATTACAAAAACGCTAAACGCCGCACTAATATGAAAGGCTAATCGTTTTACCTGTTTTTTACCAAAATAAAGCCCGTAGGCCATAAAACTAAAACCAAGCAATAATCCTAAGCCGTATTCGCTTTTGAATATAAATAATCCATCATCAAAAAAAGCGGATAAAGAACTTGTTTGCTCTGCACTTATAACCATTAGCGTAGCAATAATAAGAGATAGCCCTTGCCATAAATCCCAGCGACTATTTTTGAGCACTAAAAATAACAACAATCCAATGCTTAACACACCAATGGTTTGCCATTCTAAATTGTAGTAGCTTATACACATGGTAAAAATTAACGGGACTATAAAAGCCAATAATAAGAGGTGATCGGGTAATACTTTTACAAGGCGTTTTAAAGAGTGCGGACGATGTTCAATGTTTCTTAATTTAAAGCCCAAACGCGGTATGACAATGAGCCCTATAATACTGAGTAACGCAAAGGTACCAAACAGCCATGGTGTGTCGCTTTTTATCTGTATAATAATAAAACCGACTAAATACCAACCAATGTGCCCTGCCCATAATAAGTACCAAAGCCAAGCTCGCTGCACTTTTTGAGCAACCAACGAGGCAGACAAACTAACAAAGCCCACATACATAAATAACGCAAATACATTATTACTGCCGGTATTAACCCAAATAGGCACGCTGTAAGCACCAATAATTCCGAGCACTGCCAGCAATGGGCCAAGTGTTAATGCCATTACACTCGCACTTATGGCAATAATAGCTAACAAAATAAACGCGGTTGTTGGGCTAAGCATTTGATAGCTACTGTAAGCTAAAAGCGTTAACGCAAAGCAGGTAATAAAACCACCACTGGCAAGTGCTGCAGGTATGTAATTGTTAAAGCCTTCAAAAACAATACGTTTATAATGTAAGTAACCTGCAGTACTAATTAAGCCAAGACCAAATAAGCCACCTAAACTAAGCCTCATTACGGGTGATAAAAGCCCTGCCTCTAAACTGTACTTAGCTAAAAATATGCCACCAAAGGCAAGTGCTATTGCACCTATCCACGTCATCCAGTTTTGCTCAAAGCCAGTGCGTAATGTTTCAAACAATGTGGTAATAAATGAAGGCGTGGCTGGTTTAGCTTTTTTAGGCGCTACAGGCTTTTGTTTTGCTGTGCCAATGGGTGCGCTTTGCACGGCTAAAGTTGGCTCGGTATTTATAGTAGTGGCTTGAAGTTTAGAATCAGGGGCTTTTACTTCACTCTGTACATTATTAAATGACGCTGCTTTAGAGGCTTGTAATTTAGTTACTTTAGCCCTCAATACTGCAACTTCTTGCTTTAATCCGTTTACTTGTATTAATGCAATTAATCCACACAAAGCACCGGTTGCAATAATCAGCATGACTATCACTATTAACCCAATAAAATCATCCATGGCACACTCTTATTATTTATTATGCCATGAGTGTACCTAATTATTACTAAGCCGTTAAATTTTGTTCAATAAAAAGCCTAAATACACTCTGTATTTAGGCTTTTAACTCTCATTTTATTATTCAACACTGTCTGTAATTGTGCGCTCTAAAGACATTTTATAACCCGATGCCGTGGTTTCATCATGCTCTAAAATGAGTATGTAATTTCCCTCTTGGGTAAAGTCCATATCGCTTTGTTGAATGAGTACAATTTGCTGGCCGTTATCCTCAAAAACAGCGTACACCGTATAAATTTCGTTATCGACTACTTGCTCTTCTTGATCGTAGCGGTCTAAGCCATCAACTACATTACTGGTGTCCTCAACAGTTTCACCGTTAAGGGTAAAGTACACATCAATATCAGTTACCGACTGTCCTGCGTAACTTTCAATAAGATTAATAACCGACACCGTATGACTATAACTGCTTGGTGTTAAATGCTCTTCAACACTCATCATCCGCAAGCCATTATCTGCATCGTTGTAAAAAATACCCACCGCGCTTTGCTCACGTTCAAGGGTCATTAAAAAGTTATCGGCCAGCTTGTTACCTTGCTCATCAAACATCGCCACGCTATAACTGTTTGGTAATAGCTCAACGTAGTCGGTATAGCTGTCACTTGAAACTGAATTAGTTGGGGTTGCTGTAGTGCCACGCGTTACACTAAAACTAACTGGTGAGTAGTCATCAATAGTATTAATAAAACGCAGTTGACCTAATGCAGATTGATGCTTAAGTTCAGTAACATAGTTATTGTCGGTTACTACATCAAGCGTGATACCACTTAACTCGGTGGCATAACTTGGGCGAATAATGGCTACGTAGCTTGCCTCATCATACAAATAAACTGACGATGACTCGTAAACCACATCGCTACTGCCCGCAGGGGTAATAAAAATAGTGTAATAACCTTCATCTACACTTTGTAAATCTAATTCATTTAAGTACTGTGCAGATGCAAACAATGTTGCGCTTTCAAATACGCCATCGTCTGTTGCCAGATAAATATCGTAGCTGGTGTCCTCACCCGTGATGTTAAAAAAGCCAAGGTTAAACTCGCCGGTGTCACTACTAATAGGCACACTTAATTCAGTAAAAGTGGGTTCTGCAAAATCGCCACTCATAACGACTAATTGCGTTTTATCTCCTTTAATTGAAATTTCTTGATCGCTAATAGTGATGTAGCTATCGTTAGCGTCTAAATATTCAAAGCTAACATCAAATGTGCCAGTACTGTAATTATGGCGCGTGGTTACGTCGGCAAAGTCGGCACCTGAACGTTCTGTTTCTTCAACAAATAAGCGCGTATAAGGGCTGTTGTACGAGCCATTATACATTTGAATATAGCCTGTAGAGCTTGCACTATCATCAGAGCCACAGCCAGATAAAACACCAAGTAAACTAAGAGGTAAAGCCACTTTTAAAAGAGAGTTGGTCATCAAGGGGATTCCTTATTATTAATATCCCCTCTACGACCTTTGCATTTTAATTTAATTTCATGCTTTACAAAGCATTACCTAAGCTGACATTTACTTACGAAAACGTAAAAAAGTGTAGCAAATGTGCAAATAATAAGGACCCGCTATTTACGGCTTCGCTGCGATTTCAAATTGATTCCGGCCATTGTTTTTAGCTTTGTATAAAGCTTGGTCTGCGCGTTTCATTACGCTATCAAATGATTCATTTTTGAAGCGTTTAGCTACCCCAACACTTGCACTAGTATAAAGCTCATCGGTAACCTCAATAGTGCGAGCACTCGCCAATACCGACTCAGCAAACGCCTGCATTTGTTCTAGAGTGCAATTTGGTAAGTAGCCTGCAAACTCCTCACCTCCAATACGCGCAAAAATATTGCCCTCTTCAAACAGAGCGTCTATTTTGCTAGCAAAAGCTTTAAGCACCTTGTCGCCCTTGCTATGACCATAGGTATCGTTAATAGATTTAAAGTGATCAATATCGATAATGATTACCGCGTAAGATTCATCGGTTTCGTTTTCAACGTATTCGTAAAAACATCGCCGATTGTAAACTTGGGTGAGATCATCAATTATAAACTCTTGGGCTAGCCTATTGTGCATTTTTTGCATAAACAACATGGTTTTAAATAAGCCATAAGCCGTAATAACGACCCCTACAGAAATGCAAAAATCTTTTATATACAAGTTAACCCACGCAGGCTGAACAACAAGTTCGTCAAGCACATCGGCCGTCATTCCCACTATCCATAACATTAAACCAATGGTGACATACTGGTAGGCTTTTTTAGCTAATTTGGAACACTGCACAACCCAAAAAACAGTCATTATGACAATAAGATTGATGAGCTCACTGGCAAAGTCAGGGATGCTTTTTTTTGCACCTAACAGAGGAAAATAAGTGAAATTATAAATGGTGAATACCACTATAAATACTAGCAGCGCAAACATAAGTAATTTATTTAACCGCGTTATACGAGTAAAGCGGGTCAACTTAAGACTGACAGTTTCAACATTCATCATATAAATAGATTACACTTGAGTTTATAAATCATCTTTAATAACTATAACACACCTTACAAATTTAGCCTTAAAGTAAGGTACTGATCCCCCACCCCAGTAAAACCAAAATAGTTAAACTAATCATAGCTTTAACTTTATGCTTACTAATTATACGTTCAGCTTGATTTCCTGCATAAAACACAACAATAGCAAGTCCAAAGTAACGAATTGAACGAGCAATTGCGCTGGCCAATAAAAACAGGCCAAGTGAATATTTGGTAGCGCCTGCTGCAAGCATCGCTATTTGAAATGGAATAGGTACTATTCCTAAAGTAATAACAAACCAAAAACCTTGGTTGTCCATTTTTTGTTTTACATTTTCGAACTGTTCAGGGCTTGAAAAAGCACTGATCACCCAATCCCCAACTGCATCAAATAAATAGTAGCCAAGGGCATAACCAAATAATGCCCCGACAACACAGCCCAGCGTAGCCATTAATGCAATCAACCATAGTTTTTCTCGTTGTGCCTGCATAAGTGGCACCATAACCGCTTCTAAAGGAATAGGGACAATTGTGGATTCTAAAAACGACGCAACCGTAATGCCGCTGAGCATATGTTTAGACTCTATAAAATTACGTGTTTTTTGTTTTAATTTTTTTTGTAAAGCCACAATTAACTCCTGCCCTATGCTTAATTATCCTGTATTTACATAGTAATAATGACACAGTTAAGTTAATACACCCTGAAACTATTAAAACTTGATATAAACAATACCCACTTAATAGGTTAACAAAATAGCAATATTTATAAGAATATTTTACTATGTGTTAATAACGTTAAGCCCTATTTAAGTAGTTAAAAATTTATGCAAAATGCGCGTTTTATTCCCTTTCGCAAGCAAGACATTATTGAAATGTGTAGCAATGAGCTTGAAAACAACACACAACAAACCTCGTTTAAACAGTTTTGTGATTTATTAGCAAGCCTTATCCATTACGATTACCACGCAACACTTGAATCGCTTAAAAATAACTACGCCCCCTTTGATCCTAATAGCGATACACGCTCTTTAGCGCCGGTATCAAACAATCAAAAAGCCCAATGCCAACGCGAATTTGCAAAAGATTTTGCTAAAGTTTTAAACGCCGCTAACTTTGAAGTAATTACGAATCAAGATTTACAAGATGCGCTCAACGAAGAGTCACTTTTTAAAGTGCGCCTTGAGGTGGAGTTTGACGACTTTGAAGAAGTGGTTTTTTATCGCCGCGGCGAGTCGCAGCTCACTGAAACCATAACCAGCTTTTGGGGGCTTCGTAAAAAGCCACTGCACTTTACTAATTACGACCGCGTTGCGGTGTTTATTCGTTTTAAAGATAAAGCCCACTTTGACGCTAAAAATAAAACGCCTTTAGGGTTTGAGCCAAGCTCGACCATCGTTAAGCTGTTTCAAAATGTACCCAAAGCCGACCTTGAAATGCTATTTCCTAATAGCGAAGTACGTATGCGCCCTATTGATAAGGTGATTATTGGCTCATCGGCTTTAATTGGCGGTGCCGTGGTTTTAATTACAAAGCTAGGCGCATCAATATTATTATTATTTGCTTTGTTTGCTTTCTGGGGGGGCTTTACAGATAAAGCCGTAGAAATGACCCAGCAACACTTTATTACCTTTGCCATTGGCATGGGAGTATTTGGCAGCTTTATTTTTAAAGAGTGGAGTAAATTTAAAAACCGTAAAATTAAATTTATGAAAGCCCTTAGTGATAACCTTTACTTTAAAAATCTTGATAACAACGCTGGTGTTTTTCATACCCTTATAGACGCCGCCGAAGAAGAAGACATAAAAGAAGCTCTGCTTGCCTATACGTTTTTATTAAAATCTAAAAGTGGCTTAAGCGCACAAATGCTTGATGAGCAAATAGAGGCGTGGTTTAAAACAAAGTATAAATGCGAACTCGACTTTGAAATTAGCGATGCGCTTGAAAAGCTCACCCGAATGCGCTTAGTAACCTGCACTAACGATGTGTATAGCGCTATAAGCCTAGACCATGCAAAAACTATTTTGGATGAGCGCTGGGATAACCTGTTTCAATATAATTAAAATGTTTAAACAAACTTTTTTCTAAACTCAGTGGGTGACACGCCCACTGATTTTTTAAACCGTTTTGAAAAATTAAATATATTAGGGTACCCCACGTAAGCGGCAATATGGGCGACTGGCCAGCGGGTATTTAAAAGCAAGTTTTTAGCCCGTTTAATACGTAAATAAATAAGCTGCTGCATAGGGCTTTTGCCAAATTGTGCCTGACATAACCGGTGTAAATGCGGTGCTGAGTAATGTACTTGTTTGCACATAGCCTCTATTGTCCAATCAAATTGCAGGCGCTCTTCTACCTCTAAAAACAAGCTGGTTAATCTGTTTTGCCCGCCTATTTGTGGCTCGCTTTGAAGCGTAGTATTTAAGTAATGACTTAAAATAGGCATTACGCCTTCACGCAAAGTCGCATTTCCTTCGCTGTATAAAAGCTCCATTGCTAAATGTAATGGCCCTAGCTGCTGATTAGTTAATACCTTCGCGTGCGCTAAATTTAAATGCTGCCAACGCTTGGTATTTGCAAGATTTAGCCAAATCACATCCCACTTTTCGCTTACTATTTGAACCTCAAAACTTTGCCGTGCTGGCAATATAGCTAAGCTATTTTCGATTAATGGGTATAGGTTATTAATAGTTTTAAGCGTGCCCTGACCACCCAAAGTATAAAACAAAGTGTGTTCAAGCGGGTTAGTACGCGCAACACAATAATCACCCAGTAAATTTGAGCAACCTGCCAGCTCTATTTCAAGGCTTGGCATTTGCGAAAGCGTGTTTAAATCAATAAACCGCTCTGTACACTCTGGGCCAATATCGAGTACATCTTTAATGGTGTTGCGCATAATTTAAAATGATAGTTTTGGATAAATAAAAGAGAGCTTTAAGCATAACCTCAACGTATTATTTTAGCTATATTTAAGCCACTATAATTGCCAAACATGCAATGGGACACTAATGAACTCACTACAGCACATAATTAACCGCCGCGATTGGGAAAACCCAATTTCGGTGCAAGTTAATCAAGTAAAAGCGCACAGCCCACTTAATGGTTTTAAAAGCGTTGACCATGCCCGTACAAACACGCAATCACAAAAACAAAGTTTAAACGGCCAATGGAATTTTAAATTATTTGATAAGCCCGAAGCGGTTGATGAGTCATTACTAAGTGAAACACTCGCCAGCGACTGGCAAAGTATTCCTGTGCCTTCTAACTGGCAATTACACGGCTTTGATAAACCTATTTATTGCAATGTTAAATACCCCTTTGCCGTAAACCCGCCTTTTGTTCCTAGCGATAACCCAACGGGTTGCTACCGCACTGAGTTTACTATTACGGCGGATCAATTAGCTCAGCGAAACCATATTATTTTTGAAGGCGTAAACTCGGCGTTTCACCTTTGGTGTAACGGTCAATGGGTGGGCTACTCGCAAGATAGCCGCTTACCAAGCGAATTTGATTTAAGCGAACTGTTAGTGGCTGGCGCCAACCGCATTGCGGTTATGGTCATTCGCTGGAGCGATGGCAGTTACTTAGAAGATCAAGACATGTGGTGGCTAAGTGGTATATTCCGCGATGTTAATTTACTTACTAAACCGCAACACCAATTACGCGATGTATTTATAACCCCAGATTTAGACGCATGCTACCGCGATGCGACTTTGCATATAAAAACCGTAATAGATGCGCCAAATAACTACCAAGTAGCAGTACAGGTTTTTGATGGTAAACATGCACTGTGTGAGCCACAAATACAAAGCACTAACAATAAACGCGTTGATGAAAAAGGCGGTTGGAGCGATGTCGTATTTCAAACAATTGATATACAAAGCCCTAAAAAATGGACCGCTGAAACCCCGACCTTATACCGCTGCGTTGTAAGCCTGTTAGATGAGCAAGGCAGAACCGTAGATGCAGAAGCCTACAACATTGGTTTTAGAAAAGTAGAAATGCTTAACGGGCAGCTTTGCTTAAACGGCAAACCGCTACTAATTCGCGGTGTTAACCGCCACGAACATCACCCTGAAAACGGCCACACAGTGAGCACCGCCGACATGATTGAAGATATTAAGCTAATGAAGCAAAATAACTTTAATGCTGTACGTACTGCTCACTACCCTAACCACCCGCGTTTTTACGAGCTGTGCGACGAGCTAGGTTTATACGTAGTGGACGAGGCCAATATAGAAACCCACGGTATGTTTCCTATGGGTAGGCTTGCAAGCGATCCGCAGTGGGCTGGTGCATTTATGTCGCGCTATACACAAATGGTTGAGCGCGATAAAAACCACGCCTCTATTCTTATTTGGTCACTGGGGAACGAATGCGGGCACGGTGCCAACCACGATGCTATGTACGGTTGGTCAAAAAGCTTTGACCCATCGCGTCCAGTGCAATACGAAGGTGGCGGCGCAAATACCACCGCAACCGATATTATTTGCCCTATGTATGCCCGTGTAGATACCCACCTTGCCGATGACGCAGTACCTAAATACTCTATTAAAAAGTGGCTAAGCCTACCAGGCGAAACCCGTCCTCTCATTTTATGTGAGTACGCACACGCAATGGGTAACAGCCTAGGTAGCTTTGACGATTACTGGCAAGCATTTAGAGAGTACCCGCGCCTGCAAGGTGGCTTTATTTGGGATTGGGTAGACCAAGGTTTATCTAAAACTGATGAAAACGGTAAGCATTATTGGGCTTACGGTGGCGATTTTGGTGATGAACTAAACGACCGCCAATTTTGTATAAACGGCTTATTATTTCCAGATCGTACGCCGCACCCTAGCCTGTTTGAAGCTAAATACAGCCAACAACATTTACAATTTACGCTGCGCGAGCAAACTCAAAACCACTATACCGTTGATGTATTTAGTGATTATGTATTTAGGGCAACCGATAACGAAAAACTGGTTTGGCAGTTAATAGAAAATGGCCAATGTATAGAGCAAGGCGAGCAAATCATTAATATTGCCCCGCAAAGTACGCAAACGCTAACTGTTAATACAAAAACGGTGTTTAAAGCCGGTGCGCAATATCACCTTAATTTAGATGTAGCACTGCTTAACGACTCAAGCTTTGCAAGTGCCGAGCATGTATTAAACACCGAGCAATTTAAACTTATAAATAGCCAAAGTTTAAGCGCTGATACATTTAAGCCCACTCTAAACGCTTCAGCACATGGCACACTAAATATTGGTGAGACCGATACACAGCTAAGTATTGAAGGCGATACCTTTAAACTCGTGTTTAATAGCCAATCAGGCCTTATTGAGCAATGGCTACACAATCAAACCCACGTTATTAAAAGTCCACTAGTTGATAATTTTTACCGCGCCCCGCTTGATAACGACATAGGCGTAAGCGAAGTAGACAATCTAGACCCTAACGCATGGGAAGCGCGCTGGCTAAGAGCGGGTATTGGCAAGTGGCAGCGCACATGTCGCTTGTTTGAAGTCGTGCAATCAAACAAAGATATACGTATTACCTGTGTGTTTAGTTATGAATTTAATGGCGCAGTACAAGCAAAAACAACTTGGCTTTATACACTTAATAATACAGGTGAAATTAACTTAAATGTTGATGTACAACTCAACGACACTTTGCCACCCATGCCACGCATAGGGTTAAGTACAACGCTTAATAAACAAAGCGATACACAAGTAAATTGGCTTGGTTTAGGGCCATTTGAAAACTACCCAGATCGCAAAGCGGCTGCGCGTTTAGGTTATTACAGCGCGCAACATAATGAGCTACATACACCGTATATATTCCCAACCGATAACGGCGTGCGTAGTGATTGCCAATTACTTAGCATTAATAATTTGACCGTAACCGGTGCGTTTTTATTTGCCGCCAGTGAATACTCTCAAAGCATGTTAACGCAAGCAAAGCACACCAATGAGCTAGTAGCTGATGATTGCTTACATGTCCATATTGATCATCAACATATGGGGGTTGGCGGCGATGATTCGTGGAGCCCAAGTACCCATAAAGAATATTTACTTGAGCAAACACAGCACAACTACTCTTTAACTTTTTCGGTTAAGTAAAATAATGCTTAATCCATACAAAAATAGCGGCTAAATTAGCCGCTATTTTTTTAACTATAAACGTTATTTATCAGCTAGTTTTTTAGCAATAACACTATCAACCGAAAAGCTACCTGCACCTTGAATAGCAAGCGCTGCAGTTGCAACTAATAACGTAAGTGCGTACTCGTAACCGTTGTTAGCCATAAATAAACCATTGTTAATGTGTACACTAAATATTGCAATCAACATTGTAAACGCAGTAACTACGGCTGCTGGGCGTGTTAATAAACCAAGTGCTAATGCAATGCCGCCAAAAAATTCAGCGCTGCCTGCCATTAAAGCTAACCAGTAACCTGGCTCTAAGCCAATACTTGCCATCCACTGCCCTGTGCCTTCAAGGCCGTAACCGCCAAACCAAGCAAATAATTTTTGCGCGCCGTGCGCTGCTAAAATTAAACCGACTGGTACACGTAAAATAAGTGCTGCTGCGCCTGCTTTAGAGTTTAATATTTTTTGTAGTAGTGTCATGAGTTTTTATCCTGTGTAAATTTATAAGGTGTTAGTTTTGCTAACCGATGAACACAGTTTACTATCATCATTTTAAAACATTAATACCGATATTATTGGTTAATTATAAACACAGTGTTTTTAATTTATTTTATGCATAAAAAAGCCGCTAACGTAAACGCTAGCGGCTTTTAGTTTTGTATTACTTTTAGCGCTTAAGCAATTGCTTGCTCTAAAATTTCGCGGCTTTGTGTAAGTGTAATTGCTTGGTTTTCACCAAGGGCTACCATGCCGTGAGCTTCAAGCTTAGCAAGTACGTTTTCTACTGCAGCTGCTTTGTCACTGCCATGTTCAGTAAGCACAGTGGCTACATCTAAGCTGTGGTAAAACGCTTCAATTGCTTGAATTGTTTGCTCTGCTAAATCATCCGATTGCGCAAGACCAAATACGTTTTTACCCATTTGCTCTAGCTTCGCTTTTTTAACTGCAAATTGGTTACGTAGTAAAGAAGGCTGAACAATAGCCAGTGAACGTGCATGATCAACACCGTAAGCAGCTGTAAGCTCATGGCCAATCATGTGTGTTGCCCAATCTTGCGATACACCAGAACCAATTAAACCATTAAGTGCTTGGTTTGCTGCCCACATAAGGTTTGCACGCCATGCATCGTCTTGGTTTTCAAAGTTATCGCCCAGCGTTTTAAGCGTTCTTAAAAGTGCCTCTGCGTAACCTTCTTGAACCAATGCTGTTTCAGGGAATGTTAGGTACTGCTCACACGTATGAACCCATGCATCTACTAAACCATTCACAAGTTGGCGCTGCGGTAATGTTTTCATTACATCAGGGTCCATAATCGCGAACTTTGGTAGCACTTTTGGTGATGCAAACGGTAGTTTTTGCTTCGTTGCTTCTTTGCTCACAACTGAATTTTGATTAGACTCAGAACCCGTTGCAGGTAATGTTAATATTGCACCGATTGGTAATGCGCTAGTAATAGTATGCTTACCAGTAGGGATATCCCAACCTTCGCCATCATAAACTGCCGACGCTGCAATGTATTTAACGCCGTCAATTACAGAGCCACCGCCTACACCTAATACAAAGTCGATATTTTGTTCTTTACAAATTTTTACTGCTTGGTCTAACACTTCAATTGTTGGATTGGCACCAACACCTGAGAACTCTACCCAATCAAAACCTTCAAGTGCCGCTGCAACTTGGTCGTACACGCCGTTCTTTTTAATAGAACCGCCGCCGTACACTACTAATACTTTTTGATCTTTTGCGATCAAATCGGTTACTGATGCAATTTGCTGTTGGCCGAACTGAATAAGTGTTGGGTTTACGTAGCTAAATTTCATTATTTTGCTCCTAGGTAACGGTTAAATACTAGGGCATGTTGATCTTTGCGGATTGAAATTTGTTCAATCTAGGGGCGATTAAATCGCGGCGCGAGGTTTGTAACCTAGTGGGCTAAGTAAAAACCGAGTAACAAAGAGTTTATCGCCCCTAGGCAGAACCCG
>Ga0310124_10000008_pt1 | contig 177204 bp, 155 predicted proteins | sample CB11b_AW_Bot5_MG_FD_203507 | JGI IMG/M metagenome (GOLD analysis project Ga0310124, IMG submission 203507) | Marine microbial communities from Western Arctic Ocean, Canada - CB11b_AW_Bot5 | ecosystem: Environmental > Aquatic > Marine > Oceanic | place: Canada: Western Arctic Ocean | collected... | reverse complement strand
GGTTTCGGGCTTTCGTCGCGGACGTTCGTGGGACGCGTGCGCTACGACCTCTATGCGGAGTCGTTTGTCGGGGCAATTTTTACGGACCGGGAGTTTGTTGATGGTTTTAGCCGACTTGCCGGGTTTGATACGAATTTCCGTCTGGGTGCCACCCACCAGATTGGTGCACGTGCGATGCGGACAGACCACCTCGATCAGGACGGCCTGCAGACCGACGGGTATCTGTTTGACTTTGGGGTGCGAAAGCGCGGGCGCAACCTGAGTTACTCGCTCGACGCGTTCACGATCTCGCCCGACTTCAAGACCGATGTTGGGTTTGTACGACGCACTGACCAGCGACAAGTCGAAGGACGTCTTGAATACGAATGGTGGCCACAGGGGTGGCTCATCAGCTGGGGGCCGCAGGCTCGCTACGGGCGGGACTACAACTTTGCGGACGATTTGCAGGACGAGACTTTTCGCGCTCGTATCTCGGGTAACTTCGCGATGAACATTAGCGCCAATGCTGACATCAACCAAGACATGGAGCGATACGAAGGTCTCAACTTCCACAAGCGACGCTACAACCTGTTTTCGTTTGTCAACACGAGCCGGATTGTTTCCGTCGGGGGCGGGTATCGATGGGGCGACGAAATCTACTTTGATGTAGCCAATCCGTTTGTGGGGAGTGAGGGCGGCCTTCGGGCCTTCATCACGTTTCGCCCCGTGTCACGCTTTACCTCCGAGATTCGAGTGACCACTAGCCGCTTCACCGACCCGCGTCGAATGTTTGTGCAGGGTGTGAACGAGGGCGTCCGCGCCGAAGACGGAGAAGTCTTTGATGTCAAGATATTCCGAGCCCTCAGCAGCTACCAGTTCACCGACCGTCTCCTCGTCCGGAACATCGCCGAGGTCAACACCCTGGACGAGACGCTCGGCCTCAACTTCCTCTTGACGTATCGTGTCAACTCAGGGACGGCGTTCTTTGTTGGGTATGATGACCATTACCGCCAGCGTGCCCAGTTCGACGACCAGGTGAACCTCACCGATACCGGATATTTGCAAACAAACAGAGCGATCTTCACAAAGTTCCAATATCTCTTCCGATATTGACCTGACCCGTCGCGGTGCGTTCAGATCACGAGGGCGGTCACGATATTGCTGCCGAATGAACGGGCGGTCGGAACGTCGTAGGAATAGACCGCCACCGTCCGCGATGGCTTCGCCGGTTGTGGTGAGCCACGGGCCTGGAGAATGATCATGAATCTTTTCTTGAACAAGAACCTCTATTGCACCGCGGGCGCGTTGGTGCTGCTGTGTGCGGCGAGCCATGTGGCGCACGCCCAGGATGAGGTCCCCCTGGACCGGTTGTCGCTGCCCGAAGGCTTCCAGGCGGAGGTGTATGTGTCGGGTATCGAGAACGCTCGGCAAATGGCTTTGACGCCGAGCGGGACACTGTTTGTCGGTTCACGTCAGGCAGGCAATGTCTACGCCGTTGTGGATCGTGACGCGGACCACGTGGCCGACGAGGTGGTCATCATCGCGAGCGGCCTAAACATGCCCAGCGGTGTTGCGTTCCACGACGGCTCGCTGTTTGTCGGGGCGGTGAACCGCGTGTTGCGTTACGACAGGATCGAAGAGACGCTGGCCAATCCCCCCGAGCCCGTTGTGGTCACCGATCAGTTGCCCACCGACCGTCCGCACGGCTGGAAGTATCTTGGGTTTGGGCCCGACGGCAAGTTGTATGTTCCCGTGGGGGCGCCGTGCAACATTTGCGACCGGACTGATGAGGATCCCCGCTTTGGAACAATCCTTCGGATGAACGGTAATGGGTCGGACGAAGAGATCTTTGCTCACGGCGTGCGCAATTCGGTCGGGTTTGACTGGCAGCCCGGGACCGGCGATCTCTGGTTCACCAGCAACGGCCGTGATCGTCTCGGCGACGAAAGCCCGCCCGACACGTTGAACCATGCGCCCGAGGCTGGTTTTCACTTCGGCTTTCCGTTTTGCCACGGCGGTGATCTCCGTGACCCAGAATTCTCCGACCGGCCGTGTAGTGAGTTTCGGCCCCCAGCCCAAAAGCTGGGCCCACACGTGGCGTCGATCGGCATGACCTTCTATACCGGAGAGATGTTTCCCGACGAATACCGCAATCAGGCCGTTATCGCCGAGCACGGTTCGTGGAATCGCACGCCCGAAGCGGGTCACACTGGGTATCGACTCACGGTTGCTCATATCGAAGGCGACCGCGTCGTCACGACCGAAACCTTTGCCGATGGGTGGCTGAATGCCGACAACACCTGGTGGGGACGTCCGGCGGACGTGGTCATGATGACCGACGGCTCACTCCTCGTGTCTGACGACACCGCGAACGCGATCTACCGGATCTCTTACGATTCGACACGGTGACCGAGCACCAGCACCCGCGGTAAGTCCCCGCCACCGTCGCGTCCTCCACCGCCGGCCTGTCCAGCGGATCGGCCGCGGTCGAGGGGCGGTGCATTGAACGCACCATGGAAGTCTTCTCGCTGATTGCGCTCTTTGTCTTCACGCTTGGCGCGTTCGCCTACGGCACAGTGGTTTGGCTGTGGTTGCGCCAGTACGCCTTCTTCCCTCGATCCGGGAAATCAGCTCTGCTGCCGACATCCAAAGAGTGGGTGATCGTCTTTGCGTTGATGGCGATGAGCCGTGTCTTTCCGGATGCGCTGGGCTATACGGTTTTCCTTGGGGCGATGGTATCGCCGCTCTTGTTCTTGTTCGTTGGCAAGTACTTTGGCAATCGCTACGAGTTCGACGACCTATTCGTCAAGCGAGGGTTGGCGCTCGCCACCGCGTTGCTGGGGCTCACCGTGTTTTTCGCGCTTGTCTTGCCGCTGTTAGACCAATTCGCAGTCGGTCCGTCCCGCCCCCTGGTATACGCACTTGCGCTACTGCCTCTGGCAATGTCGTGGCGGTGGTTGTCCGGCGTGATCGCCCGACGTCTGGACCGATTCTGGTTCGGCCGACAGCACACGCCTATCGAAGCGCTGAGACACTTTCTTTCGAGTTGCTATCCGAGCGCGACGAGTGAGGACGAGCTGGTCAAACGGGCTGAGGGCGCGCTGAGCTCGATTTTTGATGCGCCGGCCACGGTCGTTCTCGAGACCGGGCAACGGCGCGCGACGGGTATCGATGCCGGTAAGGGGATGCAAGTTGTGGTGGGGCCAGCCGCCAACCCGACCGGCACCATCTCTCTCGCACCCCGTATGAACCAAACACCGTATTTTAGCGAGGACGTCGAATTGATGACGTCGCTGGCTGACGTGTTCTGGTATCGGTTCGAGAACATCCGACTTCACAGGAGGAAGCAGGAGCAGGAGACGCTGGCGACGGAGGCCTGGGCCGGCACGACCGAGGGTCGGACCACGGCTCAAGCGATGTCGTCCTCGCGTTTACCGACGGCGTATCAGATACGGTGGAAGATGCCGGTCACGTTTTGGCCGATTGGCTGTGCCATATCGGAGCGGACGACCCCGACGCGACCGCCGCTCAGCTCCGTGATCGGGTGTTTGACGGGCTCAGGCAGCTTACCGCTGGGCGCCTGGCCGATGACGACAGAACCTTGGTCGTGGTCAAGGTTCGCAATTGATCAGTGGCGCCGCCAACCCCGCGGCGTTGAGTCTCGGTCGGATTGGACGTGCGCGGCCTGTTGACCACCCTATTCTCGCTGGTCGCGCCTTGCCAGGCTGGCGCCGCCCCGCGACTTACGCAACAAATTATTGACCGGGGACACTAGCGCGGCGTTGCGGTACGCCCACCGCCGCCGCCACCGGAGCTGCTCCCGCCACTACCACTGGAGCTGCCGCCGCTATATCCCCGGCCGCCCGAGGACGACCCGGTCCGCACCCCGCCGCCGCCCCCGCCTCGGCGCATCGGACCAAACGTCTCCCTGGCTCGCACCCGGGTGTAGCCGCCGGTTCGAGAGGCGCGCGCTTCTATGCCGTCGCCCACGTTCTCCCTGCCGGGCAGAACAACAAAGGGGCTTGCGCCAAATCCATACAGGTAGGGGTTGTAGAGTCCGCCGTTGAGATAGGAGTTGTAGCCAAACGGCGACACATAGTACGGATAAAGACGGTCATACCAGATAGAGTCATACATCCCGCCAAAGCCACTAAAGCCCCCCGACGACCAGCCCCCACCGCCGCCCCGTCTCTCGACCACGAATCGCTCTGGATACGACAACGCCACCAAGAGGTCAATCACGCCGTGGTCGATGCCGGCGTCGTCGAGAGAGATAAGGGTGTCGGCACTGAGACTCAGGTCCGGCTCGTTCTCGATCAGGAGCGCCTCAACGACCCGAGGGGTCGAGCGTGCGCTTGCGTCCATCACATCGGCCATGACGAGCGCTTCGGCGGCGCGGCGTCGGGCTCGTCGGATCTCTCTCAGGTCGAGATCGAAATCACGCATACTTCCGGACTCACTCGTGGGATGTGCGAAACGCCAGCTCGCCAGTCGTTCGGTTTCGGCGTCAGTCATCGGCGCGTATCGTCGGACCTCCAACTGTTCGCGCGCTCCGCTCTCCGTCGTCCCGGCGTGCCGGACTACCTGCACATCTACCCAGACGGAGGACGACGCCATAAAGCTGACGCCGCTGACGGTTCTATGAGGCGAGCCTTCGCACTGCAGCTCTCCCCGCGTGAACAATCGCTGGCCATCGTGCGACCATTCATTTTGCTCCCATCCACGGCAACCGTCTTCGGCCACGTCGTGTCGCACGCCGTCCGCCACGATGGTTCGCTCGATCAGGACGCGTCCATCCGCGGTCGCTCGGAGGGCGGCGCCGCTATCGGTGGGCGTCACGCAGACGGACGTCCGACCGACGATCCCACCTTCGCCGTCCGGTCCATTTTCCTCAACCTCTCGCAAGCTTTCAGGGTCTTGGAATTGTTCTTGCCAGAGGGACCAGCACCCCAGCCAGGGCGTCCACTGCGCCGCAAGCTCGTCGCTTGTGTCGGACAGGCCCTGGACCGGTGCTGTAGCCTCGGAGGCTGTGGCCAGCCCGCCACCCAAGAGCACCGTGACTATTCCCGACGTGACGATACGTCCGAGCCGTACGTTCGGTCGTTTCATGACGGTCTTCCCTCCCACGTTCCTAACACTTTAATGCACTGCCCGTCGAGACGAAGTCAATCCTCGGGCCCGCTCGCACCGCCTGGCGCCGCGTTCCCGCTTCTCGCCAGACGGCCGGCGTGATTCGACGCGGCGCCTTGCGCCATGCGGACCTCGGAACCCGAGGCTTTGACCTTATCTCGACGACAGTCTAGAAGCTCAACTGGATACCTGTTGTTAACCGCAAACCAGCCAGGTCGATATCGTCAAAGTCGACAAAGTCGCGGCTCATCGAAGCGGCCGCCCAAAGATACCGAGCCTCAACGGTGAGTTGGACGTGGTGATGCAGTCTGACGTCGACCCCGCCATAGGCGTGGGTTTCGGGCGTCCATTTGTGGTGCTCGAGGCGAGCGCTGAAGATCGAATTGTCGGCTTCGTCGACAAAATCGCCTATTTGCTCCAGCCGATACAACAGCGCCCCGAATCCCGCTCCAACATACGGCGTGACTCGGGCAGGGATCCACGCGAACTGGCCAATCGCCCGGCCGCGTGGTGTGAGTGCGAGCTCGAGGCTCCCCGAGAGCGCGACTTGGGAGAGCGACGTGGTTTGTTCTATTTCGAGCTCGACCCCGTCCACCACCTCACTAAAATTGCGAAAGCTGGACGGGATCGAGACGCGACTGAACTCGAACCCGCCAACCACGTCAAGACGAGACGTCAACGGAATACCGACGTCGACCGCGATACCCGGTGCGGTGAAATCCTCGCCACCGATTGAGCGCCTATCGGATGCCGGTTTCATCGATTCGCTGATAGGGCTGAGCCGCTCGCCGAAGAATCTGAAGATCTCGCTGTCTGCTCGCGCCAGCAACCACTGCGCGCGCACACCGATGATGACCTTGGGTCGCCCGAAGAGGAAGTCACGACTCCCCGGCGGGCTTTGCGCCTGGCTTGCCGCTGGGGCCGCAGACGCCAGAACCTCTTCGTCCGTATCGGATGCCGCGGCAGCCAGGGACGGGGTCATCGACAGTGACGCGACCGCCAGGCAGGCAAAGGCCACGCCCGGAAGAATTTGCGTCGTCGCGCTGGATGTAGCCATACGTCGAATTTGGAGAGATCGTACCACCAATTGTTTCTACGAAACTTCGAAGAATTCACAACGCGATATCACCGGAAGGTATCACCGTGTCCTCCCGACAGGACTCTTGTGGCCTCTCGGAGGCTGTCGTTGCTGGCACCTCGGTGCGGATGGTCTGCGAGACCATGTGCTATGCTGCGGCCAAGGATTCGGGGAAGCGGCTTTACGGCCTGTCTTGCGAAAGAGCGTTGTCAATCCGTTCTTCCCGTCAAGTGAGACGGGTGCCAGGACGGCGCTGCCACTCGGCTCATCTTGGCCCTTTCTATTGGAGCAGCACGTGCGGTCTAGACGCATGAAACGGCTCGCATTCGTCGCTGTGGCATTGGCTGCGGTTGGTCTCGCTTCTCTCGGGGCGGCTCCTGGCGCCGAGATCGAGGCAGAACAAACGGACTTTCGCCGAATTCTCGACCAGCGTCGCGAAATACAGAAAGACGCGAAACCAGGTCCCAGCGAGTTCTACTTCACCCGCGGGGTGTATTCATCTTGGCGAAGATATTCGTGGGCGGTTGACTACCCCAAAGCCGACGTGCAGTTCCTGGCGGCCGTGAACACCCTCATCGACGTGGACGCGTCGGACGAGGAAAACGCCGTCCGGCTGGATGATCCTGGTCTTCGCCGATTTCCCTTCCTCTATATCCTCGAGATCGCCGACATGGCGCTTACGCCACCCGAGGTGGTGGGCTTGCGGAACTACCTCTTGGCCGGCGGCTTTCTCGTTGTGGACGACTTCTGGGGCAGCTACGCGTATGCCAACTTCGAGCGGCAAATGCGTCAGGTGCTGCCTGGTCATCAGATCGTCGACGTCCCGATGGAGCATCCGATCTTCAACGCGGTCTATCGGATCGACGAGATTCTCCAAGTCCCCGCATTTGGGAACTGGTGGGGAGGTGTGACGACGGAGTGTCGTGGGTGCGACGTATTCGCCCGCGGTATCTTCGATGAGAAGGAACGGTTGATGGTGTTCATCAACGGCAACACTGATCTTGGCGATGCCTGGGAGTGGTTCGAGCGTCCTGAATATCCGCTGCAATATTCGAGTTTCGCCGTCCAGATGGGTATCAATTTTATCGTCTACTCTATGAGTCATTGAGGCCCATCGTGTTCGAGGCCCTCTTCGAATTCTTATTCAAATATCGGCCGCTTATCTTCCAGCAAGGCGAGCTGGCGTTTCGCACATCCTTTGTCGGCTATGTCTCGGTGGCGCTGGCCGGGGTGGCGGCGTTGCTCATGCTTCGCACCTACCGGCAGGTGCGCGGGAATAGCCGTCCCGCCGACCGAGTCCTGCTGACCGCGTTGCGAGTGGCGGCCCTGGCCGTGCTGACGCTGTGTCTGCTCCGCCCGGTTCTGGTGTTGTCAGCGGTCGTGCCGCAGGAGAACTTTCTGGGCGTCTTGATCGACGACTCGCGCAGTATGCAGATCGCCGATCAAGACGGACGCCCGCGCTATGAGTTTGTTGAGTCGACATTTGCCAACCCCGACAGCGAGGTCTACAGCGCCCTAAACGAGCGGTTTGCGCTGCGCTTCTTTAGCTACTCGTCGGACACCGACCGAATCAGCACCGCCGATGGCCTCGCCTATGCGGGGACGCGTACTCATCTGGGTCGGGCGCTGAACCGGGTCAATGAAGAGCTCGCGGGGGTCCCGCTGTCGGGTCTCGTCGTCGTCACCGACGGTGCGGACAATGCCGACGAGGGGCTCGGCGAGTCCCTCCTGCCGCTACAGGCATCCGGCGTGCCGGTCTTTACGGTGGGTGTGGGGCGCGAAGCGTATGACCGGGATATCCAGTTGGGACGGGTCGAAGCACCCCGTCGGGTTCTCAAGGGGGCGTCGATCTCGGTTGAGCTGATGGTGACCCATCGCGGGTACCGTGGCGAAACCGTGACGGTCCAGGTCGAGGACGAAGGTCGCATCGTCGGGACCGAGGACGTGGTGCTACCCGCTGATGGCGACCCGCAGACCGTACGGGTCCGGTTTACGGCCAGTGACGAAGGGCCGCGATTGTTCAGTTTTCGGGTGTCGCCACGATCAGACGAGATGGTCACGCAGAACAACGTGCGTGAAGCGTTGGTGGTGGTCGAAGATCGAAGCCAGGAGATCTTGTATTTCGAAGGCGAGCCACGCTGGGAGGTCAAATTTCTGCTGCGGGGCGTGCAAGACGACGAGAACCTCCGGGTCGCACTGCTCCAGCGGACTGCTGAGAACAAGTTTTATCGCCGAAATCTCGAAGGGCCGGATGAGCTCGTTGGTGGCTTTCCACGCACGCGCGCCGAGCTGTTCAGATATCAAGGCCTGATTTTGGGCAGCATTGAGGCCGGGCATTTCACGCCAGACCAGCTCCGGATGATCGCAGACTTTGTAAATCATCGAGGAGGCGGGCTCCTCATGCTCGGCAGTCATCGCTCATTTGTCGAGGGCGGGTATGCTGGAACGCCCGTGGCCGAGGTGCTCCCGGTCGTCCTCGATCAGTTGGGTGACGGACCAGAGGATGCCAGTGCCGAGCGTAGTGCGGACCCGAGCCGTAGCCGTCGAGGTGGCTTCTATCAAGAAGTCAGTGTGCAACCGACTCGGGCTGGGGCCACGCATCCGTCCACATTGATTGCCGACACCGAGGCCGCGTCGCTCGAGCGGTGGAAGACGGTACCGCCAGTCACGGTGGTCAACCCGATCACCGAGGTCAAGCCCGGCGCCACCACGCTGTTGACCACCCCTGAGGACTTGGTCGTGCTCGCGTTTCAGCGTTACGGCGCCGGCAAATCGATGGCCTTCCCGGTGCAGGATTCGTGGATGTGGCAGATGCATGCCGACGTCCCGGTCGACGACATGACCCACGAGACGTTCTGGCGACGGCTGTTGCGCTGGCTGGCCGATGGCGCACCCGATCAGGTGATGGCCAGTGTGCCGCAGGAGCGGGCAGAGCCGGGAGAGTTGGTCACCGTACTCGCTGCGGTCGGCGACGAAAACTACGAAGAGCTCAACAACAGCAATGTCGTCGCGGTCGTCAGCGACCCTGCCGGAGGTCTCGTGGAACTTCCGATGGAATGGACTGCCGAAAAAGACGGTGAGTATCGCGCGACGTTCACCGCGGCCACCGAGGGTTTCTACGACATACGCGTCGAGGCCACGGTCGGCGACGAGTTGCTGGGGGAAGACACGACCTATGTTCAGGTCGCACCAAGCGACTCGGAGTTTTACGACTCGACAATGCGCGCGTCCCTCTTGCAGCGGGTCGCGGAAGAAACTGGTGGCCGCTTTTATACCCCGGATACCGTGGACAATCTGCCGGACGACATCCAGTATGTCGGGAGCGGGGTCACGGTCGTCGAAGAGCGAGATTTGTGGGACATGCCGCTCCTTCTCATCCTGCTCGTCAGTTTGGTCCTTGGTGAGTGGGGCTATCGACGGGTTCGGGGGCTCGCGTGAGGGTGACACGGCCTAGCGTCGCTGCGGGAAGCTGGTTGTGCTGGTTGTGGATGATGGGAGGGTTCGCGTCGGCGCCATTGCAGGCGCAGGAGACCCACCTGTTGGTGGTGACCGGTCTGGGCGGAGACGACGAATATACCGAGTTGTTTCACACGTGGGCGTCGACGTTGGTCGACGCCGCGACCGTCCGTTATGAGCTTCCGCTCGAGAACGTCACGTATCTCGGAGAGGACCCTGACCTCGACCCCGCTCTGATCGCCGACCGCTCGACCCGGGAAAACATCGAGTCAGCCATTACTGCCATTGCCGAGCGGGTCGGGCCGCAGGACCATGTCGTCGTCGTGCTGTTTGGACATGGAAGCTTTACCGACGTTGCCCGCATCAACCTGCCTCGTCGGGATTTGACGGCCGAGGAGTTTTCCACGCTGATGGAGGTCTTTACCGACCAGCACGTGACCTTTGTCAATACCGCCAGCGCGAGCGGGCCGTTTATCGAAAAGCTCTCGGGATCGGGTCGCACCATCATGACGGCCACTAAGACCGGGCGCGAGCGGAACGCATCGGTGTTTGGCGGGTTCTTTGTCGAAGCGTTTGCCGACGGTGAGGAAGCCGCTGACCAGAATCGAGACCGCCGGGTGTCAATGCTCGAGGCGTTTGTCTATGCCCGCACCAACGTCGTGCAGCACTACGAGGCCGAGGGGCTCCTGGCCACCGAGCACGCGCTGCTCGACGACAACGGCGACGGCGAGGGGAGCGACGAGCCTGACCCTGTGACTGGCGACGGTGCGGATGGCATGGTCGCGCGAACCATGTTTCTGGTGACCGGCGAGGGTCTACGAGCGGAGATGGCCTTCCCCGACGATCCTGAACTGTTGGCGTTGTACAAAGAGCGCGCCGGGCTGGAGACGCGTGTGGACGAGCTGAGGCGAATCCGGGGCGGTGCCGATCCCGAGCAGTATCAACAAGAGCTCGAGCGGTTGATGGTCGATTTGGCGCTCAAGAGCCGAGAGATCCGCGTGATGGAGGCAACCCGCACGGCCGAGATCGAGTCTCAGTCGGGAGAGACGGGCGCGGACGAAAGGGCCCCGTCCGACAAATGACGCTGAGGCCTGTATCGCACATCGTCGGGGGCGTGCTTCTGGCGACCCTCGTCGTAGGGGGCGCTGTGATGAGGAGTGCCGCCGGTTCTGCGTTCACAGCGGCGGCGCGCGATACGCGTCCAGGCAACACCGCCTATGACAGTCGGTTCACGTTTGTGCGCTTGAGCTACAAAATGAGCCTCGGCGGCAGCGGGTTTCGTTTTGGTGGCCGCGATCTGCCCTGGGCGCACGACTATCCTCGTGCCGAGCAGAATCTCGTGCGGATTCTCTCCGACCTGTCGCTCTTGAATCCCGTGCAAGGACCGTTTGGCGGCAACATTCTTCCGCTCGATGACCCCGAGCTGCATCGGTATCCGTTTGCTTATATGTCAGAGCCGGGTTACTGGAGTCAAAACGATGAAGAGGCGGAGAGTCTCGGTGGCTATCTCCGCAAGGGCGGGTTTCTCATCTTTGACGATTTTCGGGGCGAGCACTGGGGCAATTTCGAGAGCCAGCTTCGGCGCGCGTTGCCGGAGGCCCAGCTCGTCGAGCTCGACGTGTCGCACCCTGTCTTTCACTCCTTCTTCGATATCAAGACCCTCGACATGGAGGAGATGTATATCGGATATACACCCCAGTTTTATGGTGTGTTCGAAGACAATGACCCGACCAGGCGATTGATGGTCGTTGCAAACTACAACAACGATATCGGCGAATACTGGGAGTTCGATGGGACGGCGTGGCTCCCGGTTGATCTCACAAACGACGCGTACAAATTTGGTGTGAATTACGTGCTGTATGCGATGACGCACTAACCGAACGGCCCCCGCGTGAAGTTCCGCGACGGTTCGAAGCGAGCGAGACCGTCTTCGACATCGTAAGGAGAGCGAGTATTGGACCCCGATCTGAAAGTCGACGAACCGAGTGACCTTGAAGCGCCTGATGACATTGCGGTGGCCGACAAGCTCAAGTCTGGGCGAGAGGAGATCCTGAGCGAGCTGCACAAGCTGATCATTGGTCAGCGTGAGGTGATCGAGCAGGCGCTGCTGACGCTGTTTGTCGGTGGCAACAGCTTGATCGTCGGGGTTCCGGGTCTGGCAAAAACGCTGTTGATCCAGACCATGGCCAAGGTGCTCGACCTAAAGTTCTCACGTATTCAGTTCACGCCTGACTTGATGCCGTCAGACATCACCGGTACTGACATCATTCAGGAGGATGCGGACACCGGAAACCGCAAGATGGTGTTCGCTCCGGGTCCCGTTTTTACAAATATCCTGCTGGCGGACGAGATCAACCGCACCCCGCCCAAGACGCAGTCCGCGTTGTTGGAGGCGATGCAGGAACACCGGGTCACGGTGCAGGGGCGCACCTACGAGCTTGAAGAGCCGTTTTTCGTGTTTGCCACCCAGAATCCGATCGAGCTCGAAGGTACCTACCCGCTTCCGGAGGCCCAGCTCGACCGGTTCATGTTTCACATCGTGATCGAGCATCCGCCGTTGGACGAGGAGCTCGAGGTTGTGCGGACCACCACTATTGTGCAGAAACCAGAGTTCAAGCACGCCGTCACGGGTGCCGACCTGGTCCGGTTCCAGGAGCTCATCCGCAAGGTGCCGGTCTCCGAAGCGGTGCTGAACTACGCGCTCAGGCTCGTGCGAACCAGCCGGGCGACAGGCGGCGATGCCCCCGACTTTGTCAAGAAATGGGTGGCCTACGGGGCGAGCGTCCGCGCCGCCCAGTATCTGATTCTCGGCGGTAAGGCTCGGGCGGTGACGCAGGGGCGGTATCACGTCAGTTTTGAGGACATTCGAGCTCTCGCCAACCCGGTGCTCCGGCACCGTGTCTTGCTCAATTTTCACGCGGAGTCAGAAGGCATCACGTCTGACCAGATTGTCACGCAGCTGCTAGACGCCGTGCCGGAACCGGCTTCTCATATGTAGAGGGCCTCCGGAGCTCCGAGCAAAATGGCGGACACAACTTCGAACGTTGTCGGCGCTCGGTTTGTCGACCCCAAGGTGCTCGCTCGGATCGGGAGCCTGGAGCTGCTCGCGCGCACCGTGGTGGACGGGTTTATCAACGGGCTCCACAAAGCGCCGTATCTCGGGGTGTCGGTCAATTTCGCGGAACATCGCGGGTATATGCCGGGGGACGACATCCGCTTTATCGACTGGCGGGTGTTTGCGAGGACCGACCGCTTCTATGTGAAGCAGTTCGAGGCCGATACGAACGCGAATTTCTCTGTCATCTTCGACATTTCGCGTTCGATGAGCTTTGGTAGCAAAGGTATATCGAAGCTCGACTACGGACGATACCTGGCCGCCTGTCTGACATATTTTTGTACCAAGCAGCGGGACCGGGTCGGACTGGTGACGTTCGACGAGGATATCGTGACGCGGGTGCCGCCGTCGGCAAAACATCTCGACGTGATCTTGCACGAGCTCGATCGGATCGAGGCCGGCCGGCCCGGGTCGCTCGCCGGGCCGTTGTTCAAAGCGACCGAGTTCTTCAAGCGGCGCGGCGTGATTGTCGTGATCTCCGACTTCTATCACGAGCCCAGCCAGGTGTTGGATGCCCTCAAGCCGCTCCGATATGCCGGGAACGACGTCATCGTGTTCCACGTGCTCGACCCGGCAGAGGTCGATTTTCCGTATGACGCGGCCTCGAGCTTTGAGGACCTGGAAACCGGTCGAAAAATTCCGGTTGTGCCGGAGAAACTGCGTGAGCAGTATCGTCAGTTGGTGCAAGAACACATCACCGCATTGACGCAGCAGTGTAGTGAGAATCGGATCGATTACGCCCTGTTCAATACCGCGACGCCCCTCGACCACGCGCTCTTCAAGTTCCTGGCGATGCGGCACAAGATGACCAAGTCTCGTTAGGAGCAAAGACCGAGGATGTCCTTTCTCTCACCGCTGTTTTTTCTCGGGTTGGTGACGCTCGCAGTGCCGGTGATCATCCACATGATCCAGCGCGAGCGAAAAGAGGTCATCGAGTTTCCCTCGCTGATGTTTATCCGCAAGGTGCCATTCCGCTCCTTTCGACGACAGCGGATCCGCAACTGGTTTCTCTTGATCCTGCGTTGTCTGGCCGTGGCGCTCTTACTCGCTGCATTTGCTCGGCCGTTTTTTCGCGTGCCCGCGCTGGCGGCCATTGCCGGGGGGGCACGCGAAGTCGTCGTGTTGCTCGACCGGTCATACAGTATGGGTTACGGCGACCGCTGGGACCGGGCGAAATCCGCCGCGTTGGCCGCTATTGACGATCTGGGACCCGAGGACGTTGCCACGACGATTGTCTTTGACAGCGGGGCTGCCGCGGGGCCGCGGTCAACCACCGACCGCGTGAGTTTGAGCGCCTTCCTGCGGGACGCGGAATTGGGTTCGGGAACCACACGTTACGGACCGGCTCTCAAGCTCGCCGAAGGCGTGTTCGAAAGTTCTGACCTCCCCCGTCTGGAAGCGGTCCTGGTTAGTGATTTCCAACGGTCGGGGGTCGAGAGCGCAACCGGCGTGCGGTTTCCGGCCGGAACCATTCTGACGCCCATTCCCATCGCTGATAGTCAGACTGAGAACGTGAGTGTCGTGGGTGTCCTGTTTGATCGTGAGTATTTCTCCGGACGTGAACGGGTGTCGGTGACTGCCCGACTCACTAATCGTGGCGACGACGCGGTCGCCAGTCTGCCAGTGACATTGGAGATCGATGGCCGCGAGCTCGAGCGGCTCACCGCGGATGTGCCGGCTCGGGGTTCGGCAACCGTCACATTTTCGCCGGTCACGATGGACGATCGGCCGGTCGCCGGTGCCGTGCGCACGCGCGAGGACAATTTGGCCACCGACGACGTCTTCTATTTCGTGGCGTCGCCAGGACAAGTCGTGAATGTGCTCGTGGTCGGCAACGAACGCGACGCCACCGAAGACGCGCTCTATGTTAGCCGCGCCTTGGCAATCGGGACGAGTCCAGCGTTCGCGGTCGAGACCGTCGGACTCGACGCGCTGTCGGTCGAGAGCATGACCGGCCGGCACGTCGTGGTTCTGAACGACACTCGTCCCCCGATGGGTCCCGAAGCCGCTGCGCTCGAACAGTTCGTACGCGAGGGGGGCGGACTGCTCGTGGTATCCGGCGAGCGAAGCGCCTGGGCCGCCGGCGGACCTGACCTCTTACCCGGAGTCGTCGGCAGTCCTGTTGATCGCACCGGCCGCGGTGGGAGCCTTGGGTTTGTCGACTACAGTCACCCGGTATTTGAGCTGTTCAGCGCGCCCCGAAGTGGTGACGTGAGGTCTGCCCGCTTCTTCCGGTATCGGCCGCTCGAACCGGTCGACTCGGCAGTCGTGCTGGCTCGGTTTGATGACGGCAACCCGGCGCTTGTCGAGCGTCGCATTGGCGAGGGACGGGTCCTGTTCTGGGCGTCGACCCTGGACAACTTCTGGAACGACCTCGCTCTCAAACCCGTCTATTTGCCGTTTTTGCATCGGGTTGTCGAGCATCTTGCCGAATACGCGCCACCCACGCCGTGGTTCTCGGCGGGACAGGTCCTGGACCTGTCCGAACAGAGGGGTTTACTGGCCGGCGCCGGACTTACCGAGGCCGACCTTATTGCCATCTCCCCTTCCGGGGAACAGGTTCCAGTGAGTCAAGGCGCTCGGTCGGGATTCTTGACTGTCGCTGAGCAAGGGTTCTACGAGATCCGAGACGCCCGCGGTGGTGCCACCTTTTCTCTCGCCGTCAACGTCGATTTGTCGGAATCCGACCTGACCACCGTCGACCCGGACGAGCTTGCCGCCAGCTTGACGGGACGGTTGGCGGCGCAGCCGACAGAAGGCGGCGCGGCCGGGGTGGGTCGGGAATTTTCGCCGACCGATCTCGAGCGTCGGCAAGACGCGTGGTGGTATCTACTGGTGGGGGCGTTCGGGTTGTTTGTCGCGGAGACCGTTGTCTCGAACCGACTGTCCCGCACGGTGGTGCAAGTCGACTAGTCCCCTAAAAGACTAAACTGAGTCAGCCCCTCGCTAGCCTCAAAGAGTGCTTTCGACGGAGAGCGCTAGCAGACGGGTAAGGATCGATAATGGGCAACCAACCACTCTTTACCGGCGGCCGCGACGAGATTCTGCGAGCAATTCGGCATGTGCGCAACCGTTGGAGGTTGCGGGTGGCGCTGCGGAGCGTGGCCGTTCTGGCGGCTGCGGTCTTGGGAACGTTGTTGCTATCGTCCGGGGGGCTGGAGATTTTTCGCTTTACCCCCAATTCCATCATCGCGTTTCGGGTCGTGACCTACGTCGCGCTTATTGGATTTGGCTGGTGGCTGTTTATCCGGCCTATCGCCCGTCGGGTCTCTGACCAGCAAGTGGCGTTGTATCTCGAAGAGCACGAGCCGTCACTCCAGGCCACCGTTCTGAGCGCTGTTGAAGAAGCTGGCAAGGGTGACCGCGCGGCCGCACCCAACCATTCGCCAGAGCTGGTTCGCCGCTTAGTCGCATCGGCCGTTCAGAAAATTCGTAGCGTCGATATGGGGCGCGCCGTCGAACAGCACAAGCTGCAAGGCTCGACGGGGCTGCTGGCACTGGCCGCGCTTGTAGGCGTCCTGCTGTTTCTGTTTGGCCCCGGTTTCCTCCGGCACGGCGTGACCGCGCTGATCACCCCAATGGGGAGTGTGCAGGCCGCCAGCCCGTATCAGGTCACCGTCTTCCCCGGTGATGTCACCATCGCCCGAGGCTCAGACCAGACGATTACTGCCACCCTGGGCGGGTTCGAGACAGACGAGGTGACCCTGTATTTGCGTGAGGGCGGGAGCGAGTCGTTTGAGCGCTGGACGCTGCTGCCCGGGGAAGAGGACGCCACGGGCACATACGAGCTGTTGCTCTTCGATATCGAGGAATCGACCGAGTATTTCGTCGAGGCGCTTGGCATTGAGTCTGATCGGTTCACGCTGAATGTGACCGACCTGCCGTATGTCGAACGGCTGGAGCACGAGTACATCTTTCCCGCGTATACCGGCCTCGACCCCAGGCTAGTCGAAGACGGTGGCGACATTGCGGTCTTGGAAGGGACCGAAGTTCGCATGCGGGTGCTACCGACGATGGGGACCAAGGGTGGTCAGCTGGTGCTCGACGAAGCGACCCGAACCGACCTCGTTTTGCAGGCGGATGGGTCACTTTCTGCCACGTTGATGGTCGCGGTTGAGGGGTTCTATCGGATCGATCTTCTCAGTCCGGATGGAGAGCTGTTGACGGCCTCCCCTCAGTACACGATCGACGTTCTGACCGACCAGCCACCGGCGGTGATGTTCATTGACCCCGGGCGGGACACGACCGCCAGCGCTATCGAAGAGTTGTTTGTCGAGGCGAGAGCGGACGATGATTTTGGCCTGCTCTCGCTTGAGCTCGTCTATTCCGTAAACGGTGGAGAAGACCAGACCGTCGGGTTGTATGACGGGTCAGAGGCTGACCTGAAAGAGATCTCCGCCGGTCACACGTTCTTCCTGGAAGAGCTCGACCTGGAACCGGGAGATTTTGTGTCGTATTACGGTCAGGCCACCGACCGGAACCTGGCGCAAGAAGGGAAGAACGTCAAGAGCGATCTCTACTTTGTCCAGATCCGTGCGTTCAGTCGCGACTTTCGGGCATCCCAGTCCCAATCGGGCGGTGGCGGTGGTGGCGGCGGCGGTGCCGACCCACGTGCGCTGTCCGAAGCGCAAAAGCAGATCGTGTCTGGAACGTTCAATGTCGTCCGTGACCGCGATACGTATGACGAAGACGGCTACCGCGAGAACGTGGTGTTTCTGGCTCTCGCCCAGGGGCAGCTGCGAGAGCAGGTCGACACGTTGCTGCGAAGGATGAACAGTCGGGTGATGCCCGCCGACCCTGCCTTCCGAGCCATCTCCGAGATGCTGCCGCTGGCGGCCGAAGCGATGGCCGAGGCCGAGGACGAGCTGCTGGACCAAGATGCCGACGGTGCTCTTCCGCCGGAGCAGCGAGCATTGCAGCACCTCCAGCGGGCAGAAGAGGCCTACGAAGAGGTCATGGTTCAAATGGGCGGCGGTGGTGGCGGCGGCGGTGGTGGCGGCAACCAGGCCGCTGAAGACCTGGCCGACCTGTTCGAGCTGGAGTTGGACAAGCTGCAGAACCAATACGAGACGATGCAGCGGGGCGAGCAGCAACACGCCGACAATACGGTCGACGACCTGATGGAGCGTTTGCGCGAGCTCGCCACCCGTCAAGAGCGCGAGGCTGAACGGCAGCGGATGAGAAGCCGAGGCCAGCAGTCGGCGCAAGGCGGCGGCGGTGGTGCGGCGCAGCGTCAACTCGCCGAAGAAGCCGAAGAGGCCGCACGGCGGCTCGAACGCCTCGCCCGGGAGCAGAACTCACCGCAGATGATGGATGCCTCGCGGCGTCTGCAAGAAGCGGCCGACGCCATGCGCCGGGCCGCCGCGAATGCTGACAACCTGGGGTTTGCCGAGGCCGGCACCGCCCTTGACCGGCTCCGTGACGTGCAAGACGAGCTCAAGCAAGAGCAGACCGGTCGTTTGCAGCGCGATATCGACGACGCACTGCGACGCGCGAACCGGTTGGCCGATGAGGAACGCGAAGTGGCGGCCGGTGTGAACGAGATGCCGTCGCTCGACGACGTCCCGCGGATGGAACAGCTCCGCGCCCTCACCGATCGCAAAGATGCAATGGAAGCCGAAGTGGCCGACCTCGAACGCCAGCTTGACTCGACATCGGCCGAGTTCAGACGCGAGGAGCGAGAGGCGTCACAGCGTCTGGCCGATGCGTCGAACAGCATCCGCGATAACCAGCTCAAGGAAAAGATTCGCTATACAAAAGGTGTGATTCGGTCGCGCGCCGGAGAAACAGCGCGGGCGTTCGAAGAGCAGATCGCCAGCGATATCGAGGAGCTACGAGAGAATCTTCGTGCCGCGGCTGACGCCGTTGGCAACACCGAGGGCGACCGGATGGCACAGGCCCTCGACCAGACCCGCGACCTCATGCGGGGACTTGATTCGCTCGAGCACCGGATGTGGCAGCAGCCAGGTCAGGAACCCGGCCAGTCCGGGGAGCAGGGTGAGAGCGGCGACCAGACCGGCGAATCGGGAGAGCCCGGTGCCGAGGGTCAGGATGGTCAAGACGGGCAGGGCGGTCAGCAAGGTCAATCGGGACAGCCCGGTGACCAGCCCGGGCAACAGGGCCAGCAAGGCCAAGACGGTCAGGGTGGCAATCAGCAGGGTACCGCGGACGGACGTGCCGGCGGTAGCGATACCTTGGGGGGGGCCTGGGCTGGCGGCGGCTATGGCAATCGCCGTCCTGGGACAGAGTTCGACCAAAACGATGCCAGACAATGGCAACGTGAGTTCAGCCAGCGTCTTGGTGACGCCCAGGACATCCAGAGTTTGCTCGAGGAAGAAAGCTTCGAGGCTGGCGACCTCGACGAGATCATTCGCCAGTTGCAGGAGCTGGGCGACGGCCGGGTGTATCAGGATGCAGCGGAGATCTCCCGGCTTCAGACATTTCTCAGCGAAGAGTTGAAGCGGTTTGAATACCGACTCCGTCGCGAGGTCGACTTCGAGAGCGAAGAGTTGTTTCTGGCCTCGTCAGACGAGGTCCCGCCCGGATTCCGCGATCTGATCGAAGAGTACTATCGCGCTCTGGCACGGGAGAACTAGTCCACCGAGAGCCGGGGCACCAGACGACACGCTCGAGCTTGCTCGGTCTAACGAGTCCTATCGTGAACAAGAAGGCGGTCGCCTTTGGCGTGCTACTCATTGTGGGCGTCGTCGGCATCATGGGCGGAACGATCGCCTTTGCACAGTGGGGTCGTTTCCGTCGCATGCCTCCCAGGTTTCCGGCGGAGCACCCCGCACATCGGGATTTCACATTCTCTCGGGTCTTGTATGAAAGCGACCACCGCGAACGTGGCGGGCAGGGTTGGTATACCGACTATCCAACCGCCGATCAGAACCTGATGATCAGATTGTCGGAGCTCACCACCACCACGGTGGGGTTCGACGAGCACGAGTATCCGGATCACATCGTCGTTCGGCTAACTGATCCAGAGATATTCAACTATCCGTTTCTGTTCATGTCAGACGTCGGGACTCTGTCTCTGAGTGGGGCCGAGGTTGACGGTTTGCGCGACTATCTTCTCAAAGGTGGGTTTCTGTGGGTTGATGACTTCTGGGGGCCTTACGCCTGGGAGCAGTGGATAAGAGAGATTCGGAAAGCGTTACCCGAGGGTGAGTTCCCGCTCAGCGATATTCCGTTGGATCATTCGATCCACCGGATGATGTTCGCGGTCGAGGAAGTGCCACAGATTCCGTCGATTCAGCACTTCCGGCGCAGCGGCTATAGCACGACGTCAGAGCGCGGACGCAACAGCGCCGAGGTGAACTTCCGGGCCATCACTGACGACCACAATCGCATCCTGGTGTTGATGAGCCACAACACCGATATTGCCGATGGCTGGGAACGCGAGGGCGAGGACTATGAGTTTTTCTTCCGCTTTTCCGTCAATGCCTATGAAATCGGAATCAACACCATTCTCCACGCCATGACGCACTAGCGCCGTCCAATCCCTGCCAGCGCCCGTGAACTCTCGCCGGGCTGAGTATATTAAGCTGCGCTGTGCCTTACCTTGAGACCCTAGAAATCGAGCCCGTAGGACCGGCCTCGGCCACTGTCATTTGGATGCATGGTTTGGGCGCCGAAGCCAATGACTTTTACCCGGTGCCACCTCATCTGGGGCTCCCTCCTGAGCTCAATGTCCGGTTCGTCTTTCCGAACGCCACCCAGATTCCGGTGACGATCAATGGGGGCGTGGTGATGCGCGCCTGGTATGACATTCTGAACATTGGCCGCGGCGCGCAAGATGAGACAGGAATTCGTCGTTCGGCCGCGTTGATTGACGAGTTGGTTGACCACGAAACCGAGCGCGGGGTTCCCCCTGGTCACGTCGTGCTCGCCGGTTTTTCGCAGGGTGGGGCGATGGCCCTGTTTACCGGCACCCGATACAAGGCGGCTCTGGGAGGGATCATGTGCTTGTCGGCGTATCTTCCGCTCGAAGAGACGCTCGCCGATGAGGCCACGGTTGCTGGTCGAGGCGTGCCGATCTTTCAGGCGCACGGAACGGCCGACCCCGTGGTTGATCTGACGCTCGGTCGTCAGAGCTATGACCTGCTCTCCGACGCCGGATATACCGTCGACTGGCACGAATATCCGATGGGGCACTCGGTCAGCCCCGAGGAGCTCGGCGATATCGGCTCCTGGCTCACTACGGTGTTGGGTCGATAGAGCGCGTCGGTTGGGTTGCCTGGATCGTCGCGATCGGACCTCGTATGATGGCCCGCACTACTCGACAGTCTTGGAGGATTCCGATGCGTACACCCCGACCGTTTCAAGAGTGCGTCGTAATGGCCGTGGCCGCCGCATGCGCGGGGGCTGCATTTGGCGCACCGCTCTTTGCGCAGTCCTCGGCTGACCCGTCAGCGGCGGTTGGCGAGTGGCGCCATTTTGGGTCGGTGGCGGCCAACACGAAGTACTCCCCGCTCGACCAGATTGGTCCAGAGAACTTCACGGACCTCGAGATCGCGTGGCGGTGGACCTCGATCGAAACCGAGGTGACGCAGGAACGCCAAGACATCCGACCGGGGCCCTTCAAATCGGTGTCGCTCATGATCGACGGGGTGGTCTACTTGAGCACATCGCTAGGACAGGTCGCCGCGCTCGACGCCGGCACCGGCGAACTTGTCTGGTCGTATGACCCGCGCACCTACGACCGTCTTGACCGACCAGCCAACATGGGGTGGCAGCACCGTGGCGTCTCGCACTGGCAGGATGACGAAAGCGAGGACGCGCGCATCTTTATCGCGACCCATGATCTATTGCTCGTCGCGCTGAATGCGAAAGACGGCACGCAATACGCCGGCTTTGGCGCCGACGGTGCGGTCGACCTGAGCACCGGTCTGGGCCGCGATGTGGACCGCGCCCGCCTCACACATTCCCAGCCATTGGCGATTGCCGGCGACACCGTCATCGTTGGGAGCGTCGTGCAGGACACAAACCTACGCGATCGCGAAGCGGACCCCGGACATGTGCGCGGATTTGACGCGCGGACGGGCGAGATGAAGTGGATCTTTCACACTATTCCTCAGGGTGACGAGTTTGGGGCTGACAGCTGGCTGAACGAGTCGTGGCGATATAGCGGGCACTCCAATGTATGGGGCACGATGGCCGTCGACGAGGAGCTCGGGTATGTCTATCTTCCGACTGGCACGCCGACAAACGATTGGTATGGCGGGATGCGTCCGGGGAACAACCTGTTTGCGGAGAGCATCATTTGCGTCGACGCCGAGACCGGCGAGCGAGTCTGGCACTTCCAGGCCGTTCATCACGGCTTGTGGGACTATGACTTTCCGACGGCAGGTAACCTCATTGACATCACCGTCGACGGCCGCGAGATCAAGGCGATCGCGCAGACGAGCAAACAGGCATTCACCTATGTTCTTGATCGGGTGACCGGCGAGCCGGTGTGGCCGATCGAAGAGAAGCCCGTCCCGGCCGGGACTGTCCCCGGCGAGTGGTATTCGCCGACGCAGCCTTTTCCCACCAAGCCGGCTCCGTTCGATTTGCAAGGAGTGACCGAGGACGACCTCATCGACTTCACCCCGGAGCTCAAGGCGGAAGCCCTCCGGATCGCGGCGCGTGCCGAGCTCGGTCCGATCTTCACGCCGCCGCCGCTGCGTGGCGAGGGCAAGCCGGTCATTCAAGCCCCGGGCCCCGGGGGCGGCGTAAACTGGCCCGGTTCCGCGGTCGACCCGGAGACCGGTCGCCTGTTCATCCCGTCGCAGACCAGGCTCAGAGCCGTCGATCTCATCGAGTATCCGCTTCCGGCCACCATTGGATACTTCACCGACCCCTGGGCCATACCGGTGCCTGGTCCCGAAGGACTGCCATTGGTAAAACCCCCATACAAGCGGGTCACCGCCATCGACCTGAACACGGGTGACCACGTGTGGATGAGCCCCCACGGCGACGGTCCCCGCAACCATCCCGCGCTCCGGGAGCTCAACTTGCCGGCGCTGGGTGGGCACATTGGCATGCACGGCGGTGGTCCACTCGTGACGAAAACGCTGTTGGTCGTCAACTCGGGCGGCCGCTACTTCCCGGATGAGCGGTCGGGAGCCAGCACCATCACCGCGTATCACAAGGACAATGGCGAGTATCTCGGCTCCGTCGAATTGCCGGCCATCCCGTTTGGCAATCCGATCACCTATCTGCACGAAGGCAGGCAATACATCGCGGTGGCCGTCGGGAGCGGGAGCGGAACACCAGAGCTCGTCGCCTTGACGCTGCCTGCCACGGACGAAGAGGGGGATCAATAAATGCCCCGGCCAATTCTGAAGTTCGTGACGACATTCGCGCTGACCGCTCTACCCGTAGTTGGTCTGGTAGCCGGCTCCGACTGGCCGCAGTTTCGGGGAGCCGACGGCGGCGTCGCCGCGGATGATCCGTCTTTGCCCGACACGTGGGGACCGACCGAAAACATCGTGTGGCGCGTCGATGTGCCGGGACGAGCGTGGAGCTCGCCGATCGTGTCGGGCGAACATGTCTTTGTGACATCAGTCGTCAACACCAGCGGCGTCGAAACCACGATCAAACCGCTCAGCCAGTATCAGTCACGCTCGTTTGACGGCCCCATGACGGGGGCAAACCTTGAGACCCCGTCCGTGCCGCTGCGTTGGGTTCTCTACGACATCGATTTTGACACGGGTGATGTCCGGTGGGAGCGCACGTTGTATACCGCGTTGCCCGGCTCCAAACACGAGAAGAATAGCTATGCCTCGGAGACGCCGGTCACCGATGGGGAGCGCGTCTACGTGTATCTCGGATATGTGGGTCTCTTCGCGTTCGACTTTGAGGGGAACACACTGTGGTCAACCCAGATGGATGCGCCGGTTACGCGCGAAGGGTGGGGAGCGGCGGCGTCGCCGGTCGTGCACGGAGACCAGGTGTTTGTCGTGAACGACAATCTCGACCAGTCGTATGTCGCCGCCTATCGAACCGCGACCGGTGAGGAGATCTGGAGGGTCGATCGCAAAGAAGACTCAAATTGGTCAACGCCGTTCGTGTGGGAGAACGACCTGCGGACCGAGCTTGTCACCACCGGCACTGGCGGTGTCCGTTCCTACGATCTAACCGGTGAGCTGTTGTGGTCGTTGACCGGCATGTCGTCAATACACGTTGCCACCCCGTTTACTCGTCACGGGTTGCTGTACATCAACTCTGGATACACAGCCGACTCCAGCCGGCCGGTCTATGCGATCCGCCCCGGCGCGATCGGTGACATCACGCTCGCCGACGGACGAACCCGTAACGAGTATGTCGCCTGGTCACACCCCACGCTTGGCTCTTACAACCCATCGGCCCTTGTCTATGGTGATTATCACTACACGCTCCTGGACCGCGGCATCCTGATTTGCCATGACGCCCGCACCGGTGAAGAGGTCTACCCTCGCACGCGGATCGCCCGCGGTGGGTCGCTCTTTACCGCTTCGCCCTGGGCCTACAACGGTAAGATCTTCGCGGTTAGCGAAGACGGTGACACCTACGTCGTCAACGCCGGACCAGAGTTCGAGCTGCTCCGGACGAACTCACTTGAAGAATGGACGCTCGCAACCCCGGCCATCGCGAATGGGAGTCTCTTGGTGCGGACGGTGTCTGCGCTGTACCGAATTTCTGAAGGCCATTGAACGGGCCGGACCGGTGAAGGCCTCCTTCGCTTTGGTGTTAAGCTCCCCGCCTGATGGACGAGAATGAGCTTCGAGCTCACGTCGAAGCGCTTCGGTGGTATCACACCATAGACCTAGGCCAAGGAGTCATTACGAAAGGTGTCGACAATACGCCACCGAGGCTGTCCCGTATTGGGTTACCAGAGAACTTGTCTGGCCTATCCGTTCTCGACGTTGGTGCATGGGACGGTTTCTTCTCGTTCGAAGCTGAACGGCGCGGCGCGGCGCGTGTGGTCGCCACTGATCATCACTCGTGGCATGATCCTGGGTGGGGCACAGGCCAGGGCAAGGCAGGATTCGAACTGGCACGGACCGCACTTGGGTCTCGGGTTGAGGATGTCGACGTCGACGTGATGGATCTATCCGGCGATGATCTCGGCACATTCGACGTGGTGTTGTTCTTGGGCGTCCTGTATCACCTTCCCAATCCACTGCTAGCACTGGAGCGAGTGGCGTCTGTTACAGGCGATCTACTTATCGTCGAAACCGTGGTAGATATGGTTGGTTTTGCCAGACCAGCAGCTGCGTTCTACCCAGGACGAGAGCTGCACCGAGATCCAACGAACTGGTGGGGTCCCAATCCCGCAGCCGTCCAGGGCATGCTTCGCAGCGTAGGCTTCCAGAGAGTCGCTGGGTTGACGGCGACCCCGTCAACTGCCTTTCGCGCCGCCCGTGCGATTTCGTATTGGCTACGCGGGAAGGACGGTCTGGCGACGGCCTTTCGTCAAGATCGAGCGGTCTTCCATGCACACAAGAAGAGAAGATGAACGTGGCGGGCCTTGCCAGTCTCGAGCCACCCAGGCGACCGCTCGCGGTCGTGCCGTAGAGCCTCTTTTTGGACGACCTGCGTCGTGATCCGGCACTGGCGCAGGTCACGGGCGCCATACTTGGTGTCACTTACCGCACCATAACGCCTTAACGTCGTACCACCGACGGCTAACGACGCAAGAACCCGAATGTCCTGAGACCCCACTCGGAACGGGCGGGAGCCAGGGAGCGGCCGATAGGAACCAGGTTTTAGGTGGTGCCATCGACGAACTCGTCATCGTGACCACCGCGCAGAAGTCATCATGTGCTCTCCCGAAATGCTCTGCGAACTCTATGCCCACCTGGAGTGGGCCGATGCCAAGGTCTGGTCGGTGGCCATCCAGACCAAAGAGGCTTCCAGCGACAAGTCGCTGTGCGACACGCTCTTTCACGTGCACCAGACCCAACGTGCGTATCTGAATATGTGGATGGACAAGCCTCAGCAGATTCTCAATGCTGAGGATTTCGACAATCTCGTCTCTCTTTTTGAGTGGGCGCACCCTTACTACGCCGAGGTGCGACGATTCCTCGATGCGGCCAACTCGTCACCGGTCGACCGGCCAGTGCCGGAGCTGTTTCGCCAACGAATGGAACAACACCTCGGTCGCGTCGTCAAGATCACCCTCGGTGAGACCGCCCATCACCGGGGGCAGCTGAACACACGACTTCGTGAGCTCACCGGCGAGCCGCCGCTCGTGGACTACATTGCCTGGGTGTGGCAGGGGAGGCCGGTGGCCGACTGGAACACGACCTCGGGGACGCAAAGTGCGGAACTGGCCTAGAAAATACCGACAGAGTCAGAGTGCACATTTGTGGCGCCCGAAAATTGGCCACATTTCAGACCCAGGTGACGGGCCTCGGGGCGTCATAGCCTCCTTCCGGAGGCGCCGTCTTGGTCGAGCCGGTGAGGTGCCGACCCCTCGCGGGCTGATCGCTTGCATCAGGTCAGTATGTTCCCGCATCCGATCGCTATTGCCCTGGACTTCGGCGATTTCCTGGCGCTTGACGTTCTGGACCGTTCGAGTACGATCGCCGGTATTCACTTGCGTCTCCCTGGGTGCGGTGGGGCTGACGGTCCCACATTGGAGATTCTCGAGCACTCGCGAATCGCCGCCGGCCCGCCGCCTGCTGTGAATCGACTCCCCACCGACGTTGATGGTGAGGCGTAACCGTCGCGAGGCGGTCGAGCGCGGACTGCCGCCCAACCGGGTCACGGAGCGACAACGGTACCGCCATTGAGGTCGAGGACGTCAGGCGCGGAAATGTTCCCGCAGGGCGTCGAGGCGATAGTCGATCTCGGCGGTATCGGTTGCCGAGAACGAGTAATCTGCGCGCCGAGATCGTGTCGTCGAAAAGATCCCGCGCTTCTTGAGGACATACAGCCGCACACCCGGGACGATGGAGTCCAGGTTGAGCAGCAAGAGCAGCTTTGCGTAGAGGTCACGCAGGGCGTCGGTGTCCTTGGCCTGGTGTAGTTCCCACAACTGCGCGTAGACGTCGGCATACATGGCGCCGCCGGTCATCACGCCGTCCATTCCCATCCGCATTTCGTAAAGCCAGGAACGGCCGAACGCTGCGCCAAAGATGCTCTTGATCGGCTGTGGTCGGTGTTTGGCAAGCTCACGCATCCGCTCGTGCACGGGATCTCGTTCTTCTTTGATATAGGCTAGATTCGGAAAATCTTTGGCCAGGCCTACCATGAAATCGACGGTGGGTTCGACATCCGGGGCGCCGCCGCTGGTTTGGACAAAAACCGGACGGGTGGTGACACCGGCGAGCGCCTCGTAGTATTCGCGGAAGTCCGCGAGCGATGTCGCGGTGGTGGGGGGAATGGCGATCATTCCGTCCGGTTCGAGGGACTCCGCGTGGCGGGCATACTCGAGCATTTCGACCGTGTCCGCGGCCTGGACGCCAAAGATGACCGCCTGGGGTCGCCCGCGCGAGGCTTTGGCAATTGTCTCCATACCGCGGAGCCGCTCGTCTTGGGAGAGATACCGTTGCTCGCTGGAGTTCTGCGGCCACACAAATCCGTGCACGCCGCACTGGTCGAGGAACTCGACCTGATGCGCCAGGTCCTCATAGTGCACATCGTTCGTCTCGGTATACGGCGTGCTGAGGATGATGAATGCACCAGAGATGGACTTGCTCTCCGCCGCGGTGGCCACGGCGCGCTCCGCGGCGTGTGGGCGGGAGGAAAGATACGGTGCGGCAGCAGCTGAACCGACGACGGCGAGTATCTCGCGGCGAGTAACGACCGGGCTCATAGCGCTCTCCTGGGAGGGATGAAACTGGCTCAGTGTACTGCAGCTTTGGCATGCCGAGAATCACGGTCTGCCTCAGTTGGTCTTGACCGTTTACAGAGGCTCTGACAGCATCTTTGCGACCCGGACCTACCGGGGTCGGGACTTTGTTTGCGTATGTTGGGGAGCTGCCCAGAGACCTCGTCGCCGCGAAAGGATGGGCTATGCTCCGCCAACCGGTCGCTGTGACCGTCGTCATAACGGTCGCGATGGCGGCGGCCCGTGTCGAAGAAGAGTAGAGAACCTCTGTGCCGTCACCGCCACCCACACGAACTGACGATATCGTCGATGTAATTCATGGCGTCGATGTACCTGATCCGTATCGATGGCTCGAAGACCAGGACGCGCCAGAGACCCGGACGTGGCTCAATAGTCAGAACGCGTATACGGATTCGGTCTTGGGCGGCCTCACGGGGCGCGACGCGCTGCGAGCCACGGCGACGCGGGTGCTCGAGCGTGACGTCATCGGGCTTCCGAACGAACGGGGTGGGCGTTACTTCTTCGAGAAACGGCGCGCCGACCAAGACCTCTCAGTGCTTTATGTGCGGGAGGGCGCGGCTGGCGAGAACCAGGTGCTGCTCGACCCGCACCCGCTGAGCGACGACCACACCGTAAGCGCCGAGTACTCGGACATTGCGGCGGACGGGACGCTGCTGGCGTACGCCGTGCGGACGGGCGGCGTCGACGAAGTGTCGATTCGTCTGACGAATGTTGATACTCGAGAGGATCTCGCGGATGCGCTCCCCACCGCGCGTTACGGCGGCGTGTGGATTACCCCGGACAAGCGCGGCTTTTTCTATGAGCGGTATGGCGACGTCACACCCCGTGTGATGTTTCACGAACTGGGAACGGACATCGCCGATGACCGGATGATATTTGGGGAGGGATACCAAGTGGCATCAGATTTCTGTCGCGGTACTGTCAGACGACGGACGCTGGCTGCTGATACATGTGATCGACGGGTCGTCGGGACCGACCGAGGTGCACGTCAAAGACCTCTCGAACGACAGGCCGTTCCAGACGGTTGTGGCCGACGGTGTCTCTGAGAACTGGGCCGAATTTGCGGGTGATCGAATTGTGGTCACGACCAACCTGCACGCGCCAAACAAACGAGTCGTGATGGTTGACCCGGCGAATCCGGCGGTTGAGCAGTGGGATGAGGTCATTCCGGAACGCGATGATGTGGTGGTGCAGAGCGCGCACGCCCGCGGCGGCAGACTGCTGTCTCGTATCTCCGCAGTGTCCAGCCTGGTTTGGCTATCCACACGACGGGCGGCGAGCTCGTACACGACATCGAGTTCGAGGCGCTGGGGACGGTCGGTGGTGGCGTCGGCCGGTGGAGCAGTGATGAGCTCTTTGTCACGTTTCAGACGTTTCATGTGCCCAGCACGATCTATTGTTGCGACCTCAAGACGGGTGACCTAGAAGTGTGGGCGAGCGCTGCGACACCGGTGGACCCCGCGGCGTATGAGATCGAGCAAGTTTGGTATGGATCAGCTGACGATACACAGGTGCCGATGTTCGTGGTGACACCAACCGGCTTTGTGCGGGACGGTTCCGCACCGACGCTGCTGACCGGGTATGGCGGATTCAACAACGCGATGACGCCGGTCTTTTCCCCGCTCGCCACGACCTGGCTGGAAAGCGGCGGAATTTTTGTCGCGGCCAATCTTCGAGGCGGTGGTAAGTTTGGCGAGGCGTGGCATTGAGCCGGAATGCTCAAGAGCAAGCAAAACGTCTTTGATGACTTTGTCGGGGTGGCCGAGCATCTCATTGCCAAGAAATTCGCGAGTGCCGAGCACCTGGCGATCCGGGGCGGCAGCAATGGCGGTTTGCTGGTGGGCGCGGTGACCAACCAACGCCCGGATCTTTTTGGCGCCGTCGTCTGCACCTATCCGCTCCTCGATATGGTGCGCTATCACCAGTTTCTCGTGGCCAGTTTCTGGGTGCCCGAATACGGGTTAAGCGATGACCCGGAGCAGTTTGCCTATATCCATGCATATTCGCCGTATCACCAGGTGGTTGACGGCGACGAGTATCCCGCGACCCTTTATATCTCTGGTGACGGCGATACCCGGGTTGCGCCGCTCCATGCAAGAAGGGTGGCAGCGCTGATGCAAGTCCGGAACGGGTCGGACGAGCCGATCCTGTTGCGGTATCACACACAGGCGGGGCACCCGGGCGGCCAGCCGACCAGCCGGTAGATTGACGATATGGTAGACACGATCAGCTTTCTGCAGTGGCGGGTCGGAGACGGCAAGGCAGGAGCCGACGAATAGAGACACGACGGTAGGAGACGAGACAATGCAGATGACTGGCGTGAACGCCCGAGTGTTGCTGACGGTCGCACTAGCGACCGTGGTCGCGTGTGGTACCCCCGCTGGCGACGAGGCGTCCACCTCTGACGCGGCGCCGTCGTCAGGCGCCGCGCCGCCGGCGATCGTGACCCCTGGCCTTGACGGCACGCTCCTGCTCGAAGAGATCCAGGCGCTGGCGTCTGACGAATTCGAGGGACGGGCCCCAGGGTCGGCAGGCGAGGACCTCACGGTCGCCTATCTCACCGAGCAGTTTGGTGCGCTGGGTCTGACGCCGGGAAACCCAGACGGCACGTGGGTGCAATCGGTCCCGCTCGTGGGGATCACGCCCCAACCCGGCGATACGCTGTCGGTGACTGGCGGCGGGGCATCTCGCACGTTCCAGCCCGGAACCGACTATGTGGCTTTGACAAAACATGTTGTCGACGAGGTCGATGTTGATGCCGAGTTCGTCTTCGTCGGCTACGGCGCTGTTGCGCCGGAATACAACTGGGACGATTTTGGCGACGTGGATGTGCGCGGCAAGATCTTGTTGTTCTTGGTCAATGACCCCCCGGTCGATGACATCTTTGGCGGGCCGGCGATGACCTACTACGGTCGGTGGACCTACAAGCACGAGATCGCCGCGGAGAAAGGCGCGGCCGGCTCCTTTGTCATTCATGAGACAGACCCGGCGGGCTATCCGTGGGAAGTGGTGGGAAGCAGCCCGCACAGCGAGTCGTTCGACCTCATCGCTGCCGACAATAACCTGAGCCGCGCCGCGGTCGAAGGATGGATTCAGCGCTCGGCGGCCGAGGCCATCTTCGAGATGGCGGGGCTCGACTTCGAGACACTAAAGCAGCAGGCGGCGGAGCGTTCGTTTCAGGCTGTCCCTCTTGGCGTCGAGGGCCGGACCGAGGTGCACAACACGCGTCGAACCATCGACTCACAAAACATCGTGGCCAAGCTCGAAGGGACAGATGCGCCGGATGAGGTCGTGATGTATGTCGCGCACTGGGATCACCTGGGACGCGATGACGCGCTCGAAGGCGATCAGATCTTCAACGGTGCCGCCGACAACGCCTCGGGGACCGCTGGTCTCATCGAACTGGCGCGTGCGTTTGCCCAAGCCGAGCCACGTCCTCGACGGTCCATCCTATTTCTTGCCGTCACGGCCGAAGAGCAAGGTTTGCTCGGCTCAAAGCATTACGCCGAGAACCCGTTGTATGCGCCGGGCCAGACCGTAGCCGCGATCAATATGGATGTACTCAACCAGTGGGGTCGGACCCGAGACCTCACGATCGTGGGGATGGGGCAGTCGGAGCTCGATCGCTACGCGGGTGAGGTCGCCGACCGCCTTGGCCGTATCCTCAATGCCGACCCGGAGCCCGAGAAGGGCTTCTACTACCGGTCAGACCACTTCTCGTTTGCAAAGGCCGGAATTCCAGCGTTTTACGCTGACCCTGGGATCGAGTATCTCGACAAGCCAGACGGCTACGGGATCGAGAAACGTGAGGAATACACGGCGAACGACTACCACGCTGTGTCCGACGAGGTGAAGCCCGACTGGGACCTGGCGGGAGCCCTCGAGGACCTGACGTTTTCCTACGAACTGGGGGCGGCACTTGCGTCGACCGACGAATGGCCCGAATGGAGCGAGACAAGTGAGTTTCGCGCAATCCGGGAAACGCAGCGTCCTTGACCCAGCTGAGATGCACTTTCCTGGCGCCGCCACGCGCCGTGCGTGAGCCAGTCTCATGGCGACATCTTTCTCAGCTACACCCAAGAAGAAAAGGCGCGGGTGAAGCCCCTTGCCGCCGCCCTCGAAGCCCAAGGGTGGACGGTATGGTGGGATCGCAAGCTGCTTCCCGGTGAGACATGGGACGCGGTCATCGAGCGTGAAATCAGCGCCGCCAAGTGTGTCGTTGCGGTGTGGTCCCAGAAGTCGATCGCATCGGATTGGGTAAAGCAGGAAGCCGAGTACGGACAAAAACAGGGAGTCCTGATTTCGGCATTGATCGACCAGGTGGAGGTTCCTTGGGGGTTTGGACGCCAGCAAGCCGCGAACCTCGCGTCCTGGCGTGTCGACCACGCGGATGCCGAGTTTGAGCTTCTTGTGTAGGGAATCGCGGCTAAGGTGCCACCGGTCGAATCACCCGATTCCCCGCTTGACGCCGCTCGACTGTCCTCACCATTTGTCGAACCGTCTCCGCCCCGCCCGGTAGCCCCAGCCGTGGGAAACGGTGAAACGTGTTGGAGTGGGTTGGAGACGATTGGCACGGAGCCTATCTGAACGCGCCTGACGACGGGTCTGCGTCGGCAGATACGCCGCGTGGTGACCACCGGGTGGTGCGCGGCGGGTCGTTTTCTACAATCTGCGGGTCCTCCGCGTGGCCTATCGCGACTACAGCGGCCCCGATGGTCGCAACTACTACATCGGGTTTCGAGTGGTGCTCCAACATCCCTCTGCCCTCTGTTCCCTCTGATCGCGCGGCACGTGGTATCCATGAGGCGATGAGGTCGTGGCGCCGAAGTTTATGTGACCCTTTCGCACAGCCGTCGAGAAGGGCGTCATCGTTAGCCTGTGCTACCGCCGAGCGCAGTGTTCCCGGTCTCACAGTGCGGCGGATGTCCCTCGGCGGCATCTTGCGCCAGCAACCGCTTTCGAACCCGAGCTCACAACGTCCCGCTAGGCGAGGCACCTAGGCCAGCGTTCCGAAGTCGAGTTACATGGCTCGGCTCCTTGTGCCCGCTGTCGTCGTTGCACCTCGTGGACAAATGACCGATATGCCTGCCTCGCCTAGACAGCGAACGCTATCACCGCGAGCCGTGCGACTCGAACGTCGGAAGCGCGATGTAGGGGACTAGTCGCCGGCGGCGCGAAGCGCCGTGATCCGCTGTAACACCGGTGGGTGCGAGTCGTGAAGGAAGACGTCCAACGGGTGCGGGGTCAGGTTGGTCAATGTGTCCGCCGACAGTTTCTTGAGGGCGGTGACGAGAGGCTTGCCATCACCGGTGGTCGTGGCGGCGAAGGCATCGGCCTCGAACTCGTTACGACGTGACATGGCCTGCACGGCCAGTGACAAGACAAGCTCGACCGGACTAAAGACGAGTCCAAAGAACACGAGCCCGGCGTAGACCGAGATATCGGTCATATAGAACGCTTCGAACAGACCCTCTCGGTGCAGGACGAGAGACATCAAGAAAAAGACCGCGCCCAGATAGGCAACCTGGAGCACGATGCCTTGGACGAGGTGCCCTTTCTTGTAGTGTCCCACTTCGTGGGCCACGACGGCGACGAGTTCGTCGACGCTGTGTGAGTCGACCAAGGTGTCAAAGAGCCCGATACGTTTGTTGCGGCCAAAACCGGTGAAGAACGCGTTGGCTTTGGACGAGCGCTTTGAGCCGTCGACGACAAATACGTCCTGCAACGGGAACTCCGCTGAGCTGGCATACGACATGAGGGCGTCGCGGAGGGCCCCGGCGTTTAGCGGGGTGAAGGTGTTGAACCACGGCATGATCAGGGTTGGCGCAACGAACTGGACGACAAAGACAAAGCCCGCGGTGGCCACCCAACACCAGAGCCATGCGAGAGGTCCGGCCCACTCGAAGAACGCGAGCACTCCGGCCAAGAGCGCGCCACCCAGGACGACCGCGAGGATAGTGCCCTTCAGGAGGTCGGCGACAAATGTCCTGGGCGTCGTGCGGTTGAAGCCGAACTCCGTCTCGATGACAAAGGTGCGATAGACGCGAAACGGGAGGCCCGACAGCATGCTGGCCAGACCCAACATCCCGATAAAGAGGAACCCGGAGACGATTGGCCGCTCTTCGCCCGCGGAGAGCCCGCGAACAAGCCGGTCGAGCCAGTCAAACCCGCCGAGAAACCAGACGGCGAGCACCAGGACGAGGGTGACCGTCGATTGCATAAGGCTAAAGCGAGAGGTGACCCGCGTGTAATCTTGGCTCTTGGCATACCGCGTCGCATCAAAGACTCCGCTGAACTCCGACGGCACGGCGGGAGACAACGCTCGGAGGTTCAAACCGGTAGACACGAGCGACAGCGCATACTCACCAACCAGAGCCACCAAGACGATGACCGCGTAACCGTTCATCTGCTCACCATGCTGGCCTCACTATACCGGCCCTCTCGTGTCCCGCGTCGGTGATTCGGTGCGCAAGTCCCGGGCGGGGCATCCGGCCTGGCGGTGCTGCTTCTCAGTTAAATATGCGCGACTCATGCAACACGTCACTGACGCGGGACACTAGCGGCTCTTCAACTGCCCATGTATAGGTTGTCGCCGGTTCTCCGCTCCCCGCGGTGTTGGCCGTCGCTTCCAATGTCACGAAGTGCGCGCTCTGGCCGCCTGGCGAAGACCAACGAGCCTCCCGCGAGAACCTACAAACGGGCGTGCGAAGAGCCACCAGCTGCTACAGTCGGGGCGCATGGACCGACTTCCTTTTGTGGCGACCGAGCTCGCGGAAGCGTATGACCGCGTCGGCACGCTGCCGGTGCAGGTCGTGCTCCATGACGTCCGGAGTCTCTACAACGTTGGCGCCTTCTTCCGGACGGCTGATGCGGTTGGTCTCGAATGCCTGTGCCTCTCGGGTATTACGGCCCGCCCGCCCCGGCGCGAGATTGCGAAGACGGCATTGGGGGCCGAGGACCACGTCCGTTGGGAGGGCTGGGACGACCCGTCGGCCGGTATCGAGGCCATCCGCGAGCGCGGATACGAGGTCGTTGCGATCGAAACGAGTGCCACCGCGGTTGACCTCTTTGACTGGCGACCACGTTTCCCCGTGGTGCTTCTGTTTGGTCACGAGACGGACGGATTGGATCCCGCGCTCCAGGCGCGCTGTGACATCGAGGTGCGGCTGCCCATGCGTGGCATAAAGCACTCGTTGAATGTGGCGACCGCGGGTGGCGTCGTCCTCTATGAGCTGCTCCGCAAGTATCGGCGGCTCGTGACCGACGAGCCGCATCCTCCAGGGCCGCTATAATTATTGGATCCTCCGCCCCCAACGTCTCGGTTGCCGCGGACGACCGACCCAGCGCCCAGAACACAAGAAGGCCAGATCTATGTCCGAGTTTTCATATCAGCCGATTTTTGAGTTTGGTCCGGACGAGACACCATACCGGCGTTTGGACCTCGATGGCGTGTCCACCGTGACCGTCGACGGGCAGTCGTTTCTCAAGGTTGCGCCGGCTGCCCTCCGGGGGTTGTCCCGACAGGCATTCGACGATATCGCTCATTTGCTGCGGCCGGGCCATCTCGCTCAGCTCAAGAAGGTGGTCGACGACCCGGAGTCGTCAGCCAACGACAAATTTGTCGCGATGGAGCTGCTCCGGAACGCAAACATTGCGTCGGGTCGGGTGTTGCCAGGCTGTCAGGATACGGGCACCGCAATCATCATGGGCCACAAGGGCGAGCGGGTGCTGACGGGCGCCGACGACGCCGAGGCGTTGTCGCACGGGGTGTATGACGCGTATACCGAGCGCAACCTGCGTTACTCGCAAATGGCGCCGCTGGACATGTTTACGGAAAAGAATACGGCGTCGAATCTCCCGGCGCAGGTCGATATCCTGTCTGAGCCTGGGGACGAATACGAGCTACTTTTTGTGGCCAAGGGCGGCGGATCGGCCAACAAGACCTTTCTCTACCAGGAGACCAAGGCGCTTCTGAACCCGACATCATTGCTGGCGTTTGTCGAAAAGAATCTCAAAACGATCGGCACCTCCGCGTGTCCGCCGTATCACCTGGCGTTGGTGATTGGTGGACCCTCCGCGGAGTTCACGATGAAGACGGTCAAGCTGGCGAGCACAAAGTATCTTGACCGACTACCGACCACCGGCAACGAGGGCGGTCGCGCGTTTCGCGACCTCGACATGGAGCGTCAGGTCCTGGAGATTGCCGAGCGTATCGGGGTCGGCGCGCAGTTTGGGGGCAAATACTTTGCGCATGACGCGCGTGTCATCCGACTGCCTCGTCACGGCGCGTCGTGTCCAGTCGGACTGGGTGTCTCGTGCTCGGCCGACCGTCAGGCGCTTGCAAAGATCACCCGCGAGGGCGTCTTTTTGGAGCAGCTCGAAGAGAATCCAGCCCAGTACTTGCCAGAGATTACCGATGGCGAGTTGGACGGTGATTCTGTCCGCGTGGACCTCAATCGTCCGATGTCGGAGATCCTCGCCGAGCTGAGCAAGTATCCGGTCGCGACACGTCTCTCGCTCACGGGGACAATGGTCGTGGCCCGTGACATCGCCCACGCCAAGCTCAAGGAGCGCCTCGACGCCGGCCAGGGCCTTCCTCAATATCTCAAAGATCACATGGTGTACTACGCCGGTCCGGCCAAGAAGCCCGAAGGCCGCGCGTCCGGGTCGTTTGGACCGACCACGGCAGGGCGCATGGACTCATACGTGGACCTGTTTCAATCCCACGGCGGCAGCATGGTCATGCTGGCCAAGGGAAACCGCTCGCGTCAAGTGACGGACGCCTGCGCCAAGCACGGCGGATTTTATTTGGGCTCGATCGGCGGGCCCGCGGCGCGGCTGGCTGACCACAGCATCCGCAAAGTCGAAGTGCTCGAATATCCAGAGCTGGGGATGGAAGCCATCTGGAGGATCGACATTGAGGAGTTTCCCGCCTTTATCATCGTGGACGACAAAGGCAATGATTTCTACGCTCAGCTGATGGAGACAAAACCGGCCACGCTGATCACGTAGTCCGACGCGTCGGCGCCAGCCCGTTTCACCATCGCCCTCAAGCGCATGGCATTGGGCTTGGCGCGCGATCGCTCCGTGATCTCCGAGGCTGTGATCTCCGAGGAACATGGTTCGAAGCCACACATGTCGATGCCTTCCTTCCCGCGTCCGCCAGCTGCGCCGTCGCCGGCCCCGGGCAGCCGGCCCTCGTTCTCCCATCGCGACATCCTGATCATTTTTGGCGGTCTGATGGGCGGCTTGTTCTTGGCTGCGCTGGACCAGACCGTCGTTGCCACCGCTCTGCCCACCATCGTCGGAGAGCTCGGCGGCCTGGACTACTACTCGTGGGTGGTCACGGCGTATCTCCTGAGCTCGACCGTAAGCACACCGCTCTACGGAAAGATCAGCGACATGTATGGACGACGCATTGTGTTGCAGGTGGCCATCGTCGTCTTCTTGGTCGGCTCGTTGCTGGCCGGCGTGGCCGCAGACATGTTGCAGCTCGTCATTTTTCGAGGTCTACAGGGAATTGGGGCCGGCGGGCTGATGGCGATGACCTTTGCGGTGATCGGCGATGTTGTGTCGCCCCGGGAACGTGGTCGGTATATCGGTCTGCTTGCCGGCGTCTGGGCCTTTGCGAGTGTGATCGGTCCGTTTATCGGCGGATTTATCGTCGACAACATCTCGTGGCGCTGGGTGTTTCTGATCAACTTGCCGGTAGGTCTGGTGGCCCTGCTTGTCATGTCCCGAGTGCTGCGGTTGCCGCCGGTTCACCGTCCTCATCGACTCGACATTGAAGGGGCGATGTTGCTGGTCGTTGGCGTCACCGCGCTCTTGCTGGCACTGGTGTGGGGGGGCGTTGACTATCCGTGGTCGTCGCCGCGAATCATCGGCCTCGTGGGCACCGGGACGGTGGCCTTGGTCGGGTTCGCGATGTGGGAGGCGCGGGTCGAGGAGCCGATTCTGCCGTTGCGGTTGTTTGCGAGCTCGGTCTTTTCCATCTCCTCGGCGCTTGGTTTTCTTATCGGGGTGGCACTATTTGGCGGGGTCATTTTTCTCCCGCTGTTCTTGCAGATCGTGTCCGGCGTGTCAGCCACAAACTCGGGCCTACTGATCCTTCCGCTCACTGCCGGTATCGTGGTCGGCTCCGTGGGGTCGGGTCGCATCATTAGTGCCACGGGTCGATATCGCCTCTGGCCGATCGGAGGAATGGCGCTTGCATCGGTGGGGATGTATCTGCTGTCGACGATGACCGCCGCCACGCCGTTTACGGTGAGCGGCGTGTATATGGTGCTCATGGGGCTCGGGGTTGGGGGCGCGATGCAAGTCACGGTGCTGGTCGTCCAGAATGCCGCCGACTATCGAGACCTTGGGGTCGCCACGTCATCGGTCCAGTTCTTTCGCCAGATGGGGGGCGCGTTCGGGGTCGCGGTGTTTGGCGCGATCATGAACGCCCGGCTCGCGTGGGAGTTGCCGCGACGGGTGCCGCCATCGGCCGTGGCGTCGGTGGACGGCGACATCTCTCGACTTCTCAATAGTCCGGCCATGATTCGCGAGCTGGCTCCAGACGTCGCACGAGGCATTGCCGGTTCCGTCGAGGTGGCGATTCAGTCGGTGTTCTGGTGGGCCGTGCCAATGATGCTGCTGGGATTCATACTGAGCTGGTTTCTCGAGGAGATACCACTACGTGAGACGGTCGGCCCGGAATCGGACACCGCGGTCGAGTCGACGCTCGCCTAGTGGTTCTTTAACCTCCAGACGGTGGGTTGTCGGTGATAGGTCGTCGCTCTCCGCCAGCCGGGAGGAGCGCGCAATGTGGTCCGATTGCAGGCGACGACTAACGCCGCGGAGTGCGACGAGGGCCAGCGATGCCCACTGTGTGAAAGTTGAAGAGCCACCAGACTGACGCGGGCATGGTGCGACCAGGCACGAGGTTGCCAGGCATCGCTGATCGTTGGAGGAGTTGGGTGATGAACGGCTTCGACATTGCACTATTGATTGTGGCGAGCGTGCTCGCGGTCACAGGTTTTGTAAAAGGGCTGATACGGATCTTGGTCGGGTTTGTGGCGCTCATCGCCGCCTTTCTCCTTGCGTCACAATTTCACGGGCCGGTGGCGGCTCGGCTGGGATGGATGAATTTGTCTCAGCCTGTATTGCTTCTGATTGCCTACGCGGTGATCTTCGTCGGGGTCATGTTGGCGGGAGCGGTGGTCGGGTATTTGGTCCGCCGGTTGCTTCGTGCGGCCATGCTCGGATGGGTTGACCGTTTAGGCGGGGCCGCGCTCGGTCTCGCGACCGCGACACTCATGGCCGCCCTTCTTGTACTGCCGCTGATCGCCTACACGGAGACCGGCAACGCCATGCTCCGAAGGTCGGTGCTGGCGCCCTACGTCGCGGGCGTCGCCGATTTGGCCGCGCCGCTGGTCCCGGAGGGTCTGGCTGAGCTCTACGATCGGCGTATCGAGGAGCTACGGGAATACTGGAGGACCGGTGTCTTCGATGGGATACGTGGTGCGTGACCCCACCGGCGACGCGTCGCCCCCCACTCCCCCCGAGGTGTCGACCTCGCTATTTCAAGAACCCGACCGCGTTTCGCGGCTGGCTCGATAAGTATCACGCCACGTGTTCAGAACTATGGGTTGGCTACCATAAGAAGAGCTCGGACAAGCCCAGTCAGACATGGTCCGAGTCGGTGGACCAGGCGCTGTGCTTTGGCTGGATCGATGGGGTCCGCTATCGAGTGGACGACGACCGGTACACCGTCCGGTTCACGCCGCGGAGGCCCGGTAGCATTTGGAGCGCGGTCAATATCCGCAAGGTCGCCGCTCTCGAAAAGAAGGCTCTCATGACTCCGCGCGGCCTGTCGGCGTTTGACAAGAAATCGGTCGAGCGGTCAAAGGTCTACGCCTACGAGCGCGCTCGCGTAACGCTGGACTCGCTCTACGAACAGCAGATCCGTCGCGACGAGCGAGCCTGGGAATTCTGGTCAGCGCTTGCGCCGTACAACAAGAAGGCGACGACTCACTGGGTCATGGGCGCGAAGCAAGAGGCGACGCGGCAACGTCGGCTTGGGAGTGTGATCGACGCAGCCGCGGCGGGAAGGGTGATCCCCGGGCTCCGGCGAGCCACACCAGGACCGCGCGGGGACGCGAAGGCTCGGCCGTGACCACGCCCGATACCGTTGCTCCCGTCGCCGAATCACGCCGCATCGATTCGATGGATGTGGTCCGGGGATTCGCGCTGCTCGGCATCCTCGTCATGAACATCCAGTTGTTTACGATGCCCGATGGGCGTGTTTCAACCCGACCGCGTATGGCGAGCTGACGGGCCTCAACTTCTACGTCTAGCTGGCAAGCCGTCTGCTTGCCGATCAGAAGTTCATGACGATCTTCTCGCTGCTCTTTGGCGCCGGCATTCTCTTGATGTCAGACCGCGCCGATGCGGCGGGCCGCCCGTCGCCCCACTATCGGCGGATGGTCGCGCTCCTGGTCATCGGTGTGCTCCATGCGCATCTGCTCTGGCACGGCGCCTCGTGGTCTACGCCATTTGAGGCATGCTGGTCTACCGGTTGCGCAAGAAGACACCGTCGGTTCAACTCGCCGTCGGCATGGCGACGCTCGTGGTTGGGTCGGGCTTAGCGTCGCAATGGGTGTGTCGTTTCCATACTGGCCGGAGGAGATACGCGCCGACTTCGTCTCCGACGCATGGATGCCGCCACCGGGTGGCATTGCCGCCGCGCTCGACACCTACCGCGGCGGGTGGCTCACGCAACTACCGGTTCGGTCGGCGGCGCGCTTGGGTTCGAGCTTTTCATTACGCCGATCTTCCTCGTGTGGCGCGTGGGCGGGCTCATGGTGCTGGGCATGGGGCTCTATGCGATCGGCGTATTCAGCGCGACGCGGACCCGCGGCTTCTATCTCGCGTGGTGTGCCGCGCCCCCTAAGAGCGCTCTCCCGCGAGACGGGACGCTAGTCGTGCAGGCGGCGTTCTACTCCGGCGCGCCCAGCCGGTCGAGGGTTGCCGCGTCGATCGCGGTAGCGGGTCCCTGAAAGATCGCGTTGAACAGCAGCTTGAAAGTGGCCCGGGGTTGCGTCCGAAATGCGACTTGGCTGCCCATGGTCACGACGGTGCCAGCGTCCACCTCGAACGAGACGACGTTCGCTTGGTTTCGGAGTAGCTCATCGCCGAGGAGCCAACCGCTTACCGACATGTCTTCATCGTCTGGGTATCTCGACACGACCGAGGCCTGGATGTCGAAGCTGGGGGTCAGTCGGTAGGCCTGGTCAAAACGAAAGAAGACCGGCCAGCGTTCGCGCATGCCGTATGCCACTGGATGCCGCGGGTTGTGCTCTTGCTTGAGGATCGCGCCCGGGGAGTAAAAGAGCGACGTAGGGTCTACTACGGCTCGCAGCGTCGTTGCGAGCTGCGCCGGACTTTGAAACGCATCACGAAGCCGGCGCTGGACGTCGGACGGGTTGGCGGCGACACGGGTGCGTGGTGGACTTGCGCGCCGGCGTCCGCGGCCGGGGAGGACCGGTTCGATCGGAAGATCGAACATCCGTCGCGCGGTGCTTACCGCCGTGCCAAGCGCGACCAGCGTCCCGCCCTCCTCGACCCACCGTTGTAGCTTGGTCCAGCCCTTTTCTCGGACCCCGTAGGCCCACTGCCACGACTCGTCGTGGCGCTGGGGGTTGAGACCAGTGACGATCCGGCTGCGTGTGGTGCCAGACGGCAACACGATCACGTCATACAGCTCTGACAGGTCTTCGGTGAAGTCTATGGAGGAGATGACGCGATGGTCTATCCCGTATTGCTCGAACAGCCACATCATCCAGCCGCCCGGCATATTGTTCGGGGCCCGCCACAGACCGACTCGGGTTGGCCCCTTGACCGAAAAACCGTCGACACCCGGCGCTTCGTCGACCGCGGCCACCACGAGACCGGTCTCGGCCGCGACAGCGCTCAACGCCACGTTGGCTTGAGGGGTCGGTGGGACAATCCAGGCGCCGGGTGGGAGCTCGCCGTCTCTGGTCATGACGGTATCGCCCGCTCGGTAGACCGAAATGCCGTTGGCCTGCAGCCGGGTGACGGCCTTGAATCCGGCGTTCGAGGCGGGTGATACCGCGTAGGCCCACGCTGGCTGAGCTGGCAGCGGTGTCGCATCCGGGTTCACGTCAGCGAGGAGCTCGAGGTCGGCCTGAAATCGTCCGTCGACAGAGACGACGTCGACACCCATGAGAAGACCCAAGGTGTGTGCCGTGACGTCATAGGGTGGGATCGGCGGACCGCCCGGGTAGTAGCGGAGGTCCGGATACACCTGCTCTTCGAGCATCGTTTTTGCGAACGCGCCATACGGCTGGGCCAGGTCGATCACCCAGGATCCGCCTGGAAAACGAGTGCCGCCGGCCGTGAACGCCGACCGGGCGCGGTGGATCTCCACCTCGCCCGTGTGCAGGATGTCGAGGAGCTCGTATGTCTCGAACGGGTCGGCTTGGTCGCGCGAAATGACAAATGCCGAGGGGTGGTCATCCCGATCTACCCAGTCTTGGTGCACTTGGTGAAAGTTCTCGAGCCACCGGGTCCGATACTTCGCCATCTGCTCGAGGGCGGCGAACACCGCGATCTCTCCATACTCGACGATGTCGCGCAGTCTCCAGACGCCGGAGTCGTACGGGACGGGAAAGTTTACGCGCGGCTCTTGTGACCCGAGCGGGCGATTGCGTCCCGCGGGGTTCACAAAGGGATCGGCGATCCGCGCACTGGCGATCTCGGTCAAGATCCGCGGCTGCCCGTGATAGAGCATGTATTGGCGGGCTGGAGTCCACAGGTCATATTGCTCGTTGGAGACAATGCCCTGTTTTCCCGCGGCGACTAACGCGGAGGACATGGCACCGCCGATCTGCGCCTGTCCTTCCATCAGCAAGGGGTGAATGTTTGGGTCATACGGATCGCGAAACGGCGGCACAAACATCCGGGCGCCGGTTGACCCCATCTGGTGCATGTCGTGCGTGACCGTTGGCTTGAACTCTCGGTGGATGTCGACCGCCATCCGCGTTTCTTTCTGCGTAAACATGAACCAGTCCCGGTTGTTGTCGTGCCCGGTATACCGGTGATAGAGGTCTGGATAGACCCGGTCGTATCGCGTTCCCTTGGTGGCATACCAGTGGTCAATGACTCTGATTTGCCCGTCGGGGTTTTGCGAAGGTGTGAGTAACACCACCGTGTTGTCGAGGATCTCGTTGATCTCTGCGGAATCCTCGGTGGCCAACCGATGAGCGATCCGAATGATCGATTGACCGTTGCCAACCTCGGTCGAGTGTATGGTCGCGTAGAGGAAATAGAAGGGCACACCCTCCTCGGTGAGCCGCGTTACTTCGGCGTCGGCGTCGCGTGCGGACAGGCGTCGAGGGTCGGCCAGTAGATGATTGATCTCCACCAAGCGATCGAGTCTGTCCAGATTGGACCGGGCGCTGAATGTGACGAGCACATACGGATGCCCGTCGGTCGTGGTCCCGCGCACTTGATACTCCACGCGTTCGGAGCGCGCGGCCAGGTGCTGCATGTATTCCAGCACCCGTGGATATCGAGCGAGCTCGCCGTCGCTCCCGATGTCGAACCCAAAGAACTCGGTTGGCGTTTGGATGGACTGCGCCGTCCCCGCTCGGGCGAACCCGAGGCAGAGGCCACAGCCGATGACCGCGAGGAATGCGACGCGACGAAATGAGGAGTGGAGCTGCGCTTTCATCATTCTTGTTCCAGCATGTTGCAGAATACACCCATGATAATCGTCAAAGGCGCGGGACGGCTTCGCACGTGTGTTGTGGTCGGCATGGTCGCATACGGCACGACGTGGACGGCGACGGCTCAGGGCGAGCGCCAATCTCGCCATCGGACACCCGCCGAGTTCATGAGTTATCGCGGTGCCGAGTGGCTCGAGCGCAGCGAGCGCGTGGACGAGGAGCAACCGCACCGAGTTCTCGAAGTCATGAACCTCGCTCCTGGCGATGTCGTGGCGGATATCGGGTGCGGGTCAGGCTACTATGCGCGCCGCGCCGCGCCGCTGGTGCAGCCCGGGGGGCGAGTCTACTGTGAGGATATCCAGCCCGAGATGTTGGAGATCATGACGAGTCTGGCGGAGCGCGATGGAGTCAACGGCATCCACCCGGTGCTCGGAACACCCCGCGATCCACAGCTTCCCGCGGGCGAGGTGGACTGGGTGATCATCGCCGATGTCTATCACGAGATGTCCGAACCCGAACCGATGCTCGCCGGGATCCGGGAGGCCCTGTCGCCGGAGGGCCGCGTGGCACTCCTGGAGTATCGCGTCGAGGACGGAACCGGTGACGGGATCAAGGCCGACCACGCGATGTCGGTGCGTCAGGTGCTCTCGGAATGGACCGACGCTGGATTCGAGCTGGTCGCTCTGCATGACTTCTTGCCCAGTCAGCATTTGTTTGTCTTCGGCTCGACCGACCGGGAGCCGGCGATCCGGTCGGCGTTGGTCGACCGCGATCTGTTTGCCGCGCTCGTTGAGGGACTCGTCGAGGTGGAGGCGCAGGGCAATGGAGACCGCGAGGTATCGGTTCGGATTCGGCGAACTCATGACCAACCGATGGTGCTGACGTCACCGGTCGGCACGCTCTTTCGGTCAGAAGGGTCCGCGCACGACATGTTTGCGAGACGGGACGGGTGGATCGTTCTGGCGCATGACGACTGGTATACCTGGACGATTCGAGCCGTCGGGCGTCAGATGGATCGGGAGGCACCAGTCGTCGGTGACCCGCTGGAGATTCTTCCGCCGTCGGCGGTGCCCGGTGTCGCGGACGTGTTGTATCAGGCCCAGCTTGGGGTCTACACGGTCGCCGATTCGCCCACGCTGTACATTCCCACTACGTATGGCGTCGATCAGGCCGCGGTGTGGATCGTCGATTCCGATCTCGCCTTCGACGAGATGGTCGACCGCGTACGAGACGATCGGATTCCGGCGGAGTATGCCATGGCATTCGCGCTGGTCCTCATCGACCGGGCGGAGGCCGATATTGTGGACCGTCGACTCTGGGCCGAACGCGGACGGGTGTTTGATCGACTCCGCGACCAGGGGCTCAATGTGTGGTATCAAGCGCAAAGTACCGCCCAATAAACGCTCGAACGGAGGAAGAGATGCACAGTGTGACTCGGTTGTTTCCGACGGGGCTTGTCGCTGGCCTCGCCTTCACTCTTATCGTGATAGCGCCATCCGTCTCCTCGGCGCAGTCGTCCGAAGAAGCGCTCGACATCTATCTGGTTGACGTCGAGGGTGGAAACGCGACGCTCTACGTGTCGCCGTCAGGTGAATCGCTACTTATCGATACTGGCAATGGCGGAGCAAACGCCGACAGGGATGTCGGACGCATTATGGAGGCTGTCGAGGCCGCCGGATTGGAGCAGCTCGACCATCTGATCACGACCCATTGGCACGGTGACCATTACGGTGGTCTGGCTGAGCTCGCGACACGGATTCCTATCCGCCACTACATCGATCACGGTCCCACTGTCGAAGAAAACGAGACGGTTCGCACATTTATCGACGGTGAGTATCAGGCCCTATACGGCGCGGCCCGACGCACAGTAGTCAGACCCGGGGACGCGGTCCCGCTGGCTGGTGTCGACATCCAGGTGATGTCGTCGGCGGGCGAGGTCGCCGCAGCGGACCAGGCGCTTCCGGGAGGTGGCAGCGTCAATCCGTATTGCGGAGCGTTCGAGCGTCAAGCCGAGGACCTCGGGGACAATGCACAGTCGGTAGGGATTCACCTGACCTTTGGGGAATTCCGCGCCCTCCAGCTCGGCGACTTGACGGTCAACAAAGAGTTCAACCTCATGTGTCCGACCAACCCAATCGGCTCGGTGGATCTCTACGTCGTCTCGCACCATGGGCTCAACACGTCGAACGCGCCTGTCTTGGTGCACGCGATAGAACCGCGGGTCGCCATCATGAACAACGGGACGCGTAAGGGCGGCACGCCCGACTCGATGACCACGCTGCACACCGCGCCGCGCATGCAGGACCTCTGGCAGCTTCACTTCTCTGTTCTCAGCGGACAGGACTACACGGTGCCGGGAGTGTTTATCGCCAACGGGATCGACGACCAGCCCGACTCGATGCCACTACGGCCGGTGCCTCCACCGCGTCGTGGTTCCAACGCCGCGCCTCCCCCGGTGCACAGCGGCCCCGCTCACTGGATCAAAGTTGAGGCTCGTCGAGACGGCACGTTCACGGTGACAAACAGCCGGAACGGATTCAGCAAGTCGTACTAGTACTAGTGCACCGCCGTCGAGGATTGACTTCGTCTCGACGGCGATGCACTAGTTCCGTTCTTGTCATGATCACTTCCCAGCCTGGCGCGTGGCGACGCCCCAGGCTGAGAACCTTCTTATTCCCCCCTCGCAGCTAGTGAGCCGTCGCAGGGACACGTTGAGCGTGCTCCGGCCGGGACACCGAGGTGGCGGCGTTGTGCGTCGCTCGCATATACCAAGACGCTCCCTCATCGCGGCTGGCCGGCGCGACGTCGCGGGCTGGACGAATACCCAACGGTCTCCGCAACAGTCCACTGGTCCTTCCACGCCTCCAGCGGCGTCCCCCCCCACGATTGCAGGTCCGAAAAAAATTGTGCAAAAGCCTGAAGTTTGGGTCAGGTCAAGCCGAAAAGATCAGTGCCGACTCGCAGGTCGGTTCGGACGCCCTTTTTCCTGGGCGCGCTGGGTGCTCAGAAAGGAAAGAGAAAATATGATGATGACGCGAACACGAGGGAGAGTCCCGACAGCCTGGTCGCCTCTGCAGGCGCTCGCACGGTGTGCCGGTCTGGTCCTCTGCCTGGTCGCCCTCCAGGGCGTCGCCGCCGCGGAGCCAGATACGACGGCGTATCAGTGGCACGGTGAACTCGTTTCACTCGACGATGGCGCGATGGTCGTCAGAGCACGAATCGTGTCGAGTGAGGGGCTGGCCGATCTACAACTGCTGCAACACGGCGAAGCCATCGTCGTGAACTGGTCGGGGTTTGGAGACCGTGCCAACGGGATCCGATTCGTGACCCCCGAATATCCGGACACAGATGATCGCTTTCATCTCGCCGCAGAGTTTGTGGAGGCCGACCTTGCCACAAGCTATTTGACGTTCAAGGTCCGCACGTCGGACGACAGTCTCGATGCACTGCGAGACGTTGAGCCGGGAACCTGGGTAACTGTCACCTCTCCGCACAAGACGATGGTGAAGGGGCACTCGGTGCTTGCGATCGATGCGTTTGACGCATCACGTTCTGCAAACGCTACATCTCGGTCAACGAGCGAGGCTCATGACGCGTTTCGGTGGCACGGCGAACTCGTGTCAATCGAAGAGGGTGCGGTGACACTCAAGTCGCGGATTGTGTCGCGTGAGCGGCTGCAAGACGTTGAGCGCTACCAGAGCGGTGACGCGATCGCAATAAGCTGGTCAGGGTTTGGGGATCGGGCCAACGGCATTCGGTTTGTCAAACGCGCTCGTCCGGCGATGGATGACGGCTTCCGTCTGCCCGCCACCTTTGTTGCGGCGGATACTGCGTCGCAATACGTGACCTTCAAGGTCGAGGCGCCGCAAGAGAGTCTCGAGTCGGTGTATGCGCTCGAGCGTGGCGCGTGGGCGACAGTCACGTCTCCGCACATAGCAACGGCAGTCACCGCCCCGGTGCTGACGGTCGACGCCTTTGACATCTCGCGACGAGGCCAGCGGGCAGCATCGGCCGCGCGTGCGTTTAACAGTTATCGATGGCATGGTCAGCTGGTGTCACTCGAGGACGGGTCTATCACGGTCCGGTCTCGAATCGTCTCTCGGGATGGGCTCTCCAACCTCGATAGTCTCCAGGCGGGCGAGCAGATTCTTGTCAACTGGTCCGGGTTTGAGGATCGCGCCAACGGGATTCGGTTCGTGAAGCGCACGCCCCCGCTATGGGACGACGGCTTCCGGCTTCCCGCAGAGTTTGTCTCGGCCGACATGGCGACACAATACGTGACCTTCAAAGTTCGCACGCCTGATGGCAGTCTGGCTGCGGCCGGCTCGCTCGAACCGGGTGCGTGGGTGACGGTGACGTCGCGTCATCGGCCTGCCGCAGAGAGAGATGCGGTCGTGATGGTGGATGCTTTTGACACGACGCGTCAGGCTCGTCGTTACGCGTGGCAAGGAGACTTGCTCTCCTTCGACCTGTCGGCTGCCGCGGCGGAAGTGTCCGCACCTGTCGAGGACCATGTTGCACGATATGTCGACCGTTTCAACAAGGGCGACGAAGTTGTGTTGATCTGGGCACCTGGGCAGGACCAAGACGTTGCTGCCATCCGGTATCTCGAGCCTCGCGAAGGATCGATCCTGGATCACGGCTATGTGTTACCCGTTGAGTTTGCCGGCGCCGACATGGCGCAAGGCCGAATTACGTTTAGCGTCCGGGTACCACCCAGTACCCTGACGAGCTGGGCCGCGCTTCAGCCCGGGACCCCGGTTCGGGTGACCTCCTTGTTTGAGCAACGCGGCGACACTGCCGCGATCTTGACCGTGGAGTCATCCGGCGAGCAGGGTTCCTAGGTGGCTACGCGACACCCCCGCTGAGGGTCGTCATATGACTTAGAGGGGCGTCGAGCGTCAACGAGAGCTCGGCGCCCTCGCCCTTCCAGACCCGCTCCGCGCGCTCTTCCCCCCTGGTATCCGTCATTCGCCCCGCACTGAAATCAAGATATCCCGTATTTTGGCGTGTTCCTGGTCACAAGGGCCAAACCGGTTCGCTGCACAGGTTTCTCAGGCGGACATGGCACGTCGACTTCCCGTAGGAATTACCCGTACCGGGAATTACTTCGTCACCCCAACGCTGCCTTTTTGTCGAGTTTTGTGTGAAAACTTCTTCGAGTTTCAATTATGAAAACTCGTTATGACGCCGTTTACAGAAATGTGATAAGTATTGACACCGTAGTACCGTAAGGGTCTCTAGAATGGGTGGCTTCTGGTCGCCCTTAGGCTGAGTTTCAAGGGTGCGGTCGAGCGAGCGCGGTTTTTGTGATGCCCGCGGGGCACAGCGGGGAGACGGGAGGGGTAAGAATGGCACGCGCGCGCATTTTGGTGGCGGACGCTCAGGACACGGTGCGACGAGAGGTCGTTCGGTCATTAGAGGTGGCCGGCTACGAGGTGGAGGAGGTTAGCAGCGGCATCCAGGCGATTGCTCTCCTGCATCGCAAGCAATACGAAGTCATTCTGGCCGATCTGGAACTCGGTGGCAGCGACGGCCTCGATCTCCTGCGTAGAGCCAAGGAGTTGCAGCCCACCGTGGCGGTGATCCTCATGACCCGCTTTGGGACCGTGCAGGCTGCGGTTGAAGCCATGCAAATCGGTGCCTTCGATTTTGTGCCAAAGCCGTTCGATGTCCAGACGATGCAGATGCGCGTGGAGAAGGCGCTCGAGTATCGACGACTCACCTACGCCATCGACTACTTGCGCCACACCCAGCCAGCGATCTACTCCTGCGACCGGATCATCGGCGCCAGCGGCGCGTTGCAAAACGTGTTGGGCGTCGTTCGCAAGGTCGCCCCCAGCACTACGACCGTTTTGATCCGTGGCGAAACGGGGACGGGAAAAGAGCTCATTGCCAGCGCGATTCATCACAACTCCGCTCGAGCCAACCGGAACTTTGTGCGTGTGAATTGCGCCGCGCTCCAAGAGAATCTGCTGGAGTCCGAGCTGTTTGGCCACGAGAAAGGTGCGTTTACTGGTGCTCACCGCCAGCGGGTTGGGCGATTTGAGCAAGCCGACGGCGGGAGCCTGTTCTTGGACGAGGTCGCCGACATGAGCCCGCACACGCAGGCCAAGGTCCTCCGTGTGCTGCAAGAGCAAGAGTTCGAGCGATTGGGTGCCACCCGGACGCTGAGTTGCGATGTGCGGGTCATAGCGGCCACGAATCGCGATCTGAGCGCGATGGTCGCGTCCGGCCAGTTCCGGGAAGACCTCTTTTATCGGCTCAACGTCGTGTCGATCGACATGCCGCCGCTACGCGACCGGACGGAGGATATTCCGGAGTTAGCGGAGTTCTTTACCGAACGGTGCGCTCGCGAGATCAAGACCCAAGTGAAGGGTATCGAGCCCGCGGCTGTCAAACTGTTGACCCGCTACCGTTGGCCGGGCAATATCCGTGAGCTCGAAAACGCCATCGAGCGCGCTGTGCTTCTGGCGGATGGCCCCTTCCTCCGGCCGCAGGACCTGCGTCTCGGAGACTGGATGCCCCCGGCCATCCCAGGGGGGCACCCCCGTGTAGTGTCGTTGCCCGCGACCGGCGTGCCGCTGCAGGAGATCGAAAAGCAGGCAATTACTGAAGCGCTCCGTATGACCAGCTGGGTGCAAAAGGATGCCGCCGAACTGCTCGGGATCAGTCCCCGCGTTATCAACTACAAAATCAAGGTTCTTGATATCCAGATTCCGCGCCGGCGCCGATCGAGCCCTCAACCGAGCGTCGAGGAACGAAACGGCACGACGGAGCGGAACCGCTCGGCGGCAGGTCTGAGCTAGTCCAGAACCCGTCAGGTGCTTACGGCGCTCGCATGACCTTGCGTCGAACGGTGAGGTTCTCGACGCGGTCGATGTCAATCTCCACTCCCAGACCCGGGCGGTCCCGGGGGACCGTAACCATGCCGGTGGTGTCCATCGTCCACTCGGGAGTGACGATGTCATGTTCCCAATAACGTGCGCTCGGACTTATGTCTCCCGGGATTGTGAAATGTGGCAATGACGCGAGGGCGACGTTGTAGGCGCGACCGATCCCACTTTCGAGCATGCCGCCACCCCATACCGGGATACCGCTTCGGCGGCAAAGGTCATGAATTCCCACAGCCGCGGTGAATCCTCCCACCCGGCCCGGCTTTATGTTGACGATCCAGCCACCCCCAAACGCGAGCATGTCCTCGGTGCGCTCGACGCTCGTGATGGATTCGTCGAGACAGATCGGAGTGGCGAGCGTGTCCTTTAGCGCGGCATGTCGGCGCAGGTCGTCGGCGGCCAGCGGCTGTTCCAGCATCATCAGGCCAAACGCATCCAGATCAGCCAAGTGCTCCGCGGTCGTCTGCGTATAGGCGCTGTTCGCGTCAGCCATGAGCGGGGCATCTCGTCCCAGGGCGTCGCGGGCGGCGGCGATAAACTCTATATCGGCGCCAGGACGAATCTTGATTTTCACTTTGCGATAGCCGGCGGCCAGAGCCGACTGGCATTTCGCCGCCAGAATGGCGGGGCTCTCTTGAATACCCAACGAGATCCCAGTCGCCACGGTCTCCCGCGTTCCGCCGAGCAGACGTGAAAGGCTCATATCCTCGCGGGCGGCCCAGAGCGCCCACCCACCCATTTCGATGGCTGCACGTGCCATGAGATGGCCACGTATGCCGCGACCGATTCGTCCGTGAAGCGCTGACGGATGAGGCACGCTTCCGCTTAGTACGCGTGGTCCGATCCATTCCTTGATCGCCCACCACGCGGTGTCGATCGTTTCCGCTGAATAGTTTGGGCGCTCGCCCGCCACGCACTCGCTCCAGGTGCTGACGCCGTCACCGTCCTCGAGCTCGAGCAGAAAGATGCGCCGGCTCGTGGTGACGCCGGACGAGATCGCGAAAGGCTCGACCAATGGGAGCCGCACCTCTCGGAGGACAAGCCGGGTGATTCGTAGCGACATCGTCTTTCACCGGTCGCGGGACGTCGAGGCTGAAGCGGATTCCAACGTGTACCACGCTAGTTGCGAGGTGTCATCGCTCGTGAAGCCCAGTATCTCGTAGTCCCGGGAGAAGTAGTGTTGAAAGGCGCGTCGCGTCCCAAGACGCCAACGACCGATGGCACCGGTCGCCGGCGTTCGGTCAATTGAAGACGGGACGGCGATACGCACTACGTCACTTTGCGGCAGGACGTCGGGGTGGCCGTCGTCCTGCGGATCCAATCGAATCAGGGGCGTGTCAACTGGCACGGCCGGCACTGCCGGCGGCCGCAGTGACAGGGCTGCGGCTACGCGTGGGTCGGTGAGGCGCCATTCCACGATAAGCCGGTCGGTAGGGAGACCGTGGTGCAGCGTGGCACCAGTGTCGCCATACATGTCGACGATGTATTCCACTGGGACGGCCCCGAGGCGATTGAGGTTGAGATTCGCGTTTCGTGCGACGAGCGGGTCAAAGCTCCAATAGACGACCTGAATCCCATCGTCGAGTAATTGTTGTCGTTGACGTTCCTTGAGACGCACGCCCAGCCCAACCCCGCGCGCCTCTCGTCGTACCGCGAGCATGTTTGACCAGTGCGCCAACCGCCCGTCGCGCACGCCGCTCACACCAAACACGAAGCCAAGGAGGTGATCCGACCCGTCGAACGCGCCCACGGCAACCCCGCCCACCTGCTGGCTCACCATGAGCAGGGTCGCCGGGACAACGTCCAGAAACTTTTCGCCCCAGACGTCCCGTTGCAGCGTGACACAAGCGTCGTATTCCCGCCGGGTGGCAAGACGTCTCAGTGTGATCTCGGAATGGCCGTCCATATTCATGTCTTCGGCCCCGCGTGCGGTCGATAGAATACCTTTTCACTGGTCGTGATGCAGTGTCCCGCGGCAAGCGAAGCTCGCCAGCGGCGCTCCAATCGGTATGACTCGCGGCCGAGACAGATACGAGCTCCGTTTGGACTCGCGCGCACGATATAGACAGAAGGCTGGAGGAAAAGATGCGACTGTTGCCAAAGGTGTGGGTAGTGTCGTTGGTGGTAGTCCTGTCGGCTGCGGTCGCAGGAGGTGGGCGTGTCGGTCACGCACAGAACCAGAGCGACACCGACAATGGGGAGGACGAGACCGAGCGGAACGGCACGGCAGATCTTCCGCTTGCGGCCGGCCGGACCGTCTCGATTGCGACTGACGAAGGATCATGGCTCTCGCTCGATGTCAGTCCGGATGGCCAGATGGTCGTGTTCGATCTCCTCGGTGACCTGTATACCGTGCCGTTTGCTGGAGGCGCCGCGCTCCCACTCACCGAGGGCATGGCGTATGACAATCAGCCCCGGTTTAGCCCCGACGGCGCGTCCGTGCTATTCGTCTCCGATCGTGACGGCGCGGAGAATCTCTGGACCATCGCGATCGAGTCGAAGAAGACCGACCAGATTACCAGTGGTAAGACCAGCAGCTACGAGTCGCCCGAGTGGCTACCCGATGGCGACTATGTCGTGGCGTCAAAGGCCACCGGCACGAGTGGGAATAGTCGAATTCCCAAGCTCTGGATGTGGCATGTTGATGGTGGATCTGGGATCCAGCTGATCAAAGAGCCGGACAACCTGCGAACCAGCGGTGCGGCGCCGACGCCGGACGGACGCCACATCTGGTTCGCCGAGCGGACCGGTTTGTGGCAATACAACGCGATCTTTCCGCAGTATCAGCTGGCCATCTATGACCGGCAGACGGGCGAGCGATACGCTCGGTCCGGGCGCTATGGGTCAGCCTTTCGTCCGACGATCTCGCCGGATGGCCGCTGGCTCGTGTATGGCACCCGGCACGAGAGCCACACGGGGTTACGGCTTCGGGAGTTGGCCACCGGCGAAGAGCGGTGGCTTGCGTATCCGGTCCAACGGGACGACCAGGAGTCAGTAGCCAGCAGTGATGTGTTGCCGGGAATGTCGTTCACGCCGGACTCGACCGAGCTCGTCGCGTCTTATGGTGGCCACATCTGGCGGATACCGGTCGGCGGAGGCAACCCCATCCAGATTCCATTCGAAGTGAATGTTGACCTCGAGATTGGACCGGAGCTTGCGTTCAAGTATCCGGTCGACCGTGGTCGCACCTTCACCGTGCGTCAGATTCGCGATGCCGTCCCATCACCACGGCTGTCGCCGTCTGCTCCGGACCGGCTGGCCTTCGCCGCTCTCGACCGGTTGTATGTCACCGTCGTGCCGGACGGGTCGCCAGTTCGGTTGACCGATTTGGAGATGACCGAGGCACAACCCGCGTGGTCGCCTGACGGCGCATGGGTGGTGTTTGTGACGTGGTCTCCGGACGGAGGTGATGTCTACAAGGTGTCTGCGGGCGGTGGGGCGCCGATTCGGCTGACGACCACGCGGGCGGTCTACCAGCAGCCGACCTGGTCACCAGATGGTCAGCGAATCGTTGTGATCCAGGGGCCCGCGCGGGCCTACCAAGAGGCAGCGGCGCAAACCGCTCGTGGCGCGAACGAGAACATCGTGTGGATCGGTGCGGACGGCGGAGAGACGACGATAGTGGCTCCGACAAACGGGCGGTCCGCGCCCCACTTTGCTGGTGACTCCGAACGCATCTATCTTCATCACGCTCGCGAGGGTCTCGTATCGGTCCGGTGGGATGGCACCGACGAAAAGGAACACGTGCGGGTGACGGGGCGCACGGCGGCGGGCGCTGAGGAGCCGGAGCGCGCGTCGTTGTTACTGATGGCGCCCAACCAGAGTCGAGCGCTCGCGCAGGTGGGCAACCACCTCTATGTTGTCACCGTGCCCACGGTTGGAGGCGAGACGCCGACCGTGTCGGTAGCCGACCCTGAACGCGCTGTCGTGCCGGTGCGGAAGCTGACTGACATTGGTGGGCAGTTCCCGGTTTGGAGCGCGGATGGGCGTCGGGCCCATTGGTCGATCGGTAACGCCCACTTCGTCTATGACCTCGACGACGCTGACGCGGCGACGCGGGTTGCGGCGGAGACCGCAGACGACGAAGAGGAGAACCCCGACGAGGTCGCAGCCGCGAACGGGGGAGAGCCAGGCGCGGAGGATTATCAACCGACCGAGTTTGCGATAGCAGTTGAGGCGGTGCGCGACATCCCGCTCGGACGGGTGCTTCTGCGGGGCGCACGCGTGATCACGATGGTCGGTGACCAGGTGATCGAACGGGCCGACATTCTCGTCGAGAATGGTTCCATCGCCGAGGTCGGGAGGCAAGGCAGCATCGACTTTCCAGACGCTACCCGGATCATCGAGCTGAACGGGTCGACGATTGTGCCAGGATTTGTCGACACCCACGCGCATCTTCGCCCGAGCTTTGGCGTGCACAAGACCCAGTCGTGGGCCTATCTCGCCAACCTGGCCTACGGCGTCACGACGACACGCGATCCGCAGACCGGCTCCACGGATGTGCTGGCCTACAGCGATATGGTCGAAGTCGGGAAAATGATCGGGCCACGCATTTATTCCACCGGGCCGGGTGTGTTTAGCGGCGAGCAGATTGAGGATCTGGAGCACGCGCGTAGTGTGCTGAAGCGTTACAGCACTTACTACGACACCAAGACGATCAAGATGTATATGGCTGGGAACCGCCAACAGCGCCAGTGGATCATCATGGCGGCCAAAGAGCAGAGGCTCTTGCCGACCACGGAAGGCGGATTGGATCTGAAATACAACCTCGAGATGATGATTGACGGTTATCCCGGACAAGAGCATGCGTTTCCGGTCACGCCGCTCTACAAGGATGTGGTGACGCTCACCGCCCAGTCGGGGATGGCCTACACGCCGACATTAATCGTGTCGTATGGCGGACCGTTTGGCGAAAACTATTTCTACACCCGGGAGAATCCGCATGATGATCCGAAGCTCCGTCGGTTCACCCCGCACGATGTGCTTGACATGCGCACCCGGCGTCGCGGCGCCGGAACCGGGCCGGGTCCCGGCGGGTGGTTTATGGATGAGGAGCATGTCTTTCAGAGCCACGCGGCGACCGTGAACGCGATCGTTGAGGCCGGCGGACGCGTTGGAGTGGGGAGCCACGGACAGCTGCAAGGGCTCGGGTATCACTGGGAGCTCTGGATGGTCCATTCGGGCGGGATGAGCGAACATGACGCGCTCCGGGCCGCGACAATCCTTGGCGCGGATGCGATTGGACTGGATGGCGACCTCGGCTCGATTGAGGCTGGAAAGGTGGCCGACCTCGTCGTGTTGAGGAGGAACCCGCTCGAAGACATTCGCTACACGAAAGATATTCAGCGGGTGATGAAGAACGGACGACTCTATGATGCGGACACCCTCGATGAGTTGTGGCCACGAGAGAGAGCGTTGGGCGAGCTGACGTGGCACGGTCAGGATCCTGATGGTGTGACCGCTGGACTCCGATAACTTGGAGTATGGCGTGTGACAACTGAATGACCACAATCGCTGTCTTGTGATTAAAATATTAAATAATTAGTATATCGTCATGAAAGCGGTACAGATCCGTAGGCGAGCGCAGCGGCTGAGACTCGTCATGGCGGCGGCCGTCGGCGTGCTTGGGGGCGTTGCGACTATCGTTTCGTCCGGTTCTGTGCAGTTACCAGACCAGCTTCTCGACGGATCGGCCTCGCCGCAACGCGTGCCGGAGATCGAGAGATACGCCCCTGCGATTTTTTCCCGAGTGGCTGCCGACACTCGTTCGCATGCGCGGTATCAGATCGACGCGACGGTGCTCTTCCCGTTGCTTTCCATTCCTATCGCTTCTCGCGACGATGTGGGGTTTATGACCGTCGTTGCGGGTGATGTCCGCAGGGAATCATCGCCTCGGCTCAGGACCTACGAGTTGTTCGGCGCATCGTTTCCCGAACGAGCGCGAGGGTTGAACCGGATGGGGTTTATTCGGGAAGCGGTCAGTCGCGACCTCGAGGGCGCGCGCTGGACCGCGCACTTTGGTGCGCTGTCGTCGAGTCCCGAGACGAACCGGTCCGAGGTTGCCCTCGACAGCGATGAGAGCGTTCGGCCCTACACCGTGCTTGATGGGTTCTCGAACCGCTCCGGCGCCTCGAACCGCGATACCCGTGTCGAGCTCGCTGGGTCGTGGCTATCGTCCCGGGTCTTCTACGAACGTTTGATGCCGGTCTGGCAGACGACAGCGCCCGAGCGAGAGACCCATACCGGACCCTCCGAGGACGGTGATGAGATCGAACCACTCGGCTTCCTGGGCATTGTGGAGAAGGCGCTCGAGACCGCTGCCCTCAACGTCGACCGGGGCGTGTCATTTCGACGGGTGCGGTACCCGTTTGTACACAAAGCCGCGCCGATGTATCTCGAAGCACGAGGCCGCAAGGTGGATTCCCGTCGTCAGCGCCGTTACGTCGACCGTGGTCTGGTCGACCCACTCGCGACCGTTCACCGCCTTGATTTTCGCATTCTCGACGAAGCCGGTGACCGCGTGCAGTCGTTCCGCGTGTGGACAGAGCTACCCACCCGTCACACAAGACCCGAGTCCACCCCGGTCCTGCCGGTAGGATTCGTATTCAAGCCAAAGTCCTTTCTTGAGCTCGAAGGCGTGCGCGTCCCGTCCGCACCGCTCCCATGACGGCAGGTGACGTTCATTCGTATTCGAACCCGCACGAGGTGCGCGTGTGCCATCTCGATCTCGAGCTCACGATTAAATTTTCCGAAAGAGTGTTGCGGGGGGCAGTTGGGCTGACATTGGAGAGGGTTCTGCCCGGCGTCGATACGCTTGTTCTCGACACACGAGATCTTGTCATTCTGGGGGTCGAGTCTGGCGCGCCCGGTGCTGTCGCCACCGTGGACTGCTGTCTGGGCGAGCCGGACCCCATCTTGGGAGCACCGTTGAGTATCCGGCTTCCCGCGGATGCATCGACGGTCCGGATTCGCTACGAAACCCGACCGCAATCTTCTGCGCTCCAATGGCTGACGCCGTCTCAAACGGCGGGCAAACGACACCCTTTCATGTTTACCCAATCACAGGCGATTCATGCGCGAAGCTGGATCCCGCTTCAGGACAGTCCCGGAGTGCGGGTGACGTACACCGCCCGCGTGACCACGCCCCCTGGGTTACGCGCGGTCATGGGTGCCGCTCATGACCCTGATGTCGCGCCGGATGACGTGCCCACGTTTCGATTTCGGATGCCGCAGCCCATTCCCTCCTACCTCATAGCATTGGCGGTGGGTGAGTTGGCGTTCGAGCCTCTCGGGACCCGCGCCGGGGTCTACGCCGAACCGTCCGTGCTGGAGGCGGCGACCCGCGAATTTGACGATATCGAAGCAATGATCGCCGCGACCGAGGGTGTGTATGGGGCATACCAATGGGGCCGTTACGATGTGCTCGTTCTCCCGCCAAGTTTCCCGTTTGGAGGTATGGAGAACCCTCGACTCACGTTCGCCACTCCTACCATTTTGGCGGGAGACAAGAGTCTCGTGTCTCTCATCGCTCATGAACTCGCCCATTCGTGGTCGGGCAACCTGGTGACCAACGCCACGTGGAGTGATTTCTGGCTGAACGAAGGGTTCACCGTCTACATCGAGCGGCGAATCATCGAAGCTGTGTTTGGGCGGGCGCGAGCAGAAATGGAGTCGGTGCTCGGGCGTCGTCGTCTCGCTAGCGAGCTTGAGGTGTTAGCGCCAGCGGACACATGTCTACGGATCGATCTCACCGGTCGAGACCCCGACGAAGGTATGACCCACGTGCCCTACGAGAAGGGCGCGCTGTTTTTGTGCCGGCTCGAGGAAACGGTCGGCCGCGACCGTTTTGACGAGTTTCTGCTTCAGTACTTCGAGACGTTCGCCTTTCGGAGCATCTCTACTCAAGAGTTCGTGTCGTTCCTCGACCGGACCCTTGGCACGGAAGAGACCTTTGTGTCGGCTGATGTCGATGTCGACGCCTGGCTCACTGAGCCAGGATTGCCGCTCGACGCGCCCGAGCCGCGGTCGGAACGCCTCTCGCGATGCGAGGCGCAGGGGCAGCAATGGTTGGCACGTTCGCTTCCGGCCGCCGATTTGGCCGCTAGTCGCTGGACGACCCAGGAATGGCTGCATTTTTTCTCGACTCTTCCGTCGGACCTGTCAGCCGACAGGCTTGCCGAGCTCGACGCTGCTACAGGAGTGGCGACAACTGGCAATGCGGAAGTCGCGCACGCTTGGCTGCTCCTCACGATTACCACCGGATACCGAGCGGCCGACGAGCAGCTCGAGCGGTATCTGGTTGAGAACGGCCGGCGTAAGTTGATTCAGCCGCTATACGAAGCGCTGGTGTCCACACCCGACGGGCACGCGCGGGCGCGGGCCATCTATCGCACTGCGCGACCTGGATACCACCCCATCTCTGTCGACACAATCGACGAGGTCGTGGGTGATGTGGCCACGCCCCCACCAGTCCGCACCTGCGACTGACGGAACATTCTCGCAACATGATCCGTCTATCTGTGTATAACATGAGTGTGTACACATAAGATTATTTGACACTTATAAATTCATGTATACAATCTGATCGTGACATGCGACGTGAGTCCAGCAAAGAAACCAGAGAAATTCAGATAACCCAAGGGAGGACAACAATGTTGGCTGTGAAGCGATGGAATCCGTTTGAAGAGATGGCCACCTTTCATCAAGAGCTCGAGCATGCGTTCAGGGGGCGACAGGCCCCTGCGTCGGGGAGGCGCGCTGCGTCTGACTTGTCGTGGATTCCGGCCGCGGAGGTCTCTTCCAGCGACGACGGGTGGACGATCAAGATGGCGCTGCCTGGAATCGATTCGAGCGCCGTCAAAATAGAGCTGGACGATCGGCTTCTGACGATTACCGGCGAGCGGACAGCGCCATCCGATGACTCTGAGAAGCCGCGCCAGACCCATCTTTCGGAATTTGGCTACGGTCGGTTCTGGCGTAGTTTTACAGTGCCGGACACAGTGGGCGGGGACGATGTGACCGCCAGTTTTAAAAACGGGGTCTTGAGCTTGACGTTGCCGGTGAGCGAGGCGGCAAAACCACGGCAGATTGCCATTGCCGGCGTCAAGGCCGCCTAGGCGCGGTCACCGATTGATGGGTATACGCGAGGGGCCGGGATTCCTGACGGAATTCCGGCCCGCTTCTTTTTGGAGCGTGTGGCCCGTTCGCCCGTGCGAGATCGTCGCTACTGCGCATCTTTCTGTTGCTCGGCGAGCTCCGCGGCTTCCTTTGCTCGCTTTTCTTCCTCAAAAAACTCCCGCTGCCACTGGGGTGCCTCCTGCGGTCCAACGACGATGCCGGCAAGATCCGGATCATGGCCGGTCGGACGCGGCTCGGCTTCGGCTTTGCGAGCCCTGACGTCCACTCGCCGTGCTTCCTTCGACTTCTGGCGCTCCATTCGGGCACGCTCACGCTGCCGTTTCGTTTGGGTCGGTCTTCCTCTATTCGCCAAGAGTACCTCCGGGATTGAGCGGTGGGGCAGACGCGCTACGGCGTCAAAATATAATTCTCTATCATGCTACCAAAAGTGGCGCGAAGTATCATGCAACCGAATGTACACAATTCGATCTGAGGAGCCTCCGGACATTTCGTTCGTAAGGGCGCTGCACCGAAAGGCGTTCGGACGGCCCGCCGAGGGTCAACTCGTTGACGTCGTGCGGACAGGAGCCGAAACGACGTTCTGTCTCATTGCGGTCGACGACGCAGACCCAGAAGCACCCCGTTCCGGGGGGCGGTGTTGTCGCCCATGTCTCGTTTTGTCCGGTCAGCATACAGTCGCCAAAGTCCTGCGAGCTGGTCGGTCTCGGACCGATGGCCGTCGACCCCGACCATCAACGAGCCGGCCTCGGCCGCCGGCTGATTGAAGAAGGACTCGTGAGGTGCCGCGCCGCAGGATACGACGGCGTTGTGGTGCTGGGCCACCCAGCTTACTACCCCAAGTTTGGCTTCGTTCGCGCTGGCACCCGTGGCATTCACCGGGAGCACGAAGTGCAGGGCGACCCTTTTATGGTCCTAGAGCTTACGCCGCAGGCCCTGGACGGCGTGACAGGCGTAGTCCGGTATCTCCCGGAGTTTCTTTCCTTAAATAACGCCGTGACCCCGCTCCGCGCGGAGTTGACCGGGCGCCGGTTGCAGATGCCGCGGGTTCAGAGGACCCAATCCACGGCATCTTGCCGGACTACCAGCGCGGCTCGCGCCGACCGCCGTCGAACCCTGGGTCGTCGGTCGGTGGGCGGGCGGCCTTGGGCCGAGCCTCGTTGACCGTGAGTCGACGGCCCTGGAATTCGGCCTGGTTGAGTTCGTCGATCGCCCGCGTGGCGTCGTCGTCGACGTTCATTTCAACAAAGGCAAAGCCGCGGGGCCGTCCGGTGGCCATGTCGGTCGGGATGGAGACAGACTCGACGGCTCCGACTTTTCCGAACAGTTCACGCAAGTCCTCTTCCCCCGAGGAATACGAAATGTTTCCGACGTACAATCGCCGACCCATGACTGACTCCTTAGTTGAGTCGCGGACTCCGACCATCTCCGAGAAGCCGCTAGCCTCAAGCTGTCATCCACTCCCGTGGAGTACGCGTTTGGCTCGTGCCAATACTCCCGGGTGGATGAGGTAACCATACTAGCGTCCTGACTTAAGTAAGGGCGGAGCATACTCCCAGAATCACGTGATTGCAATGGACACTCCAGACTATTGTTCCTCCTACAAAAACGCACTAATACGGCAGCGCGGACGGTGCTGATACAGTGCCGTCATGCCGAGAGGAAGAACAAGCGCTCGGAGGTTCCGTCCTGGGAGGTGTGTGGGATGTTCGTCACCGCGTAGGGCGGAACGGCTATCGGGTGCCGGACGCACACCGTACCCACGCGGTGGCGTCCGCGAGGCTAGGAACACCGCGGGTGACTTGTGGTAGGTATGCCTGATACCGTCCGACAGAATGACCCTTCGCTATGGTGAACGGCGGCGCTTCACATCAGACCAAGTAGATGCAACCCAGGCAGGCGAAAGAAGGAGACGTTATGACACGTAGTAGATGGAAAGAAGCCCGGCCCGGACTAGCCGTCCTCCTGCTGGTCGTCGCCCTGACCGCTCCGACCGCCGCCGAGCGCGGTGCGGCCGACCTCGAGACGGCCCAGCCATCCGATGTTGGTCTGTCGGCAGAGCGTCTCGCCCGACTGGACGCAGGCATGCAGCGGATGGTCGACGACGGAAAATTGGCTGGAATCGTCACAATTCTTGCTCGACGCGGCAAAGTCGTCCACGTCGATACCGTCGGTGTGAAGAATGTTGAGACCGGGTCGGCTCTTCATCGCGATTCGATTTTTCGGATCTTCTCGATGACCAAACCGATCGTCGGCGCCGCGATGATGATGCTGTATGAGGAAGGGAAGTGGCGGATCAACGACCCGGTGTCAAAGTACATCCCCGAGTTTGCCGATCTCGACGTCTATATCGGAGACAATGCCGATGGATCGATGAAACGCGAGGCCCTGGGGCGACCCATGCGGATGCGGCATCTGATGACGCACACCGCGGGGCTTGGATACACCCTAAATCCTCGACATCCAGTCCACCGGATGTTTCTCGACCAACGCGTGCTCGACCCGGAAGAGCCCCTTCAGACAATGATCACTCGGATGGCAGCTGTGCCGTTGCTTGCCCAACCGGGTACTCGCTATGTGTATAGCGCCGCTATCGATGTGCAGGGGTATCTCGTCGAGAAGCTATCAGGACAACCGCTTGCCGAGTTCCTCGACGAACGGATCTTCGCCCCGCTGGGAATGGTGGACACCGCGTTCTATGTGCCACCCGAAAAGCTCGACAGAGTTGCGCGTCAGCACATGATGACCGATGGGAGCTTGGCGCTGGCCGAAGGCAGGCGGTCGCAGGTTCGGACGACTCCGCCGGCCGGTCCTTCGGGCGGCGGTGGGTTGTATGGGACCGCCGATGACTACCTTCGGTTCGCGCAAATGATGTTGAACGGTGGTGAGCTCGATGGTGTCCGGCTGCTTGGGACCCGCACGGTAGAGATGATGCGGACCAATCACATGTCCGAAGAGGCCAGACAAACCCGAGGGCCTGGGCAAGGTTGGGGGCTGGGGTTCAGTGTCGTGATGGACGCTGCCGCCGCGGGAGAGTCGCTGGCCGACGGGTCGTACTTCTGGCTTGGCGCGGCCGGCACCTGGTTCTGGATCGACCCCGCGAACGACCTCACCTTTGTTGGCATGATTCAGCACGCAGGTGCGGCTATACAAGAGGTGCAGGGGTTGTCCAGAAGTCTTGTGTATCAGTCTATCGTGGCGCCCTAGCCTAGTGGTGTGTCTCGCAAGTCATTGACGGGGTACACGACTGGCGGCCCTCGCAGACTGCCTGGTTCTCGGGCAGTCTGCTTTTGACGTCGGACGCTTTCGAGCCGCGCCATCCCTCCGCTTCCGCAGCCGGTCAAGTTGTCACCTCGCGTCACGCAAACCCGTCCCACGGAAGCGTCGTCGCCAGAACGGTGTATTTCGTGCCCATCGAACAGCACCAGGACGTCGCAGTTATTGCCATCCCTGCTGCCGGCCGTGAAGGAATCCCCGCAAAACTGGGCCCGCGGTGGCTGGCGCGCGAGGTGCTACTTCCAAAGAGCAGAGCGAGACGGCCACCACGATTCGAGCTGACTGTCCAACCGCATGGCAAAAAAGACACAGCGAGTGACTCTTGAAATTGGTGGGCGCAACGCTCGACCGGCACGTCGGGGTCTTTGACCGGTTCGACGAGCGGTTCGACGCGTCGACCAGCACTTTGATGCGATCGTCCGGAGTGTAGACAAGGTTGAACACGGTCGTGCCGACCAGGGTCGACGGTTTGAGTCGATGGAGCGACGTTTTGACGCGTGTGACGAACGGGTGGAGACGGAATGGGCACGAGCCCACACGCTATTCGGGGCGACTCATGAGCAGACCAAGAAGCTCGTTGACGGAGTCGACTAGCTGCAATCGAAGGTTGACCAACTCACTCGCCTCCACGAGAAAGTCGACCGGCTCAGTGGCGAGCTCAACATAGTCAAAGTTGCCTACGAGGATTTGGACCGCCGACTCGGCCGTCTAGAAAAAGAAGAATCCGGGAAGTGACCATGTCCCGATGGCGCGGTTGCGGGCGCGACCGTCCCCTAGAACTACTGACACGCCGGTCGGTTTCGAGCCGGGCGGTGGCCTGAGTTCAGAAGCCGGGGCGTCTCCTTGTCTCCCTAGTCTCCTTGGTGAAGAGACCTGTGCAGGTCCTGTTTGATCCCTGCGGGAGATCACACCAACTTGTCCCCATGATACGATGCACGGTCCTGGCGTCCGTTATTCTGCGAGGTCGCAGAATGGCCGTGCGTCTGGCGCCCCAGGGACCCAGGAGACGCAGGAGAAATCAGTGCGATGGACCCCGGGATGGACCCAGCTATCACGCCCGCAAACGATTCAGCAATGGACCCTGCAATCGACCCGCCGGTTGATTTCGGTTGGAATCACATTCAGCCTGGCCCTCTGCTTGGCGCCGGTCACTGCGCAGGCGCAAGACATTCTTCTTACGGTTGAGCGGTATGTGCCGCATGTCTCCACGGTGCCCGCGACCGACGGCGACTCGGTTCGTCTCTATCTTCGCGAGAAACTTCCCGACACGCTGGCGGCCGACATGACCCGCGGCGAGCGTCCAGACGGGAAAGTCGTGCTGTTTGTGCACGGCGGCTCGGTCCCATCCGTCCCCGACTACGATCTTCCGTTTGAGGATTACAGCTGGATGGGGTTTTTGGCGGAAGCCGGCTACGACACGTTTGCGATGGATCACACGGGATACGGACGGTCGCCGAGGCCGGAGATGAACAACCCGTGCAACATGGACGAGCAGGACCAAAGTGTCGTGACCCCAAATCCACTGGCTGGTCCGTGCATGCCCAGTTACGCCTTCGGTCTGACCACGGTGGAGTCCGATTGGGACGAAATCGACACCGTCGTCGACTATATTCTGAACCTCCGAAATGTTGAACGAGTCAGTTTGGTGGGCTGGTCGGCTGGCGGTCGTCGGGTTGGGGGCTATGCGGCCCGGCACCCGGAGAAGGTCGACAAGCTTGTCCTGTATGCGCCAGGGTACGATCCAGATGGGTCTTCCCTACCAACCGCCGACATCCCGGAACCTGGCGTGCCGATGCGACTCCAGACCCGAGAAACGCTCGAGCAGGGTCGGTGGCAATCGAACGTGGCCTGCGAGAATCAACTCGATCCACGGGTTCGCGATGCCGTCTGGCAGTCGATCATGGGCTTTGACACCGTCGGCGCGAGCTGGGGGCCTCCTGGAGGAGTGATGCGGGTCCGCGCCGGCAATTCTGGATGGGGCTGGAACGAGGAGTACGCGGCAAAAGTGGAAGCACCGACGCTGATCTTGGTCGGGGCCGAGGACAATCCCGAGGTGCGAGGAGTGTTGTATGACGACCTCACCAGCGCTGCGGGCAAAGTGCTCGTCACTATGGCGTGTGCGACCCACTTCGCCGTTTGGGAGACTGCTCAATACAAATTCATGCACCAAGCGTCCCTCGAGTGGCTAGAGCACGGTACATACCGAGGGCACGAACAGGGACGCTATGAAGTGGGCTACAACGGTGCGACGGAAACCGCACCTTGAATCGCCGACTGACCGCCGACCAGTGCTCATTGATCATGCTGCTTGAGCATGGCTGCATGCTCGACCGAGCACGGCTGATTCGAGCCTTGAGCCTTGAGGATGGAGCATTAGACCAAAGGCCCCGAGTGAGATGAGAGATGAGGACAATGCAATGAACGGGATGCTGATTCGCCGCGCCTACGCGGTCGTCGTCGCCACACTTGCCATCGTGGCAATTTTAGGCAGCACAGTTGTCGAGATACGTGCGCAGCAGCAAGGCACCTCGAACGGTGAATGGCCCACTTATGGTGGAAACCAGGCGAATGATCGCTATTCGCCAGTCGGTCAGGTGACCGCCGAAAATTTCAACGATCTGGAAGTGGCCTGGCAGCTCAACACCGACAGCTTTGGGCCGCGCCCAGAACCAGTGCTGCAGACAACGCCGCTGATGATTGGGCGCACGGTCTACGCGACCGTCGGGACACGTCGGGCCGTCGTGGCGCTCGACGCGACGACGGGTGAGTTGCTGTGGATGCATCGCCTCGACGAAGGCGAGCGTGGCGCGACAGCGCCGCGGCGTTTGTCTGGCCGCGGGCTTACCTACTGGGACGATGGAGGCGACGGCGTCATCTTTTACGTGACGCCCGGGTATCAGCTCATCGGGCTCGAGGCCGCAACCGGACGCCGCATTGCGAGCTTCGGGACCGACGGAATCATTGACCTCAAGCAGAACATTGATCAAGACCTTGAGCCAACGTCGGAGATCGGCCTCCACGCCGCCCCGATCATAGCCGGAGACACGTTGGTTGTCGGTGCCGCCCATCTTCCGGGCGGGGCGCCGCGTTCGCGCACGAACGTCAAGGGATATTTCCGCGGGTTCGACGTTCGGACTGGCGACCGGAAGTGGATTTTTCACACCATTCCGACCTCTGATGAGTTTGGCAATGACAGTTGGCAGAACGATTCCTGGCGCTATACAGGGAACACCGGCGTCTGGGCGCAGATCAGTATCGACCCCGAACTCAACATGGCGTATGTCCCCGTTGAGGCCCCGACGGGTGATTACTACGGCGGGCATCGTCCCGGCGACAACTTGTTCTCCGGCAGTGTGGTAGCCGTCGACCTCGACACCGGCGATCGTGTCTGGCACTTCCAAACCGTGCATCACGATATTTGGGATTGGGACCTCCCGGCCGCACCGATTCTCGGTGATATCACTGTTGATGGGCGTCTTATAAAAGCGTTGATGCTGCCGACAAAGCAGTCATACATTTTTGTGCTCGATCGGGAAACCGGGGAGCCGGTCTGGCCCATCGAGGAGGTGCCGGTCGAGGCGGGTGATGTCCCCGGCGAATGGTACTCGCCAACCCAGCCCATTCCGACAAAGCCGCCGGCCATCGACCGAGTTGAGTTCGAGATGGCCGACCTGGCCGATTACACTCCGGAACTTCAGGCCCAGGTGGCAGAGATCGTGTCGAAATTCAAAATCGGCACCCTCTACACACCCCCAATCGTGGCGGAGGCGGACGGACTCCTCGGGATGATGCAGGTGCCAAATTCGACCGGTGGAGTCAACTGGCCGGGCGGCTCATTCGATCCCGAGACCGGGATGTTCTACGCCTACACGAAGACCGAGATTGGCACGCTTGGGCTGGTCAACGACCCCGAGCGATCAGACATGGACTACATTCGCGGGCTTCCAGAGGGCGTCAGCCGGCGAGACGCAAGCACAAACGTCCGGGGGTTTCCGATCATCAAACCGCCATGGGGACGGATTACCGCCGTCGACATGACACGTGGTGAGATCGCCTGGCAGGTTCCCCATGGATATGCACCTGACAACATTCGCAATCACGCGGTGCTCGATGGTCATGACCTCGGCAAAACGGGCTGGCCAGGTCGCGTTGGTACGCTGGTGACGAAGACGCTTCTTATCGCTGGTGACTCCGGGATGCACACCACCGAGACCGGCGAAGTGGGAGGAATGTTGCGAGCCTACGACAAGGCAACGGGCGACGAGGTTGGCGCCGTGTATATGCCGGCTCCGCAGACAGGGTCACCAATGACCTATTCGGTGGACGGAGTTCAATACATTGTGGTCTCGACAAGTGGTGGCGGTAAGGCCGGCACTATGATGGCCTACCGTTTGCCTGAGTAACGGCGCGTGGCTCCTTCCTACAGCCGGTTCGCGTCTCAGGTACAGCCCGAGACGGCTTTTACCGTGCTTGCCGTCGCCAAGCGGTTGGCGGCGGCCGGCAAGGACGTGATCGAACTCGAGATTGGCGACAGCCCGTTCGACAGCCCGACCCAGGCCATCGATGCGGCGGTCGAGGCGCTTCGGGCCGGGCGAACACGATACGGGCCATCGACGGGTATTCCAGAGTTTCGGGCGGCTGCCTCGGCCTATGTCAATGACGAGTACGGGCTCGACACCCGGGCGGAAAACGTAGTCGCGGGCCCCGGTGCAAAGAATTTCGAGCAGCTGTTCTGCGAGGCGTTTGTCAATCCTGGTGACGGCGTCCTGGTGTTCAGCCCGCATTTCCCCACCTACGGTCCAAACATCGCGCGACGGGGGGGGAGGATGGTGCTGTCGAATCTCAAGGCTGCCAAGGCCTTTCGGCCAAACCTTGACGATGTCGAGCGCTTTCTTGACACAGATGCGAGTCCGAAAGCGATTTTTCTGAACAGTCCTCACAACCCGACTGGCGGCGTCGCGGAACGAGAAGATTTGACTGGGCTGGCGGCCCTGGTTCGGGGGCGGGACGTTGCCGTGTTTAGCGACGAGCCGTATGACCGTATGGCCTGGACTGGCCAGCATCATTCCCTGCTGGCCGAGCCCGGGATGTTTGACCACACCGTTGCCGGCTATACCTTCAGCAAATCGTTCTCGATGAGCGGATGGCGGCTCGGGTTTGCCGTGAGTAGCGCCGCCACTATCGAGGTGTTGCAGACCCTGACGAACACGGCCCTTTCGTGTGTGCCGCCGTTTACCCAGATCGCAGGCGTGGCGGCGTTGACCGAAGCTCGTGACTACCGCGACCGCCGCATGCGTGAGTTTCGGGCCAAGGTCCACCTGCTGGTCGAGGGTCTGCGCGGGATCGATGGTGTCGACTGCCTGATGCCCGGCGGAACGTTCTATGTGTTTCCATCGGTTGCCGCCATCTGCAATCGACTCGGCATCACGTCTCACGGTCTTGCACTCTATCTGCTTGAACACGCGGACGATGCGTTGGGCGTGGCGTGCCTCGGTGGCGAGTGCTTTGGCGCAGCCGGTAGTGGATTTCTTCGCCTGAGCTGCGCCCAACCCGACGACCGGCTCAGGGAAGCCGTATCCTTCATGGCTGAAGCGTTTACCCGAGATGGTCGCGTTGCGGAGTATCTGTCCGATAATCCCCATCACCGGCTCGCGGCCCGATACGAATAGCCCACCTTATTGTCCCGAGGATTGTTCACCCGACGCCACGTGGGCGCCGGTTCCGCCCCTAATGTGCCTACGCGCCGCGCCGACCGAGCACAGACGGCCCTTCGCGACGGCCCCGGTTAGATGCCGGTGCGGCGTCGTCCCTCGAAGAGAACCCAGGGAATGATTGTGATGGTATCGTCACCAGTTACGTATTCGGGTCGCGACCGGCTCGGTCACAGTCGCTTCACCGGCGGCCACGGCTTCCAGCAGTGTCGCTCGGGGGGCGCGTAGCGTCGTCGTGCGTTCGAGCCGCGGCCGGAGATAGACCAATCGTTCGTCTTGTTCAACCGGGGTGGCATCTTGTCGGCAGTCAGAGATGATGACGTGCGTCGCGTCGAGGCCGGGTTGCCGAGCGAACTCGACCGGCAGGGGATCACTCACGCCGCCGTCCGTACACTGAACCGGTTGTCCCTCGTAGGCGAACGTGTGCGGTCGGAAGAGGTTGGGGATCGACGCGCTGGCCACGACCGCGTCGTAGAGGCCGACCCCGCCATCGTTCGCGGTCGACAGATAGCGGGGGCAGCGATGCGTAAGGTCGTGACAGACAACACCAAAGCTTTTCACGTGATGATGAAGACGGTCGAAACGCGCCGCTCTTAGCTGAGCGAGACGGGGCAGGATGACACCACTCCATGGCCGAATGAGCGGCCTGAACGGAGGCCAGGCCCGGACAGCGAGGCTATGCGCCACCACGTGCCGACCGCGAAAGACCGCCGCGTCACGCAGCATGCGGCTAGTGGTCAGTCCGACGGCCGCGTAGTACGCCCCGATGATGGCACCCACGCTGGTCCCGACGATGACATCGACCGAGATGCCGTAGCGGTCCAACTGTTTGAGCACGCCGAGGTGCGCCGCACCTCGTAATCCGCCCGCTGACAAGACGAGTCCAATCCGAGGTTGTCGCGGTTCGTCGCTCATGGGTGGCCTGTGGAACGCCCAACGCTTGACACGCCGCGACCGGGCAACGCCTTCAGATTCGAGATAAGCTTGAATATTCTGTGTTCGCGTGGCGCGCCTGCCGGACGAATAACGAATGCGTAATTCACTGAAACGATTTTGGGTGCTTTTGCCGATCTTGGCAACGACGGCGACTCAATGTGCGGAGACTCCCCGCGGGACCGCCCCGACATCAGTCGTCACCGTAGAGTTGATGCTAAACAGTGTGCCGGCGACACCGCCGACCGACCGAGGCCCGTTCAACGCGTGCCTGGTTCGGATGGGGCAATTGGCGAATCACGTGCGGCCCAGCTGGCGCGCCACGCCGACCGAGCCCTCTGGGACGGTCGTCCTGCTCCCCGAAGTATCGCCGAACGTGTTTGCCGCGAGTTTTATCGACGTCCCGGTTGCTCTCTTCAACACCATGACCGTGCACGATACGAATGAGTGCGCTCGCGATCCGGAGGGGAATGGCCACGTGGCCATCGGGGTCACCGTGAATGGCATGGACATCCCGATCGTCAGACCCGACAACACGTTGTCTTTTCAGATGAACGCCGATGGAACCATCCTGATTCCCCCGGCATCCTAGGATCCCTAGCACGCAACCCCCACGTCAGCGAGTATGAGCGCCGGAGAGTGATCGGCATGGTGACCAGCGTTTCTTCATGTGCCGGGCGGTGGACGATGGCGGTCTGCTTGATTCTGCTGCCGTTTGGTCAGGCAACCGCCCAGGTCATCGATACTGACGTTATCGCTCGAATCAAGGCGGAAGGCCAAGACCGTTCTCAAGCCCTGGGAGTTGTGGGGTGGCTGAGCGATGTCTACGGACCCCGGCTGACCGGTGCCCCCTCTACCGAGATAGCGAAAGAGTGGACCCTCGGGACGCTCCGCGGGTATGGGCTCTCCAACGTGCACGAAGAACGGTTTCCGTTTGGCACCGGGTGGTCGCTCGAACGATTTCACGCCCATATGACAAAGCCCCAGGTGATGCCGATCATTGGGCACCCGCAGGCTTGGACCACCAGCACCACCGGTACGGTACGCGCGGATGTCGTGCGGGTCGATATTCGGCACTCGGATGACTTCGCGCGTTACCGGGGCCGTCTTCGTGGCAAGATTGTTCTGCCGCAGCAAACGCGTGAGGTCGCCATGCTCGAGGGAGATCTTGTCCTGAGAATGGACGAAAGGCTGCTCCGGCAAGCGAGTCGTCCACAGGTCCCCAGCGGGTCGTCTCAGAGCGGTGACACAGAGGGCGGCCCAACCCTGGCTGATTTGACCCGGGAATTCTTTCTCGAAGAAGGCGTCGTGGCGGTGCTCGATAGAGGCAGCGACTCGTTCATGGTGTCCGGCGCCCCGAGCGGGAGCAATCTCGACTGGCCGACGCAGCGCACGGATGGGGGGACGGTCTTCCTTGCCGGCGGCGGACCCCGCGCCGATCAGGTCGGACGCGTGGTGCCCACGGCCACAATTGCTGTCGAGCACTACAACCGCATGGTGCGCAACCTTGAACGAGGGGTCGCCGTCGAAGCGGAGATCAACATCCAAACCACTTTTCACGACGAAGAGGAGACGTTGAACGCGTTCAACATTGTCGCGGAGATACCGGGGACGACCGACCTCGCACACGAGGTCGTCATCTTGGGCGCGCACTTTGATTCGACGCATGCCTCGACCGGCGCCACTGACAACGCGACGGGTGTCGCTGCGATGATGGAAGCCATGCGTGTCCTGCGGGCCGTGGGGGCACGTCCGCGCCGCACGATTCGGCTGGTGCTCTGGGGGGCGGAGGAGCAGGGTCTCTTGGGGTCCCGAGACTATGTCGCGAGACACTACGCCGACCCGGACACGTTGGAACGCAGGCCGGACTACGACAATCTGTCGGCGTACTACAACCTTGACAACGGAGCGGGCCGGGTCCGCGGGATCTGGTTGCAGGACAATACACGCGTTGCGCCGATCTTTGAGCCTTGGTTGAAAGCGTTGGATGAGCTGGGCGTGACGACGCTGGGGCGTCGTGCAACCCGCGGCACTGATCACCTGTCATTCGACGAGGTAGGGTTGCCCGGGTTTCAGTTCATGCAGGACCGGCTTGAATACAATTCTCGGACTCACCATTCAAACATGGATTTTATGGACCGTGTGCAAGAAGAAGACTTGGTCCAGATGTCGGTCGTCGCGGCTGTATTCGCATACAACACCGCGATGCTCGACGAGCGGCTACCGAGAAAGCTAGTACCGATGGCGTTTCGCTCACAGCAACAAGAGCGGTAACAGCGGAGACAAACAGCCGGGCGCGCCGCGACTATGCACCGAATTACCGACGCGGGACACTCGTCAACTGTCGCAGAGAAACGTGAAGCATGTTCCGGCCGGGACACGGTGACGATGGCGTTGCTCTCCGTTCGCATACCCAATATGCTCCCTCATCGCGCCTGGCCGACGCGACGTCACGGCCCGGACCGATACTTGACGTTTCTCCGCGACAGTCCACTAGCTCGTTCCCAAGAAAAATGGAATGTGTCTTAATTCTTGATGAGGTGTCATACATGGCAATGCGGCAATTCATAGGATTCGCAATAGTTGGGGTGGCGGTTGCGTATGGGGCTGGCGCCTCGGATCTAGCGGCCGGTGCATCGCGCACCGGTCTGATCTCCATCTTTGAAGGAAGCAAGGAGACGGTCTCTCTGCAAGGCGTGGGCGGAGTCATTCCACTCGACCAGGTGCAGGCGTCGCAGAGTGGGTCGGTCACACAGACAGTGGCCACCACCGAGATCACCGTGACCTACGACCGGCCGGTCGCACGAGGCCGCGAGCTGTTTGGCGGGATCGTGGCGTATGGCGAGATTTGGAATCCGGGTGCGAACGACGCCACGAAGATCGAGATCAGTCGCCCCATCACGATCAACGGCGAATCCCTTGACGCCGGGGCATACAGTGTCTGGGCGATACCCGATCCCGAGGAGTGGACGGTCATTTTTAGCAGCGCCGCTGATGTGTATCACACACCGTACCCAGGAGAAGAGCACGACGCACTACGTCTTGGGGTCTCGCCGGCATCGGGCGACCACATGGAGACCCTGGCGTTCTATTTCCCGGCCGTGGAAAAGAAGGACACCGTACTGCGGCTGCACTGGGGTGAGACGGTGATCGCCTTTGACATCACGGTTCCCTGAGCCCGGGTCCCTGAACACTGGATACTGAATACCGTTTCCTCAAGCGCTCGTCGGCGGCCTCTGCGTCCGGATGGCGAGTCTATTTCGGTCCGTGTCCTTTAGCAGCCCGTGGTCAAAATCCCGCTGCAGTTGACCGCCGCTGAATCAGGCCCGTCCGTGATGTTCATCGGTCAAATACTCCCCGTATTTTCCCTCTTCTCGCCGTGTTCGGCCGGCCCAGCGGCGGTCTTGGTGCGACGCCGGACTTTCACCACGGACTGCTAGGGGAAGGCGCAGATTAGGTACTGATAGGCTTCGTGGATCGTGACGGCACTTCTGGTGACGTTGGCGGTTTTTTTGGTGCTGGTCGGCATCTTGGGTGTCATCGTCCCTGGGCTACCAGGCACGGTTCTTATCCTCGCGGGGCTCGTCTGGCTTGCCTGGCTCGACGACTTTGCGCGTATTGGCCCTGGAACGATCGCGGTGCTGGTGGTCCTGACCGTGCTGTCATACGCTGTCGACTTTGTGATTGCCGCGTTGGGTGCGCACCGGGTCGGGGCGAGTCGTCGCGCGATCGTGGGTGCCGCGTTGGGAACAATTGTGGGGCTCTTTTTTGGCCTGGTGGGTGTCCTGGTTGGTCCATTCGCCGGAGCATTTCTCGGTGAGCTCACGACACGCGGCGGAGTGACCGACGCGACTCGGGTGGGGCTCGGCGCCTGGTTGGGGCTGATTGTAGGTTTCGCGCTCAAGTTGTCGCTGGTGTTCATGATGGTCGGCGTGGCGCTCGCCGCGTTTCTGCTTGCCTGAGGCGGTCCGTCAAGGTCTGTAGCAATAGTCGACTGGCTCATCCTTCTTCCTCGTCCGTCTCTCTTCGTCTTCCTCGTGCTTCCCAGCCGCACCGGATTCGGGACGGAGCGGCGCTACTCTTTCAGCCGCCAACTCGTGGGCGGAAAAATACGAAATATTTCGTATTGACAACTACGAACACTTTCGTAGAATTGATTTCGTGATGAGGCGCGGACAAAAAATCCCGACAAATACTGAACTCTCGATCCTTCGGGTGCTCTGGGCGCGTGGGCCAAGCACGGTCCGGGAAGTCGCTGTGGAGATGGGGCGTGGTGACGCCTACACCACCATTCTCAAGATGCTCCAGATCATGACGGGGAAACAGCTGGTGCGACGCAACGTCTCGTCCAGGTCCCACGTGTATGAGGCCGCGTCCACTCAGCACGAAACCCAGCGTCAGCTGGTTGCGGACCTTATCGACAAAGCATTTGGCGGCTCGGCCGCACGGCTTGTCGTTCAGGCTCTGTCGTCGACGCACGCGTCGCCCGCGGAGCTTGCCGAGATTCGGAAACTCGTCGCGCGGCGACGAAAGGAGGCCAGATGAGTCATTGGATTTCTGTGGCCGGATGGACCTTGGTCCACTTCGTCTGGGAGGGCTGTGTTCTCTTGGTGCTCGCCTTGGTGGTGCTTCGTCTCTGTCGTCAGACGACTGCTGCAGTGCGTTATAGCGTCGCTGGTGCGGCCCTCGCCCTGATGCTGGCGGCACCCATTGCAACCGCCGTGGTTCTCACTCGACCGGATGTGGAACCGAGTACGCTCGAACGCACCCGGTCCGCATTCTCACTGAGCGAGTCTCAGGCCTCGACGCCGAGCGGCTTTTGGCCGGTGGTCGTGCCCACCGCCGCGACGGTGGCCTTGGTCGAGCGCTCTCTCCCAATGGTCGTCATTGCGTGGCTGTGTGGGGTGGGGCTGCTCCTGATACGTGTTGGTGGCGGTTTGTGGCGAGTGCACCGGTTGCGCCGAAAGGGGCTTGCGAGGCGTCAGTCGCCGTGGCAGGCCGCGGTTGACCGACTCGCGGTGACTGTCCAAGCCTGGCCTCTCGGCCGGTCGTTCGGTCTGAACGCTCACGTTCACGTGGCGGAGTCGGCCTTGGTGAGTGCGCCGACGGTCGTGGGATGGCTGCGTCCGGCTGTTCTGCTTCCGCTCGCGGCGCTTGCCCAACTAACTCCACGCCAGGTCGAGGCGATTCTCGTCCACGAGTTTGCGCACGTGCGCCGCCACGACTACGCCGTGAACCTCCTGCAGACGTTGGCCGAGACACTGGTCTTTTATCATCCGGCGGTCTGTGGATCTCGAATCGGATCCGGGTCGAGCGCGAACACTGCTGCGATGACATAGCGGTGTCTTTTTGTGACAGCCCGGCGGACTATGCCGCCGCGTTGGTTGAGCTAGAGACCTCGAGGTCCGACTCGCAATCGTTGGCGCTCGCGGTAACCGACGGTCCGCTCGTCCGTCGCGTCCGACGCGTCTTGGGAATGCCCGCAGAAGACGAGTCGCGGGGGATGGGCGTCGTGGTCTCGGTAGCGATGACGGCGATCATGTTGGTTGGGGCCGCTGCGGGCGAAGGTCGGTTCTGGCCGTGGTCGACCACCGAGAGCGGGCGAATCACCGTCGCGGTCCAGGCGGCAGCGCAAAACGAACCCCTCGCCTCGCCGGCGAGCTTCGATTGGCGAGTCGTGAACACCGACCATTTCGAGATTCACTACTACCCCACGGTTGACGAAGATCTTCAGCAGGTTGGTGATACCGCGGAAGAAGCCTACGTGTGGCTCAGTGCGAACTTGAGCACGAACTGTCGTTTCGCGTGCCGTTGATACTTTTTGAGACGCGCGAGGATTTTGAGCGGCAGGGCATCGCGCCCGGTGCCGATCTTTCTTTTGTGCGGTCGTTTTCAGAACCTGGGCGAGATCGCGTGGCGCTGCTTGTCGACGAACACGCAGAGGATCTTTCCTATCGAATTACCCACGAGGTCACCCACATCTTCATGTTCGACCTGATTCCGCGGTCTCAGACCGGGCCGCCTGGCCTCCCGGCCTGGTTCGACGAGGAAATCGCCGAGTATATGACGGCGGCGTGGCCCCCCGATGAGTTCGCGCAGGTTCGAGCGCTAGTCGAGTCGGGTGCCGTGCCCCGGCTGACGAACTGGACTCCGGGCTCGTTTGAGAACGTGCGTAGTTTCTACAATCTCGGTCGCGTCGTGTTCGAATTCATCGAAGCGACTTACGGCAAAGACGGTATGCGACGCTTTGTGCGAGCGTTTCCCAGTGACGGCACGGTTGATACCGATACCGTCTACGAGGAGGCGTTCAATGTAACGGCAAGCGAGTTCCAGCAAGCGCTCGCGGCGTATGTGCGAGAACGATTCGCGCCAGCTTGACAGAAGGGGGCCGCCGGCTAGCTCGCCTCGGCTTGCGCGCTGTCGTCGGTGTGCTTGTCGAGGAGGCCTTGCAAACGCGCCTTGTCGGTCAGTCCGACGATTTGCTCGACAACCTGCCCGCTCTTGAAAATGAGCAAGGTCGGGATCGAGCGAACGCCAAACTTTGACGCCGTTTCCGGGCTCTCGTCGACGTTGAGCTTGCCGACGACCACCTTCCCAGCGTTGTCAGACGCCAACGCCTCGACCGTTGGCGCGATCATGCGGCAGGGACCGCACCATTCGGCCCAAAAGTCGACGAGAACAGGCTTTGACGACTTGATCACCGACTCTTCGAAGTTGCCGTCGGTAAGAGTGGATGTGTGCTCAGACATAGGTTTCCTTTTTCAACAGAAGAGAACCCCCTCATTCTATCAGTCGTGGTCAGGGCGAGGTTGGGGTCTCTCCCTGGGCTGCTAGGTGCTGGTTGCTCCAGTGCAGCATCTCGGCGACGACATGGTGGACAGACTCGCGAGCGGCGTATCCATGCGATTCATGGGGGAGCGTCACATACCGAACGGTGGCGCCGTGACCCTTGAGCGCCATGTAGAAGCGTTCGGACTGAAGCGGGAACGTGCCTGAGTTGTTGTCGATTTCGCCGTGCGTGAGCAGAATTGGCTCGTTGATCTTTTCTGCGTGAAAAAACGGCGACACACCTCCATAGACGTCCGGCACTTCCCAAAAGGTCCGACGCTCATTTTGGAATCCGAACGGCGTGAGTGTGCGGTTGTATGCCCCGCTACGTGCGATACCAGCCCGAAAAAGATCTGAGTGAGCCAGGAGATTCGCCGTCATAAAGGCGCCGTAGCTGTGGCCACCGATGGCGATACGGTCACGGTCGGCGACCCCCATCGCCACCACCGTGTCCACCGCCGCAGTCGCACTCGCCACGAGCTGCTGGACATAGGTGTCATTGGCCGTCTTGCCTTCGCCGACAATCGGCATCGCGGGTCCGTCGAGGATCGAGTAGCCCTGGGTGAGCAACAGCAAATGCGACGCCCCCCGTATCGTCGTGAACCGATGTGGCGACCCCACAATCTGACCCGCCACCGCCGGGTTTGTGTATTCCCGGGGATAGGCCCACATCAACATCGGCACCCGCTGCCCCTTTTGGTAGCCCGGCGGCAGATACAACGTGGCCGACAACGCGACCCCGTCGTCGCGGGTGTATGTAATGAGCTGCTTGCGTACTCGGCGTAGTGCCGGAGCAGGGTCGGTGTAGTGTGTGAGCGCGGTCGCAGCGCTCGTTTCAAGGTCACGCAGGTAGTAGTTTGGCGGGTCGGTCGACGATTCTCGCCGAGTGACGAGCAGCGTGCCGTCCGGTCGGAGCGGCGCTACAAGCGTCTCGTAGCTCGTGTCCTCTTCTTCTCCCTGAAAGAGTCGTTCGACCCGGAGCGTCCGAAGGTCGAGACGGTCGACGAACGGCCGGTCTCCGGCCGGAGAGGCGCCCCGACCAGTCAACAGGATCTGGGTGTCGAACTGGGCGATGACCAGGCCAAGAGCGCCTCCGCCGGGCTGGCGCACCGGTGTGCCGGGGTCGCCGTAGCGATCTTCTGCGCTTCGGTCCCACAGCCGACGTGATTCGCCGCCGGGCGAGTATTGCAGCCACGTCCGCGTCCAGCGGGTGTCTCGGTCACGTTCTTCAATCAGCGCGGTGCCGTCGGTGGTCCACCTGATCCCGACGAATCGGAACTCGGTCCGGATGAGTTCGTCGGGCGACCCGTCAAAAGGGGCCGGTAGCGACAACAATCGGTCGCGATGACTCGCAATGGCACCGGGGTCGCCGCCGTCTTGGGCCTCCGCCCACACCACCGTGGCGGGGGTGGCGGTATTCCAGCGATGACCCCGCGGCCCGGTTGGCACGCCGCCGATCGGGACGGCATCCCCGGTGGGAAGGTCGGCCAACACTCGAATCAGCCCGCCTTTCACGTCCCACACCTCAACTGATTTTGCAAAACGGCCGGCCGGGACCTGCCACGAAAACGGTCGCTGCCACCGCACCACGAGGAGATGCTCGCCGTCCGGTGCGACTGCGGCTGACTCGAAGAGTCCGCGCTCGCCGATATCCGTTCGACGGCCAGTGGCCAGCAGTACCGTTCCCAGCTGGCTCGTAAAGTGATACTCAAAAAGCGCGTCGTCGTGCGGGTTGGCAAGCAGGTCTTGATACGTACGAACCGGCGCGAGTCCGCCTTGGTGCTCCTGAATGTTTGGTCCGGCGGGAGCGGCCGGCGGGGTGGGGGGCGCGCCGCGAGCGGACGCGAGAAACCGGCAAAAGACGCCGTCGCTACCGGGCAGCCACTGACACGGGTCGCCGAGGGCGGCATTGAGACCCGCGCTGGTGACGGCCCGCGGCTGACCAGTGGCCGTGTTCGCGGCCCAGAGCTCGACGCCAGTATCACGAATGATGGCATACGAGACGTGTTGCCCGTCAGGTGAGAAACGAACCCACCCGAATGTCGTTCCGGCCGGGGCCAAGATTTCGTGTCGCGTATCGTCGCCGATCGTCACGAGCTCGATGCGAGTGATGTCCGGTGCGCGCCAGGGCGTCTTGGCTCGTGGGTTGATGCGGAATCCGGCCAGCCGATGCATTGGTTGCGCCAACGCGGAAATCGGTGGCATACCGCGGCGCTCGGTGAGTACCAGCGTGTCGCCGGTGGGGCTGACTAGGACGTCCGGGAGAGGTGGGGCGTCAAGGATATCGACGATGTCTTGCGGTGGCGTCAGATAGCCCGTGGCGTTGGTCGACTCGCCCTGGGCGAGTATCTGCGAACCGGTGCCCGCGGCGAGGAGAGCGGTAAAACAGATGATGCGACTCGAATTTCGAAAACGCTGGTCTAGCATGTGCCTTCCTCCATGATCGCGCTTCTGACAACGGGCGCCGGAGCCGCTACGCTAGCACAACGCGCCTCATAGCCATGGCCGCGCGGCTCGTTCGGGGCACGCGGCCTCCCTCTCGGTGGGATGTCGCCGCCGCCCGTTGGGGGTTTCGCCGTATTCTCATGGCCGATGCTCGCGTTTTCGTCACGGGTTCCATCGACGCTACGTCCGAACCGACTGACCCGAACGCTCGACCGACTTCAGGCCGAGGGCGTTCAATACGCCGATCTCACCGAGTCGAACCCCACCCGCGTCGGTTTCGCCTATCCGAGCGGGTTGCTAGAACCCTTGGCCTCTCGACGCGGGATGACCTACGAACCGGCCGCCTTGGGGCTGAGCGGCGCCAGGGAGGCAGTTGCCGCGGCCCTTCGACGACGTGATCTGCCGGCCGACGCGCGGCGCGTCGTCGTGACTGCCAGTACCAGCGACGCGTATAGTATGTTGTTCAAGCTGCTCTGCGACGCTGGCCATGAAGTGGCGGTCCCTCGGCCAAGCTATCCCTTGTTCGAGTATTTGACCCGGCTTGACGCGGTTCGCCAGGTCCCCTACCCGTTGGAGTTTCACGGCCGCTGGTCGATAAATCAGACGGAGTTGCGCCAGTCTGTCACGTCGCGGTCGAGAGCGATCATCCTCGTCAATCCCAATAACCCGACAGGGTCTTTTGTCAGCGGCGACGACCTGGAGACGGTTATCGAGCTATGTCACGAGCGCGATCTGGCGTTAATCGCGGACGAGGTTTTTGGGTGGTATCCGGTCACCCATGGCGAGCGGAAGCGGGGGCCGAGCGTGCTTGACCGACCCGCCAAGGTCCTGACATTCGTCTTGGGCGGGCTCTCGAAGGGCGTGGGAATGCCGCAGTTGAAGTTTGGCTGGATCGTTGTTGCTGGCCCCGAGACAGCGGTCGAGGCGGCGCTGGCGCGGCTTGAACTCATCGGCGATACGTATCTTGGCGTGTCGAGCCCAGTACAGCTGGCGGCGCCCGCGCTCTTCGAGCGCGGGGCGGTCGTGACCAGCCAGATTGCGGACCGTATTAGAACGAACACCCGGTGCTTGAGCGTCGTGGCTGCAGACTATCCCGCGGCAACGGTGCTACCGGTCGAAGGTGGGTGGTCAGCGGTGGTGCAGGTGCCCCGCCTCCGGTCGGAAGAGAGACTGGTTGTCGAGCTGCTCGAACGCGAACGAGTCCTGGTCCATCCTGGATACTTTTTTGACTTTCCGCGAGAGGCATTCTTGGTGTTGAGCCTGCTTGTGGACCCGGCGAGCTTCGAGCCCGCGGTCCGGCGGGTGTTGAGCACCGCGGTGTCGACACCGGCATGACCAACAAGACCGCGCCTGTCGTCAAAGACCTCGTGCTCGTTGGCGGCGGACATAGCCACGTCATCGTGCTGAAGTCGTTCGGGATGAACCCGATGCCCGGGGTACGGGTCACCGTCATCGCCCGCGACATCGATACTCCTTATTCCGGCATGCTTCCCGGACTGATCGCCGGCCACTACGACTTTGACGATGTGCACATCGATCTGGGGCCGCTCGCCCAGTTCGCCGGGGCTCGTCTGTATCACTGTGAAGCCATCGGTCTCGACCTCGAGCAGAAGCGCGTGGTGTGCCGCGACCGTCCGTCTGTGCCCTATGACGTGCTGTCGATCGATATCGGTGTCACCTCGGCGCTCGCCGTGCACGGCGCCGCCGATCACACGGTGAGTGTCAAACCGATCTCGACCTTTGTCGAGCGTTGGGAGCGTCTCAAGGCGAGGGCGCATACCCGGGCGGGTGTGCCGCGGGTCGGGGTGGTCGGTGCGGGCGCCGCTGGGGTCGAGCTGACTCTTGCTATTCAGCATGCGTTGAGTCGTCGCGGCGACCATCCGGCGTTTCATCTTTTTTCCTCGACGGAGTCGGTCCTTCCCACCCACAATCTGCGGACTCAGGCGGTATTTCGGCGGGTGCTCAGCGAGCGCGGCGTCGAGATGCACCTCGGTGCCCGGGTGAGTGCCGTGGACGCGGCCGGTCTCACGACCGAGGACGGGTCCCACTTTGAGCTGGATGAGATCGTGTGGGCAACACAGGCTGGTGCCCAAGCCTGGCCAGCACGCGCGGGGCTTGCCGTCGACCCCGGTGGCTTTATCTGCGTAAACGAGACTCTCCGGTCGACATCTCACCCTGATATTTTCGCTGCGGGGGATATCGCGGCGGTCGTCAAGCATCCTCGGGAGAAAGCAGGTGTTTTTGCGGTGCGGCAAGGACCGCCGCTGGGAGCGAACCTTCGGCTGGCGCTCCAGGGTCGGCCCCCTCGACCATTCGTGCCACAGCGGCGGTTTCTCAGTCTCGTGAGTACGGGTGACCAGTATGCGGTCGCGTCCCGTGGTGGCTGGATGCTCGAGGGGCGGTGGGTGTGGCGCTGGAAAGACTGGATCGACAAGCGCTTTATGAGTCGCTTCAGCGAGCTTCCAGACATGGCGGTCCGTCCTCCGACTACGAAGGATGACCTGTCGCGGCTGACGTCACCCGACGTGGCTGAGCAGTTGTCGGCAATCGCCATGCGCTGCGGCGGATGCGGGTCAAAGGTGGGCGCGACCGTGCTGTCGCGAGTGTTGTCTCGGCTCAGACCGGTCGCTCATCCCGAAGTCGTCGTGGGGCTTGACGCGGCGGATGACGCGTCCGTCGAAACGATTCCTCCCGGTATGGTCGCCGTGCGGACCGTCGACGCGTTTCGCTTGCTGATGGATGACCCCTACACCTTTGGTCGGGTGGTCGCCAACCACAGTCTGGGGGACATTTACGCGATGGGCGCGGAGCCTCGCACCGCGCTCGCGATCGCCACCATCCCCTTCGGCCCCGAAGAGAAAATGGAACAGTTGCTGGAGGCGTTGCTCACCGGAGCGGTGGAGACCCTCAATGCGTCGGGAACCGCTCTGGTTGGTGGCCATACCAAGGAAGGGATCGAGACAGAGCTCGGTCTCTCGTTGAGCGGCATTGGCCGGTCCGATGAGCTGCTCCGCAAGGCTGGAATGCGACCGGGCGAACGCATGATTCTCACCAAGCCGCTTGGCACCGGGACGCTTTTCGCGGCCCACATGCACCGAGAGGCAAAAGGACGCTGGATAGATGCTGCGATTCAGCTCATGCTCCAATCGAGCAAGGACGCCGCCGCCTGTTTCAAGCGGCACGGTGCGACCGCGTGCACGGATGTGACCGGGTTCGGTCTGCTTGGGCATCTGTCGGAAATGGCTCGCGCGTCGGCGGTCGATGTCGATCTGGAACTGGATGCTGTGCCGTTGATGGATGGCGCGCTCGAGACCGCCACCCGAGGATTCTTGAGCTCCCTCCAGCCGCAAAACGTGCGCTTGCGTCGTGTCGTTCGAAATCACGACGCCGTCCGTCATCAGCCGCGTTATCCGCTGATCTTCGACCCGCAGACGGCCGGTGGTCTGCTCGCGAGCGTTCCGGAGCGTGACGTGGATGCGTGTCTCGACGAACTTCGGTCTATCGGGCATGAGGCAGCCACCGTTGTCGGGACGGTCAGATCTCCGACCGACGGCGACACCCCGGTTCGTGTCGTCGCGTAGTGGACTCAACGCTTGGCGGGCAGGTGCATGAAGTACCCTTCTTCGTCGTCTTCAGACAGACCGGTTCCAACCGTCGGGCACGACGCCTCGACGAGAGGTTGGCATACCCAAGAGCCGCCCAGATTGTTTCGAACAAACATCGCCGCCCGGTGCTGAAAATTTGTAAAACAGGTTACGCCATGGAGCGGACCCCTATGGTAGATTACGCACTTATGTTCAGCCGAATTCCAGGCTTGCGCCGATCGAACTCTGTCACCGCACGCCGCGCGACGATGGTGACCGTGGCCGCGGCAATGCTTCACGCTGGGTGCTCAGCTCAGGAAGTCCCTCTCCCGATCTCGAGTGCGACCGGGGCGGACATCTATCTGAGGCTCGAGGCCCGGGTTATCGAAGATATCGTCCCCCACCGGGCGACGCTGGCTGGTCTACTACAAGAGCATGTCGTGGACAACGCGTTGGTCCACGCCGTCATCGAGTCCGTGCAGTCAGTGTTCGACCCGCGACGTTTGCGGGGGGGAAACGCCTACAAGGTGTTCTTGGCTGCGGATGGGATGCTGCGCCGGTTCGAATACCACATCGACAACGACGAGTTTCTACGGGTCGACCGTGCGACGAGCGCGGACGACACCGCCCTCGCGTTTGATGCGGAGCGGGTGCCCTACATCAAGGTCCGCGAGGAGCACGCGTTGCACGGCGATATCAATGAGCGGAACTCATCGCTGGTCGCGGCCCTCAACGAGCAAGGTGAAAACGTCAACCTCGCGATTCTGATGGCGAGCGTTTTTGGCGGCGAGATTGATTTTCACAATGATCTCCGACGCGGGGACCACTTCGACGTCCTTATTGAGAAGCTGTATCGCGACGAAGAGTTTTCCGAGTATGGAGACATTACGGCCGCCGAGTTTCATAACGACGGACGTACGGTGCAGGCATTCAGCTTCCAGATTCCACCCGTCGATGGCTCGGATAGCCCAGGCGAAGACAACGGAGACGCCTCATCCAAGCCGACGGCCGCGGCCCAGTACTACGACTTCGAAGGCCGGTCACTGAAGCGACCATTTCTGAGCTCGCCGTTTGGTTTCGAGCCGCGGGTGACATCGCGCTTTTCCTATCGGCGGTTGCATCCGGTGCTGGGTACTCACCGACCGCATCTAGGCGTCGACTACGGAGCTCTTACCGGCACCAAGGTCATTGCCGTCGCGAACGGCGACGTGGTGTCCGCGGGGATGAGTGGCGGTTCGGGCAACATGGTGCGGTTGCGGCACAAGAACGGGTATGAGACCTACTATTTGCACCTCTCGCGGTTTGGCAAGGGTGTGCGTCGGGGCGCTCGTGTCGCGCAGGGGCAAGTGATCGGATATGTCGGAGCGACGGGTCTAGCCACCGGTCCCCACCTCGACTATCGGATCAGAAAAAACGGGACGTTTGTCAATCCGTTGGTCGAGATCCGCAACATGCCTCCGGGTGACCCCATTCCGGATGGGCACCTCGCGGCGTTCTTTGAGAGACGCGACGAGACGCTTCAGCGTCTCTCGTCTACGCACGCCCCCGTCAGCGTTGCGGCGCAGTAGCGGTACACTGAGGAGTGGCTCTTGTTCGTCCATTCCACGCGCTGCGGCCCACCCCCGAAGTGGCCCCGGCGGTCGCGTCCGTTCCCTACGACGTGGTGTCGCGGGCCGAAGCGCTCGCCCTGACCGTCGACAATCCTCTGAGCTTTCTCCACGTATCGCGGTCCGAAGTCGACCTCGACCCTGAGGTCGACGCCTATGACAACGCGGTCTATCAGCGCGCGGTCGCCAACCTCGCGAGGCTGAAGCGGGACGCTCCGCTCGTGGTCGAAGACACGGCGTCGCTCTATGTGTATAGGCTACGGGAAGGCGCTCACGAGCAAACCGGTGTTGCCGGGTGCTTTTCGTTGGACGAGTACGACCGCGACGTTGTCAAAAAGCACGAACGAACCCGTCCTGACAAAGAAGACGACCGCACGCGTCACATGCTGTCGCTACGGGCGCAGACCGGAATCGTGTTTCTGGCCTACCGATCAACCACAGCGGTAGACACGGTGACGACCCGGGCCTGCTTGCGGCCACCGCTGTTTGATGTGGACGCCCCGGATGGCGTGAGCCACACCATTTGGCGGCTTGAGGCGGACGACACCACGGCGATTGTCGAGTCGTTCAAACGAGTACCCTCGTTGTATATAGCGGATGGTCACCATCGTATTGCCAGCGCCGCGCGCGCGCGCGATGACTGGGCTGCGGCCGGTGGTCGTGACGAGAGTGCCGAGGTGTGCTTCTTTCTCGGCGTCGCCTTTCCGGATGAGCAGACGCGAATCTTGCCATACAACCGCACGGTGGCCGACCTGGCGGGGCAGACGCCGGGACACTTTCTCGACGCTCTGCGGGCCCGTTCCCCGGTGCGCGCCGACGCATCGCCTCACCCCGCGCCAGGGCACGCTGCGATGTATCTGGATGGGCGCTGGTATGGAATTGCCCTGACCCCTGGCCTGCCAGATGCCAGGTCCGTGTCGGGGCGGCTCGACGTAGCTGTGCTGCAGGACGGGATTCTTGCCGAGATCCTGGGCGTGGGTGACGTGCGGACCGACCCGAGGATGGCGTTTGTGGGCGGCGTTCGCGGTATCGCCGAGCTTGAGACCCGGGTTGACTCCGGCGTGGCGGCGGTGGCGTTTTCGCTAGCGGCGGTGACCCCACAACAGTTGCTTGCCGTGTCCGACGCTGACGAAATTATGCCTCCGAAATCGACCTGGTTCGAGCCAAAGCTGCGGGACGGTCTGTTGATTCACGAGATCTGAGTGGCTCGTCAACTTTCAACCGTGGGTTGTCGGTGAGAAATCGTCGCGCCTCGTCGCGTGGGAGGAGAGCACAATGGGGGCCGATTGTAGATGACGACCAACGCTGCGGGGTGCGACGAGGGCCAGCGATAAATTCACTGCTTGAGGCTTGAAGCCTGAAGGATGAAGCGCCACTCTCTGGTGGCCTGAACGGATAAATGTCTGAGCGTGTGTATAACTTCGGCGCCGGTCCGGCGGTCCTTCCTGAGCAAGTGCTCGAGGAAGCTCGCGAGCATTTGCTCACCTTTCCGGGGGCGGGTATGTCGGTGCTCGAAATCAGTCATCGGTCATCGGCGTTCTCTGAGATCATCCAACGAGCGACGTCCAACATTCGGGCGTTGGCCGGTCTGTCGGATGACTATCGTGTGTTGTTCATGCAAGGCGGCGCCACCCAGCAGTTTGCGATGGTGCCCATTAATTTGTTGCCAGTTGGTGGGTCGGCTGACTACACGCTGACCGGGACCTGGGCAAAAAAGGCCGCGCAGGAGGCCGAGCGTTTTGGCTCGGTTCGCATCGCTGCGACCACCGCTGACGAAAAGTTCACGAGGATCCCGGCGGCGGATACGCTCGAGTTCTCGCCTGACGCTGCGTATGTGCACCTGACCTCGAACAACACGATCGTCGGGACGCAGTGGCCGGAGTGGCCCCATACCGGCGATGTCCCGCTGGTGGTCGACGCCTCGTCGGACATCTTCAGTCGCCCCCTCGTGGTTGGCTCGAATGGGCACGGGCTCGGGCTGCTGTATGCTGGCGCGCAGAAGAATCTTGGACCGGCTGGGGTGACGTTGGTCATCATCCACGATGCGTTGGTGGAGCGGGCGGGGGTCGTCGGACGGACCATCCCGACGACGTTTCAGTACTCGACCTACGTCGACAGCGACTCGCTCTACAACACGCCTCCAGTTTTTGCGATCTATCTGGTGGCGCTCGTGACAGACTGGCTCCTCTCGAGTGGCGGACTCGAGGCCATAGGCGCGCAGAACGCCCGGAAGGCGGATACGCTCTACGACGCCATCGACCGGACGTCTTTTTATCGGGGCGCCGCGCATCGTGATAGCCGGTCACGTATGAATGTGACATTCCGTCTCGCGAACGACGCGCTCGAAAGACGATTCATCGCCGAAGCTAGTGACGCCAGCCTCGCCGGGCTCAAGGGGCACCGTTCGGTTGGAGGCGTACGAGCGTCGATCTACAACGCTCTGCCCGAACCCGCCGTCAATGCGCTGGTTGAATTCATGGCGGAATTCGAGCGTGTGAACGGGTAGTCCGCACCTGACGATGCGTCAAACTCAAGGCTCGCTCGTCTGTGCCCAGTGCGGCAAGCTCATCGGGATCAACGAGCCGTCATGCCCGTATTGTGGCGCCTGGCGGCCGGGTCTGTATGGCTTTGCCCCGGCGTTGCAACGACTTGTTGGTCAACGGCTAGATTTCGTGTCGCTCATCGTGATGACGTGCGTCACGATGTACGCAATCTCGCTGTTGCTCGATCTCTCGGCGGCCTTTTCGGGCGGCGGCCTTCTCTCCATCGCATCACCGGGCACCCGAGCGCTGTATCAACTGGGGATGACCGGAGGGATCGCATGGGGTCAAGACTGGTGGTGGACGCTCTTCACCGCGAACTATCTCCACGGCGGGCTACTGCACATCGTGTTCAATATGATGTGGATCCGCAATTTGGCACCGGCGGCGACCGAAGTCTATGGTCCTGCGCGTGCGTTCGTCGTTTTCAATATCGCTGGGGTCGTCGGGTTTTATCTTTCGAATGAGATGAGCGGAGCGCCTACGATTGGAGCGTCGGGAGGAATCTTTGGTCTGCTGGCCGCGCTGATTGTCCACGGACGCAGCCGCGGAAGCTCGATGATGACGACCCAGCTGTGGCAGTGGGCTGGAGTGCTCTTCTTGTTCGGGTTCCTGATGCCCGGCATCAACAACTGGGCCCACGGCGGCGGGTTCCTCGGCGGGTGGGTGGCCGCGCAACTGATGGGCTTTAGTGGCGAGCAGCGGGAAAGCACCGGTGTCATCATCACCGCGCTCGCGTGTATCGCCGTGACCGCGCTCGGTATCTGGCTCTCGTTTGCCCGAGTCACGAGCATCCTTCTCGGCGCGTAGACCCCGCCTATTCGTCCAGTCTCCCCGGTGAATCCTGGGTCGGCTCTAGCTGGCGCTCGTGTCAACCCACATGAACTTCTCTTTGCGACAGTCCACGTATAGTACTAGGTCTCCGTCGCGCGTTGCGGTCGCCGTCGTCCACGGGGTCGTCGGCGCCGGCGGGGTTTCCGTTCGCTGGGCGGCGCATCGGATGCGGCGAGTGCCGTCCAACGCTCGACGGCCTCGGGGGCGTCGCCATGGACGGTGAGCCACGTCACCGCAGTCTCGAACGCCGCGCGAAACAGCACTGACCGCACGCGACCGCTGCCGAGAGGAGGGTCTTGGAGGCGCGTCTGGAGCTGCAATGCTTGCCGGAGTCGCTCGACGTCCTTTCGGGCAATTGGTAGTCCCCCGAGCGACACATCGATCGGTCGCTTGTCGTCGCGCTTTCGAGGGGTGAGATCCAGCGGCTGCCCAGGCTGGATGAGGCTCCCCAGCAGCACGGCGTTACTGAGAGTCGGGGGTGTTTCCTTGAATTCCGCGCGATACGTGTCCAGCCTGTCGAGCGATGGCCACAGCGCGCTCCGTTTTCGCGTGTCGATCTCGGGGGCAATCAACTTGAGAAGACCGGTTTCTGCCAGCATGCGAAACGTGGCGACAGAGAACCCGCTGCGCAAGATCTTGTAGAGCTCTTCGATGAGACGCGCCGGAGCGGCTTTGAGAATCTCGGCCCGGTTGCGTTTGATCGCCCTCTGCACGGGTAGGTCAAGACGGAAATCCAAACGGGTGGCAAAGGCCAGCGCGCGCAGCATACGCACCGGGTCTTCGACAAATCGCAGGTGCGGGTCGCCGATCGACCGGATCAGACCGGTTCTCAGGTCTTCCAGTCCCCCGACGTAGTCGATGACCGAGAAGGTCTTGATGTCGTAGAACAGCGCATTGATGGTGAAGTCCCGCCGGAAAGCGTCCTCTTCCTCGGTCCCGAAAGTGTTGTCGCGGGTTGGACGGCGAACGCGTCGCGGATGTGAGCCCTCCGCAGTGGGCCCTGCCTTCTCCCGTGCTTCTCTCTCCTGCGCGTCCTTCAGGTCGGTGGCGCTCGCCTGCTCTTCTTCTTCGACCGAGAGCTGACGTCGGAATGTCGCGACCTCGATCGTCTTGAGCCCAAACTTGACATGCGCCAGGCGGAAGCGTCGTCCGATGATCCAGCAGTTGCGAAATAGTCGTTTGACCTCGCTCGGGCGCGCAGAGGTCCCGATGTCGAAATCCTTTGGCACCCGTCCGAGTAAGAGGTCCCGGACACCACCGCCGACCAGATAGGCATCGTGGTTGTACTTCTGGAGGCGATACAGAACCTTCAGCGCGTCCGAGTCGATCAGCGCGCGGGAGACGGAGTGGTCGGCCCGGGCAATGACGGTGGGTTCAGCCAACTCCGGGATTATACGGTGATGGTTCAGGTCGTCGTGCCCCGGGTGTGCATTCGGACCCCTCTGTGCCGAGCGGCGATTTCTCGCCGGACAAGAACGGGATGGGGGGTAGACTGCGCACGAGGGGCCCATGCTTCAACGCAAAACTATGCAAAATCGTGCACGCGTCGTCGGTAAGCGTGTTGTCGTTCAGTCTCTGTTCCTTGCGTGCATGCTGACGGTGACGACTGGCACCGTCGGCCCAGTCCTAGCGCAGCCAGGCGCCAGTAATGGCGAGTGGCGAAGTTACGCTGCGGACACCTGGGGCTCCAAATACTCTCCGCTGGACCAGCTGACCGCTACGAATTTTGGCGAGCTCACGGTGGCCTGGCGGTGGCGGACGGCGGACACGCATCTTGTGCTGACCGACGAATCTGGGTCGTCACTCGTACCTGCCCAGACACTCTTTGACCGGCTCGAAGAAGCGGAGCCCGATCGATGGGTACGGCGCCCCAGTATCGGCCGGTTGGTTGCGACGCCGTTGATGGTCGACGGCGTGCTGTTTCTCAGCACTCCGCTCTATCAGGCGGCGGCCATCGATGCGCGAACCGGCGAGACACTCTGGGTGCACGACCCCCGCATGTATGAGGCAGGCACTCCGGCCCCAGCGCCCTGGGCGCATCGTGGGGTCGGGTATTGGGAGAACGACGGCGACGCGCGCATTGTCTGGGGGACCGGAGATGGTCATCTGATTGCGGTCGACGCCAAGACCGGTATCCCAGCCGCCGATTTTGGAAACGGCGGTCGCGTCGATCTCCAAGAGGGTCTGCCGCGGGCGCCACGGGGCCAGCGAGACAATTTGAATCTCTTGCCCGTGTCATCACTGTCGGCGCCGCTCGTCGTCGGCGACACAATCATCATCGGCTCGTCCATTAACGATTTCAGCACGACCAAGGAGATGCCGCCGGGGTTTGCGCGCGCCTATGATGCGCGGTCCGGGCAGCACAAGTGGGACTTTCACAACGTGCCCCAAAGTGGCGACGAGTTTGGCGCAGACACCTGGCAGAACGAGTCGTGGCGATACTCCGGCAACGCGAACACCTGGTCGAACATGAGCGCCGACCCGGAGTTGGGCTACGTCTATCTACCAACCAGCACGCCGACGTCGGACTACTACGGAGGGCACCGGCTCGGTGACAATCTGTTTGCTGAGAGTCTCGTCTGCGTCGACATCGAGACCGGGCAACGCGTGTGGCACTTCCAGATGGTGCACCACGGCGTGTGGGACTACGACAATCCGACGGCGCCAAACCTCCTCGATGTCACGGTCGATGGCCGACCCGTCAAAGCCGTCGCCCAGGTCACAAAACAGGGGTTTGTCTATGTCTTCAATCGGGTAACGGGCGAGCCCTTGTGGCCGATCGAAGAGCGCCCCGTCGCGACGGATACCGACCTCGAAGGCGAGCTTCTGTCACCCACGCAACCTATTCCCACCAAGCCGCCGGCCTTTGACTACCAGGGCGCGACCGTCGATGACTTGGTCGACTTCACTCCGGAGGTTCGGCAAATGGCGCTCGACGCCGTGGATGGCTTCCGGCTCGGTCCCCTCTACACGCCGTTGTCTCTGCGTGGCACTATCTTCCGTCCCAGCGCCGGTGGAGGCGCCAATTGGTCGGGTGCCGCCGTTGACCCCGAGACCGGCATTCTCTACGTGCCCTCCCGCAACGTCCACTCGGTGATGCGTTTCCGAGAACCGGCACCAAATGAAGAGACCGCGACGCTCCGATATATCCTCAGTCGCGGGACCGACACCTTTCTCGAAGCCTCGAATTCAGCCCGTCGCCCGTTGATGCCGCAGGGTCTGCCGCTGTGGAAGCCGCCCTATTCGCGGATGACCGCGATCGACCTGAATACCGGTGAGCACACCTGGATGACACCCCTTGGCGACGGAGATCGGTTTCGCAATCACCCGTTGCTCCGTGATCTGGATCTGCCACCGCTAGGAGGGGATGACAGCCGGAGTGGGCCTTTGCTCACGAAGACGTTGCTTATTCATGCCCTGACGGCCGGCGGGACCGGCAATGGTCCGCGGCTCGTGGCCTATGATAAGCGCACCGGCGATATTGTCGCCTCTGTCGACCTGCCAGGGGGAGCGATCGGCACTCCGATGACCTACATGCTCGACGACCGTCAATATATTGCGTTGACGGTGGGTGGCGATACGCCAGGATTGATTGCGCTGGTCGTGCATCGAGCCCCAGGCTCCACACATTAGCCTTTGGCGTCTTTCCAGTTCTTCCCGATTCCGACGTCGACTGTAAGTGGGACGTCGAGTGTCGCGGCGCGCTCCATCTTTTCGCGGACAAACTGCGCGACGTCTTCGGCGTGTATCTCAGCGACCTCGAACAAGAGCTCGTCGTGCACGGTCAAAATCATCCTGGCCCCGTTGGGGAGGTGTCCATGGATGTCGATCATCGCCCGTTTGAGGATGTCGGCCGCGGTGCCTTGGATGGGCATGTTGACGGTTTCTCGCTCGGCCGACGCTCGAATCATGCCATTGCGGTTTGTGAGGTTTGGCACCAGGCGGCGCCGTCCAAACATGGTGGCGACGACCCCTGTCTCCCGGGCGTTGGCGACGACGTCGACCGTGTAGGCGCGCACCGCCGGGAAGCCGGCAAAGTAGGCGTCGATGAACGCCTGCGCCGAGGCCTGACTGACCCCGATGTCTCGGGCCAAAGTGAACGCCGTCTTGCCGTAGAGCAGCGCGTAGTTGACGATTTTCGCGCGTCGTCTCAGCTCGTGGGGGTCGAGGCCGCTGTCTTCGCCAAAGACCTTCATCGCGGTCTGGTCGTGGATGTCGTCCCCTCGCTTGAATGCCTCGATGAGGGTGGTGTCACGTGAAAGGTGTGCGAGGACCCGTAGCTCGATTTGCGAGTAGTCGGCCGAGATGAGGACGTGCTCGGGGGCGGCGATGAATGTGCCACGGATTTTTCGGCCGAGTTCGGTCCGGATCGGGATGTTCTGCAGGTTGGGGTCGCTGCTGCTGAGCCGGCCGGTGGCCGCGACCGCTTGGTTGAACGATGTATGCACCCGTCCGGTTTGCGGATCTACGAGCTGCGGGAGGGTGTCGATGTAGGTGCCTTTGAGCTTCTGCAAGCTCCGCCATTCCAGCACGTGCCGGGGTAGCGGGTGGGTCAGCGCGAGTTCCTCGAGGACCTCGACGGACGTTGAGGCGGCCCGCGTTTTCCCCGTCCGTTTGCGAGTGGGCAGCTCGAGACGTTCGAACAAGACTTCAGCCAGTTGTTTTGGCGAGTTGACGTTGAACTCCATCCCGGCCAGTTCGTGAATCTCACGCTGGCGAGCGGTGAGCTCGGCGCCCACCCGGCTAGACATTGCCTGGAGGGCATCGACGTCGACCCGGATGCCCGCTTGTTCGATGGCAACGAGGACCGGGATGAGCGGACGCTCGAGGTTGGTGTAGACGGTGTCGAGCTCGGCTTCGACCACTTGCGGTCTGAGTCGTTCAGCCAATTGAAGAGCCAGGTCCGCACGTTCGCCGGCTAGCTCGACGATAGCTTCGGCCGGGAGGTCGGCAAACCCCAACGCCTTGGCCCCTTTGCCCAGAATCTCTTCGACCTCGATCGCTCTATATCCGACCTCTTCGAGTGCGAGGTCCTCGAGTCGGTGGGCCGACCGAGTGGCGTCGATCAGATAGCTGAGCAGCATCGTGTCGGTGCCAAAGCCACCGAGACAAACGCCGTGTCGTTCCAGGATCAGCGCGTCGAACTTGAGGTCGTGCCCGATTTTCTCGATGTCTGGGTCTTCGAGAAGAGGTTTCAACGTGGCCAGGGCGCTGGCCGCGTCCAGCTCACTCGCGTCTCCCAGCGCGCGGTGACCGAGTGGGACGTAGCGGGCGCGGCGTGATTCGGTCGAGAACGCCACGCCGACGAGGGCCGCGGTTATGGCGTCGGCCGAGTCCGCAAACACCCGGAGCCCGCACCGACCGGCCGCCCGGATGGCGTCGACGACCTGGCCGAGCTCATTCGACGTGCGAACAACCGCGTAGTCCGTGGCCACGCTATTGGCGGTCGGCGCATAGTCGGTCACCAGGGTCCGAAAACCAAGGGCCGAGAACAGCTCAAAGCACCGTTCGGCATTTGGTCCCCGATAGCGGACCGCATCGACGTCGAGCTCGACTGGTGCGTCGGTCCGGATGGTGACGAGGAGGCGGCTCTCGCGTGCGGCTTCGCGATGCTCGTTGAGCAAGGTGCGATACCGTTTCTGGGGAATATCGGTCACATGTTCCAGCAACGCTTCGAGCGACCCATGGGCCGAGATCAGACTCCGAGCGCCCTTTTCGCCGATGCCCGGCACCCCTTTCACGTTGTCGACCGAATCACCCATGAGCGCCAGGAGGTCGACGATCTGATGAGGCGCGACACCCATCTTGTCCTGGACACCGGCGGCGTCGTACCACGTGCCCGGGTCGCGGGGGTTGAAGACGGTGATCGGGCCGCCGACAAGCTGAAAGAAATCTTTATCACCCGTCACGATGACGACTTCACGTCCGGTCGCGACAGCCTGGCTGGCGAGGGTGCCGATGACGTCATCCGCTTCGAATCGTTCGGAGGTCAGGATTGGCACCCCGAGCGCCTCGCAGGCCTCGTGCACCCACGGCACTTGCTCTACCAGGTCGGGGGGCATCGGCGATCGATTGGCCTTGTAGTCGGCCGCCAGCTCGGTACGAAACGTTGGCCCCCGGAGATCGAAGGCCGTCACGATCAGGTCCGGCGTGTGGTCCGCGATGAGCTTGCGGAGCATCGTCACAAATCCGAATACGGCATTTGTCGACTTCCCGTCGGGACCGGTTAGACCACGGATTGCGTGGTAGGCCCGATACATCTGGTTGCTACCATCGACGAGAAACAGACGGTTAGCTGAGGGTGGGGGCATTGAGCCGGTGGATTGTATCACCGGCCATCCGGGCACCGGAGCAAACGCCACACGACCGTCGCCTGATGCAAGCCACGACGGTCAGACCGCGTCATCGCACGAGAACGCTCGGTCAGGGCGATGCGATGTAGCCCCGTCGGGCTCGGACACGGTATCTGGTGTTTGGTATCTCGACATCGATGGCGTGCCATTCCCCATCGTCGTGCCCCACGGCCGGATACGCGAGGTAATACTGCCGGCTGAGCTCGTCCGCAACTCCAGCCGTGGCGGGATCGAGGTCGGCCATGTCACGAACGATTTCGGTCCGACCGCCGCTGTCGTCCGTCAGGTCTCTCAACGCGGACACATTGACACGTTCGTCGTCTGTGCCACCGCGGGTTCCACCGGGCCACGAAGGTATGCGGGCGCCGCCTCTCACGCCCCCGCGGCCGGTCCCGGGAAACGGAAATGGGAGGCCTGGCCCGCGGCCGCGACCAGTCCTCGCGCCCGAACCGCGGCCGTCGATACCGATCGCGTACACGAGGACCTCTGATTCGCGGATGGTCTGTCGAAGGTCGTCCACATCGGTCACGCTATTGCCGTCGTTGCCATCTGAGATGACGACGACCGCCCTCTTGCGATGCTGGCCCGCTTCTGCCATGGGTATGGCCTCGGCAACCGCGTCATAGAGGGCAGTGCCGCCTTCGGGCCGGACTCGGCGCAGCGCCTGCGTCAAGCGATCGCGGTTACTGGTCCACCCGTGGACGAGTGATGGTTCGTAGCTGAACCGATAGATAAAGATCTCGTCGTCGGGTCCGAGCAGCTCATAGAGAAAGCGGTCGAGGGCGGCTAGCGCCGACGTCCATTTGGCCCCAACCATGCTTCCGCTCGTGTCGAGCACGATACCAAGACTCACCGGCACACGTTCACTACTGAAATTGCTGATCGTTTGGAGTTCGTCATCTTCGTAAATGATGAAGTCCTCTCTTGTTAGACCCGAGACAAAACGTCCCCGCGTATCGGTGACGGTGGCCGTGACGTTGATGAGCTCGACGCCCGTCCGGAACCTGAAGGCACCGGCGTCGGGTGGGTCGTTCTGCTGGCCATGCGCGATATCATTGGCCGCGGTCGACGCGAAAAGCAGCGCTGCCGCCACCCAAAGGGTGGTGGGTCGACCCGTCTTCGTCGACCGAGACTGAGTGGGCGGTGGGGTGGCGCGGGTCATGATTTAGCCTCCGTGAGGGCTTGCGTAGGACGGCTTCTCTGGTCGACGTGGGGCACTGGTCTGTCATCGACCAGGAAACTAATTCGATATCGCCTGGCCTGGTCGGTTTGGATAGAGATCGCAAAGGACGCTTGGTCACCCGCCGCAAGTATTGACGTGTCTACCGGCCCCCGACCAGTGGCCACCGCCGCGCCGCCGTCGTCCAGCGCGACGGCCAGCACTGACACTCGTCGGTCGTCTTTGGCGTGCGCCGGATTCCGGACAGTGCCGGAAATAGCCAGTGGCCCGTTGTGCTGCTCGTGAATCAGGGTGATGAGCTCGACCGGAACGGGTGTGGTGACCGGCGCCGGCGGTGCCTCACGAGACCCCGTGAAGATGGTCAGGGCCAGGCTGATTGCCAGGACCGCGCCGGCGAGACCCAGCGTGGTGACCCGTCCCCGGGTATAGTGCGACGCGGCGCGATGAGGGGCAAACAGCTCCGCGGCCGTGACGGCGTTGGCGTCGGACCTGCGGTGGTCAGACTCGGCGTCAAAGGTCTCGAGCGCATCCGCCGTGGGTGATGTCTCGGCGTGGTCGGTAGCTGGGCGGAGGGCAGAAGGGGTGATTCCGCGACGTTTGAGCTCGGCCACCAGCGCCGAGAGCCGCGCCGTTGACCGCTGTCGCTCTTCTCGCAGCAGACGCCACGTGATGATGCCCATGGCGATAGTCATGAGCAGCGAGACCACCGTGACTGCTCCCAGCGCGTATTGCATGATCATTCCTCTCTCGTTTGTGCCCGGTCGGTCTATCGGAGCGCAAACTCGACGGCCACTTCGACCATAATGTCGACCGGTGCTCCAAGACGGACCGCAGGAGCGAATCGCCACTGGCGCACCGCATCGACCGCTGCTTCGTCGAGTCCCCATCCGAGGCCGCTGAGTATCCGGATGTCGCCGACCGTCCCGTCGGCCAGAACGACGACCTCGAGGATGATGTCGCCCTCGCCGCCACGCCGCCGCGCCGACTCAGTGGCCGAGTACACGTCCGGTGGCGCAGACGAGAGAACTTCGTGTGGGTGAGACGGTCTCACTCGACGGTTCAGACGCAAGATCTCTGCCGGTTGTCTTTGCCGGGCTTTTGGAAAGGCGTCCGTGATTGACAGTCCACTACGTGGGTCGAATGTGCTCGAGCAGAGACACTGTGTGCTCTCTAGGGGACTATGAGGCTCCGGTCTCCGAGCCCTCTGGCTTCACGCCTTCTGAGAAAACACGGCCGTCACGGTCGGCCAGAAACCGGACGCCGCGGAATCCCTCGGCGTCGAGCGCCGCGGTGGCCCCTCCCCGACGTAGGTAGTGGGGGTCCATCGCCCGCTTCGAGAAGGCCGCGCCCAGACCACCGCGCATTGCTCGGTCGATCACCAGACAGCGGCCGCCGACCCGGAGCACCCGGTAGACCTGCTGGAGGCAAAGCACCCGCTCGTTTTGATACACCTCGGACAGAAGGTTCTTCAAGACCACGAGATCAAAGACGTCATCGTCGAACGGGAGGGTGGACAAGGCCGATTGAAAAACTTCGACGAGCACACCAGCCTTTTCCGCAGAGTGCTCAAAGGCACTGGCTGCGGAGGCGGTGCGCGCGACGGCCGCTGCTCGACCACTCAGTCCGATCTGTTTGGCCAGAACGGCAATGAGGTCAGGGTCGTTCCCATCGACTTGAAGGACCTGCGACCCCAATTTGAGTCCTGCCATGGAGACTTCGAGCTCACGGGGGTCGTCCAACTTTTTGGGCTTGAACCACGACATCGTCTACGGATGTTATAGTTTCGTCTCGTGAAAAGCGTTGAGGCATTAGCGCCGGCGAGCGGTCGCCTTGGCGTTCTACTCGTCGGACTCGGAGCGGTGAGCACCACGTTCATCGCTGGCGTCGTTGCGATCCGTAAAGGACTCGCATCACCCACCGGGTCTCTCACCCAGATTGGCACTGTCCGGTTGGGCAAACGCACGGACGGGCGCTCGCCCCTCATTAAGGATTTTGTGCCGCTCTCCGCGCTCGACGACCTTGTGTTTGGAGCGTGGGATATTTTTGACGACAACTGCTACGAGGCGGCCAAGACCGCGGGGGTTCTCGATGCACCCTTGCTCGAGCAGCTCAAACCAGAGCTCGAGGCCATCCGGCCTTGGCCGGCCGTGTTTGACCAGCAATACGTAAAGCGCTTGATGGGGCCAAACGTCAAAACTGGCGCCAACAAGCGCGAACTCGCCGACCAGGTCATTGCCGACATTCGGCGTTTTAAAGACGAGAACGATCTCGAGCGATTGGTGATGGTTTGGTGCGGCAGCACCGAAATCTTTCGGGAGCCCCAATCGGTCCACGAGTCGCTCGCCGCGTTTGAACGAGGGCTCGAGTCGTCTGACCCGGCGATCCCGTCGAGCATGATCTACGCTTACGCGGCGCTGAAAGAGGGGATTCCTTACGCCAACGCTGCTCCGAACCTGAGCGCCGATGTTCCGGCACTGACGGAGTTGGCCGAGCAGACCGGGTCGCCGCTCGCCGGCAAAGATCTAAAAACGGGACAAACCCTCATCAAGACCATCGTCGCTCCCGGTCTCAAGGCTCGGCTGCTGGGTGTCACGGGTTGGTTTTCCACGAATATCCTCGGCAATCGCGATGGCGAGGTGCTGGACGAGCCAGAGTCGTTCAAGACAAAAGAGGAAAGCAAAAAATCGGTGCTGGATTTCATCCTTCAGCCCGACCTGTATCCGACGTTGTATAACGATCTTCACCACGTGGTGCGGATCAACTACTACCCACCACGTGGCGACAACAAAGAGGGTTGGGACAACATTGACCTGGTCGGGTGGCTCGACTACCCCATGCAGCTCAAGATCAACTTCTTGTGTCGCGACAGTATCCTGGCTGCACCGATTGTGCTGGACCTCGTGCTGTTTCTGGACCTCGCGAAGCGGGCAAATATGTTTGGGGTGCAAGAGTGGCTGTCGTTCTATTTCAAGAGCCCCATTCACGCACCCGACCTGTATCCCGAGCATGACCTCTTCATTCAGCTGATGAAGCTGAAGAATACGCTCCGCTTTTTTCGGGGCGAGGAGCTGATCACGCACCTGGGTCTCGAATACTACGATTAGAGGCCGTGTCTTCTCGCTCACAAGCGATTCTGATTGGCGGCGTTTTTATCGGCGTGTTGTCGGCGTTGCCGGTGGTGTCACTGGCAAACTGCTGCTGTCTGTGGGTAGCGGGTGGCGGCATAGTGGCGGCATATCTTCGTCAGCAAGGGCAATCGCACGCGCTCCCGGTCGGTGAGGGCGCCCTGGTCGGATGTCTCGCCGGTGTGTGTGGCGCCGTCGTCCATACGATGGTCTCCCTGCCCATCATGCTCTTCATGGCGCCAATGCAGGAGCAGTTGGCCGAGATGCTGCGAGGCAACGCCGACGTGCCGCCAGAAGTGGCGGAGATGATCGAGCAAATTGGCGCCGCCGGGCCGTTGGCATTGATGGTCAGTTTTGGCTTCATGTTGGTCTTCGGTATGATTTTCTCGACGCTCGGCGGGGTTCTTGGCACGGTCATCTTTCGCGGCGATCGCCCTGCCCTTGCGACCGAAGCTGAGCAGTAGCTGGTCCCACCCCCCGGACCCATCGACGCTTTCTGGTCGCTTTTCGAATGCACTGAGTCTTAGTACTGCGGTTCGGAATTACGGCGACGTATCGATCGCCGGGGCAACCCGGTCCCGCGGCGTTGGTCGTCGGTCACATGCTCCGGGCATGCTCCCTCCTCGCGCCTGGCGCTCCGGGCGCCTCAGCGCCCGAATACGTCACCGTAATTACGAACAGCATTACTGAGAGTAAGATGGTTGGAGGGCTCCTTGCAGCCCTATTTTTCACTGTGCCACTTATCGATACACGCGATCTCTGGAAGACCTACCACATGGGCTCCGAACAGGTACACGCCCTCAAGGGCGTATCGATCGCCATCGAGCGGGGCGAGTACGTTGCGATCATGGGGCCGTCCGGTTCTGGCAAGTCGACGCTCATGAACCTCATCGGGTGTCTCGATACACCGTCGCAAGGCAGCTACCGGTTGAATGGCAAGGATGTGGGGGGGATGAACGACGATGAGCTCGCCCGAATCCGGAACGAAGAGATTGGGTTTGTGTTTCAGACGTTCAACCTGCTACCCAGAGCGACGGCACACCATAACGTCGAGCTCCCTCTGATTTACGCGGGGGTTTCGCCGGCGGCACGGGGGGCCCGGGCGAATGAGGTGCTCGGCCTGGTCGAACTTGAAGATAGGATGACGCACCGGCCGAACGAGCTGTCGGGGGGGCAGCGTCAGCGGGTCGCCATCGCGCGCGCGCTTGTCAATCGACCCTCGATTCTGCTCGCTGACGAACCGACCGGCAACCTCGACTCGAAGACCGGAGACGAGATCCTGGCGCTCTTTACCAGGCTCCACCAAGAGGGCAATACCATCGTCTTGATTACCCATGAGGCGGTTGTTGCTGCGCACGCCCGTCGTGTCGTCCAGATTCTTGATGGATCGGTCAGCAGTGACGTGGTGAACTAGAACGGCTACAGGGCACTAGCCAAATGGGCGCCGCACAGCCGACATCTTGAAGCAACGTCCGATGCAGTGGACAGTGGACTCGCCGTCATTCGCCTTCGCGATATTCTCCAAAGACCGCTCGCAGGGTATCGGCGATCTCTCCGACTGTCGCTTTGGCCTCGACGGCGGCAACGATTGCCGGCGTAAGGTTGGCTGAGCCCGCGGCCGTTTCTTTTACGGCATCCAACGCGCGCCGCCAGGCCTGGGGGTTTCGCGCACTCCGCAGCCCACGGAGGCGTTCGATCTGTTCGCTTTCTGCCCGAGGGTCGATCCGGAGCACTTCCACTGGTGGTTCCTGCTCCGACGCGAAACGGTTGACGCCGATGACGTGCATATCGCCAGTCTCCACCGCTTGCTGGGCCTGATACGCGGATTCCTGGATTTCGCCCTGGACAAAACCGGTCTCGATCGCCCGCAACCCGCCCCCCATGTCATCGATTTGGCGGAGGAGGGAGACAGCCTCTTGTTCGATGTCCGTCGTCTGCCGCTCGACTGCCCACGAGCCCCCAAGTGGGTCAACGGTGTTGGCGACTCCCGTCTCATAGGCGAGGATCTGCTGTGTGCGCAAAGCCAGCTGCGCGGCACTCTCGGTCGGGAGGCCGAGCGCTTCGTCCCGACCATTGCAGTGTAGCGACTGGGTGCCGCCGAGCACCGCGGCCAGCGCCTGCAGGGCAACCCGGACGACGTTGTTATCGACCTGCTGCGCCGTAAGCGTGCTGCCCGCGGTTTGAGTATGAAAGCGGAGCTGTTGGGCCTTGGGGTCAGTAGCGCCAAAGCGGTCGCGCATGATGCGTGCCCATAGGCGGCGGGCCGCCCGAAATTTGGCGATTTCTTCCAGGAAATTGCGGTGAGAGTTGAAGAAGAAAGACAATCGCCGACCAAAGGCGTTTACATCGAGGCCGGCGTCGATTGCGGACTGCACATACACGATGCCATGGGCGAAGGTGAACGCCACCTCCTGGGCCGCGGTGGAGCCCGCCTCCCGTATGTGATAACCGCTGACCGAGATCGGGTGCCAGCCCGGAACGTCGGTGTTGCAGTACGTGCACACATCGGTCGCGATTCGTAGCGACGCGCGGGGCGGGTAAATGTAGGTGCCTCGCGCGACATACTCCTTGAGAATGTCGTTTTGGACCGTGCCACTCAGCCGGTCAGGTGTCACGCCTTGCCGTTTCGCAACCGCGACGTAGAGAGCGAGGAGGATGATCGCGGTGGCATTGATCGTCATCGAGGTCGACACTTTCTCCAACGGGATACCGTCGAAGAGTTGACTCATGTCGTCGATCGAGTCGATGGCCACTCCCACCCGTCCGGTTTCTCCCGCCGCCAGCGGATGGTCTGAGTCGTATCCGATCTGGGTGGGCAGGTCGAACGCTACGCTCAGACCGCTCACACCTTTGTCGAGCAGATAGCGGTATCGCTGGTTGGATTCGCTCGCCGAGCCGAATCCAGCGTATTGGCGCATCGTCCACAAACGGCCGCGATACATAGACTCGTGTATGCCGCGCGTAAACGGGAAGCAGCCAGGAGATCCCAGGTCGCGCTCGGGGTTCCAGTCCTTCAAGTCGTCGGGAGCATGGGTTGAAGAAGCCATCAGCGTGACTCCCATTCTAGCCTCAGCGCACTGGCGCCGTGTCTCCCGAGTGCCTTCGCATCGGTGCCTTCCGGTGACCCGAGGCGTGAGATGTTGCGGTTCCGGCTCCACATCATGTTGCGGTGCGTAGTCTAGGTATACGACATAATGTGGTTTTTTCGTTGACATGAGCGATTCGCGTGCTACAATTTCTATGACTTCTTAGACGAGAGAATCCCTCCCAATCGGATGTTTCGCTCACGCGAAGATGATCGGCGTTGCCCCCCGAGAGAGGCCTGCTCCCCTCAGACTTGTGCTGCGGTTCCCGGCCCAGTGGCGTTCAGGAGGATCGCACATGGACAACGTCGTGCACCGGCTCGCACGTGAGCTCGCCGAGGTCATTGGCACGGGTGTCTCAGAGGACCCCCGGGTCGAGGCTTGCCGAGAGAAGGCCCGTGCCGCTGGCTACGAGATGAGGATTTCGCTGGAAGCGGTGATCGGCTTCAAGAATCGTGATGGTTCACAATCCGTTGCGAAATTGGTGGCACCAACTGGGGAATCTGAGCCTGCCCCCCACGCGGAGATTACCGCGAACGATCGCAGATTTCTCCGGTCACTGCGAATCGCGACCGGCGAGCTCGGCCAGGAAGTGGAATAGACGCCGCTCTCTTGGCGGTTCGCCAGGCAAAAGGCATCCCCGCTCATGCTTCACTTGTTACTCGTCGCGCGGGACTGGTCGCCTTACGTATGCCTCGGAGTTCGGCGTCCTCGGCGGAGTAGCGAACTGTATCTCTCCGTATTCCTGTTGGGTTATTTCGTACAAGTCTAGTATTTGCAATGCTTTGCAAGATGTGTTCTCAATTGACTTGAACGTCGACTGGCCGTATGATGGGAACGTCCGATTTTAAGCTATTTCGACACCCAACAGTATGCTCAAGGAGACTTGCTCACATGAAGAAGATCGCGCGGTGGAGGTATTTCGCAGCAACGTGCATGTACGCTTTTTCGATGACTCTTTCGCCGCTTGCGAACGCCGCGATCCAAGACGAAGAGCAGGATCTTGAAGACTGGCAGACAAGCGAGATTGAGAAGCTCGTCGAGGTCGTATCCGGCACCATAAGAGGCAATATCGTCCATACCGACAACCCGTTCACGGTCGCTCCGGACTTCCTGAAGGGCGGCGACAATCTGACGTATGTTCCGTATAGGGTCACGCTCGACCCGTCGCAACTTAGCGGCTCGTCGTTGGTTGGGTATGTGTTCGTTATCCCGCACACGGACGACGTCGTCGATGGCGACGGTAACCTGATCGATCCTGAACTTGAGCTCGACGACCGCAACTTGCCTGAGGCGACTTTCGAAGACCTGTACTTCATTGACCTGTCAGACGCCCCTGACGGTGAGCCGATTCAACTGAGTCGCGCGTTTACCGCAGGCGGCGGCGTCTTTGATGTCTATGTCGCGATAAGCGAGAGTCTGGGAGAAGATGCGGACGACGGTGACCGTGAGGACGTGGTGGTGATGATGTCCAAAACCCAGGTCGAGGTCCCTGATTTTTGGAACGGTGAACTCCAGACGAGTTCTATCCTGATGGCCGCCGCGATCGAGCCACTCGCCAGCCCGTTATCGGAGGAAGAACAGGCCGAGAACCCGTATACGCTTGGCACGACGCGCATCACCCCGAAAACTGATGAGAACTATACCCAGAACGACGAGCTATCGCTCATCATGCTGGTCTACAACGCGGGTTCCACTCGGGACGAAAAGCCCGACCTGACGATCGAATACAACTTCCATAAGCGGACCGCCGACGGCCAGGAGGAGTACTTCAACCAAACGAGCCCGCAGGCATTTAATGATCAGACGTTGCCTCCTGGATTCGACATGTCGGCGGGGCACCAGATCGTTGCCGGTCAATCGGTTCCGCTCGGCTCATTCCCGGTGGCCGATTACCGTCTCGAGATTCTGATCACCGACAACGAAGGCGGCTCGAACCTGACTCAGAACGTGAACTTCAGTATCCTGGACGAGTAAGCGCATGTGAGGTCGGCAGGATTGTCTCCTGTCGACACCACTTTTCGAAAACTGATATCGAACCTGAAATGCGTGGAAGTGAACCGGGCATGTGACCGGGGCCAATGGCATGTGATCGGGGCCAATGGCATGAAGAGGGCAAGCGCGTTTAGCGCGGCGGTGTTGCTGGTGGTGGCCTGTTCGGCCGAGGGCCGGACTGCCGAGCCAAACGCCGCGGCTAGCGCCGGGCCTGTCACCAGCCAGGGTTTGCTCACCGGTGTGGTGACCGATGCCGCGGGAGGGCCTCTCCAAGAGACCCTCATATCCGCGACGGGCCCGACGGGGACTACCCTCGCAGTGTGTGACGCGCGCGGACGGTTCGAGTTCCGGGGGCTGGTTCCAGGCCGCTATCTGCTGCGCACCCACCTGGCCGGTTTTGTGGCCCACGGACGTCAAGTAGTAAATGTCTTTTCAGGACGCGCGACTGTTCACTCCGTGGCGCTGCATCGGCAGCAATCCGCAGAGTTGGACGATATTGAGCTGGATAATCCTCCGCTGGGTCCTACCGAGCTCGACAACGCTGAGTTTGTGGCCGCGGGATTTGCGGCTCGTCAGAGTCCGCGGCTGCTAGATTTGGTCGGCGTCACCGTCGTCGCGGCCCAGCCCGACGATACGTCGAGTGAATCGGGCGCTTCGGGCTCGCCGGCCGTGTCGGACGCCCCGACACCACACGATGACTCTGAGAAGGCATGGTGGCTACGTAGGGCTCGCCGCAGTGTGCTCAAGACGGGAGAGCACGGGCTCGTGGCGAACCGATTACGCCTGGGGGCGGGAGGCGGTCCATTCGATCGGTTCCAACGGCCGTTTCAGCGCTCTGTTGACTTCGTCGCCGGCGCTGACCTGTCGGCCGGGTTTCCTCTCTCCGGGCAATTTCACCTCCTGACCCGGGCCAGCGTCGACTCGCCATCCCAGCTCCTGTCGTCTGACATTCTCCCCGGCCAGGTTGCGTACGTTGCGTTAGGCGGTCCCGAGCAGAGTAGTCGCTGGGGCGTGCAAGGAGCAGTGACCACAGGGGATGCTGGGTCGTTCGTGCTTGCCGGGAGTCATGTGACGGAGGTGACCTCTCGTCACACGCTCACAGTTGGCGGGTCTTACAGCCGGCAGCATCTTCGCCGTGGAGGTGGCGACTCGCTCGAAGCGCTTGTCCCTCGTTCAGGCGCGACCGGCGTCGATAGCCTTGACCTCAGTCGAGACGCGGCGAGCGTGAGCGCCGATGGACACTGGACAGCCAGTTCCTATGTTGCGGTCGACTACGGCCTCAACATCGCTCGCTACGGGTATCTCGAGCAAGATACTCTTCAAAGTCCCCATGCGGTCTTCACGTTTACACCGCTCCGCCGCACCCGAGTGCGGGTTGCCGCGTCGCAGCGCCTCTTGGCGCCCGGCGCGGAAGAGTTTCAACCGCCCTCGCGCGGAGTTTGGCTGCCGCCGGAGCGAACCTTCGCGCCGCTGTCGTCGACCGACCCGCTACGGCCGGAGCGCACCCGGTATCTCGAGGTAGCCGTGGAGCGTGACCTTGGTAACTCCACGGTCGGCGTCCGGCGGTTTGCTCAGGATATCGACGAGCAGATGATCACGATGTTTGGGGTGGGGGCCCACCAAGTGTCAAGGCCCTCGGCTGACCATTACTACTTGGCGAACGCCAACGGCGTATCTGTTGATGGTTGGGGTGTCGTATTCCGGCATGAGGTTGCAGGCCGGGTGCGGGGAAGCGTCGACTATAGCCAAATTCGTGCTGAGTGGTCACCGTGGACGGTCCGCGGGCTTTCCCCAGGAACCGCAGGGATCCTGCGGGCAGGTCGTGAGCGATTTCATGACGTGACGACCTCTTTCGAAGTAGAAATACCAGAAACAGCCACACGAGTCTTGGCTCTGTATCGGATCAACTCTGCGTTTTCGATTGTCGATCGGAACGGTGGCGGGTTGACGACTGGATTAGACGGGCGCTTTGCGCTGAGTGTCCACCAAACCCTTCCGTTCTCACCGTTTGAAGGCAGCGAGTGGGAAGTGCTGTTCGAAGTTCGAAGTCTCTTTCGCGAGCAGTTCGTGGGCGCGTCGGTTTACGACGAGCTCTTTGTGGTGAGTCCGCCCAAGCAGGTTGTCGGTGGGCTCGTCGTCAACTTCTAGAGCCGTTCGTCCCGCCCGTGTTTTTTGCAACCTCCTCACGGGTTCTTTCACGGCCTACAGCCGATCCAAACGGTTGGACAGTGCATCCGCGATTTTGAATATTTGGCCTCGTCCGAAGGATGTCAGAAGACGGATAATCCCTTTAACGTCACCAAGTTGGGATTTGTCGGATCTACCCTCTGTCGGAACATCGTTTGCAGGGTAGTGATGGGCCAGTAGTTCGTCATCCGAACTTCACTGCAAGAGCACTCAGACACATTGGCATGACCGTTTTTCCCGAAGGCACCCGCGACGGGTCCGCATGGCTTCGCACCGGCTGGGCGCCGGCGCTGCTGGCGGTCGGGATCGTTGCCATACTCCTCTGTCTGGCTGCGGCCAACGTGGTGGTCCGTGCGAATTGGCACGAGGTTGAAGACGGTGTCTTGTGGGCCGACGAATCTGCGGGAGTGGTGGCCCGCGCAGTGGCGTCCGAGTCACCGGGGCATGTGGCTGGACTCGTTGATGGCGATCTTCTGTTAGCGATCAACGGCCTGGCCGTTGAGTCCCGGGGCGACGTGCTCGACATACTCCACGCGGCGACACAAGGCGAACGCCTTGGCTACACCGTGCTTCGCCTCGTTGATCGCCAGCTTTACGAGCTCACCCTCGAGGCGGCACCCAGTAGCGACATTCCCCTGTATTTCGTGCTGGTTGGCGTGGGTATTTTCGCGCTTTTGATCGGCACGTCTGTCCGCGTCAATCGACCCGGGACTCCAGCGACGCTCCATTTCTTTTGGCTGACCGTCGCGTTTTTTGGCGTCTTCGCGTTTTCGTTTAGCGGTCGGTTTGACCGCCTCGACTGGGCCTTCTTCTGGGCGGACGCGATTTCTACGCTGCTATTGGCCCCCCTGTTTATTCACTTTGCGCTGGTCTTTCCCGAGCGGCCTCTCGGTCGATGGCGTGACCGGCTTGGGCGCTGGCTCGCACCGGTCATTTATCTACCCGCGGTCTTGCTGGGGATGGCGCTCGTCGACGCCGTGACGTTTGGTCAGGGCCCCCAGCTCACCCGGACTGTTGATCTGATTTGGCGATTGGAGCTCGCATATTTGGCCACCTGCCTCATCGGCGGCTTGGCGACCATGATCGTCGCCTTGAAGCGCGTCCACTCAGTCACGTCCCGCCGCCAATTGCGGTGGATCGTTTCGGGCGCGGTCTTTGGCGGTTTGCCATCTACCGTCGGATACGCCATCCCCTGGTCGCTCGGTTTCGAACCAGGGGCACGATTCGACCTGCTGGTCGTTCCGCTGTGTCTGGTTCCTCTGGCGTTCGCGGCGTCGATCATCAGATACCGGCTGCACGACGTAGAGGTTATCGTCAAGCGCGGTGTGGTCTATACAGTGGCCATCACGGCCATGGCAGCGATCTATCTCGCGTTGGAACGACTTGCGAGCGAGGTTTTTCTCGAAGAATCGGATGGCCACAATTCGATCATCGCGTTTCTGGCCACGTTGGTCGTCGTGCTGTTGGCCGGCCCGGTAAAGAACGCGATCCAGACGATGCTCGACCGGGTGTACTACCGAGATCGCTATGACTACCGGCGGGCGCTGGTGGGTTTTGCGCGCGACCTCAGCCGAGACCTCGACCTTCATCGTTTGACCGAGCGGCTGGTCAGCCGGGTGGCCGAAACGTTCGTGGTGGATCGCATGGTGCTTTTTCAGGCCGAGACCGTGGGCGATTTGCCGGCGGACGGGAGTTTTGTCCCGATCCGTTGGGTCGGGTTTGATGACGCACCGCCGGCGATCGGCGAGGCGTCCACTCTAGGGCAGCAGCTACAAGGCCGGGCGACGCTGGTATTCGACACATCGTCGCAGCCGGACAGACTTTCCGAAGATGAAGGGGAGGTCTGGCGGCGCCATGGCCTTCGCTATTTCGTGCCGTGCGTCGCAAACGAGGGCACGATTGCGGTCATGGCCGTGGGGAGCAAAGAGAACGGCGAGCCGTTGAGTAGCGAGGACATGGGGCTTCTGGCGGCGGTCGGGGGCCAGGTTGCTACTGCGCTCGAAAACGGCCGGCTCTACGGACAGCTCCAGACGAAGGCCGTGGAACTTGACCGGATGCGGCAGTTCAGCGAGAACATCATAGAGTCGTTGAACGATGGGTTGTTGGTTTTTGACCTCGAGGGACGGGTGATCCGGTGGAACGCCGGTATGGAGCGGCTCTATGGCCTGACGCGAGCCGACGCCGTGGGTCGTCGCCTGGAAGAGTTGTTTGACGAGGGATTCGCCAGTCGGCTACGAAACGCCAGAGAAGAGTTTCCTGCGGGTACGGCGTTTTACCGCGTGGGTCTCCACGCAACGCATCGTGTCGTCGATGTTGATGCTGCGACAGCGCGTGCTCGCAGCGAGGATGTGGGTCGACTACTGATCAACGTCGCGACTGGACCATTGGTGACGCCCGGTGGTCAGACCAATGGCACGATGGTCATCATCGAAGACATCACGGTCCGTGGTCAGTTGGAGGAGCAGCTTCGAATTTCGGAAAAGATGGCCTCCGTTGGTCTGCTCGCCGCAGGTGTGGCCCACGAGGTCAACACTCCCCTCACAGGGATTTCGAGTTTTACGCAGATGTTGCTCGAGGGCGCAGACCCCGACCACCCGCAGACAAAGGTCCTCGAGAAGATCGAGCGGCAGACGTTTCGGGCCGCCAAGATCGTCAACGGTTTGCTCAACCTGGCCCGGCCGGGTCGTCCAGATGCCGCCAGTCCGGTTGATGTCAACGCTGTCGTCGGGGATGCCTTGGCGCTGGTCGAACCCCAACTGTCCTCGGGTAGCGTGAAGGTCCGGCGCGAGCTGACCACTGACCCGGTGAGGGTTGAAGGTGTCGAGTTCAAACTGCAGCAGGTCTTTCTCAACTTGTTCTTGAACGCGCGCGACGCGATGCCAAAAGGCGGATGGTTGACCATCCGGACGCGAGTGACCGACGATGAAGCGGTCGTCGAAGTGGCCGACACCGGGGCGGGGATTCCGCACGACGTCATTTCTCGCATCTACGATCCGTTCTTTACCACAAAAGTGGCCGGGCGTGGGACGGGTCTCGGGCTGTCTGTGACCTACGGGGTTGTCCAAGAGCATGGCGGGTCTATCGCGTGCGAGAGCCAACCGGGCCAAGGCGCTCGTTTCTCCGTCAAGTTTCCGTTGTTGACGCCAAACCGGGATCGTCGTCCGGCAGCGTCAGCGATGACGAGCGGATAGGCAAAGAACGGGCGATGAGCGTGCTTCAGAACGCCTCGGTCTTGGTTGTCGACGACGAGGAGATCATGCGTGAGGTTCTCGAGTCGCTTCTGACCCGCGAGGGCTGTCGTGTCACGCTGGCGACTACAGGCGAAGAGGGCATCGAACGCGTGACCGCCGAGTCGTTTGACGTCGCCATCGTGGACGTGATGCTTCCCGGCATCAACGGGATCGACACGCTCGCTGAGATCCGGCGGATCGACGACAACCTGCCTGTCATCATGATTACTGCCTTCGGAACCGCGGCGAACACGCGGGAGGCGTTCAAGCGCGGCGCGTTCGACTTTATCGAGAAACCCTTTAAGAACGACGATGTTCTGCTCGTCGTCCGGAACGCCGCCGCTCAGCGCCGGCTCTTGGCTGAGAACGAAACGCTCCGTCAAAGCCTTCACACCCAGAGTCAGCGGTTTAGCGACATCATCGGTGGCGGCGTAAAGATGCAGCGCGTCTACGCGTTGATCAGGCAAGCGGCGCCAAGCCGGACGACTATCCTTGTGCAGGGTCAGAGCGGGACGGGTAAGGAGCTTGTGGCCCGCGCGGTACATGCCAACTCGGCGCGTAGCGACCGTCCGTTTGTGACGGTGAATTCTGGGAGCCTCCCCTCAGATCTTCTCGAGTCGAACCTATTTGGCCACCTCAAGGGCGCGTTTACGGGCGCGATTGCACCAAAGAAGGGTTTGTTCGAGGTTGCTGACCGCGGCACGATCTTTTTTGACGAGATCGGCAGCGTCCCGATGGAAACGCAATCCAAGCTGCTTCGAGTGATCCAGGAACGCGAGTTCATGCGACTGGGCGGTATTGACAACATCAAGGTCGACGTACGGATCGTGGCGGCTACGAACGTTGATTTGAAGCAAATGGTGGCAGAAGGGACTTTTCGGGAAGATCTGTATTACCGGCTCCACGTAATCAGCATCGAGCTTCCGCCGTTGAGTGAGCGACGCGAGGACATCCCCCAGCTGGCTCAACACTTTCTTCAGCACTATGGGGTGGAAAATAACAAGCCTCGGCTCGAGCTACTTCCCGAAACGCTCCGGCTTCTCGAAGAGGCCGATTGGCCGGGAAACGTGCGGGAGCTCGAGAATGTCATCGAGCGAGCGGTTGTCCTCTCGTCTGGCGACAAGATTGGTCCCGACCTCATCCCAGACTCGGTGCGCGCCACGCGCGGATTTCGGCTCCCGGCCTTCGAATTTCCGCCCGAGGGAATTCCCTTCCGCAAAGTGATCGGCGACATGGAGGCAATGCTGATCTCTCGCTCGTTGGACGCGGCGGGGGGGGTTCAGAAACGCGCGGCCGAGCTCTTACAGATCAAGCCCACAACGTTGAACGAGATGATCAAACGTCATGGGATCCGCACGACTCGTCGGCGCGCTATCGATAGCGAGTCCGGCGGACGCCGGTCGTCACAACGAGAGCTGTCGCCAAAGCCAGATTCACCGAGCGGCTATCGCGAGCGGAGCGCTCAAGATCTCGCCGACATCATCGACAAGCGACTCAACTAGTCTAGTGGACTGTCGCCGAGAAAGAGGTGCCAACCGTGAGCCCTCACACCGCGTCAGAGCCAAGCACGCGAAAGCGCTACCCTAGCGTCGACGGGGGGACCGGCCGCTCGTGCTCTTTCTTCGCGGTGGACGGCGTCCCCGTGCCGCGCGATTCCCGCCGTCGCCCCGGCGGTCGCCGGTCACGTCCTTTAGGAGCTGGTCGTACTTCTTGAGGATGACATCCCAGCTGTATCGCGTCCGGACATACTCGCGCCCATTGCGACCAAGCGCGTCTCGTAGGTCAGCGTCACTCAAGAGCAGTTTGAGGCAACTGACAAACTCGTCACGGTTGGCATAATAGAGCCCAGCATTGCTTCGCTGACAGTGGTCGGTCAGCACGTCGGACCGGGCGTTGACCAGGACCGGTGTTCCCACCGCAAACGATTCGAGGGCGAGCAGGGACAGGCTTTCGTACGGGGACGGCACAATGACGACGTTTGCGGCTTCGAGGGCCTCGAGGCGTTCGATCTCCGAGAGCATGCCCGCAAAGCGGATAAACGGCACATCAGGAATGGGCATCAGCTTGACACCCATCAACGCGAGGGTCGCGTCGTTGTGCTCTGCGGTATAGCTGCTGAAATACTCAACCAGCTCTTCACACCCCTTGCCGGGGTCGATACGTCCACCATAGAGAGCCATCGGCCCATGCAGGCGATGACGACGCCTGAATCCCGCGCCGCGTTCGCGGAGGCTGACGACCGGGGCGGGCGCGCTCTCTTCTTCACGGCGATCTGACGAGGCAAAAGGTCGCACGCGGTCGGGTATATCGGCGTAATCGGCCTCTTCATCTGGGGGGGGCGCCGAGGCGTCTGCTTCGGGTGGAAATTCGGCGAATGAGGGCAGGTCGACGCCACACCCGACGACCTCCTCCGTTTTTGCACCGATGGTGAACAGCCGCCGGAGAAATTCCCGCTCGACCGTCGTGTTGAAGGCGATACCGGCCGGACACGAGAACACGTCCCGATATATCCGGAGACGTATCGCGGGCTCATCGTGAGCCGTGGGAACAAGAATGCTCTGCTGGGGCGAGACGGCGAGCCCGAGCACGGTCGGCGCGTACAGATAGGTAAAAAAGATCAGCGCGTCATAGGACCCGTGTCGCTGTTGGAGATAGTCGATCAGCCCCGGGCACCACGGTCCCTGTTGTTCCAGCCAGTCGCGCTCTTCGGCGTCGCTGTGCTTATTGTTGAAAATCCAGTTCGAGTACTCGTTGAACGATTCCAGGTCCCTGGTTTTCGTATTTTGGAATCGTCGAACGGTCACCCCTCGCACCCGATCGGTGCCTTCGGGATAGGCGTTCTCCCAGGTTGTGTATTCGCGCGCGCAGGTCGTGAGTACTTCAACTTGGTGCCCCGAACCCTGCGATATGTGCTCAGCGACGAGGCGGCAGTGATACTCCGAGCCACCAAGAATCTCGGCGCCATAGCGCTGCACGATGAAAGCGATTTTCACGATACGTTCCTAGCTCACCGGAGGGCGACTAACGTCGAACGCGTGCCACGAGTCCGTCGACCGCGCGCTCGGACACCTCCGGACGAAAATGATCAAGACGTCGGCGCTGGCCTTCGATGACGCGGCTGCGCAACGCATCATCGTATACCAGGAGTCCCAGAAGCTCGGCTGCATGTTCGAGGTCCTTTGGCGTGAAGCAGATACCCGCGCCACCGAGCGTCTCCGAAACCGCCCCGGCGCCATACGCCAGGATGGGCACATCCGAAGCCATGGCTTCCACGAGCGGCACACAGAAGCCTTCGTGTTCGCTCAGCGAGACATAGACCTGGGCCGTTCGGTAATACGTGGCCAGTTCGTTGTCGGGGACCTGCCCGACAAAGAGAAATCGGTCCGGTGGCATTCGATACTCGAGGAGCAGCGAGCGGACGGCGGCGTAGTAACCGGGCACGGCGTCGGTGCGGCCGACACAGACGAACCGGCACTCGGTATCGACATACCGCTTGTAGAGCTCGGCCAACGTCACGTGGTCATCGAGCCGCTTGTTGGGAGCGATCCGCCCCACAAACAAGATATTCATGAGCCCGTCTTCGAGAGTGGCGGAGAGCGCCGGGCAGGAGGGGGCGCGTGTGATGCGTGCGAGATCGACCGCGATTGGCAAAACGCCCGTTTGCTCGAACCCCAGGACCTCGAGCTCGTGTCGGTTGTATTCAGAGTCCCCCAACGCGAGGTCGACTCTTCCGGCGAGCGCGGCAAGCTCACGTCGTCCGTTGGTCGCCATCCGAAACATCGCCGCGTCGTATGGCGCGAAGAAGTGCGCCGGGGTGATGTTGTGGTACTGCAGCACGCGACAATGAGACAATGTAGCCAACGCTTCGCTCATCGGGGAGGGGATCGCAAAGTGGAGGATTGTCACGTCACCCTCGCGTGACTCGGGGGCCTCGAAACGCAGGATGTCTCCCACCAGGTCCTCGTCGATCGTCAGCGCGAAAATGTCTGCTGTATGACCCCGGGCCCGCAACAGGTCGCGCACGGCCCGCGCGCTATCTCCCACTGCATCACCCCGATGCGCGGCCGGCACCCATTGATTGATGACCATCAGTCGCGCCGGGGGCTCTTGGGGCGTTTGGGCAGCGCAGCATAGGCAAGAGGACGTCGTTGTCGTAGTTCCTCGAGGGCGTCCGTCCGCTCGACTTGCTCCCAGAAGTCGGGTACGACTGGCACCGCTGGTGCGCGTGGCAGACCGCGGACCTCGTCGACCACGTCCAACAGTCGTTGCTCGAAATCTTTGTCCCGCAATCGTCCCAGGGCTTCGTCTTGTCCACGGATGACCTCGTCATACCATGCCTGGTCTGTGGCCAAGGTGTGAATGAGCGACGCGACATGGCGCGGGTCGTCGCACTCGTAGAGGACCCCGGCGCCATCCATGGTGTCGGGGACTGCGGTCGACCGAAACGCGACGACGGGGAGACCCTTGTAGAACGCCTCGATCAAGGGGACACAGAATCCTTCGTGAGCGCTCGCCGAGAGGAAGATGTCTCCGATGTCATACAGCGCTGTCAATTCTTCGTTTGAGACATGGCCGATGAGATGGACATCCGGCACTCGAAGTTTGGTGATGAGGTCGTAGAGGGAGGCGACATAGCCTTCAAATCCGCCATGAGAGCCCACGAGCAAGAGCCGCGCCCGACGGTCGTATTTCAGCCGATAGGCTTGAAAGATGCGGATCAAATTGTCGATCCGCTTGTTTGGGATCATCCGTCCGACAAAGAGGATGTTGGTCCGGTCGTCGTCGAAGTCGGCCGCCAGCATGCGGTTCGGCGTCACGTCGAGGTGGGCGAAGCTCGGGACAACAGGTAGCACCCCGGTCCGGGCGAACCCGATTGCCTCGAGCTCGAGCCGGTTGTATTCGGAGTCTCCGAGTGCGAGGTCACACCGATGGGTGTATCCGCGAAGCTCCCGCCGTCCGTTCCAGCACTGCACGACGAGTGTCTCGTTGACACCCACGAAGTAGGACGGGGGCGTGATGTTGTGGTAAATCAACACCATGCGTTCAGGCAGCGCAAACGCGACGCGAGAGGCTTTTGACCCGATCGAGAAATGATGAATGAGGAGGTCGTCAGGGCGGCTGCGGCCCGGCAGGTCGCGGTAGTCATCGGTCAGGTGCTCTACTCGTTCCTCGGCCGTTTCCACATAGATCCGAGAATCGTAGCCGGCGGCCTGCAAGATACGTTGAATCCCGAGCGCCTCGTTTCCGATGGCATCCCCATAGCCCAGTGTAGCCATGACCTGGTGTACTGCGATGTCACGGGGCATGGCGGCTCAGGACGACCGGTCCGGTCGGAAGGCCTTCGACGACGGAGGCCGCCGCAGGAATGTTTCGTCGCCGCCGAGCGAGCCAGCCGGGAAGGGGCTCGATGCGCGTCGGCTCCTCTGAGTCGTCACGGTCTTCTTGCTCGAGACGTTCTAGCATCTCCAGATACTTTCGCTCGATGATCGGCCACGTGTACTGGCTGCGGAAATAGGCGCGTCCGTTTCGTCCGAGGCCGGACCGGAGGTGGTCCTCGGTTTCGAGCATCGTCAACGTCTCGCGGAATTCGCCGTAGTTCGTATAGTAGAGGCCCGCGTTGGCGCGTATCGCCTGGCCCCGAAGGACGTCACAGTGGCCATTGACCAGCACGGGGATGCCCATCGCCCACGCTTCCAGCGTGACCATAGACAGACTCTCGAAATACGACGGCATGATGAGTACATCCGCTGCTGCGAGCGCGTCGTATTTGTCGCGGTCGGTCACGAATCCGAGTTGCCGAATGCGTGGATCTGTCGGCACGGTCATCATCGGGGCGCCGATGAGTACGAGGTCAAGCCGACCCCCGGTCTGTGTGTAGCGCCGGAAATAGTCGAAGAGCTCGCTGCATCCCTTGTTCGCGTCAATACGACCGACATAGATGGCGAACCGTCCGTGAATATCATGTTGCTGACGGAATCGGGGCGCGCTGGCGCGTTCGGGGACTTCTGACCCGACCCCCACCACGACGCCAGGGGTGCTCTCTGTCTGTGCCACCCGTTGAATTAGCGCTTGTTCCTCATGGGAGTTGTACATGATGGCTCGCACTGCGCGGAACGTAGAGCCAAAAATGGAGACGCCGAGCGCGGGGTCGCGCTCCGCGGTCGGGACGAGCATCGCTCGGGACGCGACCCGCCGGATTCCGTGATAGGCGTGATAGTACCGGTAGCTGAAGAAGATGAAGTAGTCATAGGCAGCAGTCTGCTTGGCCAGGTAGCGCACCAGGGACGGACTGTTCGGCCCTTGGCTGCCGAGCCAGGCGAGCTCGTCGCGTACCGAATGAACCTGATGAAACACTCGGTCCGAACGTCGACCGAAATCGTCAGGGTCGCGGGGGCGAGCGACCGGGAACCGCCGAACGCTGAGTCCATTCACCTCATCCGGGCCCGCCCGGAGTTCGTTCCTCCAGCTGATGTAGTCTCGGGCGCAGGTCGTCAGCACCTCAACATCAGCGTGTCGCGCCAAGCGCTCTGAGACATATCGGGCGTGAAGCTCCGCCCCGCCGCTGAGGTCAGCCCCGTATCGCTGAACAATGACGGCCAGCTTCACTGGCCAGAAGAACCCTCGCCGCTCCCGCTTCCGCCTGATCCGCTATCGGCTGGTGCGCGAGACCCGGCTGGCGCCGCCTGCTCGCCGGCACCGTCCGCCGCTCGCTCCCTGGCGGGCTGAGACGAGCCGGTTGGTTCCGCCGCAGTGTTCGTCGAACCGGGTTCGCCCGCCGCGTTGGCTGCGGCTCGTTGGCCTCCAGGGGGCCGGCGGCCGCGTCTTCGTCGCCGCCGTTTGGGCTCGATCGAGCCTTCGGATGACGCCGGGGCGGCAGTCGCGTTCGGGCTAGCCGGCGGGGCCATGGTGCCTTCACGATACTCTACGACCGTCTCTAGCGCTCGGGCGCGCCGCTCAGAGAAATCCAGTCGACCGGCAATCGACTCCACCCGCATTCGGTGATTCTTCATCTCGATGGAAAGGCGGGTCATTTCCATGACCAAGTTGTGCATAACCTCGTAGTTGAGGGCCGCGACCTCTATAAAGTCGGATTGCGTCTTTACCATCTGCCTAAAGACCTCCGCGTAACGCTCGTTCACCTCTTGCTGAATGGTGAGGGCATGAAGGATCGGTCTGGGGTTAAAAATGAGCTTGACGAACGGGCGGGCGAGCTTCCGGATCAGGGTCAGGACACGACCGGTGAAGCCGGGGTTCGACCGATACACGATCTCCGGGTCGAAATCGAATGCCGGCGGTGTCTCGAACGCGATCTGAAACGAGGCCTGTCGCTCCTTGAGGCGTTTGCGATAGGACGCGACGAGGTCCGAGCGGATCGTGCCCGGATCAGAGAATCGGTCAAGCTTGAGGTTCGCGAGCTCCCTGATCTGTTCTTCAGTGTAGTCCGCGTTTCGCTTTTCGGTAAGCTGTGCGCGGATCTGTTCCATGATCCGCTCGACGTCGATCGATGCTGATTGGATAGAGAACTCGGACATCGCTAGGTCCCGGGTGCTCCTCGTCGCGACATGGCAGTGCGTTAGGGGAGATAGATGATGAGCACGACGGCGATCGTCCACAGCGCGACACACGCGAAGAGCGGCCGGTCGTGCAAGAGCATCTCGGTTGGGCTCCCGCCCCCGTCGTGCCTATGTACGTGATAGAGGTAGCGGAAAATGCCGTAGATTGGGAACGGCAGGGTCCACGTAAGTCGGTCAGTCCCAAGATTGAGAGTCGTGGCCGGGTCGGTCGTATAGAGCGCATACGCCACCACGGTTGCCGCCGCGACCATCGTGACGAGCTGGTCCAAAAGATGGGGGCTGTACGCAGACAGCGCCTGTCGATGCGTGGCGGCCGACTCGCCGAGCAGCACCAGTTCATGACGACGCTTGGTGAGCGCGAGAAACAGGGCGAGAAGGATAGTGCAGATTAGCAACCACTGGCTGATAGGGACGTCGACGGCAATTGCACCGCCCACCGCGCGTAGGACGAAGCCCAACGCAATGGCGATGACATCCAGTAACACGATGTGCTTGAGCACGATTGTATACGCCGCTAGCAATGTGACAAATCCGGCTGTCACTCCGCCCAGCGGGATGCTGATAAGAAACGCCATCCCGATCGACAGGGCGACAAGCAGGCCCGCGGCCGCAACAGCTACCCGGGGAGAGAGCCGGCCTGCGGCAATCGGTCGCTGGGCCTTTATCGGGTGCCGACGGTCTTCGCGTCGGTCTGCCACGTCGTTGACGAGATACATGGCGCTGGAGGCCAGACAGAACACGCCAAACGTCCAGCCTGACAACGCCCACGCGCCTGGGTCCAAGAGTCGCTGGCCAAAGATGAGGCCGGCAAAGACAATGAGATTTTTTGTCCATTGATTCGCGCGCAGGGAGATGATGAAGTCGAGCATCGGGGGCCGACTCGCCATGGTGACCGGTGGGCGGAACTGGTCGTCGAGACCAGAGGGCGGGGTGTCGGCGGTAGAGCGGGGCAGAGAATCCACGCGCCATGCGGCGCGAAGCGGGCGCCACATTTCGTGGCGCCCGCTCCGGCACTAGAAGCTCTTCAGCGCCTCTTGCTCCGTTTCGTACGTATCGAAAACGGTAAGCAGTTTTGTGATGGATAACAGATCCTCGATCCGCTTGGTCAAATTGAGAAGCTTCAGGTTCCCGCCCTGCCGACTTACAGTTGTGTAGGTCCGCACGATTTCACCGAGCCCGGCGCTGTCCACATAGGGTACGCCTTCCAGATTGAGGATCAGCTTCTTGTGCCCCTGCTGTATCAGACTGTAAACCTTGTCCTTCAGGAGTTCGTCGCCTTCGCCGATGGTCAACTTGCCTTTGAGGTCAAGGATCATCACATCGTCCGCCAGACGTTCTTCGATTTGCATCTTGCTTGTTCCCTCCGAAGCCTGGCGGACCGTACCATGCTCCTTTAAGCGGACCGTACCATGCTCCTTTAAATAGTGTCAAGAAACACGGGGGCGTCGCGCCTTCACCATGAAGCTGACTACTCGGGGTCGCGACGCATCTTTTTCCGACTGCGTTTGCGCGCGAGCGCCTGCTTGGTACGACGTTTGTCGCCAGGTTTCAGATAGAAGGAGTGCTTTTTGATGTCCTTGATGATGTCTTCTTGCTGCACCTTGCGCTTGAACCTGCGTAGGGCACCTTCGATCGACTCGCCATCTTGAACGCGGACTTCGGCCAATTGAGTATTCACCCCCTCTATCGTCACAGGTTGCTTTCCTGCGACTGTGTTCGTGGACTGTAGCAGAGAAATACTGCCCCTGCTCTGGTTGCTCTGCCTGTGGCGCAGTTTGCGGCGGGCACACGCGCGAAGTGGGCGCTCGCCTGGCCCAAGTGGCCGCCGCCCAAAAGGGCACGGCCAATCTTTCTCCAGTTAGAGTCCAGCTCTGTTAGAGTCCAGTGGGCTGCGCGATTTCGAACGCGAGCGCATGCTGAGTTCCCGCGACGCCAGCCTTCATAGAAACCGGCCGCTGTCTGCGCGTCGGTTGGTCTACGACTCCACGAGGGACTCGCGGATGTGCGATTTTAGGACGAAAGTGAAAGCTTCGTCAATCGTTGGTGGTTACGAATAATGATTCTATCAAAGTTCTATCAAGGTTCTCGCTAACATGCTGTATAAAAGTGAGATAGAGCGATGAGGGTCCTTCTTGTGGGCGGTGGGGGACGAGAGCACGCCCTGGCCTGGAAGCTTGCGAGAGAGGACAAGGTCGGCTCTATCGTCTGCGCTCCTGGGAACCCGGCCATGCCCGGGCATTCGATACCAGTCGATGTCGGAAACCCCACGGCGATCCTCGATCTCGCAAAACGTGAATCGATCGACTTCACGATCGTGGGTCCAGAGCTTCCTTTGGCGAACGGCGTGGCTGACCGTTTTGCCGAGGCCGGGAAGCCACTTTTTGGTCCCGTAGCCGCCGCCGCGCGTCTGGAGTCCAGCAAAGCGTTTGCCAAGGAGTTCATGGCCCGTCACGGGATTCCCACGGCGGAATTTCGTGTCTGTCACACGAAGCAGGACGCGCTCGACGCCTGCGAAACGTTGGGGTTTCCGGTGGTCGTCAAGGCCGACGGGCTGGCGGCCGGCAAGGGGGTTACGGTCGCCACGGAACGTCCCGCGGCCGCTGCCGCGGTGCACGAGGCACTCGTCTCAGACCGGTTTGGTGCCGCCGGACATACGCTGGTGATAGAAGAATGTCTCGTCGGTCCAGAAATTTCGCTGTTTGTTCTCTGTGACAGTCGGCGAGGACTGGCGCTCCCGGCGGCGCAGGATCACAAGCGAGTGTTCGACGACGACGACGGGCCGAACACGGGCGGTATGGGTGCGTTTGCCCCAAGCCCACTATGGTCCGACGAGCTGTCGGTTTTGTGCATGGATACGATTGTCCAACCGGTGCTCGACGGGTTGCGGGCGGAAGGCACCGAGTATCGCGGCCTCCTCTATGTGGGCCTGATGTTGACTGCGGATGGGCCCCGCGTCATTGAGTTCAACGTCCGATTTGGTGACCCCGAGGCCCAAGTCGTAATTCCGATGATCGAGACCGATCTCGCGCCCGTCTTGCTGTCCGCGGCCTCGGGTGATCTCGACGGTGCCGCCTGGCAGGTGACGCGTGAGCCTCATGTGGGGGTAGTCGTCGCTTCTGGAGGGTATCCGAGCGCCCATACGACCGGATTTCCTATTGACGGCCTAGACGCCGTCGCCTCGATGCCCGACGTAACCGTCTTCCACGCCGGTACTGCCAGACGCGACGGCGTGGTGGTCACAAATGGCGGACGGGTGCTCACGGTCGTCGCACGGGGCGCGACGTTCCGGAGCGCGATCGACCGAGCGTATGGCGCCGTCCGCTGCCTATCTTTTTCCGCCATGCACTTTCGGACCGACATTGGCCAGAAAGCACTCACCCCGGAGAGTGCGTGAATTCGTGACAGTGACGTGCGGGGAGCAACCAGTACGGCGTTGCTCCGATTCGGACATCACAATCGCCCGTCACGCCTGGCTGGTGTGGTCCAGCGGGGCAGCAGCGCTCGACACCTCGGGTACATTTTGGGGGCAACAAGCAATCGCCGTGAGTTGACGGCACACGGTAGAACTGAGCACGCAGTAGAACTCGGAAGGAGACACGGAGAACGATGGCGGCCGAGAGACAGGTTCAGATTCTCATGGGTTCGGATTCGGATGCACCGACAATGAAACGGGCGGTGGACGTGCTCCGCGAGTTTGGGATCACGGTGCACATGACCGTGGCCTCCGCGCATCGCTCGCCCGCGCGAGTAATGCAGATAGTCGCCGACGCCCCCAGCCACGGGGTGAAGCTGTTTATCGTCGGCGCCGGGGCCGCGGCGCATCTCGCCGGCGTGGTGGCCGCTCACTCGCCACTGCCGGTCATTGGCGTGCCCATCGAGTCGTCGCCGCTCCAGGGATGGGATGCGCTGCTGGCGACGGTGCAGATGCCGCCGGGGGTGCCGGTCGCGACCGTGTCCGTGGGGAAGGCCGGCGCGACCAACGCGGCGGTCCTGGCGGCTGAAATCTTGGCGCTGAGCGACTCGCGGATTGCCGGTGCGCTGGTAGCCTACCGGGAAAAGATGGCGGCAAAAGTAGAGCAGGCGGCGGCGAGAGTCGAGAATGAGAGCTGACGGGAGCGAGAGCCGACTGGGGTAGCTCCGACCCTTCGGGATCGGATTCAGTCCTCAAAAACCATCAGCAATAGCGCTTTCTGGGTGTGCAGACGGTTCTCTGCCTGGTCGAAGACGACAGAATTGGGCGCGTCCATGACCGAGTCGGTCACCTCTTCGCCTCGATGCGCCGGAAGACAATGCATAAAGAGGGCGTCCGGCTTGGCGTGCGCCATCAGGGCGTCGTTGACCTGGTAGGGGCCAAATAGATGTCGTCGTACGTCGACCTCCGCCTCGTGACCCATCGACGTCCACGCGTCCGTGTAGACCGCGTCGACGCCGCGGACTGCCTCTACCGGGTCCTGAAATCGACACAGCTCCGCGCGGTCGGCGGAGATTCGCGCAATATCGGCGTCGACAGTCGGCGGTAGCTCAAACCCGACCGGTGAGGCGACATGCACCGACACGCCAAGCATCGTCGCCGCCTGGACAAACGACGTGGCCACATTGTTGCCGTCACCGATAAACGCCACCCGCCGGCCGGGCAAGTCACCCCACGCTTCCCGGAGGGTCAAACAGTCGGCCAGGGCCTGACACGGGTGTTCCTCGTTGCTGAGCGCATTCACGATCCGTAGCTCGCTCGTGGCGGCCGCAAGCTGAAGAAGCCTGGCCTGCGCAAAGGTGCGGACGATGGCCCCGGCGACCCACCGTTCGAGACTTCGGCCGACATCCGCCAGGGACTCGCGCTTTCCTAGCGCAACGTCTGCCGCGGGGTCGATGAAGTCACCGCCTAACTCTCGGATAGCGATCTCGAAAGTGGAGCGTGTACGAAGCGACGGTTTCTCAAACAAGAGCGCGATGTAGGTGCCTTCGAGGGCCGCGCTGGTCGACACCTCGAGTCCCTGTGAGCGTTCGCGTTTTAGCGTGGTGGCGAGCTCGAGGTTGTGCCGCAGGTCTTCCGGGTCGAAGTCCAAGATCGAGAGAAAAGAGCGGCCGGAAAGCGAAGTATGCGTCATGTGCGATAGTCTGCGTTAATCCGTACGTACTCGGCGCTTAGGTCACAGGTCCAGACCGTCGCCTCGGAGGAGCCACCCGTGCCGAGGTCGACGCCGATATCAACCTCTCGACCTTTGAGATGCGCCGCGGCTTCCGGCTCGCGGTCGGCATACACCGCGTCGTTCGCAAAAAGGGTGACCGGGCCGACCCGCACTGCCGCCGTCGCGAGCTCGAACGCGACGCCGGCGCGCCCGGCCACGGCGATGAGTCGTCCCCAGTTCGGGTCACTCCCGTGGATAGCCGTCTTGACGAGAGGTGAGTTCGCGATCGCGCGGGCGGCGCGGTTCGCGTCCTCCGGGGTCGCGGCCCCGGTGACTTCTACGGCGACCAATTTCGTGGCACCTTCGCCCCCACGCACGATATCGCGGGCGAGAGTGCCCGCCACCGCCTCCAACCCGGCCATGAAGTGAGGCCACTGGGCGTCGTCGATATCCACGCCGCTTTGCCCACTGGCGAGCAGGAATACCGAATCATTGGTCGAGCATTCACCGTCCACGGTTATCGCGTTGAACGTTCGATCGCACACGCTGACCAAGGCCTGCCGGAGACGGACAGGATCGATGCGTGCATCGGTTGTGATGAAGCCAAGCATGGTCGCCATCATCGGCTCGATCATCCCCGCGCCCTTGGCCATGCCACCGATGACAAAAGTGCCCTGACTCGTCCGGACCCGCACGGCCGTCTCTTTTGGCGATGGGTCCGTGGTCATGATCGCAGTGGCCGCGTCATGGCTGGCATCGGAGCGAAGACCGGTCGCCGCGGTTTGTAGCCCGCCAACGACGGCGTTGGTATCCAGAAGGAGCCCGATCACACCCGTCGATGCGATGAGCGTTTCTTCGAGCGGGCATCCCACGACCGACGCCGTAGCGGCGGCCATGTCCCGGGCTGCCGTCATTCCCGCCTCACCCGTGCAGGCGTTTGCACATCCGCTGTTGACAGCGATGGCCTTCGCGACTCCGCCGGACCGACCAAGATGCTCACGCGACACGACCACGGGGGCCGCAGTCGCCTTGTTGGTCGTAAATACTCCGGCGGCCGCTGCGGGTTCGTCGGCCACGATGAGTACCAGGTCGAGGCCTTCCTTCTTGAGACCCGCGCGCACCGCGGCCGAGCGAAACCCCTCTGCGGCAGTGACGCCGCCTGCGACGTGCGTGAGCTGGCTCTGGGTGCCGTCTGTCATCTCGTTTTTTGTCAGCGCGGCCGGGGTCATGTCGTCACCGGGTGGTGAAGCTCCCACGCATTGACCTTCACCAGTGGTCGCCAGGCATTCATGCGGTATTTGCCTGGTGCCTTCCGGTCAGGGCTGTCAACCCGCCCCGGTCGAGCAACACTGCGTATTGTTCGCACCGTCTGAACCAGACACAGCCGTAGCAGTCGGTCGTGATCTTGTCGCGAATCCACCGATGCGGCACGATGGAAAAACCAAGTCGGATAAAGGCTCGCGGGTCGTGGGCAAACGCACACAAACGCGGATAACCCTGACGGCCTGCCGTCTCAATCATGCGAGTCAGGAGGCGCGTGCCAAGACCCTGACCTCGATACGCCTGTTCGACCACGAGTGATCGGATTTCGGCCACGCGGGGGCTGAGCCGCCCCAACTCGGCGCATGCGACGACCCGGGTCGGCGTGGCGGCGACAAGAAACCGCGGGATGTGCAGCTGCAGTTCGCCAAGCGCCCGCGGCAACAAGTGACCGCTGTCAACATTGTCGGTAATCAGCCGAAAGAGCGTTTCCGCGTCATTGAACTGCGCCTGGCGGACGACGACGTCTTCTGACGTCACGAACTCCGTATCGGATGCGCCTGGCGAGTGGTCGGTCACGGTCATGTGGCCTCGACGGCGGCGTCTTCTAGCGACGCGCTGAGCCGCGCCAGACCCTCATCGATATCACCGTCGCTGACCGTGAGCGGTGGGAGCATCCGTATGACCGTGCCGGCGGTGCGGTTAATGAGGAGCCCGCGTTCCAGGGCAGCCTGGACCATACGCTCCGCCACTGGCTCGTCGACATCGAGGCCCCACATCAAGCCGTCCCCCCGCACGCTACGAACCGCGGGGATAGAGGCGGCCAGGGTGCGAAGACCCGCTTCGAGACGCGTCCCGGCGGTGCCCACTCGCTCCAATAGTCCATTTTCCAACGCCTGCAAAAAGACAAGCGCCGCGCGACAGGCCAGGAGATTGCCGCCATACGTGCTGCCGTGGTCGCCAAAGTGGACGGCATCGGCGACGCGTTGACTGACCAACGCCGCCCCGACCGGCACTCCGGCGCCGAGCGCTTTGCCAAGCGACATGAGGTCGGGTGTGAGACCCAATGTCTCCGCATAAAAATGACGACCCGTCCGGCCGAGACCGCATTGAATCTCATCGGCAATGAGAAGCGTACCGGTGGTCGAAGTCGCGGTGCCGATGGCCTCAGCCATCGCGGCGGATATGGGCCACACGCCGCCCTCGCCCTGCATTGGCTCGACGATAATCGCCGCGGTCTTATTCGTCACGGCGGCGCGGAGAGCTGCGGGGTCGTCCGGGGACACGAAGGTGACCCCGGGGACCAGCGGTTGGAATGGCTCTCGATACGCCGACCCGGAGGTGACAGAGAGGGACCCAAAGGTACGACCGTGAAACGACCGTTCGAACGCGACGATGCCGGTGCGGTCGCGCTCGTCATGAGTGTGCCAGTAGCGTCGCGCGAATTTGAGACAGGCCTCCACGGCCTCGGTCCCACTATTTGTAAAGAACACGCGGTCGAGCCCAGAGATAGTGGTGAGCCGGCTGGCCACTTCGCCCTGGAGTGGATGGAAATAGAGGTTGGAGGTGTGGACCAGTTCCGCCGCTTGCTGATGCAGTGCGTCGGCGAGATCCGTGTTGGAGTGCCCCAGTGACGCCACCCCGATGCCCGATAGAAAGTCGAGATACTCTTTGCCGTCTGCATCAAACAGCCGCGACCCTGCCCCGCGCACAAACACCACCGGGATGCGGTTGTAGACCTGGAGCACGTGTTCGGCCTCGATGTCACGAACGTGCTGAGCGTTGACCGTCATGGCTTTCTCCTCCGCGTGGGTCGTGTCGCGCGTCCATGCGCGGTAACCGTGGTCACGCCGCGTGACCAGCCGGGCGCCAAAAATTGTCGATCTGTCCCGTCAACGATCAGCACGCGGTTCACGTCGCCGGCGCACGCGGTGCGACATGCGAGGAGCTTGGCGACCATCCCCGCGCTGGCATGGCCATCTTCGATCAGTCTGAGCAAGGTGTGATCGTCAACCGTCGCGATCGTCTGGCCGTCGGCATCCAGAACACCGGCGGTCGTGCCCGCCACGACCAACTGGTCGGCTCCGATACGTGGAGCCAGATCCGCTGCCAGCGTGTCGGCGTTGACATTGTAAATCCGTCCCTTGGCATCAGCGCCGAGGCTGGCGACAACCGGGATATGTCCCGATCGTGTGAGGTCTTCGATGATTCCCGGTGACCCGTTGCCGCTGGGCAACCCGACAAAGCCCAGGTCGACCGACGAGCCGTCTGCCGCGCGATAACGTCTGGCGCGTTGCACCCGCGTGAGCCCTGCGTCCACGCCGGTTAGCCCGACCGCGCTTCCGCCCAACGCACCGATCGCTGCCACAAGCCGGGTATTCACACGACCAGCGAGTACCCCGAGGACGACATCGAGCGTCTGGGCATCGGTGATCCGTAGCCCGTCCACTGCACGCTTGGTAAGACCTAGCCGTGCCATCTCGGCGTCGACCTCGCGGCCGCCCCCGTGGACCACGACCACCGGGCTCCGTGCTGCCTGTCTCACCATCGCCCGCGCGATGGCTCGCAAACGGACCGGCTCCTCCATCAGCTCACCACCGAGCTTGACGACGGTTGGACGACGCTTGGCAGCTGTCACGGAAGCAGCCCCGTTCGCTGGTCGAGACCGAGCGCGAGATTCAGACACTGGACGGCTTGGCCGACGGCGCCTTTTACAAGATTGTCGATGCACGAGACGATCACCACGCGTCCCGTCTCCGCGTCCAATTTCCAGCCTATGTCACAGAAGTTCGTCTGGGCGACGTGGATGATCTCAGGCAGATTCGCCCCCCGTAAACGCACAAACGGCGCGTCTTGATAGGCGTGACTGAAGACCTCTTCGAGCCGGCCGTTCGTCGTCCCCGGAGCCACTCGGGTAAAGATGGTCTCGAGGATGCCTCGATGGAGCGGTACGAGGTGAGGCACAAACGTCACCGCATGACCGAGCTCTTGTTCGATCTCCGCTCCGTGCCGATGACCGAAGACCCCATATGCGGCGACATTCCCGTGGCACTCGGAGAAGAGCGTGCGCACGTTGGGCTTGCGGCCGGCCCCCGAGATGCCAGACTTTGCGTCGATAAAAATATCTGTGTCCGGTGTCACCAACCCTGCGTCGACCAGTGGTTCGAGCGCGAGGAGTGCCGCCGTCGGATAACAGCCCGGGCAGGTGATAAAGCGCGCGTTCTTGAGCGCCGTCCGGCGTCGTTCTGCCAGACCATAGACGGCGGTTGGCGCTGTGTCCGGTGTCGCCGGATACCACTGCTGGCGCCGCTCCGGGTCGGTCAACCGAAACGCGCCCGAGATGTCCAATACCCGCACGCCGTGGCCGAGCAGCACTGGCGCGAGGCTGGCGCTGGCACTTTCTGGAAGCGCCAGGAACACGGCATCGGTTTCGGCCACTAACCGCTCAGTGGAAAAGGGCGTTAGCGTCCCCGGCCAGAGACCCGTGAGCGCCGGGAGCGTCCGCGCTTCCTCACCGGTGCTGGACGTCATGGCGACGGTGACTTCGACCGCCTCGTGACGCGCCAACAGGCGGATCACCTCTTGCCCCGCATAGCCGGTGGCGCCGACCACTCCAACTCGTGTGCTCATCCGATTCCGCGCCCTTGAATTCGAGATGGATATTTATGCACTGTCAGGACTATTTATACGGCGTCACCCGGGCTCGGGTCAACTGCGTTTTCCAACCGCCTCGTCGTGCGAGGGGCGCGCGGCGCCGAAATTCTCGGATGCGAAACCCGTTGTCGGGGTGTTTCTTGATATGTATACTAATTCGTCAGTATGAATATTTATCTAGCTTGCTGCTCGTGTCCGGCTGCAAGACACGAGTCTCACGCCTGACCACCTCAGCCGATGAAGCGCTATCGCCAGTCCGCTATCCTCGACCTGGTAGCCCAAGAAGAGATCCCCAGTCAGGATCAGCTACGACGACGGCTCCGCGCGAAAGGCTTTAACGCCACTCAAGCGACCATCTCTCGGGACATCAAAGAGTTGGGGCTCGTAAAGCGCGCGGCGGACGGAGCGTATCGAAAACTCGGCGTAACCGCTGACCCCAGGCGAAGCGCTGACGCCGTGCGCCGGGCGGTCGCGGAGTATTTGCGGCGGGTGGACCTTGTGCAACAGCTCTTGGTCTTGCGGACCGATCCCGGGTTGGCTCAGCCGCTGGCGTTGGCCATCGACGGCGCCGATTTCCCCGAGGTGGTGGGCACGGTCGCGGGCGACGATACGATTCTGGTCATCACTCGTCACGCGCGCGCCGGGCGGGAAGTTACTCGGCTTTTCGAAGGGTGGGCGCGCGGCTAGTGGCTCAGAGGGACGGGCCGCTACTCGATCACGAGGCACATACATGGAACGCATAGTGTTGGCATATTCCGGCGGTCTGGACACGTCCGTCGCCGTCAAGTGGCTCGCCGATAAGTATGACGCCGAGATCGTCGCAGTGACGATGGATCTGGGGCTGGGAAAGGAACTGGACGATATTCGCGAGCGCGCCCTGGCGGTCGGTGCCATTCGCGCGCACGTGGTCGACGTGCGTGAGGAGTTCGCACGGGACTACATCATCCCCTCGCTCCAGGCCGGCGCACTGTATGAAGGGAAGTATCCGCTGGCAACGGCGCTTGGACGTCCGCTCATCGCCAAGAAGTTGGTGGAAGTGGCTCATCTCGAAAACGCGGGGGTTATTGCCCACGGCTGTACCGGGAAGGGGAATGACCAAGTACGGATGGATGTGTCCACCCGTGCGCTCGACCCCTCGCTACGTGTCGTGGCGCCAGCTCGTGATTGGGGCATGACGCGGCCGGATGAGATCGAATACGCGCGGGTCCACGGTATTCAAGTGCCGAGCACGGTGGAGAGTCCTTACAGCACAGATTCCAACCTGTGGGGTCGGTCGATCGAGTGCGGCGTTCTGGAAGATCCGTGGGTTGAACCGCCGGAAGAAATCTACGAGTTGACGAAATCTCCCACCGCCTGCCCGGAGGTTCCAGCCTACGTGGAACTGGAGTTTGAGCAAGGAGTACCGACAAAAGTCAACGGCGTGGCGATGCCGCTGACAGAGCTGATCAACTCGGTGGAGACGATTGCCGGGGCGCACGGGGTGGGTCGACTGGATATGGTCGAGAACCGCGTGGTGGGCATCAAGTCGAGAGAGATTTACGAAGCGCCGGCCGCCACGGTGCTGCATATGGCCCATCGCGAACTGGAGACGCTCGTGACACCGCGTGACTTGGACCGACTGAAGACCGGGCTTGCACAGACCTACGCCGATCTGGTCTACGACGGACTCTGGTTCACGCCGAGACGAGAAGCGCTTGACGCGTTCGTCACCAATGTGCAGCGCCGAGTCACCGGTTCGACCCGGCTGAAGCTGTATCGCGGCGACTGCCGTGTCGTGGGAAGAAAGTCGGACCACGCCTTGTATGACCCGGCCCTGGCTACCTATGACGCGGGCGACACATTCGATCATCAAGCCGCCGTCGGCTTTATCAAGCTCTGGGGGCTCCCGGTGGAAACCGCCGCTCGCCGCGGACTCGCGATTCCGACGACCACGGCCGACCCGGAGAAAGGGTGACCGACCATCTGTGGTCCGGACGGTTCGCTGACGGCCCGGATCCGGACGTTTTCGAATTTCAATCTTCCTTTCGGTTTGACCGACGGTTGTTCGAAGACGATGTCACGGGCAGCATAGCCTGGAGCGAGGCGCTGGCCGCAGCCGGGGTTCTGACGCCCGACGACGCCCGTATCATCGCGACAGCTCTTGCCGAGATTCGCGACCGCGGCCGCGCTGACCCGTCGTTTCTGGAGGGCGCCGACGAAGACGTGCATGCCTTTGTCGAGCGGCAATTGATCGCCAAGGTTGGCGACCTCGGCCGACGTCTCCATACGGGGCGCTCGCGTAACGAGCAGGTCTCGCTCGACCTGCGTTTGTATCTCCGTCGGCGTCTGCTCGTCGTTCAAGAAGAGGTTGTCAGACTGGTGGCCGCGTTGGCAGGTCGGGCCGAGGCGGCCGGGCGGATGATCATGCCGGCCTACACGCACCTGCGGCGGGCTCAGCCGATGCTTGTCGCTCATTTCTTTCTGGCGCACGCCGCCGCGCTTCGTCGCGACCACACACGGCTCGCTTTGGCCCGTGAAGAAACTGATGCGCTCCCGCTGGGTTCAGGAGCCGTCATCGGGACCGCATACGCCGTCGACCCTCGACGCCTCGCTGCGCGGCTTGGTTTCTCCCGAGTGGTCGCCAACAGTCTGGACGCAACCGCCGACCGCGATTTCGTGTCCTCGACGCTACACGCCTATTCGCTGCTCATGGTCCATCTCAGTCGGGTGTCTGAAGACCTCATCATTTTTTCCGGTGAGGAGTTTGGTTTCTTCGAGCTTGCCGACGCCGTGGCGACCGGGAGCAGCTTGATGCCTCAAAAGAAGAACCCCGACCCGCTCGAGTTGATCCGAGGAAAGAGCGGCCGCGTCATCGGTCACCATGTCGGATGGCTCACGACGATGAAAGGGCTTCCGAGCGGTTACAACAAGGATCTCCAGGAAGACAAAGAGGCGCTTTTTGGCGCCGAGCAAACCGTGCTCGACTCCGTCCGGGCTATGCGGGTGGTTGTCGACACGCTCAGTATTCGGCCCGAGCGCGGCGAGGCCGCGGCCACCGGGATGCTGCTGGCCACGGATGTCGCAGACTATCTGGTTGGCCACGGATTGCCGTTCCGCGATGCTCACGAGGTTGTTGGAGCTGTCGTCCGTGATCTCATCGCGCAAGGTCGAGAGTTCGAGAGTCTGACTCCAACCGAATGGAAGGCGTATCATCAGCTTTTTGGTGCTGACGTCACGACTCACATCACTGGTCGCGGGTCGGTCGAAGCGAGACGCACTCCGCAGTCGACGCACCCGGAGGCGGTAGCGGCATCCTTGGCCGAGGTGCAGCGCTGGTGCGACGGCGACCGCGACCAGCCCGCGTAGATCCCGATAGCCAATAGCCCGAAAACCGAATGTGCGAGGCAATACGCCATGCGACACGCCCTCTGTTTGTTCTTTCTCCTGTTGATGTGTGGCGGCTTTGTGCTGCCCGTCTCCGCGCAAGAATCGTTCGATGTCGTCATTCGAGGAGGCCGGGTTGTCGATGGCTCCGGCAATCCCTGGGTGCAGGCTGATGTTGGCGTGAGCGGTGACCGTATCCACCGGGTCGGCGACCTGACGAACGCCGTCGGCAACGTGGAGATCGACGCCACCGGTCTGGTGGTGAGCCCCGGCTTTGTGGACCCTCACACGCACTCTCGGCGCGGCATCTTTCAAGTGCCCACCGCCGACAATGTTCTCCTCCAGGGTGTCACCACCGTGACCGAGGGGAATGATGGAGACTCGCCGCTTCCGATCGGAGCTCATCTCGACAGGATTCGAGAGACGGGTATCAGCCCCAATTGGGCAGTGTTTGTCGGACAGGGAACCATTCGTTCAGAAGTGATGGGTCGAGAGGACCGCGACCCGACGCCTCGTGAGCTCGACGAGATGATCGCGCTGGTTGAGACCGCGATGAAAGAGGGCGCGCTAGGGCTGTCCACGGGATTGTTTTACGTGCCCGGTGCGTTTACGCCGACCGAAGAGGTGATTCAGCTGGCAGCCTCGGCGGCCGGCTATGGCGGGATCTACATTTCGCACATGCGGGAGGAGGCGTCCGGTCTCCTCGACTCGGTTCGCGAAACCATCCGAATCGGTGAAGAGGCCGGTCTCCCTGTCCAAATGACTCATCACAAGGCGTTGGGTAAGCATGGTTGGGGGTTCAGTCGCGATAGCTTGGCGCTGGTCGACGCTGCTCGTGCTCGCGGAGTGGACATCACGATCGACCAGTATCCCTATACCGCGTCTCAGACCTCGATCACCGCGTTGTTCCCCGCGTGGGCGCAGGAGGGGACTCGTCAGGACATGCTTGAGCGGCTGCGGTCCCCGGAGATGCGTCGTCGACTCAAGACTGACATCGTGTGGCGGATCGTCAACGACCGAGGCGGTGACGATCCGGGCAACGTTGTCATCAGTCTGTGCGCGTGGGACCCGACGTTGGAGGGGCAGAGTTTGGCCGATATCCTCGACCGTCGAGGCGCAGAGGTCACGGTCGACGCCGCGGCGGAACTCGTCATGGAGATTGTCGAGCGGGGCGGGGCTCGCGCGGTCTATCACGCGATGCAGGAGGATGACGTCGAACGAATCATGCAGCATCCCGCGACGGCCATCGGGTCGGACGGCGGGATTTCCGTCTTTGGGCACGGTGTGCCCCATCCACGCGAATACGGCACATTCGCACGGGTGTTGTCGAGATACGTCAGAGAACGGCAGGTGTTGACCCTCGAAGACGCCGTGCGCAAGATGAGCTCGGCGACGGCGCAGCGGATTGGATTGCACAACCGCGGATTGTTGCGCGAGGGGTTTATGGCCGACATCGCTGTCTTCGATCTCGACCGCGTGCGCGATACCGCGACATTCCAGGATCCCCACCAATATGCTGTTGGGATCGAGTATGTTTTGGTCAACGGTGTGGTCGTGGTCGACCGTGGCCAGCATACCGGCGCCAGACCGGGGCACGTGCTCTACGGACCGGGTTATGAGCCGGCGGACAGTGCCGACCAATGAGTGACCCACGAGGGGCGATTCACTGGTTGCTTCCTTTTTGAAGGCTCTGCTAGACTGAGAAATCCTGCGCGTTGGCGTTCTGAGTTTGGTTCACGCTCGACAACGCACGAGACGACCCCACGCAGTGTCCGTATCATCGCTTTCCGTTTGGTGCTCGTAGAATGGAAGTCGCGTATTACTTTGCGGTCGACGGCCGCCGAGTGATGTTGCAAAGGTGAGAGATGACGACAAACACGATCCGATCGAGCCGATGACCGAAGAAAACCAGGCGTCCAGCGACGTCGAAGAGCCGACACCGCCCGCAGCTGAGGATGCGGATCCCGCGATTTCTGTAGAGGATGTGGACGAAGGTCCGGTCCGTCGTCCCCTGATTCGAGCGACCCTCCCCCACATAGAAGGATCGCAACCGACTCCCCGCGACCCTCCCGTCTTCACCATGCACCAGCAGCACGCGAGGCCAAGCTCTGGTCAAGGGCGTGGTGGTAATTGGAACGGGCGTTCCGGCAGGGACAATGGAAATTCCACCAAGAGCCACAGCCAAGAGGGTGGTCAGCCTGGTAAAAAGAAGCCAGGCTCGCAACGTCGCCGCGCGAGTGGTGGGACCAGCGATGGCAACAACGGTGCGAGTGGCAACAAGTGGCCCTCGCGTTCCGAGCCAAACGGTACGTCTCGGTCGACTGGCAATCGCCGCCCGGCCGCGCGTCGCGACAAAGGTCGGTCGCGCCAGTAGACGGTGTGACTCGTTTCACGAATTTGTGGTGCGGCGCCAGTCTGGCAAGGCGCGAGGAGAGAGCAAAATTGGGTATTCGTGATCGACGACCAACGCCGCCCGGCGAGATGTCGCGCCGGGAGTTGGCGGCACGCATGAGTCACATCGTTCGATAGCGCATGGGCTCGCTAAGCCAGACAAACGGGCTCGTCATTGGCGTCGCCAACAAGCGATCGTTGGCGTGGGCGATCGCCGAGGCCGCTGATGAAGCGGGCGCCACGCTTACGCTGAGCTACGCCAATGAACGCTTCGGCGAGAGGACCCGCGCGTTGGCTGAGACGCTATCCCGCTCGCCTCAGCTCGTTCAGTGCGATGTGACAAACGACGAAGAGATCAGCGCACTCTACGAAGCGATTGATAGGCAGCATGGTGGCATAGACTTCCTTGTTCACGGAGTGGCGTATGCCTCCCGCGAATCGCTCAACGAGCCCTTCGTAAAAACCACCCGGGCGGATTTTTCGCAGGCACTTGATATCAGCGCCTACTCGCTCGTGGCGTTGGCACAGGGTGCTGCGCCGCTCATGGAAAAACGAGGCGGGGGGAGTATCGTCACGCTGACCTATATGGGCAGCGAGCGAGTCATTCCTCACTACAATGTGATGGGAGTCGCCAAGGCGGCGCTGGAGGCCTCCGTCCGATACCTGGCGAGCGATTTGGGGCCGGAGAATATTCGGGTAAATGCTGTCTCCGCCGGTCCGATCAAGACCCTGGCCGCGTCTGGAATCTCGGGTTTCGGTCGGATGCTGGACCACCATCGCGAGCGAGCTCCTCTGCGGCGTAAAGTCGAGGCTGATGAGGTTGCCGACGCCGCCGTGTTTCTGCTGGGCAACGCCAGTCGCGCCATCACCGGTGAGGTCATGATGGTCGACGGCGGATACCACATTAGCGGTATGTAGCTCGTGGTCGGTTACCGCCGCGTGCGCGGTGTCGTGCTTCGCCTCGCCCACGCACGGGTGGCGGCGACGGTGAGCGGGCTCACCCTCACGATCTGCTCCGCCGTCCTCATGACCTTCGACTTTGCCTGGGAATCGTGGCTAACGGACGGTCTTGGGCTCGTCCTTGGTGCGACTGGGGTGGCCCTCATCGCGATGGGGCTCGGTGGTCGACAACCCGACTGGATCGACCCGTAATCCCGGCTGCTCTTACGGGCGGTTCTTCCTGCCCCTTTCGTGCAAGGAAGGACGGTCTGCGCCAGCTGCGGTGGGCGCAGGATGGCCCCAACGGGCCGCGCACCTGGTCGACCACGTGACCCCTGATGTGCCGGTTCAGCAAGGCCGCCGCCGTCAAGCGCCGGTAGCACTCTCGACCGATCAATCGCGTAACCTAGACAACCCAACAAACCTGTCTACAAGATCGGATCAGGGCTAGTTGTCCAGCACCACGACGAGAGTCGTTCCGCCGAGCCGCGGAAGGCCCCGCCACTTCCCACGCAGCGTGCGGATTTCCCGCAATGCGCGCTCCCTGTCCCAAAACATCGTAAAGACGAAGTCGAGATGTCCGGTGTCGGCATATGCTGGCACGACATGATTGGCCATGTTTTGAAAGCGTGGGGCAAGATACTCAGCGGCTTGCGTCCCGTGCTTTCCATCGAGATCACGCGCGAATGCCCGCTGCGTTGCCCAGGCTGTTACGCCTACGGCGACGACCACCTTGGCGGCGCGCTCTCTCTCCGTCAACTGAGTGACTACGCAGGGGGACGAACTGGTCGAGCGTTTCTTTTAGGTCGTTGACGAGCACAGGCCTCTGTATGTCTCGATCATCGGCGGCGAACCGCTTGTGCGCTTTCGAGAGCTCAACCGGATCCTCCCCGCTTTGTCCGAGCGGGGCGTCCACACCCAGGTCGTAACCAGCGCCGTTCGGCCAGTCCCCGAGGAGTGCGTGGTCTCAAGAACTTGGAGATCTCGGTGTCGATCGACGGGCTGCAGCCCGAGCATGACGCCCGGCGCGCGCCGGCCACATACGATCGCATCCTCAAGCACATCGAGGGGCACAATGTCACGGTCCACTGCACAGTGACCCGACAGCCGGCGCGGCGACCCGGGTATCTTGAAGAATTCGTCACGTACTGGTCGGCGCGCGACACGGTCTCGAAAATCCTTGTGAGTCTTCACACCCCACAGGTAGGCGAGATCTCCGACGAGCGTCTGACAGTGGCGGATCGCCAGAGAGCGATAGACGATCTCCTCTCGCTGCGCGCGCGCTTTTCGAAACTGAAAATGTCAAAGGCAATGATCAAGATGTTCGCCACCCCTCCGGCGTCGCCCGCTGAATGCGTTTTTTCACGGTTGACAACCTGTCTCTCCGCGGACCTCCAGACTGGGATAACACCCTGCCAGTTCGGCGGCGCTCCGGACTGTGCCGACTGCGGGTGCGCCGCGTCGGCCGGCTTCAGCGCCATCGGCGCGTACCGGTGGCCGGCGTGATACCGCTTAGCGCCCTTTTCGCCAGGTCGCTGGCTGTGGGGGGCACCATCGCCCGTCATCGGCGGCGCCGTGATTGATCGGGGGGCTCAAGTATCGTCTATGGTCCCTTGATGTGTTTTCAGGTTCTGACTGCCGAAATGTCTCATGAAACCAACTCCTTCAGTCTTCAGGAGACCGACGAGCAGGCCTTCCGGAACCGCTATGTGATGATGGGCCCAGCGGCGCTCGCCGAGCGCGGTGCCGCGAATACCGAACTTGCTGGCTTCCTCACAGCCGGTCGCGCCCATGGCTGGCAGGTCAGTCATGTCCTCAGTGCGGCTGCTGGGCCAAGCGGTAGAGTCACGCGGGCCACGTTTAACTGGCTCTGTGATCCGATACTCGCCGCAATCACTCAGCGCCGATTCGACGGACTGCTGCTGGGGCTGCATGGGGCGATGGACCTTGACTTATGTGAAGATGGCGAAGGTGAGCTGCTTTCGCGTATCCGACGCGTGGTCGGTGAAGCAATGCCAATTGCCATCACGCTTGACCCCCATGCGAATGTCAGCCATCAGATGGTTGCTCTCGCCGACATCGTGGTGTCGTTCAAGACCTACCCTCACGTCGACATGCATGACACAGGTCGTCACGCCGGTGAGATTCTGCATAGGACGATGGCGGGAGATATTACACCGCGCACCCTGCGTGTGAGCCGGCCGATGCTGGAAGAGGTCAATGGCGGGCGTACCGATATCGGCCCGATGATCGAGCGCATTTCCGCCGCGCGGGCGTATGAAGAACGACCGGACGTATTTGCGGTGAGCATCAATGCAGGCTTCGCCAGTGCTGACGTTGCCGAGGTCGGTCCAACGGTATTGGTGACTGGTCAAGGTGATTTTGCCGCGCACACTGCCTTCGCCGAGACCATCGCTGATGACATCTGGGCCAGGCGCCATCAGGTACTAAACGACTATCTGAGTGTGGAGGATGCCGCAGCGATTGCGGCCACCTATCAGTCGAGCCACGGGCCACTGATCATTGCAGACTACGCGGACAATCCGGGTGCTGGCGGCTATGGCGATTCAACCGATCTCTTGCGCGCATTGCTTGATGCCAGGGTGGAGAATGCCTGCTTTGGTCCCATGGTGGATGGTGACGTAGTGCGGGAACTGCACGCTGCAGTCATTGGAGAACGGATTGACACATCCCTGGGTGGCAAGACGGAGCCACGCTTCGGGGGTGGGCCACTTGCCGTTGAGGCGGAACTTGTGTCTGTCAGCGACGGGAGCTTCACCGGCGACGGGCCGATGATCGATGGCCTCAGCGGCAGTTTCGGTCCGAGTGGCGTGCTGCGCGTTGGGGGTATCGAGATACTGGTCGTGACCATCGCCCGCCAGATACTCGACTTACAGCAGTTCAGAGCCTTCGGTGTCGAGCCGCGGAGGAAGGCAGTGGTGGCGCTACGATCGATGCAACACTTCCGCGCCGCATTCGAACCGATTGCTGGACAGGTGATCGTGTGTGATAGCGGCGCACTGTGCACCCCCAACTACGACCGGCTGCCCTATCGCAATGTACCAAGACCGATCTTTCCTCTTGATCGAGACATGACGATAGTGTCTGTATCGGCCGAGTGACGGCGGCCACTAGACACGCAGGGGCGCCGCGGCGACCACGGGCATGTGGCCGCTCGTGAGCTTCACAACCTTGGCGACGAAGGGTGAGGTCATGGCGCGGACGAGCGCGCTGTAGTTGAGCTGGAACTGAACCTCACCGCCGACCCTCAGGTGGGAGCCGCTGGAGTCTGCGATGAGATGGTCGCTGCTGGCCCCGAGGACGACGATTCCGGGTGGCGGCCGGAGGCCGTCAGGGTCGGTGTCCTGGTGCCCGATGGCGAGGATCGTCTGCGAGATGCAGCCCCGATCAGTCACGGGCCGCTTTTTCCCGAACGCGGTTTGTTCGATCGTGCCCCATGGTCGCGATGGTTTTTCCTTCAGTTCGATCACTTCGGCGACCAGCGTGATGGCATCGGTGTGCAACCCGTGGATGGGCTCGCGACGTAATGGCTCACGACCGAGGAGGATCGATTCACCCAAACGGAGATTGTTGACCCGCTCAGTGTCTGCGCCGCCGAGTACCCACCGAAGGCTGCCGGAATTGCCTCCGGAGATGATGCCGAGTCTCAGGCCGAAGGTCGCTTCTATTGAGTCCGCGAGTTCTGACAGCTCAGCCATGTTCTTCGCGTCGGGCGCTACGCCGCTGCGACAGGCGAGGTTGGTGCCGATGCCCGTGAGCGCGATGTTCGGGAAGCGCAGCGTCTCGCGCACGGTGTGCTCGAGGTCGCCGGGCATGACACCTTCCCGAAGGTCTCCCAGCTCGACCATCAGCACGATGGCGTGTGTCTTTCCCGCTTCCGTCGCGGCAGAAGAGAGCGCGCTGATCACGTCGATCTCGGTGTTGAAGCTCACGTCGGCGTGTCTGACGACCTGGCTCGCCTGGCCGAGCATCGGAGATCGAATGAGCGTCATCGGCGCTGACACTTGCTCGCGACGCATCGATTCGATGTTCTCGATACGGGAGTCGCCGAGTGCAGTCACGCCCGCGCGGAGCAGCGTGTTGGCGATGGCGGGCAAGCCGAGGGTCGCCTTGGTGACGCCCGTGACCGAGATCTGGCGCTCGGCGAGCGCGTTGACGAGGGTGCGTGCGTTGTGGTGGATCTTCTCGAGGTCGATCTCCAATCGCGGCGCGGTCATCAGGCCACGACAGCCGTTTTCTCCTCGAGCTCTGGAAATGCCGAAAATACCATCTCCACCAGGCGTTCTGGCGACCGGGTGAGCGCATCGGTGGCGGGGATGCCGAGTTCGCACTCATACCGCGTGATAGCCGCGTCGACCTGGGCTTCGGTCATGTTCTCGTGGTTAATCGTGAGGCCAATGACCTTTGTCTCAGAGAACGTCTGGATGAGATTGATCTCGGAGGCGGGCTTCGGCATCGCCATCTGTTCGTAGTCGCAGCGATGGGTCCGTCCCGGTGCGTGCTGCAACACGACTCCGTGCGGGTGACTGCCTCGAAGAATCAGGCTCGATGTCGAGTAGGCCGGGTGACTGAGCGCGCCTTGCCCTTCAATAACGATCACATCTGGGTTCTCGCCCTCGAACGCGTCGACGATGGCGGCTTCCATCTCGCCGGAGCAGAACTGCGATGGGACCGCATCGAGCGCGACGCCGTAGCGGGCTCCCTGGATCAACCCGGTTTGGCCCGTGCCCACCAGCACCGTCTTCACGCCGTGGGCGTTGAGGGCGCGGGTCAGGACGGTGGCTGTCGTGCGCTTCCCTATGGCGCAGTCGGTGCCCAGCACGGCAATCCGCGGGCAGGTGACCTCGGCGAGACGACCACTGAATATCCGGAGTTCCCTCTTCGGACGGGGCTTTCGGACGTCCAGAATTTTCACGCTCATCGCCGCACTGGCCGCGGCAAATTCCGGGTCGTCGTTCAAGAACTCATGGAGACCGTTCACGATGTTCATCCCGCAGTGCATAGCCTCCAGTACGAGGCCTCGCTCATGTGTCGACAACATGCCAGTCGCCGGTGCGATCCCGAAGATGAAGTAGTCGGGTACGGCTCCGACGTGAGCGAGTGCGTCGGCGAGGTCGCGTCGGATGGGGATGGCGTTCGGCTTCTCCCCGAGCACCGTGCCTGAATCGAGACCGGCTTTCTCGCTGTCGATGACCGACAGGATCTCGTACCGCTCCGAGTGACGGACGAGACCGTTCGCGGTCTTGCCGTCGATGGCACCAAAATTTGCCTCGCAGTAAACGACGGCGGTAGCAGTGCTCGGTGCCCGACCCACAGAACGGCTTGCTGAAGACGCGCGCGGCCCGCTGCCGTTCCCGCCGCGGCCCAGCGGGGGCACGACCAGTTCGTCGGAATACCAGGAGTCGCCGATGCGGTTACGCAAGGACTGTTCGGATTGTGCAGGTTGCGTCATTGCTGTGTGCCTTTCACCCGGGCGCATATGGCCGGTTGTCCTTCCGAACCGGACGTCATCCATCCGACTACCATCCGCTGACCAAGATGGCGCCGCAGTGGGGGCAAACACGCGCAAGTTTGATGATCCCCTGGCCGCAGTACGAACACGTTACTGGCTCCCTTGCGGGCGAGTCGGTGTGAAGAAACAGCACGGCAACCATGAGAGGGCCCAAGAGCAGGCCGCCGGCAACACATTTCTGGATCGAGAGCCCAAAACGCGAAGCCACGAGGTACCCAATCGCTACACCGACGACCGGCCATAGCCACCACAAAATGCACACCCTCCCTTGGATCGATGTTCTTTCTGCATCATCGGGCTACAAAGGGTCCGGGCAATAGACCGCTCTGCGCCGCCTCGACGCGGGAATCCTGTCGTCCTTGCGATATTTGGAAATAGTGCGACGGGCGAGGACGAGTCCTTGTTCCCGGAGCGCGCACGCAATCCGCGAGTCGCTGAGCGGCTTGCGCGAATCCTCAGCGGCGATCGTCTGTTCAAGCATCATCGCCGTTCAACCTGACACGCCTTTCCGCTCGCGGTCCGTTCGGACTCTCGCCTGCGAGGAGGCAGAGCTGTAAGATAAGCCGCCCATTGGAAGCGTGGATCGGTCTCCGGCGCCTCCGCTCGCCCGTTGCAAACGTCCGCGTCTATCTTTCCGCGTGAACCACACAACCTTCCCGTTGCCGAGGCCCCGAAGAACGGGAAGCAGATAACCGGATTTAGTTTTGGCAGTCTGCGGGATGAGTAAAATACCTACTGTCGTTAACCAGATTCGCCAGCTGTTCGATGGTCTCTGGTGACGTCGTCATTTAATCTCCGACCAAAATAGTCCGCTTTCGGAATAGTAGCCGATCCGCGAGTCCGGTGTCACCACTGGAGGACCAGAGAGCGCTCAGATTTGCACTATGTTTTGCTGTGAGAGCCCAAACTGAGGGCGCTGCCAATAGCAAAGACCGCCACCGCGCCCACGACATTGAGCCACAGATAGGAGATGTCCGTGGTGTTCTCCACCAACGTCACAGAGTCGTATATTTCCCAATTGCTCACCGGTAAGAAGGCGCCCCCTGCGCCCGAGCGGACGGACATTTACGATCGCATGGAGAGGTTCTTGGGCCTTCCCTCGGGGAACTTGGCGGCGCTCGCTAACGTCCAGCGCAAGGACGCTCTGAAGAGAAAGCTGTCGGACCCACCGAGGCCCTTATTCAAGGAGGTACGGGAGTCGATTCTCGAGAAGTGCCTGCCGGGGAGGGGGCGACTCGTCAGAGCGATATTCGAGAAGGAGCCCTTCGGCGCCCTCGAGCGCCTCGTCACACAGAAATTGCTGGACGTCGTCCAACGAGTGACCCGCGAGGAGTTCAAGGATGAGAACTGGCTCCGCCAGGTCGCTCAACTCAGCGACCGAAGCCCTGAGCAGATGCGCGTCGCGGGGCTCGATTTTCTGGAAACGGACATTTTCAACTTCTCGGCAGACAACTGCATCGTGTTCCTTGATCCGCTGATTGAATCGTGGGACGTCGACCTTGCGACGTTCAGTATGGAGATCGTTTTGAACCGCCGCCTGACACCCGGACCGTCGAGGAAGTTCGAGTTTGTGGAACGAACAGCCACACCGAGGACCGACGAGGAGCCCGGGCTTCAGGCCTTCCTGCAGGATTCCGCATTAGTTGGCGACGCAACCGCGGAGGAAATCAGCTTTCTCAAGAAACTGACATTCGGGGAGAGGCGACCAACGCCCCTCTATTACTACCGCGAACTGCAAAATCTGCGAGACCCGCTCCATTTCCAGCGGGCGCCAACCGATGACGCGCGTGGCGATAAGTCGTCGGCCACGCTCCGTCGCGACCGTGCTGTCGACTCGGGCGGGAATTGCTGAGAGTGACCACGAGATGTTGGACAGCACCGGGCCCAATAGCCGTGCTGTGGTCGTTGTGGACGAGTGCCTCCCTGTCAGAGTGGCGCGTGTTGGTCTCTGTCGTCGATCTGAGCCCTCGGTCAATCCTCGTCTTGGTTGGTTCAATGGTGAGTTGTACACTATCTTGTGCCGTATCGTGGAGCTGCGACCGGCTCTCCTTCTTCCGCGACAGGGTCACCTGCTGCGAGCGAACCGCGTGACTATCTTCAGGGGCGGCCCATTCGCTACTACCGCCCGACGGGTAGCGCTGATATCCGCGCGCTCATAGACGACGGGTTTCAGGCGTTCAATGCCGGGCGACTGTCCGAGGCCTGCCGGGTTTTTACCGATGGCATGCTCGACTCCGCACATGACACCACTATCGGGCTAACCGTCGCCGGGGCGATGACCCCCGCCGGTCTGGGCGGATGCGTCATCGAGCTGATGGAGCGAGGGCTGGTCGACTTCGTGATCAGTACCGGCGCAAACCTCTATCACGATTTGCACTACGCGCTGAATTTCACGTTGCACCGAGGGTCGCCGTTTCTCGACGATGTCGAGCTGCACGAGAAAGGCATTATCCGCATCTACGACGTCCTGTTTCCGGCCGACGTCCTTCTCGAAACGGATGCCTATCTTCGTGACTTTATGACCCGGTCTGGGATGGATGGCCCAGTCTCGTCGGCTGAGTTTCATTATCGACTGGGTCAAGATCTCGTGGCGCAGTATCCGGGGTGCGAACAGCACTCTGTCGTGGCCCGGGCTTCGACGTTGGGGGTGCCGCTCTATACGTCTTCACCGGGCGATAGCTCGATTGGGATGAACATCGCACATCATGAATTGATAAACCACAGCTCGCTAATGATTGATCCAAACCGCGACGTCAACGAGGTCTGCGCGATTGTTCTGGCGGGTGAAAAGAACGGATGCGTCATTCTTGGGGGAGGGTCGCCAAAGAACTTCTATCTCCAGGGACAACCAACCCTGTGGGAGGTATACGGTATTCCCAAGGGTGGAAACGAATACTTCATTCAGATCACTACCGACCAAGTGGTGTGGGGTGGGCTGTCGGGTGCGACCCCGTCCGAGGCCGTCAGTTGGGGCAAGGTGAACCCTGAGATGCTTTCGGAAGCGGTTGTTGCATATTGTGACACAACGATTGCCTTCCCCCTTTTCTGCGAATACGCCGTCGGCGGAGAGCGAAATCGCCGACCGCTGAAAGGGCTCTACCGTCACCGTGACCGGCTCGTCGCGGAGCTCGAACGTCAAGCGAGAGCCGCGCGCGCGTCGTTGGAGACCCCCGCCGTCCCGGGTTCGACAAGCTGACACTGACCACGACTGGAGGGCGACAATGGGGACGCTGGCATCGGAGCTTGGGTCACGGGTCGAACAACTCTCCCGCCAACCGCGGGTGTACGTGGATGCCAACATACCCGCGGGTGCGGTCAGTCACATGCGCGAGCGGTTGCGGTGGGATGTCGTGGCCGTGGTGGAGGACGACGAGCTTCGCCGAGCGAGCGATGTCGATCACTACCAGACCGCGCGTCGGCTTCGTCGCACGCTGATCACGCTAGATGATGATTTTCTCGAAGAACGACTGTTTCCATGGGAAGAGAGTCCTGGCGTCATCGTGGTATCAGCACCAAACGAGGCCGGGCTTGTCAAACTGCTCGACAAAATACACCGCGCTTTTTTTGCGGCTCGAGGTCGACGTGACCGCCGCCGACGCGCGCTCCCCCTCGAAGGCCAAATGTTGCAAGTGCACCCAGACTGGGACGTGCCGTCCGGGAAGACGGCGGCCCGCCGCCGCCGTCTTCGACGTACGCGTCGGGCCGTGTCGAGCGGAACGACGTCAGCGTGACCCGGCTGGAGCGGCGGCCAACTCTTCTATCCGGGCGCCATTCATGATGTTGAACAGACCGTAGTTTCCCTCGTGACACGCGTATTCATACATCCGTCCGGATGTGACGCCCCGCGACGCGTGGTCTGTCGTCATCGGCACGGACGCCGTCCACGGCTGAGTAAAGCGTGGAGGGTCGGTCATGGTGAACTCGTAGTCGAGGGTCTCGTTGTCCGTTCGTTTGAACCGCTCGACGAGATGAAGCGTTGGCGTTGCGGCACGCCAGGTGGCCCGCCACAGATAGTGTGCCTTGTCGGCAAAGTTCGTCGTCTCTACAACCAGCGTGTCGCCTTCCCAGTGTCCACGGGCATTGCCTAGCCATTGCCCAATTTGCGGCGCGGCGTGCGGGCGGTCGTCGACGGGAATCATGCGGTACTCATGGAACATCTCGTTGAGGATTGCCACCCATCCTGGACCCTGCAAGATGTGGTAGTTCATGTTGTAGCCCTGGAGGGGAACAAACGGCAAACCGTCGGTGAGACATCGTTCGCCAGTATCGGTGTCGGTCCAGGAATCGAACGGCCCCACGCCGTATTTGCCGGCCGCGAGGCGGTCGACTTCACGTCCCTCGGGGGTCCAGGGGATTTTGCCGTTGGGTGGGTCGATGACAAGCGACGTTCGCCGGCTACCCACGACCGTTTTTCCGGAGTCCATCCAGAACTGGTTGTACGCGCCCACGTTTCCGGCGACAAACCGGTCCGACGCTGTTCTCTGCTCGGCGGACGTGGTCTCAAACTGCGCGGCTTCTTCGGCGGTCAAGGTCGTCTTGTCCGCGAGCCCGTCCGGACGTTCGACAGGCGTGAGCGTGGCGTTGGTCCATATGCCCTGCAGGTCGGGCGCTCCCCATGGCGTGAGAGGCGCAGACCACTCCTGGGCGAGAGCGATGTGTGGGGACACGGAGAAAATGGCGACGAGCATGGTCGCGGGCAATCGTTTTTTCATGACGAACATCTCCTCATCGAAACATCGAAACAGTGAAGCACTGACGCACTGAAACAGCGATGCACTGGACCACTCGAGTTTCCGAACCGTGACGAATTCAGACGCGGAGTCACGCAACGTGGATTCTTCGAGTCGTGGCACAACGCTCTCTCAGTCCTGTGGGGGCTGGTTCGGTCGTCGGTCGTCAGTATAGGTGGCGTAGGAGTGTGGCGTTTCCCACACGGTCACACGCACGACGGGAAACCCCTCGCGTCGTGTCTGGTCAAAGATGACGTAGGCGATATGCTCGGCGGTCGGGTTCTCGTCGACCACGAACACTGGCTCGTTCAGGGCGCGGAGCGGTTCAAGCAGGGGGTCGTCGCCACGCAGGATCATTTTGTGGTCGAGCTCCCGGTCGATCCAACCCTTGACGACCCGTTTGATATCTGTGAAGTCGCACACCATGTGTCGGTCGTCGAGCGTGGCGGCACTCACTTCGATCTCGGCCACCGCGTTGTGACCGTGAGGATGTTGACACGGTCCTTCGTAGTTCAAGAGCCGATGCCCGTAACAAAACTCGACCCGCTTGGTTACCGAATACATGGAAAATCCGTGGAGAACGTCGATGGACGCGACGGGTAAACGTGATGGTAGCACTTAGACCAGCGTCTCCGCAGCGCGAGTCGAGTGGCGCGAGGTGATTGTGTCGCTGTCTAGACGCGGTGAGGCGGGCATATCGGTCATATGGAGACGAGGCGCCACGACGGTAGGGCGCGCAAGACGCCGAGCCACGGGACTCGAACTTCGGGAAAACGCTGGTCGAGCCCCTGCAACGTAGTGTCTTGCAGACCTCCCGGCGGGGCATCCCGTGGCGTCCACGATGGGTCGCGCGAATTTCGGCGCGAGCGCCCCATGCGTGGTGTTGGCCCCACGAACGGTCGCCGAGAGGTCAGGAGAGCCGTGCCTCAAGTTCGGGAAACATCATCTGCAGAAGCGATCGTTGCGACCGTTCCGCCTCGCCAAAGCCGGTTGCTCGCTCGTATCGCCGAACGATGTCCAACGCCGCGGACAACGAGGCCTTTTGTACCGCCTCAAATTCCACACAACGTATCGTCTGCGTGTCGGTCGATGCGGTGTAGTGAACGACCTCGACATCCGGAAAATACCAGACCTTCAAGTCCTTCTGTATTGACCCGCTCCACTCGACACCAAGCCGGTGCAGGAAGGCGTCGACCGTCACCCTTTGGTCGCCCTGGTGATGACCGAGATCGATGTTGATCTCCTCTCGGACCTCGGTGTCGGTTTCGAGTGACTTGAGCGTCAAGTGATGAAGCTCATGGTCGTATCGGTGACGGATGACAAAACGACCCGCGCGGCTCCCAACCGTCAAGTAGTAGGTGTCTCGAACCTGTAGCTCGGTCGTTCGGGTCGAGCCCAGTGCGGCGAGTGACGCTCGGAAACGATCCAGATCGAACGCGTGGTCGACGACGAATTTATGCTCTATTTCATGAAACCGTAGTTTGGCTGATGAAGTCGTCGTCATGATTACATCCACCGCTTGAATTGCCCGCAGAGGGCTTGTTTCATTTTGAGGCGTCGCGGCAGAGCCTGGAGGCCAGCGCTGGTCACTCGCGTGTTGTCGGGGTCGGCGCAGAGCTCTTCAAATATGGCGACCGCGGGGGCGACACCCTCATCGTCGGCGGTCGCCAACATCGCTTCGGCCAGTCGGTCGTGGGCCGCGTCCTCGAAGTTGTAACTCCCGAACGCGACCCGGCTTCTATCGATCAGCACGATCTTTGAATGCTCGCCATGAATGTTCTCGTAGATTTCGACTCCGGCATTGAGCAGTTGCCGATAGCCGACAGCGGACGCGATCCAGGCCATGTCGGTCGCCGGCAAAGCCTGACGAGCCGAATGGTATATCGCGACCCGCACACCTCGCCGAGCCGCATCCAGGACGGCGTTCATGAGCGACGGGACAGGTTTGAAGAAGAAGCTGGTTAGCTCGATCGTTGTATGCGCCGACTCAATCATCGCAATCATCCGGTCGGTGACGATGTTGGGACCACGCCAGCCGAAAGGGCCGAGCCGGCCCTGGAGCGCGTTCGGGTTACACATCCAGTAGTCCAAGCTAATGCGGCCCGGGCGTTGGGTCACGACGCTGTCGAGGGATTCGAGATGTCGGTCATCGACGGAGCCGCCGATGGTGCGGTAGCTCTCCAGTAGCCTACGCACCACTCTGCCCCGCAGCGCTACGGAGTATTCGTTCCACCCGTCAAACGAGGACTTCGTGATATTGCTGCTACCGAAGATGGCTTCGCCCTGCTCGGAGACCTGAATCTTGACGTGCTGACCTCCCCCTAACCGCTGCAAGGAATACTCCGGCTGATAGACGGTGACGGTCGCTCCGGCGAGCCGTAGAGAGGTCAGCGTGGAGGACAGCGCTCGCTTTTCGTCGCCCGTCATCAGCACGCCGCCGAGTCGCGCGCCAAACCCGTCCAGTAACAGATTGACCGACACTCCTCGCCGTTGGGCGTCGAGGAGCGCTGTCAGAAGCGTGGTGCCGTAGTGGTCGTGCTCCACATAGAACGTCGACAGATAGAGGAAGCTTCTTGCCTCCTCGATCATCGCCAGACGGCAGGTCCATTCGGCGGTACGATCCCAGAGCGGACGGAGGACGGACGCGGTCAGCATGGACGAGCACAGTCCACTAGAGGCGGTAACCGCCTGAGATATCGATATTGGTCCCGGTGACGTACGGAGCGTCGAGGAGATACTCGACTGCTTGCGAGACGTCCCGGAGGTCACCCGCGTGTCCCAGCGGCACCGAGGTGCCAATCTTGTGAGGCGGCGGGAGGTCGATCGAGTTGTCGAGCTGCCCCGGGGACACCATATTTACCCGGATGTCTTGATCACCGTAGGCGGCGGCGAGCGACCGGGTGAGGACCAGTAGCCCTGTCTTGCTGACAAAGTAGTCGGTGCCACGGACGGCCGCCCGGTTACCCTCGAGCCCCGCCATCCCGATGTTGACGATATTCCCGCCGTTGGTCATGAGTTTGATCGCGTGGTAGCAACAGTAGAACGCGCCCGACAGATTGGCACCCAACGTCGCGTCCCATCCGGCCGGGTCGAGCTGGGTGACATGCTGCGGGTTGTAGTTGCCGACGTTGTTGATCAAGAGATCAACGCGTCCTTCCGCCTGTGCGATGTCGGCGAAGACCTCCTCGACGTGACGCTCAGCCGCGACGTTGACTCGCAACGATCGCGCCCGCTGCCCGGTGGCGGTAACCTCAGCCTCGAGAGAGCGGGCGTCCGCCTCGGAGTCGCGATAGAAGATGATGATGTCGAGACCGCGGCGCGCCAGCGTGGTGCACAGGTGTCGACCGAGCCGTCGGGCGCCGCCCGTGACAATTGCCACTGGCGACAGCGGTGGGTTCATCGTCGCGCCCGTTCGATACGAACGAACGAGCATTTTGCAGCGGGTACCGCGTGCGGCTTCCGAATCTCCAGACGCACCGTCTGTACCGACAGGTGTTCTCGGAAAATCATATCGGCCGTTTCTTCGGCCATCGTTTCGATGAGGTGAAACTTGCGTCGCTGAATCAGTTCAGTGACTCCCTGCGCGACGCGATCATAGTCGACCGCATGAAGGACGTCGTCGGCGGCGGCGGCCGCTGTGAAGTCGTAGTCGAGCTCGACGTGAATCACGATCGGCTGGGGCTGGTCACGCTCCTGTTCATATACACCGACGACGCACTCTATCTCGAGCGAACGCAGTCCGGTTGTTCCAATCATCGCGGGTGTCAGTTCATTGTCTGCGCGGCGTCATCGGGCCCTGCCACAGTGAAGGGCAGGCCACCGCGGCATGCAGAAGTTGTTTCGGATCGGACGATTCTGACCGGAGGAGCAGCTCGTCCTTAGGAACACTATTGCACGGACGAGAACGTAAACGATTCTCGAGTCGGACCGTGACGCCAGAGCATGTCCAGTCGCGCAAGGCTCTCTTCGACCGTAGGACGGGTGTCCGGCTCGACCCACCACATCGCATTTGGCGGATGCGGTGGCGGCCGAAACCATTCTCGGCGTTGTCGCAGCATTTGCCCGTGATCGGGACGGTAGACATACGCCTTGAGGGAGTCGAGGTCGGTCCAGACCGTGCAGTTGTAAAGAATCGATGGATCATCGAGTACGCGGACGCCGGTCGCGTCTTCGCCCTCCTGATACCGCCAGACAAAGCCCGGCGCGGTATCAGCCGAGGCGTTTACCCGCTGAATGTTCTCTCGCATTCCCGCAATCCTGGGATCGTCGATCGGATGTTTGAGCCAGGCCAGGTTCGCCTGAGCCAGCAACCGATTCACGCCCGTTTCGGCGACCACATCGTGAGCATACCTCCACTCAAACCGGAAAAAAGAGTTGCCAAATAGTTTATAATTTTGATATATCAAAAGAAATATATGCCATCGTCGAAATCTCAAATTTCATTCTGCAAAATATCTAGCAGAACCGTCTTGGACCGAATTTCCGCGGTGATCCTCGTCTACGGACTGACGCTAGGGTCGGCGGAGACGGCGTCTGGCCAGGCATCCCGTCAGCGTTCGACCGGGTCAGGCCCCACCACCGGGCCCATTTCCGGCTATATGGACTTTCACTACAACAATGCCCAGGACCAGGACGGAGTCCTCGACTTTCACCGGTTTGTGTTGCTGTTCAATCACAGCTTTTCAGACCGGGTACGGTTTGTCGCCGAGCTCGAGCTCGAGCATGCGGTCGTCTCCAACGAAACAGACGGTGAACTGGAGCTCGAGCAGGCCTATGTGGACTTTCTGATCAACCGCGCTTTCAACATACGGGCGGGTATGTTGCTGGCTCCAGTCGGGATCATCAATGAGCGTCACGAGCCCCCGGTCTTTCACGGCGTGGAGCGACCATTCGTCGACTCCGTGATTGTTCCGACGACGTGGTTTGATACGGGCGTAGGTATCCACGGCGAGTTGCGCGGTGGCTTTCGGTATCGGGCGTACGCGATGGCGCCGCTTGATGCTGACGGGTTCGACGCCGAGAGTGGTGTGCGCGATGGTCGTCAGAAGGGCGGGATGTCAAATGCGCGCACGTTGGCGGGTACCGGTCGGTTGGAGTTTGTCGGGCAGCCGGGCCTGGTGCTGGGAACGAGCTTTTGGAGAGGCAACACCGGCTTTCGGAACATCCGGTTCGATACGCGATTCACGATGATCGAGTTCGACGGACGATACAAGTGGGGAGAGCTTGAAGCGCGCGGGCAATACGCCCACGGGTTTTTGGACGGCATGGCCACGCTCAACGATGCCCGACAGCGAGTGACCGGCGTCAACCCCAACGTAGCGGACGAGATTCGCGGGTTCTACCTCGAGGGCTCCTATTTCATTGTCCCGCGGCCGGCCCCGCGGGAGGTTGCCGTCTTCTTGCGTTACGAAAATTTTGATACGCAATACCGGATGTCACTGGGCTTTGTCCCCCTCAAAGAGTTCGACCGTGAAGCGTGGGTGGTCGGCCTGACGTATTTCCCCGACCCGGACGTGGCCGTCAAGATCGACTACACCATGCTTCGAAACCAGAGTGACGTCGTCAGGGCGCCAGACTCGTTCAATATCGGACTGGGATGGTGGTTTTGATGGCTCTGATGCTTCTGTTGGCTCTGGGGCGAAGAGGGCTGGTGACAACATGGAGGTTCGCCAGCGACGGGTCGCTCATGTCGAGACGGGTTCGTGTCTTGACGGCCGTCGTTGCCGCGACGCTTGTCCAGACGTCCGTTCAGTCGTTAGAGGCGGAGCAGACATCCTGTGTGCCGCCCCCGAAAGTCGGCGTCGTCCAAACCCCCACCGCGGGCACGCCGGTCGCTCAGGATATCGATGTCATAGAGATTGTTGCCGAGCGATTCAGTTTCACCCCGTCCGAGATCCGGCTGACGGTTGGCATGACGGTCGAGCTTAGAATTCGGAGCCAAGACACCATGCACGGGTTTCGAATCGTCGGCCGGAACGTGGACGTGGCGGTGCCGAAACGGCGCATGGGCGAGGCGGTGGTCGTGTTTGAAGCAAACGAGGTTGGGCGATACCGCTTTGATTGCACGCGCCTATGCGGCGCGGGGCACAATTTCATGCAGGGCGAGATCGTGGTCACGGCGAAATGACGGTGCCGACCCGAGGCCCGGACGAGAGAGGTCCCGCGAGAGTCATGCGATTGAAGATGGTCTTTCTGTTTGTTGTGTCGCTGACATGGGCGCTGTCGGCGGTCATCGATGCCCAACGGGTGGTCCAACCGGGAGACCCATTGGCTGGGCTGACTCCCCACGAGATGGAGGCCTTTACGCTCGGCCTCGAGGATTTTCTGGAGGTCGAGGACGCCGAGGAAGGACTCGGACCAGCCTTCAACGGGAGAAGCTGTGCTGAATGTCACAACATTCCCGCCATAGGCGGTATCTCCCCCATGACAGAGGTTCGGGCCGGAAGACGTCTGGCGGATGGGTCGTTTCAGGACTTTGACGAGGCCCGCGGTTCGCTCTTTCAACTGTTCTCGCTGCCGACCCATGGATGCCAGTCGGTGATCCCGCCAGATGCCACAGTCATTGCGCGGCGCGCGCCGATCCCGCTGTTTGGCGCGGGGTTTGTGGACGGCATCCCTGACGAGACGATTGTCGCCCGCGAGGACCCGGACGATATCGATGGCGACGGCATCAGCGGTCGCGCCGCATGGGTGGTCGACCGGGATACCGGTGACCAACGTGTCGGCCGATTCGGGTGGAAGGCACAAGTCGCCACATTGTTGGAGTTTGGCGCGGACGCCTATCGAAACGAGATGGGAATCACAAACGCGCTGTTTCGGGAGGAGTTGACGTTTGGGCTGAGCGACGAACAGCTTCGTCTGTGCGATCCAATCCCGGACCCTGAAGACATCCCCGAACCTGGAACCGGTCTCCGAGGCATCGACAACTTCGAGTCATTCATGAAGTTTCTCGCGCCCATTGCAAGAGGACCGGTCACACCATCAGCGCTGGCCGGCGAAGAAGTCTTCGCGGCGGTCGGCTGCGCCAGCTGTCACGTCCCGTCCTTGACGACTGGTCCCAACGTCAACCCTTTGTTTGACCGCCGGCCAGTCCCGCTCTACGCGGATCTCCTGTTGCACGATATCGGGACCGGCGACGGGATTCGGCAAGCCGCGGGGGAACCGTCGGAGATCCGTACCCCCGCGCTCTGGGGGCTCCGCTTTCGACGGCCGCTCCTTCACGACGGTCGGGCCGCCACGATCGCCGATGCGCTGCTCGCGCATCGAGGTGAGGCCCGGGCCACGATGGAACGTCTGGGGACGCTGTCGCCGACCGCGCTTTCTGACCTGCTCTCCTTTCTTGATTCGTTGTAGCGCGAGCCAGCACGCCATTGCTCGGGCGTGAATCCCGGAGTGAGACCCTCGGTCTGGGTGGGGGTAACATTCGTGTGGAGATGAAAGCGGTGCTTGGCGTTTGTTTGGGAGGGGCGATAGGCGCGTGCTTACGCTATGGAATCTTGCTTGCGTTCCAGCGTACTGACGCGCGGTTTCCCTATGCCACGCTGAGCGCCAACGCGCTAGGCTGTCTAGTGGCCGGTGCGGTCTGGTTTCTCATCGCGGAGCGCGAGTTTCTGAGTCCGCAGTGGCGGGCTTTCCTCGTCACTGGCCTCTTGGGCGCGCTCACGACGTTCTCGACGTTTGGCGTCGATACGTACCTACTCTGGCTAGGTGGGAATCGTCAGATGGCGGTCCTGGTCATTCTGGCCAATCTGCTGCTTGGTCTCGGTGCCGTCGCGCTGGGGTGGCGAGTGGCAGCGTCGCTCGCCTGAGCTCCGGTGTTGTCTTGGGTGCCGTGTCGGCCACCACGCCGCCTCGCGAGGCGGCGGTTTTCTGTGCTCACGTTGACTCGGGCGGTGCGACAAGGAGTTTCGCCGCGGCGCGCATTCCGATCATGATCCGCTCATCGTCCTTGCGCCGAACGACGACGTGGTCAGCTGCAGCGTCCCGCGCCTCGACGAACACGGCTTGCCCCGGCGTGAGGTCACTGTTTTCCAGAAAGCGCAGAAATTCGGCATCCTGGTCCGTTACCCGGGTCAAGACCAGCTCGATACCCAGCGGACAGGTCAAGAGCGTGTGATACGAGAGTGTCGCCACGGACCCGGTGGGATCAGGAATCGGGTCCCCATGGGGATCCACGCTCGGGTGACCAAGCATCTTGTCGATACGCTTGATCAGCCGGTCGGACGCCGCATGCTCGAGTGTTTCGGCTTCTTCATGCACCTCGGCCCAGCTCATCCCGAGCACCTCTACCAAGAAAAGCTCGATCAGCCGATGACGTCTGAGTACAAGCGCGGCAAGTTTTTGTCCGGCCCGGGTCAAACGGACGCCGGCATACGGCTCGTAGACGACGAGGGATGACTCGGCCAGCGCCTTGACCATGGTTGTGGCCGTACCCGGGACCACCCCGAGGGCGGACGCAAGCCTGCCCATGGGGACCAGCCGCTCGCTCGGCTCGAGAGAGGTCTGGGCCTGATAGATGGCCTTGAGATAGTTTTCGACGGTGCTCGATGGCAGCACGGTGAGAGATGTCCTTGACGCGGCCTGGACATGGCAGTATATATTGGGATCGATATTTTGAATAATCAAAATATCAATTATTGGAATTCAAATTCTTGAATCGAATTTTCGTCGCCCGGTCACGAGATGACATCCAGCGGCGCGAAAGGAACTGAGACTGATGGTCGACCCTGGACTGGCGCTTACCGTGTTTGCCGGCGTGGCGCTCATCGTGCCGCTGCTCCTGTGGCCACGGTCTGGTCTCGTTCCGCGGCTGGTTCGTCTTTCACGTCTCGACGAACGTGTCCGTCTGGAGGATGCGCTCAAGCATGTCTACAAATGCCAGCTCACCGGTGCGTCGCCATCACTGGAGAGTGTGGCTGGTCAGCTCGAGGTGTCGACCGCCCGAGCCGCGACCTTGGTGTCGCGGTTGTCCGAGATGGGGCTGGTCCGGCTCGGTGACCGAGGGCCGAGCCTCACGATGGCGGGCGAGCGGACGGCGGTGCGCGTCGTTCGTACCCATCGTCTTTGGGAGCGGTATCTCGCGGACCGAACTGGAGTCCCCGCGGTCGAATGGCACGATGAAGCCGAGCGGATGGAGCATGCGCTCTCCGACGCGGAGGTGGAGGCGCTCGACGCTCGTTTAGGACGACCGCCGTGGGATCCCCACGGTGATCCCATCCCTACAGCCGGTGGTGTCCTACCGCCGCCGCACGGGACGGGTCTGATGTCTGCGAGCCCCGGTCGAATCGTAGAGGTGGTCCACCTGGAGGACGAGCCCCGAGAAATCTATGACGCCCTGACCGGTGACGGTCTTGGTCTCGTGCTCGGTGCTCGACTCGAAGTGCTCGACCGCACCGACCGTGGCGTGCACATCGAGTTTCGCGGTCGGTCGTGGATCGTGGATTCCGTCAAGGCTTCGAACGTGACGGTCCGAGAGCTCCCCGACGGCGCACGCCCCGACGAGACCCCAACCACACTGCTCGAGGCCGCGCCGGGGGAGACGGTACGGGTCTGTGCGATCGCCCAGGCCTGTCAGGGCACGCAGCGTCGGCGTCTGCTCGATCTCGGTGTTGTTCGAGGCGCCGCAGTGACGTCGGAGCTCGTGAGCGCAAGTGGTGACCCGGTGGCGTATCGCATCCGTGGCGCGTTAATCGCGTTACGCCGATCGCAGGCCGCGCACGTGCTCGTCGAGACGGCGTCCGGCGACCACGCGGGTCCGGGCCAGGATCACGACGATGGACACCACGGCATCGAGGAGGTGGCGTAGTGGCGATGGCAATACCGGCCTCCGGTTGTGGCGGATGCTCCGAGCACCGAGCGCAGAGTTTGATTCGTCTCGGCCTCAGCCCCGACACATGGGACATCTTGATTGCGTTGGCGGGTAACCCCAACGTTGGCAAGAGTACCGTCTTCAATGCGCTCACCGGTCTGCGTCAGCACACTGGCAACTGGCCAGGAAAGACGATCGTGCGCGCCGAGGGTGCGTTTGCCCACGAGGGTTCTCGGGTCAAAGTCGTCGACTTGCCCGGAACTTATTCCTTGCAGGCGGGAAGCGCCGATGAGGAGGTGGCGCGCGACTTCGTGCTCTTTGGCCGGCCTGACGTCACCGTTGTCGTGGTCGATGCGACCCGACTCGAACGCAACCTCAACCTGACCCTCCAGATTCTCGACATCACCGACCGGGTGGTGGTCTATCTCAATCTGGTCGATGAAGCTCGCCGGCACGGTATCGCGATCGATCCGAAAAAGCTTGAGCAACGGCTCGGCGTACCAGTTGTGGCCGGCGTGGCGCGCTCTCGGGTGGGGATTGGCCTCTTGCTTGACGTTGCCCATCAGGTGGCCACCGGGGAGCGGGAGACGAGCCCGTATCGCGTCCAGCAGTATGCGCCGGCGGTCGAGACAGCCGTGGCATCGGTGGCCGCGGCGGTCGATGAGGTTTTTCCGGGCGTGCCAAACAGTCGCTGGGTCTCGCACCGTCTCCTCAATGCTGATGATGCGGTCGTCGAGGCCGTGCACTCGGGAGAACTCGGGCAACTGCACGAGGATTCGGAGGGAGCTGGGACCGTCGTGCCCGTCACAGACCGGCAGCATGTCCTGGATACGGCCGGACGCCTCCGGTGGGACCTGCCCTCAGATTTTCACGACACGGTGGCGGAGCGTATCTACGGTGCGGCGCACGAGATCACCGACGCGGTCCAGATGAAGGGACTCAAGAAGGCCGGTTTCGATGTGGACCGGATGCTTGACCGCGTCCTCACGAATCGATGGTCCGGTTTTCCGCTGATGCTGGCCATTCTCTCCGCCGTGTTTTGGCTGACCATCGAGGGCGCCAATGTCCCGTCCGGACTCCTGGCAGGGCTCTTAATCGATACGGTCCATCCCTGGTTGCACAGTCTCGGCGCGGCCGTATCGATGCCCTGGTGGATGGCCGGGTTCTTGTTCGACGGGTTGTATCTGGCGACTGCCTGGGTGGTGGCCGTGATGTTGCCACCGATGGCGATTTTTTTTCCGGTGTTTACGTTACTGGAAGACTTTGGTTACTTGCCGCGCGTGGCCTTCAACCTCGATTCGCTCTTTCGCGTCGCGGGCGCTCACGGGAAACAGGCGTTGACCATGTGCATGGGGTTTGGCTGCAACGCGGCGGGGGTCGTGGCAACACGCATCATTGACAGCCCGCGAGAGCGTCTTATCGCCATCATTACCAACAACTTCTCGTTGTGTAACGGACGGTGGCCGACCCAGATTCTGGTTGCCTCGATCTTTATCGGAGCAGTCGCGCCCGCACATCTGGCCGGGCTCGTGTCGGCCGCAGCGGTGGTTGGCATCGCGGTGCTTGGCATCGGGGTCATGTTCGTGACCTCCTGGTTGCTCTCGCGCACCGTCCTGCGCGGCGAGGCGACGAGTTTTAGCCTGGAGCTTCCGCCCTATCGTCCGCCTCGGGTGCTCCAGACGTTGTATACGTCGATGATCGACCGGACCCTGATTGTGCTGTGGCGGGCAGTGGTTTTTGCCCTGCCAGCCGGCGCGGTCATCTGGCTCGTCTCAAATGTTCACGTCGGCGGGGTGAGCCTTGCCGAGCACCTGGTGTCGGCGCTGGATCCGCTTGGGTTCGTGATTGGATTGAACGGCGTGATTTTGCTCGCGTATGTGGTCGCGATCCCCGCGAATGAGATCGTGATTCCTACCATTCTGATGCTGACCGTATTGACCGCTGGCACGTCCGGCGGCGGGGCGGGGGCGGGCGTGATGTTCGAGTTGGACAGTGCCGACGCGACGGGTGAGCTGCTGCGAGGAGGCGGTTGGACGTTGTTGACTGCCGTGAACCTGATGCTGTTCAGCCTTTTACACAACCCATGCTCGACGACGATCTATACGATCTATCGGGAAACACGCAGTGCGAAGTGGACGACGCTTTCGGCGCTCTTGCCGGTCGGGATGGGTGCCACGGTGTGTTTCTTGGTGACGCAGGTCTGGAGGCTGTATTCTGCGTCCTAATTCTTTGCCCTGATTCCTTTGTCCGGTAGCGAGCAACTCCCCGCCACTCAGGTCGATTACGAGCAATGGTCCGGTGAGGGTGAATTCACCCACACGTTGATTGACTGGCTCGTATCCCGTGACGTGGTCGGTTCCATACGAGTTGAGGACGCGGCGTCGACCCGAAATGACGTCGAGTACAACTTCATCAGCAATGAGGTCTTTGTTCGTTTTCGGACGGCGGATCGGGTTGCACACACTCGGCTATGGGGGATCTTTCCCCGGCGACGGGTGGTGTCAGAGCCGACGATGACGCTCGATGAGCTCGACACGGTACTTACCGACGACGACGCTATTGCGTCACCGGACTACGCGGACGAGGGGATGATCCAGTTCCTGCATACCCAACGTATCGTGCCTCCGTATCAGACGAGAGGGTACAAGTTGGTCGAGCTGGTGCGTCTCTATGAGGTCGGGACCCCGTCCAGAGCCGATGATTGACAACGAATGGCTGAAACAAGTGATGTTCGACGACTCGTGCGTGAAGCGATCGAGGAGGCGCAGGCGGCAGCGACCAAGCGGAGGATTCGGGTCGCGTCGGCGACCCGCGAGGGGGAGCGGGTGATCCGACAGATCGCCACGCCCTTGTTTCGTACGATCGCCAACGCGCTCAAAGCCGAAGGTCAGCTGTTTCGGGTGGATACGCCGCCGGGGGCCGTGCGGCTGACAGCTCTGGGTGGGAGCGAGAACTTTGTCGAGTTGGCGCTCGATACCGCCCGCCATCCTCCTGTGGTCGAACTGCGCGTCAACCGGGTGCGCGGACGCCGCGTTGCACTCGAAGAACGCGTCGTATGTCAGGACCCCGGTATCGGGAGCCTGACGGAGGACGCGATACTCGAGGTGGTTATGCCGGCGCTGCTTCCCTTCCTCGAGTAACCAGCAGCGTCTTTACAACGTTCTGCTGTATTCGCCCGGCGGTGAATCCGATTGATCACCGCTGTTCATCGGCTACGCATCGCCGGTATTTTCCTCTTCTCTCCTCGTTCGGCGGGCCCGGCGGGGGGCTCGGTGAATCGCGAGTCCTTGCCACGGTGCACTAGACGACGCCCTCCTGAACGAGCCGCTCGACTTTCTCCGACTCGTATGCGAGGTCGTCCTGGAGGATGGCTCGAGTATGCTGACCCAGAGTCGGCGGCGGCGTACGGACCGAACCCGGTGTGTCGCCCAGTTTCATAGGCACGCCCAGCGCCCGGATGGCTCCGGCGATCGGGTGGTCGAGGGCCACCACCATTGCGCGTTCCACAATCTGGGGATCCGAGAATACATCGGCAAGATCCCTTACCGCACCGCACGGAATTCCGGCCGTCTTGAACGCCTCCAGCCAGTGGGCCACCGTGTGCCGGCGCATCCGGTCTACGAGCAGGGGCCGGAGTTCTTCACGGTGTGCCACCCTTTCCTGGTTCGTTGCGAACTTGGGGTCGTTGACGAGGTCGCCGGCGTCGATGAGGCCGCAAAACGAGCGCCACAGCTGGTCATTGCCCACCGCGACCACGAGTTCGCCGTCGGAGGCTTCGAGAGTCTCGTAGGGGACGATCGTGGGATGTTGGTTCCCCATTCGCTGGGGGGCTGTCTCGGTGGCAAAGTAGATCCCGGCCTGGTAGGTGAGCAGCGCGGCAACGGTGTCCAGCATGCCGACATCGACGAGCTGCCCCCGCCCCGTACGGTGCCGAGCGAGAAGGGCCATTGCCACGCCATACGCGGAGAACATGCCCGTCGCGATGTCAGCGATCGCCACTCCGAGCCTAAAGGCTGGTCCGTCGGCATCGCCCGTAATACTCATCAACCCGCCTTCGCCCTGCATTACGGCGTCGTAGCCCGGTTCCTTGCGGCGGGGACCCGTCTGACCAAACCCCGAGATCGAGCAGTAGACGAGCGAGGGCCAGCGTTTCGATACGTCGGCGTAGCCGAGGCCCATTCGGTCCATCGCGCCGGGGCGGAAGTTTTCGACCAGCACGTCGGCCTTGTCCAGGAGTCCCTCGAGCACACGCTGCCCGTCGGGGTGCTTGAGATTGAGGGTCAGGCTCTCTTTGTTGCGGTTGATGCTCATAAAGTATGAGCTCTCGCCGTTCTGGAACGGGGGACCCCACCCGCGGGTGTCGTCGCCCTTCCCAGGTTGTTCTATTTTGATCACGCGGGCCCCCATGTCCGCGAGCATCATCGTGCAATACGGACCGGAGAGGACACGGGTCAAGTCAAGGACGGTCAGGCCGCTGAGGGGTGCATCGGAATCGGTGGTCATATGTCCTCTAAATTCTACGTGGTCTACTGTCGAGTAATCTCGACGACGCCAGAACCCGCTCCAGTGTCGAGCAATATTTCCGAAGTCACAGGGAGTTCCTCCGTCGCGCGATTTCGAGGAAGTCACAGAATAGCGCGTAGGCCGTGTGCTCGACTCCGGACGCTTCCTTGCTGAGCAAGACCCGGCCGAGAAGGTCAGTCTCGAGTTCGAGACCCTTCGCGGTGCCGTCAAGGGTTGCCAGGCGGTCGCTGAGTTGGAGCGTGGTCGGCCGCGCCGACGCCACGAGCCGTCCGTTTCTCCATTCGGCGCTGGCGATGACCTTGATGCGCGTGCCGTTCTGATAGGCCTGCTGCACGTCATCGACCTGAAGCGCCCGGAGGCTCTCTCGCGCCACGTCGTGGGGCGTGATCTCGCCTTTCATCAAAGTATTCGCGAGCACGGCGGTTTTGGCGGCGGCGTCCCAGCCGTCGATGTCGTGCGACGGGTCGGCTTCGGTCATCCCGGCTTCCTTCATTTCTCGCACCGCGTCGTCGAGATGCTGACCGGTTTCCATCCGGCTCAGCGCATAATTGGTCGTCGTGTTCACGACGCCGCGAAAACCCCGCACCTGGATCCCCGGAAGCGTGTTTCTGATGAGGCTGAACACTGGGAGTCCGTCGAGCGCTGCGCCCTCGCCCAGGAATATGCCACCCCTACGCCGTGCGAGATCGTCGAGCTCCGAAAAGGCGAACGCGGCGGGACCTTTGTTCGCGGTGATGACCGACGCGCCGGCCGACAGCGCGTGTCTGACGTGATCGACACCGGGTTGCCCCCCGTCCAATCCGAGCGGTGTGTTTTCGACGACCACGAGATGGTCCGAGGAGAGACGGGTCACTACATTCAAGAAGTCTCGCGTTGTCGCCGGTGCGATGGCGAATCTGGGGCTGCCTGACCCGTCATCGCGAGCCAACGCGTCCGTCGTGCCTGGCGCCTCCATGCGATCCGGGCGATCGGGGCTATCCACCGCCTGCGGGGCATCAGCGTCACTCATCGCATCAACGGCCCCGATCGCATCCAGCGCGCTCGTAGCATCAAGTGCGCCAAAGTTTCCGTGTCGTTCCCCGATCTCGAAGGCCCGCCCCACGTCGATGCCGCGCGGGTCAACCGCCATGCCGTGCCGTGCCGTCGCGATACCGACCACTTGCCACGAGAAGTCCACGATGGTGGCGAAGGTGGATGCCCGCGTCTGGAGAAGTCGCAGGAATCGCCGGGGGACGGATCCAAAGCCGACAAACGCCAGGTTCACGGCCGGTCCTTGGTCGAGTCGGCCGCTGGCTGACCGTCGTATGGTTCGTCGTGGTGCTCGTCCTCTATTAGGTCGCCAAAGAGGTCCGCGTGCTCGGGAGCCTGGAGTGCCCGGGGCGTATGGTCGACGGCTGACAGCTCAGGGATCGGCTCATTCGCGGCGACGCCAAGTTCCTTGAACCGGCGCGCGGTCACGAGCACCCGTGATTCCATCGCGCCCACGCTGCTGTTGTAGGCATTGACGGCGCGGGTCAGGCCCTTTGCCAGCTCGTCGAAATGCCCGCCCAGTACTCGAATCCGGTCGTAGAGCTCACGACCGAGGTCGCCGACGCGCTGTGCGTTTTCGGTGGCTGTCTCCTGCTGCCATCCATACGCCACGGCTCGCAGTGAGGCGATGAGCGTCAGCGGACTCGCCGGAATGACTCGCTTGTCGACGCCGAACTCGATCAAGCCTGGGTCATGTTGCAGTGCGGCGCTGAAATATCCTTCGCCCGGCAGAAACATAAACACGAACTCTGGCGCCGGATGAAACTGACCCCAATAACGCTTGCTGCTGAGCTGAGTGATATGGACGCGAAGTTGGCGCGCGTGGTCCCGCAGTTTTTGCTCGCGGACGCTGTCATCGCGGGCCTCGACCGCCTCGCGATATGCGATGTAGGGCACTTTGGTGTCAACCACAATGTTTCGCTCCCCCAGGGAGCTTGACGATGAGGTCGGGAATCACCCGGCCCTCATCGTTTTCTGCCGCCCTTTTTTCCACAAAATGGCAGTGATTGACCATCCCCGCCATCTCGACGACTCGTCGCAGTTGTACCTTTCCCCAACCGCCGTGCACGTTGGGCGTGCGGAGCGCCTGCTCGAGATCCGTGCTGGCCTGTTTCTGGTAGTGGGCCAGCGACGACCGCACCAACTCCAGAAATGACTGGTTGTTCGTCCGCAGGGCGTCCGCCGAAAGCGCGGCGAAGGTTGCCCGTAGGCGTTCGTCGGTCTGCTCGAGCCGGGCCTCCCGTTCGACCGCCGCGGTACGTTCCGCGTGCAGGGATGCGCGAGCGGCCGCTGCCTCCGACGCCAAGCGAGCGCCCTGTTCGGCATGGGTTCGCTCGGTTTGGGCCCGCCCCAGCCGGCCGCCAGCCCCAAACCGACCGCACACACCAGGATGACGAGTTCTAAGACGTTCATAATTGAGGTTGCGTGTCGCTAAGCGTACCCAATCGAACCCGCCGTGAAACGCTCTCGAACGGTTCGAGGAACCTGGTGGGTTGGGTCCTGCGAGGGCGCCGTATCCGCCCTGGTACACACAATGCTACGATCATGGCTTCGGACCAGGACAGCACGTCGTCGACTGGACCACGCATCGGATGGGGCCCGCGAACATCGTCGCGACCGACCATGGGCCGCCTCACTCATTGAGTGGCTGGTCTCGCTTTGAGTGGCCGGTCTCAGTGCGAGCGGCATCTTGAGTGGGAGTGAGTTGCCGCCGGGTGACAGCGTCGAACACCAGCGACCGGTCAGTGTGATGTGGCCCCAAGCTGATGGCTTTCTCCGCGCGCGGCCCGATGCTACGCCATGACCGATGAACGAGTGCTGGTTTCAAACTCCAAGGTTGACGCCGCGATTCGGGACCACGCGCGCGAGACGTATCCCCATGAGTGTTGTGGGGCGCTGGTGGGCACCGACGACGTGATCGTCGACGTCTTCCCTCTGCCGAACAAGACAGAGGAAGGCCGGCGGCGTCGGTTTTTGGTGAGGCCGGGAGATTATCGAGAGGCCGAGAGACGAGCGACCGAGCTCGGATACCGGCTGCTGGGGTTTTACCACTCTCATCCCGATCATCCAGCCCGGCCATCCCAGTATGATCTAGATCACGCGTGGCCGGTATTTGCGTACGTGATCGTCGCGGTCGCACACGGTGAGCCCCAGGCAATGACTTCCTGGCGTCTGCGGGAGGACCGGTCTTCGTTTGACGAGGAACGAATCAGCATCACGTAGGAGGGTCGCAGGGAGCTGCGGCGAGAGGAACCGAGGATCGCATGAGATGGCCAACAACATAATGATACCGACCCCGCTGCGGGTTTACGTCGACAAGCAGGATGTCGTCGAGGCGACCGGGGCCACAGTCGGCGAGATCTTGGGTGACTTGACGTCTCGCTACGGCGAGCTAAGAAAGCATTTGTATAACGAAGACGGACGTTTGCGACACTTCGTGAATGTGTATCTGAACGACGACGACATTCGGTATCTGCAGAAAGAGGACACGCCGGTTGCCGACGGCGACACCATCAGCATTGTGCCGTCGGTAGCGGGTGGCGTGACCGCGGAGCCAATGCCGTGACACTGAGCAACCTCGAGGTCGAACGATATAGTCGGCACCTCATCATGCCCGACGTGGGTATGGATGGACAGCTCAAGCTCAAGGCGGCGCGGGTGCTGTGCATCGGCGCCGGTGGACTAGGTTCGCCGGTCGCCATGTATCTCGCGGCGGCAGGGGTGGGGCGGATTGGCCTCGTCGACTTCGACGTGGTCGACTACAGCAATCTTCAGCGACAGGTGATCCACGGCACGCCCGATGTCGGGCGGCCAAAGCTCGATTCGGCACGCGACCGAATGCTGGCCATCAACCCGGAGATCACCGTCGAGGCCCATAGTCTTGCACTCTCATCCGACAACGCATTCGACGTCTTGAAGGGCTATGACATCGTCGTCGACGGGACCGACAATTTCCCGACCCGGTATCTCGTGAATGACGCGTGCGTCCTCCTCGGGATCCCGAATGTCTACGGCAGCATTTCGCAGTTTGAAGGCCAGGCTTCTGTTTTTGCCACCAAAGGCGGGCCCTGTTATCGCTGCCTCTACCCCGAACCGCCCCCGCCAGGTCTGGTCCCCAGCTGTGCGGAGGGCGGCGTGTTGGGAATTCTTCCCGGTGTGATCGGCACCATTCAGGCGACCGAGGCCGTCAAACTGATCATCGGGGTCGGAGAGCCGCTTATCAACCGGTTCATGCTGTACGACGCGTTGCGGATGAAGTTCAGGGAACTCAAGCTTCGCCGGGACCCCGAGTGTCCCGTGTGCGGCGACAACCCGACCGTCACTGAGTTGATTGACTACGACCAGTTCTGCGGGATCACGCCCGTCGCGGCGGCGAGCAAGGAAGAGGCGAGTCAATCAACCGCCGACGCGACTGTCGAGGAGCTCAAGGCTCGGCTAGACAAAAAGGATGGCGTCTTTGTGCTTGACGTGCGGGAGCCGGCCGAGTTTCAAATCTGCCGCATTCCCGAGTCCATCCTCATTCCCCTTAGCGCCTTGCCGTCTCGGCTTGCTGAGTTGGAAGGCCGGAGCGAGATGATCGTCCATTGCAAGTCGGGGGTGCGCAGCGCCAAGGCAGTCAAGCTGTTACACGAGGCGGGTTTTTCGAACGCCAAGAATCTTCGGGGCGGTATCCTGGCTTGGATCGACAAAATCGACCCCTCGTTGCCGAAATACTAGTGGACTGTCGCAGAGAAACGTTCAGTATCGGTCTGGGCCGCGACGCCGCGCCGGCCAGGCGTGACGACGGAGTTTGTTGGGTATAGATGAGCGAGGCGCAACACTGGCAAGCGGATGGTTCGCGCTGCCAAGCGGCAAGTCACTTGCGGGACAGACCACGAAGTGGACTGTAACAGCCGCCGTCGGGTCGCGGTATAGTTGGGGGAGCGATGTTGCGACTGTCAAAAAAAGCCGACTACGCCTTGATCGCGCTCACGGATCTGGCGTCGTGCGCACCCGATGCGTCGTGTAGCGCCCGTGAGATCGCCGGGCGATATGACGTTCCGCTGGAACTCATGGCTAAAGTCCTGCAGCGTCTCTCAAAACGTGACCTTTTGGTGTCACGCCATGGCACCAATGGCGGTTATCAGCTATCGCGCCCGGCCAATCAGATCTCTGTCGGTGAGGTGATTCAGGCCATCGACGGACCCATCTTGGTCACGGCCTGCTCCGATGAGGACGAGAGCTGCGAGCAATACGCGAAGTGCAACATCCGTGACCCGCTCTGGCAGCTCAAGAACCGCATCGCGGCGACGCTCGATGCGTTCACGCTGCAAGAGTTGGCGCAGGACGCACCAGGCTCTTCCCCTGTCTCCTTGAATCGCCATCAGGTCGGTACCATTCCCGCCGAGACAGTGACCGGCTCGTAAGCGTTCTCCCGGCCAGCCGCGGGCCGTGACAGACCACAGACAGTAGCGTTGGAGTCTACCGGTGGGTGGATCTCCTCATCTACATGGATCATCACACGACGACATGTGGTGACCGTCAGCACCGAACACCACGCCATCCTCGACCCCTGTGGTCGTCTCGAACGTTCCGGTATCGCGGTGGACTATGTGTCACCTCGGTCGGACGGACGGGTCGCGGTGGATGACATCGCGGCGGCGCTCGTTGAGGAGACCGTGCTCCTCAGTGTCATGATCGCCAACAACGAGACCGGTGTCGTGCAGCCGATCTCCCAGCTTGTCGGCCTGGCCCGCGAGCACGGCGTGCTGTTCCACACGGATGCGACGCAGGCCGTGGGAAAGGTTCCGTTCTCGGCGCGCGCGCTCGGGGTCGACCTGGTATCTCTGAGCGCGCACAAGATCTACAGGCCCAAAGGGCATCGGGGCGTTGTATGTTCGGCGCCGGCGACCGCGTATCGATCTCCAACCGCTAGTCGAGGGCGGTGGACACGAGCGTGGTCTCCGGTCGGGGACGCTCAACGTGCCGGCGATCGTGGGGTTTGGTCGAGCCGCAGTACTCTCTGTTGAGGAGCGTGCGGCCGACGCCACTCGTCTTGGCGCACTCCGAGATCGGTTGCACGCGGGTCTTTCCGACCGCTTGTCCGATCTTCAGGTGAACGGGACGATGGAGCACTGGCTGCCACACAATCTCAATATCGGTTTTCACGGCGTCGAGGGCGAAACTCTGCTCCTGGGCCTGGACAACGTCGCCGTCTCCTCTGGCGCGGCGTGTACCTCGGTGAGTCCTGAGCCGTCGCATGTGCTCATCGCGATGGGACTGTCCAATGAGCTGGCGCGGGCATCGCTTCGCCTTGGTCTCGGGCGATGGAATACACCATCCGAGGTGGACGTCGTGGTCGAGAAGGTGAGCAGTCTGGTGACCCGGCTCCGAGAGATGTCACCAGGCAGACATTGAAGAGTCACTGTCCCATTTTGGCGCGCCAGGGGACGGGTCGAGACCCGGCTCTCAACCCGTGGCAGGTTGTTGATCGGATACACTGAGGCATGATCGAAGTCACCCAGCCTGCGGCGAAACGGATCCGCGACGCGATGATCGCAGAGGGTGTAGCTGACGGTGGGCTTCGCGTCGGCGTCAAAGCCGGTGGCTGCAACGGCATGAGCTATGTGTTTCGGTGGGAAGACGCTCCGAAACCGGATGACGAAGTGTTTGAAAGCTCCCAGGGAACTCGAATTTTTGTCGACCCGAAGAGCTTCAAATTTCTCGACGGAACAGTGCTGGATTGTGATCCGAACATGCTCGGGCAGTCGTTGATTTTCCGGAATCCCAACGCAAGTAGCGAATGCGGTTGCGGGCTGTCTTTCAACGTTTAGCGCCCGACAGCCCGTGGTGAGCGTCGCGCGGCATTCGACCGCCGCTGCACCCCGGCCGACAGCGTTACTCCTCGGTCACCTATGCCCACTATTTTCCCTTGGCTCGCTTTGTCGGCCGGACGTGTCACCGGTCTCGGTGCCGCGGACGACGTTCACTACCGACTGTGGGTGCGCCGACCTCGAACCGCTTCGCCTCTTCAATCTTGACGACTATGGCGAGCGATTCGCGAGCCGTCGGTCTGGCGCCCGTCCAGAGACACCACGGCGGTCCGCTCGTCGTCGTGTCAAACCGTGAGCCGTATCAGCACGCGCGACGTTCGGACGGACGCATCGAGTGGTCGCCGACGACCGGTGGTGTCGCCGTGGCGCTCGATGCGTTGATGCACGACCGCGGTGGCGTGTGGATTGCGCATGGTTCCGGAGATGCCGACCGGGCGGTCGTCGATTCCTACGATCGAGTGTCGGTTCCGCCCGACGACCCAACATATGCGCTTCGCCGCATTTGGCTGACCGACGAAGAGGCCGAGCGCTACTACGAAGGTTTCGCCAATGAAGGGCTGTGGCCGTTGTGTCACGAGGCCCACGTGCGGCCCATATTTCGCAGGGACGACTGGAAAGCCTATCGCCTGGTCAATGAGCGTTTTGCGGCGGCGATCGAGGAAGAGCTGCCCGCGCTGGACGCGCCGGTGTTTATCCAGGACTACCACCTTGCGCTCGTGGCATCCGAGGTTCGTCGGCGACGACCCGAGGTGAAAACGGCGTTTTTTTGGCATATCCCGTGGCCGAATCCGGACCGGCTGCGGATCTGCCCGTGGCGTCGCGAGATCCTCGCGGGGCTTCTCGCCAACGATCTGCTGGCGTTTCAGTTGGACCGGGACCGGCGCAATTTCATCGCTGCTGCCCGCGACGACCTTGGTGCCGATGTCACTCGCAACACAGTCCGGCATGAGCGGCACCTGACCGCGGTCAAAGCTGCGCCGATCGGGGTCGACTACGACCGCATCCAGACCGTGACCCGCGACGCCGCATTGCACGTGGACATGAGACGCTTGCGCTCAGAGTTCAGAATCGACACACCGATCGTCGGCGTCGGTGTCGACCGGCTGGACTATACCAAGGGCATTCCCGAGCGGCTCGAGGCGCTGGATCGACTATTGACCCGTCGACCCGATCTGGTCGGCAAATTGACCTTTGTCCAAATTGGCGTGCCGTCGCGGTCGTCGATCGATAGCTATATCGCCTTTGAGGAAGAGATCGACCAGGTTGTCGACTCGATAAACCGTCGACACGGCGCTGCGGGTGGGCCCATACGGTATCGCAAGTCCGCTCTCAAGCAGCGTCGGCTCGTGGCGCTTTTTCGTCTTGCGAACTTCTGTATCGTGAGTTCTCTCCATGACGGGATGAACCTGGTTGCGAAAGAGTTCGTCGCCGCCCGTGATGATCTTGACGGCGTGCTCGTGCTCAGCGAAATGGCCGGCGCGGCACAGGAGCTCCACGATGCCGTCGTGATCAACCCCTACGATGTCGAAGGATTTACTGATGCGTTGGAGCGGGCGATCGACATGCCCGAAGACGAGCGCCGTCATCGGATGCGCGCGATGCGTCGTATCGTAGCCGGACGTGACATATTTAGCTGGGCGTCGGACATTCTTGAACGGCTCGAGAATCTCGACCCGCGGGCCCTGCCGCCGCTACCGGGTCGAATCCCAGTCCGACGCCGGTCCATTCCCAGTCGAAGCTCGATGGACCCGCCTCCGTCCATTGAGTGAGGACGCTGTGCGATAGACTCCTTGGCGTGCTTCTAGCCGATGGCGCGCGCCGGGTCGCGTCCGATGGGATGCGCGCCTACTATCTTCCGCTCGTCTGCGGGCTGGCCCTCACGGCGAGTGCCTTTCTGCCATGGACGACGCTGACGACGACTGCGGGCGAGGAGGCCCTGGGCGGTATCCCGAGTGTCGCCGGATTCTGGGTGCTTGGCCTCGGCGGGTTGGCGTGTGTGTTGGCTACCGCCAGTATCGTGACGCGGCGTAATTCTCGTCACCCATTGCTCCTGGTCGGGTTAGCCGCGTTTTCCATCTTGATGCTGGGCGAGCAGTTCTTAGAGCGGTCGGCTGCCGAGCAGCTCTGGGCGCGAACCCAAGCTCGAGCGATCGTCTCGGGGACTCCGGCGGCCGACGTTTCCGCGCCGGCCATGGCCATCGGCGCGTATATGGGTCTGACGGCGTCGGTGCTGATTACCCTGTTTGGTCTCACCATTGTGGTCAAACAGGTGGCTCGGCCCTACGCCGAACCAGAGGACGACGACGCATGAAGCACCCGATGGTGTCCGGTGATCCTCGAGCCCCCTTGGGATCACTCGCGCCCTCCTTGTGAGTCCGACAAGGGACGCGGGGCTGTGCACGAGTTGTGGATACGCTCGCGTTGTTCAAGGCGCGAACACGAAGTTTGTGTTGTGTGAACGGTCGGTGACCGATCCGGCGTATCCAAGATACCCTGTCCTCCCTCAGCGGCGGTGCCCTGGCTACGCCGCCGACTCCATGCCGCCGAAGAAGTGAGACCCGCCACCCGCGTGCGCCCAGGCGCTCAGAATGCGTCTGGATGGAGCAGTCTTGCGATCTGCTCAATGGCGTCGACGACACGGGGGCCCGGTACGACAAACTCACTGCCAGCGAGAAAGTGAATCTCATCGCGGACCACGGCTGGCACGGCCGGCAAGCTTCGCCACACGGCGCGTTCCTGTTCGGCGATGTCCACACCGAACCCGCCATCGTTGCGGATTTCGAGGATGACTGTGGGCGCCGCGGTGAGTATCGCTTCTGCACTGAGTTGCGCTACCCGCTCGTCGGCGATGTCGGCAAACACGTTGTCGCCACCGGCGACATCCAACATATCGTGGAGAAACCCGATACCACCGCTCGCGTAGGTGTTGCGAAGACTCAGCGGCTCTCGTGAAAAGACGAGGAGGGTGCGCGGTCGTGGTCGCCCTCTGACCCGCGCGCGGACCGCGTCGAGTCTCTGCGTGAGCCGAGTAGCGACGCTGGTCGCCTGGGTGAGGTGACCGGTGCGCTCACCCAGGCTACGAATCGTCGTGACGATATCGGCGAGTCCTGCGTGCGAGTAGGACATTAGCGGGATACCCGCTCGCTGCAGTTGTTCTGCCTGTTCGGTTTGACTCTCGTACAAGACAACGAGATCGGGTCGAAGCGCGAGAATTTGCTCCATGTCTGGGTCAAGCAGCCCCCCGACCCGAGCGATTTCTGCCGCGCCGGCCGGAAGCTCGTCAAAGCTCCCGATTCCCACAATCTGTGCATCCGCCCCGACTGCGAAAAGGATTTCAGTGACCGCCGGAATGACCGTGACGATCCGCTGGGGAGGGGGCGCTAACTGGCCCCCGCGCGTCGGATGCGTCCAGCCCAGCAGAATGCTCCAGACCACCAGCGCTACTGCCGCAGTCGCCGAAGGCGACCGTCGACCGCGCTGCCGGCTGGCGGTCGCCGGACTGCGGTGTGACGCCAGCCAGTCAGTGTTCACGAATGTCGAATGAGTAGCCATAAGAAGAACGGTCCTCCCAAGAGGGCGGTGATCACTCCCACCGGCAGCTCTACGGGTGACATCAACGTCCGGGCGCCGACGTCGCACGTCACCAAGAATGCTGCCCCTAGCATGGCCGAGGCCGGTAGCACGACGCGATGGTCGGCTCCGACCAGCAACCTCACGATATGAGGCACGATGATTCCGATAAAGCCGATGGGGCCACCGACCGAGACCGCCGCTCCCGTCGCAAGTGAGGCGCTGACAAACGCCAGCCGCTGGGCCGCCAGCACATTGACACCCCGCGTCGCCGCGTGGTCCGTGCCCAGCGCCAACAGATTGAGCGTGCGCGGCAGCGTGGCGAAAGCAACGAAAGCCAATCCCACCATCGGCAGCGCGGAGAGGATGGGGTCGTAACTGCTGACGTCGAGGTTTCCCATCACCCACCGAATGGCACGAAAGCTCTCCGAGAAGTCGGCGAGATACTGAACAAACAGAATGGTTGCCGAGAACAGGGAGTTCAGGGTGACTCCGGCGAGCAGCAGCACATTTGTCGACAATCCGCGTCCTCGGGCGCGGGCCAGGGAGTAGACCAGGCCGACCGCCACTAGCGACCCCGCGAAGCTGGCAAGGGGCGTGGCGGGGACGCCCAGAAAAGACAGCCGCACGCCGAAGATGATTACGATCATCGCGCCGAGGGATGCCCCGGCCGAAACGCCCAGCGTAAACGGCGTGGCCAGCGGGTTGCGGAGTAACGCTTGGAGCACGACTCCAGCCGACGCCAGCGTGGCTCCCACCAAGGCGCCCGCCAACATACGAGGCAGACGCGCAATGAAGAAGATCTGCGCGTCGACGTTTTCGGCAAAAGGGATTGCGGTGTCAAAGACCCGCGTGAGGCTGATTGTGGTTGGCCCGATCAGTGGCGCGAGGCAACAGACGAGGAGCGTGCCGCCGCCGAACAGGGCCTGGGTCACGAAAAACCGGCGTCGAACGCTCAAAGACCCTGTCCTGGTTGGGTGCGGGCAATGGGCACCACCAGCGTGTGTCCCGTCGCCGCATTACGCGTCATTTGCGCCTCGACTCCATAGAGCGCGCGCACGTTGTTTCGCGTCAAGAGATCTGTCGTCGCGCCGGCCGCGAGAACCCGACCCTCACGGAGCAACACCAGCTCATGGCACAGACTGCTTGCCAGATTCAGATCGTGTGTCGATACGATCACCGTGATTCCCTGGGCATTGAGCGTCCGCACGAGCTCGGTGATTTCGAGCTGAAAGCCCAAGTCTAGGGAGGCGGTCGGCTCGTCGAGCAGCAGCAGCTGCGTGCCAGTGTGACGGGGTCCGTGGAGCTGCGTCAGCGCGCTCGCGATGACGACGCGTTGTTTCTCGCCTCCACTGAGGGTTGTGAACAGGCGAGCGGAGAGATGGGCCGTTCCGGTCGATTCCAGAGCTCGGGTCACGATCCGATAGTCGTCTGGTCCTTCTATCGAGAAGGCACCAAGGTGTGGATACCGTCCCATCATGACGATTTCCAACACCGAATACTCGAAGGCGAGCTGCGTTTCCTGGGGGACCATCGCGACCCGGCACGCTAGGGTGCGACGGGAGAGCGATGTCAGATCGTCATCGTCGAGGGTGAGATACCCGCGGGATGGTGTGCTCAGTCCGCCAAGGAGCCGAAGCAGTGTCGACTTGCCCGAGCCATTCGGGCCGATCACACCGACCAACCCGCCGCGAGGTATTGTCAGAGAGACGTCCCGGAGGACCTCATCGTCGTTCTCGTATCGGAACCAGACGCCCTCAACGCGGAGCAACGCACGGTCCTCGGCCGACAGTTCGGCCACACACGAGAATGAGGTGGGCGAGCCACGATCTGGACCGGACGATCCGGGGACCGCGGACAGACAATGAGCCTCCTTCGGCGTACCACGCGCCGAACCTTCCGCCGGTCACTCGGCGAAACAGGGAAGGGACGCCTGGCGAGCTGGTCTCCTGACTTGCGGGTCTTGGTGAGGCGGTCAAGCCTTCCCACGTTCGTTGTCGCGAGACGCCGAAACGCAGTGAACGGTGCCAAAGCACCCGCGGCCGCTTCACTCCCCGCTTACAGTGGCGGGACCGTGTGGGATTTTCACCCACTTCCCCAAACCTCACCAGAAAGCGTCCTTGTGAGCCTGGAAGTATAGCGGAATCGAGAGATTCCCTTGGAGAGACACCTGTCCGCCAAGGCCGTGGTGAGTCCCGCCCGCAGTTGATTGCATGGATAGCGATCGAATAAAATGCTGTGTTCAGAGCATGCTCGGTCGGGTCGAACTCACCCGTCGAGCGCTTCCCCTCACCCAAACGCGTTGACCATTCAGGATCGGCTCACCGTACACGGACTGCAAGAGATTGCGGCGAAGCTCGAGCGAGAGGAACGCCTTACCCTCGAAGACGGTGAGCGTCTTTTTGCTTGTCCCGACCTATTGGCCGTAGGGTGGCTGGCCAACCGTGAGCGTGAAAAGCGGCACGGTCACCATACGTTCTTCAACCACAACATTCGGCTCGAAGCGACGAATGTCTGTGTTGCGAGCTGTCTGTTCTGTTCGTTTGCACGCTTGCAGCCCGGAGACACGGGCGCCTATACGATGTCTCTCGAGCAGGCGTGGAACAAACTGCGGGAGCGCGCGGACCAGGCCCTCACAGAGATACATGTTGTCAATGGGTTGCACCCCGACCTCCCGTTCGACTATTACCTGCGGCTGCTGCGGGGCTTCAAAGAGATTAAACCCAACATTCAGCTCAAGTGCTTCACCGCCGTTGAGATCGCTTTTTTTGCGGATCTCTACAACAAGTCTGACGAGGGTGTGCTCAGAGAGCTGATGGACGCCGGTCTGGATTCTCTGCCTGGCGGGGGGGCAGAGGTCTTTTCGGACCGGGTGCGTCAAAAGATCTGTCACGACAAGTGCGGCACCGAGCGATGGCTCGAGATTCACAAGACCGCCCACCGCCTTGGCATGAAGTCAAACGTCACGATGCTCTTTGGCCACATCGAGACGGCCCGCGAACGGGTCGATCACATGATTCAAGTGCGCGCAGTACAGGACGAGACCGGTGGCTTTCAGGCGTTTATTCCGCTGGCGTTTCATCCGGAGAACAACCAGATGAGAAAGCTGCCCGCCCCGACTGCTACCGATTCGCTACGCGTCCACGCCGTGGCCCGCCTGATGCTTGACAACGTGCCGCACGTGAAAGCGTTTTGGATAGCGACTGGTCTCGATGTTGCCCAGACCGCGCTCTGGTTTGGAGTGGATGACCTCGACGGTACCGTGCAGGAAGAACGTATCTACCATATGGCGGGCGCCAAAACCCCAGAGGCGATGACGCCGGATGAGATTGGCGGTCTGATACGGGAGGCCGGGCGAGAGCCCGTCGAACGCGATACGTTCTACAACGTCGTCGCGTCGGCACCGTGAGACCACTCGGTATACTGCGAACACGTTTTACAAGCCCGACAACTGGACGCTGGACGTCGACCTAAGAAGGAGATCTGTCCCATGGCCCATGAGCTGCCCCCACTGCCGTATGACTACAACGCGTTGGAGCCGCACATCGACGAGCAAACGATGCGGATCCATCATGACAAGCACCATGCGGCCTATGTCGCAAAACTCAACGGCGCTCTGGAGGGGCACCCCGACCTTGCGGCGAAGAGCATCGACGATCTCATCGCGGACCTGGCATCGGTGCCGGAGGGCATTCGCGGGGCCGTCCGCAACAACGGGGGCGGACACGCCAACCACACGCTGTTTTGGCAGGTGATGGGTCCCGGTGGCGGCGGCGACCCGACGGGCCCGGTGGCCGCCGCCATAAACTCTGCGTTTGGGTCGTGGTCCGCGTGCAAGGAGCAAATCGCGAACGCGGGCGCCACTCGGTTTGGCAGCGGCTGGGCCTGGATCGTCGATGCCGGCACGACACTCGAGGTGACCAGCACTCCGAATCAAGACACGCCCGTCATGGAAGGCAAGAGGCCCATCCTGGGCGTCGACGTCTGGGAGCATGCCTACTACCTCAGCTACCAGAATCGTCGGCCCGACTATATCGCTGCGTGGTTCAACGTGATCAACTGGGACGAGGTGAACAAGCGGCTCGGGTAGCGTCCCGGTGGCTTCTGTTCTTTTTCTCTTCCTGACGCACCTCGGTATCGGTATCGCTGCGTCACTGGTGCTGGTCGGGAAGGACGCTGGCGCCAAGTTTTTTCGGTTCAATGCCGGGCTGGCGGCGACGCTCCTCCTGATCGCACTCGCGTTTCGACCCGAATCGGACGCGGATCCGGTCCTGGCGTCGGTGAACCGCGTGCCGCTGCTCGTTGCGACCGCGGCGCTCCTGGTGTATTGGGCGTCGATTGGTCGTGGCTTGGCTGCGTTGCGGCCGGTCCTGCTCTGGACGACCATCGGCGGCGGCGTGGTGGCGATGGTCATCCAGGGGCTCGCGCTCTCGGCCGGCGGGCCCGCCGCCCCGTCGCCGCTACTCACGGTCGCTAGCTTTCTGGCCTCGGCGGCGCTGCTCGGAGGAGCGTGTACGGCGATGATTCTGGGGCACTGGTATCTCGTCTTACCGTCGATGGACGTGAAGTTGCTCCAGTGGGTCGTCAAGTTTCACATCGGGTCCGTGGCGCTACGAACATTGGTGGTCGCCGTAGTGCTGTGGGTGGCGTTCACGACATGGCAGGCGCCATCGGGTGCCGGATACGAGCGATACGCGTTTTCGGTGGACGGAGTGTTTCTGTGGCAGCGGTTGTTGTTTGGTTTGGCGTCTCCCGCGCTGTTGTCCTACCTCACCTGGGAAACCGCCAAGATTCGATCGACTCAGTCGGCGACTGGGATTCTCTACGTCGACTTTTTCACCGTTGTCGTCGGAGAGGTTCTCGCGAAGTATCTCTTGGTTGTGACCCGGGTGCCGCTATGAGCACGTGCCGGTAAGAGAGAGAGGCACCGCGTGCACGTGACCTTGAAATGCCCAAATTGCGGAGAGCGGCTGCCATTGGCCATCACGGAACCGGGTGCCAGCGAGGCCGTGGCGAGCCCCGAAGTTGTGACGTGCGGTGGGTGTCGCGCCACGATTCCTCTTGCGGTGACGGCCGGTGTGCAAGCCGATCGCACGGTCGATGCCTGCCCGCTCTGTGAGGGGAAGGACTTCTATCTCCGAAAAGATTTCGATCCCAAGCTCGGGTTGACGGTCGTCATCATTGGCGCCCTTATCAGTGCGGGTTTCTACTGGTATGGACTCGATCTGATCGCATACTGCGTGCTGGGCGTCGCGGCTCTGATCGATCTTTTTGTCTACGGTCGACTCAAGGACCTCACCGTCTGCTATCGCTGCCACACCGAGTTCCGGGGGCGCTATACGCCAACCGCGCCATTCTTTGACCTTGCAACCGCGGATGAGCTCGAGTTGGAGTGGTTTGCGGAAGCCGAGAAGCGGTGGCCCGCGAGTCCACCGCCGGCAAAGGCGGCTAGTGGCGCTTGAAGAGCCGCTAGAAGAGCTTGACCTCCACCATTTCTCCTTTTTCGACGATATCTGTTTGGGCGGTAATCTCGATATAGCCATCCGCCTGCGACATACTTGTGATGTCGCCCGACGCCTTGAAGGCGCCGACGGCCATGCCGTCCTCCACCCGCACGGTATAGAACTGGTGGCGACCGGTCGTTGAAACAAAACGCTGCGCGGCCGGGATCGAGACCGTGTGTACTCGGTGAGGGGGGAGACGGCCCATTTTTCTCAAGAGAGGGACCAGCAGCATATACGCGTTCGACAGACACGATGTTGGATAGCCCGGCATCCCCAGAACCGGGGTTGTCCCGATCCGACCAAACACCGTCGGCTTTCCTGGTTTGACGGCGATGCCGTGGAATAAGACCTCGCCCTTTCGCTGGAGCACATCCAACGTGAGGTCTCGTTCGCCGACAGAACTACCGCCCGAGAACACGAGGAGGTCACAGGCCAGCGCCGCGTCCACCGCGGCCTCCAGTGACTCGATCGTATCGACGACCGTTGGATAGTTCTGAGCCACGCCTCCGTGCTCACCGATTACTGCGCCCAGGGTAAAACGGTTGATGTCGTAGATTTGGCCGGCCGCGAGAGGCTGGCCCGGGTCGATGATCTCGTTCCCGGTGGAGAGGATCGCTACCGACGGACGATCAAAAACGTCGACGGTGTCCAACCCGACCGCCGCAACCGCCCCGACCTGGCTTGGCGTGAGGAGTGTGGCAGACTCGAGCACGGTTTGTCCCAACCGTATGTCGGCGCCCTGTCGACCGACATGCTGCTTTGGGTAGACCGGCGTAAAGACTTGGACGCTCTCGTCCGCCGTCCGATCCGTTTCCTCCACCATGACGACCGCGTTGGCACCGTCGGGCATCGGCGCGCCGGTTGCGATCTGCGTGCAGTCGCCACGGGTAAGCGTTCGGCTCGGGACGTTGCCGGTATGCACGGTTTCCACCGACCGCAGCGTGCGCGGGTCGTGCCGACTGGCGCCAAATGTGTCTTCGGCAATGACAGCGTATCCGTCCATCGCCGCACGGTTGAAGGGCGGCACGTCGGCTGTCGCGATCACCGCTGACGCCAAGACGCGTCCGTTGGCGTCGGCGAGTGGAACCTGGCTGATCCGGTCAAGCGGAGTTACGGCATCGAGCGCCATCGTGAGCGCATCTTCGAGGGGGAGGGTGGCCCGAATCGGTCTCATCTTCTTCTCGCGCCGAGGCAGGCTCTCTCGTCGTGTTTCTTCATCGCCCCTGGTCACCGTGATGCCTCCCGCACGAGGTGACCCAGCTCAGGCAGCACCAGTTTTGTCATCGCCAACTTGACCGCGTTCCGAGAGCCCGGTACCGAAATCACAATACGTCCGCGCGCAGTGCCCGCCAGCGCTCGACTCAACATGGCCGCCGTCCCAACTTCTTCGTAGCTCAACGCGCGAAACAGCTCACCAAAACCGTCGATCCGTTTGTCGAGCAGCCCGTTGATCGCTTCGTATGTCTGGTCGCGAGAGCTGATCCCCGTCCCGCCGGTTGTAATGATTGCCTGAACATTCTGGTCCGACAGCAGGGCCTCCACTGTGCGCTGCACCTGCCCCGGGTCGTCGGGCACAATCGATTTCCCGAGCACGTCGTGACCATTTTCCGTGAGCAAGTCGACGATGGCCCGTCCGCCCGTGTCGGTCTCGTCCGTTCGGGTGTCGCTAATCGTGACGACCGAGCACCGGATGACCCGCGGTGCCGCCTGACGATGTTCAGCATGACTCATCGGAGGGATTATAGTCAGGCCCCCACGCCAGTCATTGACACCGCCCCGGATGGCCACCCACATCTCCTCGACCAAGAACTTGTCTAAACGTGACGATCCCAGCCTCAAGGGGTTTAGTCGCCTCGGACGCTCTCCCCACGAGCTAGGCGTCTGATGCCGGGTCAAGACAAGGGTAGGATTAGCGACGTGCGTAGCTTCGGGGTCTTTCTTGTGGTGGTGGTGGCGACCGTTGCCACCCACGTCCTATTGACGAGTGTCACGACCCGTGCGCAGGTACTTCCAGCGACGCTCGACCCAGAGGCCGCCCGATGGGTCGAAGAAACCCTCGCCGAAATGTCCGTCGACGAGAAGGTCGGTCAGCTCCTCATGCCGTCCTTCTTCTCCGTCTACACCAGCAGCGATAGCGAGGTCTATGACAGCCTCGTCGAGTTGGTGCAGGACTATCACGTCGGCGGCTTGCTGGTCTTTGGTGCGCGTCGACCTCGTCCGGATGTGCTCCTCAACCCCACCTACGCGAGAAACGCGCTCGGTCAGCCCCTCAGCGCCGCGTCGCTCTTGAACCGCTTGCAGTCGATTGCCTCGGTTCCGTTGCTCGTGACCGCCGACTTTGAAACTGGTCTGGGGTTTCGGATGAATGGAGGAACCACCTTCCCACGGGCCATGGCATTTGGTGCCGCCGGTGACCAGACGCTGGCCTATCAGGCGGGGCGGATTACCGCGGAGGAAGCCCGAGCTATCGGTGTGCATATGAACCTAGCGCCAGTGGTTGATGTCAACAACAATCCCCGAAATCCGGTCATTAACACGCGGTCATTTGGCGAAAACCCGACGCAGGTCGGAGAGCTCGCGGCGGCCTATATCGAAGGGCTTCAGACGGGCGGTCTGCTGGCCACACTCAAGCACTTTCCGGGGCACGGCGATACGGATATTGACTCACACCGCGGCCTACCGCTCATTACCCATTCCAGAGAGCGAATCGACAGCGTTGAGCTCCTCCCGTTTCGAGCCGGAATCGAGGCCGGCGTCGATGCGGTCATGACCGCCCACATCGTCTGGCCCGCGCTTGAGCCAGCCGAGCCCCAACCCGCGACATTTAGCGCCGCGATCGTCGGCGATCTCCTCCGCCGCGTGCTGGCGTTTGACGGACTCGTGGTGACCGATTCAATGCGGATGCGGGCCGTGACCGATCTCCTTTCACCGGGCGAGGCCGCGGTGCGAGCGGTCCTGGCCGGGCATGACGTCGTGCTTCATTCGCCCGACGACCGCCGCGCATTCCAAGGCATTAGGGCGGCGGTTGAACGTGGCGACATCGACGAAGCGAGACTTGACGCATCCGTTCACCGGATCTTGACCGCAAAAGCGCGACTCGGTCTCCACCGGTCTTCACGCGTGAGCCTCGATACATTGCCCACAGCCGTCGGTACACGGGCGAACTTGGAGGTCGCGCGCACCGTGAGCGAACGCTCGGTTACGCTTCTCAAGGACGTCGGGCGCCAGATCCCGCTCGCTCTTCCCCCGACCTCGAACGTACTGTATCTGTCCGTCCTCGATCGCCCTTCGGGTTGGGGGCTGACGACCCCCAGTAGCGCGGTGATTCCCGAGCTACGCCGGCACTGGGAACACGTCACGGCTATCGAACTGTCCGACCGGACACCCGCGTCAGAAATAGAGCTCGTGCGCGAAACGGCCGGCCAATACGATGCCGTCGTCGTCGGGATCTTTGTCCGAACTGCGGCCCGCGGCGGCCGCCCGGATTTGTCCCCGCCGCTCGTCGCGTTTCTGCGCGAGGTATCCCGGGATGCTGCGACGGCCGCTCAGCCCTTTGTGGCTGTCCTGTTCGGAAACCCCTATGTCGTGACGCTCCTCGAAGAGTTGCCAACGTTGCTCGCGACCTACGATCTCACTGACCTGGCCCAGCGATCAGCCGTTCTAGCGTTGACCGGCGCGCGCCCTATCACCGGCGCTCTCCCCATCTCGCTCGGGTCCAACTTTCCGCTTGGGCACGGTCTCGTCCGTGAGACCAGCTCGGCTCCCTGATATAATCAACATTCCGCTCACGCGCCCTTAGCTCAGCTGGATAGAGCGTCTGGCTACGAACCAGGAGGTCGCAGGTTCGAATCCTGCAGGGCGCGCCAATAAATATGGGGCGATCTTCGGATCACCCTTTTCCTTTTGTTTGGCCTTTTGCAACGGAATTGCAACGAGGGGCTACGAGCGACGGCTGTTCGGCGTTGTCAGGTTAACGAACAGCGGGCACACTTCGCCGCGAGCGACGGTGCCGCGTGCGATTCACGGGAGACACGTCACTGCGTCCCAATCGGCGAACGCTCGCGTACGGAGCAGCCGGTGGTGAGCGGCGGGAAGCAAGTGGCGACCGACCCTGAAGAGATTGTGCACAAC